>Ga0302323_100005463_pt1 | contig 10418 bp, 8 predicted proteins | sample Fen_T0_3_FD_201950 | JGI IMG/M metagenome (GOLD analysis project Ga0302323, IMG submission 201950) | Peat permafrost microbial communities from Stordalen Mire near Abisko, Sweden - Fen_T0_3 | ecosystem: Environmental > Terrestrial > Soil > Wetlands > Permafrost | place: Sweden: Abisko... | reverse complement strand
GCTCAAGGCGGCGATCGCCGCGCTCGAGGGCGAGAAGGTCCCCCAGTCGATCTCGCTGCCCGCGTCGTATGTCGATTACCCGAATATCAAGGAAGGCTCGGACTTCTATCCGGCGCTGTCCGATAACTTCTTCGTGGGCAACTCGTTCCCTGCGTGCAAGATCGGATTCACCGCGGACGAGATCATGGGGAAGTCGGAGGCGAATCAGTAGTCGCCCCCGCGAACCAGCCCGAAGAAGTATGACGTCGCTCCTGCGCATGGAGGGCATCTCGAAGCGCTACGGCGGTGTCCGCGCGCTGGAGGACGCTCGCCTGACCTGCGAGCGGGGTCGGATCCACGCCGTGCTCGGCGAGAACGGCGCCGGCAAGTCGACCCTGCTCAAGGTGCTCGCCGGGGTGGTCGCGCCCGACGCCGGCACGATCGAGCTCGACGGCGTGCCGGTCGGGTTCACCGGGCCCGCCGCGGCGCGCCGGGCGGGGATCGTGAGCGTGTTCCAGGAGCTGTCGCTGATGCCGGATCTCAGCGTGGCGGACAACATCTGCATCACCGATCCGCCGAAGCGGTGGGGGCTGATCGATCATCGCGCGCAGCGCCGGATCGCCGAGCAGGCGCTGGCGCGGGTCGGTGCCGAGGATATCCATCCGCTCGCGCCGGTGCGCGATCTGCCGCTGTCGCGCCGCCAGATGGTCGAGATCGCCAAGGCGCTGGCGCGCGATCCGAAGCTGCTGTTGCTCGACGAGGCGACCTCGGCGCTCACCGCGGCCGACGTCGCGCAGGTGTTCGGCGTGCTGCGCCAGCTCCGCGATCGCGGGCTCGCGATCGTGTTCATCTCGCACCGGATGAACGAGATCGCCGAGCTCGCCGACGACTGCTCGGTGTACCGCAACGGCCGCCACGTCTCGACGTTCGTCGCCGGCAGCGTCCCGCCCGGCGAGATCATCGAGATGATGATCGGCCGCGACTACAGCAGCGTCTTCCCACCCCGGCCACCCCGGCGACCCCGGCCGCCCGGGCCGCCCGGGCCCGCCCAGCGCGCGAGCGAGCCGCCGGTGCTGAAGGTGACCCAGCTGTCGTGGGCCGGCCGGCTGCGCGACATCGACTTCGAGATCTGGCCCGGCGAGGTGATCGGGCTGGGCGGGCTCGACGGCCAGGGCCAGCGCGAGCTGCTGCTGGCGCTGTTCGGTGCGCTGAAAGGCGTGCGCGGCGAGGTCGCGGTCAACGGCGTCGCGGTCGCGCTGTCGAGCCCGGCGCGGACCCAGCTGCCCGGAGGCGGCATCGCGCTGATCCCCGAGGACCGCAAGACCGAGGGGCTGATGCTGCCGATGTCGGTGCGCGATAATCTGTCGTTCGCGGCGATCGACCGGTTCACGCGGTTCGGGCTGATCGATCGCGCGTCCGAGCAGACCGCGATCGACGCGATGATCCAGCTGCTGCGGATCCGCGCCGATGGCGTCGACGGCCCGGTCGCGGCGCTGTCGGGCGGCAATCAGCAGAAGGTCGTGCTCGGCAAGTGGCTGATGACCCGCCCGCAGATCATCCTGTTGAACGATCCGACGCGCGGCATCGACGTCGGCACCAAGCAGGAGCTGTATCAGCTGCTGCACCAGCTCGCCGCGGATCGCGCCGCGCTGCTGTTCTACTCGACCGACTACGCCGAGTTGATCGGCTGCTGCGATCGCGTGCTGATCCTCTACGACGGCGAGATCGTCCGCGTGCTCGAGGGCGGGGCGCTGACCGAGCACAACCTGGTCGCCGCCGCGCACAACCTGGCGACCGAGCCAGCCGCATGACCGCCCGGCCTCGCGGCGATCTCCGCTACTGGCTCGCCGCGCAGCGCGGGCCGCTGATCGCCGCCGCGCTGTTCGCCGCGATGTTCGCGCTGTTCGTCACCGAGCACCCGGCGGGGCTCAGCGCCAACGTCGTCAACACCGCGGCGAACAAGGGCGTGCTGCTCGCGTTCGTCGCGATCGCGCAGACCCTCCCCGTGCTGACCTCGGGGCTCGACCTCTCGGTCGGCAGCGTGTTCGTGCTCGCGAACTGCGTCGCCTCGACGCTGGTCACCGGCTCGCCGCTCGAGATCGCGCTCGGCGTCGCCGCCGTGCTGGGGTGCGGTCTGGTGTGCGGCGCGCTCAACGGCCTGGTCGTCGTGGTCGGCCGGCTCCAGCCGATCATCGCGACCCTGGCGACCGGCGCGATCTACGGCGGCGTCGCGCTGTGGCTGCGGCCCACCCCGGGCGGCGCGATCGACGAGGACTTCGCCGACTTCGTCACCGGCTCGGCCGGAGGCGTGGTCCCGGTGTCGCTGCTCGTGCTGATCGCGGCGATCGTCCTCGTCTGGATTCCCTACCGGCGCTCGGTCGCCGGCCGCGCGGCCTACGCGATCGGCTCGTCGGAACAGGCCGCCTATATGTCGGGCGTGCCGGTCGCGCGGTCGAAGTTTCTCGCCTACATGCTCGCCGGGCTGTTCGCCGCGATCGCCGGGCTGCTGCTGACCTGCGTGACCTACTCGGGCGAGGCCAACGCGCTGCTCGGCGGCAGCTACACGCTGAGCTCGGTCGCCGCCGTGGTCGTCGGGGGTACCTCGCTGTACGGCGGCGCGGGTGGCGCGATCGGCACGATCTTCGGCGCCTTCGTACTGCGCACGATCGGTGATCTGCTGTTCGTGTTCGACATCGACGCGCTGGCGCAGCCGCTGTTCCTCGGCGTGGTGCTGCTGGTCTCGGTCAGCCTCGGCTCGTTGCGCCTGCTCAAGGTCAAGAAGCGACTGGACCTCTATCGATGATGGCGGCGCTGTTCGGGCGGATCGACAAGGCGCTGCTCGCGGCGAGCGGCTGCATCGTCGTGCTGCTGATCGGCGGGGCGCTGTACGACCGCAACTTCGTGTCGCCGGACTACCTGCTCCAGCAGCTCCAGGTCGCCGCGTTCCTCGGCGTGATCGCCACCGGCGTCATGCTGGTCGTCGTGCTCGGCCACATCGATCTCTCGATCCCGTGGGTGGTGACGATCGGCGGCATGATGTCGACCGCGGCGGCCGGCCACACCGGGTGGGCCGGCGAGCTGGCGATTCCGTTCGCGGTGGCGTGCGGGGTCGGGATCGGGGTGTGCAACGGGATCGGCGTCGCCTACCTGCGCGTACCGTCGATGATCTTCACGCTCGCCACCAACGCGATCGCGCAGGGCTTGATGGTCGTTCATACCAGCGGGTTCGCGCCGCAGGACCACGCCACCCCGGCGATGCACTTCCTCGCGGTCGAGCGCTCGATCCTCGGCATCCCCAACGCGGTCGTGGTGTGGGCGGTGATCGGCGCGGCGATCGTCGTCGTGCTGAAGCGCACCAGCTTCGGCCGCCGGGTCTACGCGATCGGCAACAGCGAGCGCGCGGTGTACCTGTCGCGCGGCAACGTCCGCCGCGTCGTGGTCGCCTGCTTCGCGATCTCCGGCGGCTGCTCGGCGTTCGCCGGGGTGCTGCTGGCCGGCTACTCGACCAAGGCGTACCAGGCGATGGGCGATCCGTACCTGCTGCCGGCGATCGCGGCGGTGGTGCTGGGCGGCACCAGCATCCTCGGCGGCCGCGGCAGCTATGTCGGCACGGTCGCGGGCGTCGTCCTGGTGACGCTGCTGCAATCGATCCTGTCGATCGTGCAGATGTCGGAGGCAGGCCGCCAGGTGATCTACGGCGCCGTGATCATCGTGATGCTCCTGGTATATGGTCGCGGCGCGAAAGTGGTGACCTGATGCCTGTGCCGTACACCGTGCTCGATGAACGATTCCGCCGCGTGACCCTCGGCACCGCCACGCTCGAGACGCTGTGGACCGGCGGGCGCTGGCTCGAGGGGCCCGCCTACTTCGCCGCGGGCCGCTACCTCGTGTGGTCGGATATCCCGAACAACCGGATCCTGCGCTGGGACGAGACCGATGGCTCGGTGTCGGTGTTCCGCCAGCCCAGCCACAACGCCAACGGGCACACGGTCGACCGCGAGGGCCGGCTGGTGTCGTGCGAGCACCAGACCCGCGCGATCAGCCGGATCGAGATCGACGGCTCGCGGACCGTGCTGGTCGATCGGGTCGGCGGCGTGCGGCTCAACTCGCCCAACGACGTGATCGTCAAGTCCGACGGGACGATCTGGTTCTCCGATCCGACCTACGGGATCGACAGCGACTACGAGGGCGACGCCGCGGTGTCGGAGATCGGCGCGTCGCACGTCTACCGCTACGATCCGGCGAGCCAGACCTGCGCCGCGGTGACCAGCGACTTCGTGAAGCCCAACGGGCTGGCGTTCTCGCCCGACGAGCGCCACCTGTACATCGCCGATACCGGCGCGACCCACGTGAGGGGCGGCCCGCACCACATCCGGCGGTTCGCGGTGGGCAGCGACGGCCAGACGCTGTCGGGCGGCGAGGTGTTCGCGACCTGCGACGCGGGCCTGTTCGACGGCTTCCGGTTCGACGCCCACGGCAACCTGTGGACCAGCGCGGGCGACGGCGTGCACTGCTACGCGCCGGACGGCGTGCTGCTCGGCAAGATCTCCGTGCCCGAGGGCGTCGCCAACCTGTGCTTCGGCGGACCCAAGCGCAACCGGCTGTTCATCTGCGCGACGACCTCGCTCTACGCGATCTACGTGAACGCACAGGGCTGCCGCCGGCCCTAGACCATCGATCAGTGTGAGTGGCGCGGCGGGCCGAACCGCGCCGCGATGTCGAGATAGCGCGTCGCCAGCTCGAGGCAGGCGCCGGTCGCGTGTTGCCCCACGGTGTTGCGATACAGCTCCTGCCACGGCGTCTGGTTCTCCGGGTGCGCGAAGCCGCCGCGCGCGGCGAGCCGGGCGCGCCGCTGGCCCAGCTCGTCGTCCGAGATCAGGATATTGGCGCTGCCGCGCTCGAGATCGACGCGGACGCGGTCGCCGGTCTCGAGCAGCGCGAGGCCGCCGCCGGCCGCCGCCTCGGGTGAGGCGTTGAGGATCGACGGGGTCCCCGACGTCCCGGACTGCCGGCCGTCGCCGATGCACGGCAGCGATCGGACGCCGCGCTTGATCAGCGCCGCCGGCGGCTGCATGTTGACGACCTCGGCGCCGCCCGGATAGCCGATCGGGCCGGTGCCGCGGATCACCAGGATCGTGTGCTCGTCGATGCCCAGCGCCGGATCATCGATCCGGTGGTGATAGTCCTCGGGCCCCTCGAACACGACCGCGCGGCCCTCGAACGCCATCGGATCGGCGGGGTTCGCGAGGTAGCGCTCGCGGAACTCGCGCGAGATCACGCTGGTCTTCATGATCGCCGAGTCGAACAGGTTGCCCGACAGCACGATGAAGCCGGCGTCGGCGACCAGCGGCGCGTCGAACCGGCGGATCACGTCGCCGTCGGGCGGCGGCGCGGTCCGGCAGTTGTCGCCGATCGTCTTGCCGTTGACCGTCAGCGCGGCCTCGTGGATCCGGCCGTGCGCCATCAGCTCGCGCACCACCGCGGGCACGCCTCCCGCGCGATGGTACTCCTCGCCGAGGTACGCCCCGGCGGGCTGCAGGTTGACCAGCAGCGGGATGCGGTGGCCGACGGTCTGCCAGTCGGCGATCGAGAGCTCGACCCCGAGGTGCCGCGCCAGCGCATTGATGTGGATCGGCGCGTTGGTCGAGCCGCCGATCGCCGAGTTGACCACGATCGCGTTCTCGAATGCGCGGCGGGTCATGATGTCCGACGGCTTGAGATCCTCCCACACCATGCCGACGATCCGCCTGCCGGTCTCGTACGCGATCTGGGCGCGCTCGCGGTGCGGCGCCGGGATCGCCGCGCAGCCGGGCAGCGACATGCCGAGCGCCTCGGCGAGCGAGTTCATCGTGCTGGCGGTGCCCATCGTGTTGCAGTGACCGGCGGACGGCGCCGACGACGCCACGAGCTCCATGAACTGCTCGTAGTCGATCTCACCCGCGGCGAGCCGCTCGCGCGACCGCCACACGATCGTGCCGGACCCGGTGCGCTCGCCGTCGTGCCAGCCGTTCAGCATCGGTCCGCCCGACAGCACGATCGCCGGCAGGTTGACCGTCGCCGCGGCCATCAGGCACGCCGGCGTGGTCTTGTCGCAGCCGGTGGTGAGCACGACGCCGTCGAGCGGATAGCCGAACAGCACCTCGACCAGCCCGAGGTAGGCGAGGTTGCGGTCGAGCGCGGCGGTCGGCCGCTTGCCGGTCTCCTGGATCGGGTGGGTCGGAAACTCGAGCGCGACCCCGCCGGCCTCGCGGATGCCTTCGCGGACGCGCTTCGCGAGCTCGAGGTGATGGCGATTGCAGGGCGACAGATCGCTGCCGGACTGCGCGATGCCGATGATCGGCTTTCCCGATTGCAGCTCCTGCCGGGTCAGCCCGTAGTTCAGGTAGCGCTCGAGGTAGAGCGCGGTCATCGAAGGGTTGCTGGGATCGTTGAACCACCCCCGCGAGCGCAGTGGGCGCTTGGCGGTCGGCGCAGTCACGGGGAGCTCCGGTGCAAGGCAGGGGGCATCATGGCGGCCCGAGCATACCGCTCGACGCGGATACTCCCTGCCGCTGCGGTCACCGTTCGCGGTGACCGCTCGCGTCGAACCGGCCGACCGGCGTCACGGCGACGTGACGGGCGTCGCGCCCGGCGCCTGCGACGGTGCCGCGTAGGGCGGATAGGCCGCTGCGGGCGCGGGTGGATAGCTCGATGGCACCGCCGCCGGCGGAGGCGGCGGAGGTGGCGCGGCGTAGGCGCCGGGGTGGATCACCGGGTGCGCGCTGCTGGGTGGCGGCAGCGGCCGACCGGCCTCGTCGACATAGACGAACGCGACCGCGGCGCCGGTCGTGCTCTTGGAGTAGCCATTCTGGGTCCACACCCCGTGGCTCTGGGAATCGACCTGCAGCAGCCCGTGCGCGCCGACGAAGCACGCCTGCTGCTGCGTCCGCTGGATCGCGACCTCGTTGCCTTCTCCGATCGCGAACAGGCCCGGCGCGGTCGAGTCGGTGGTGACGCTGCCGATGACCACATACGGATACGGCGGCTCGCCATGGAAGATCATATCCAGATAGCAGCCCTCGGGCCGGCTCGGCAGCCGCAGCGTCGTGGTCGGCACAAAGCCGGTCTGCACACAACCCGCGCCGATCATGATCGCAAGTACCAGCATCGGCCGCGCGCCCCATCGCTTCATGGCGGCAGTGTACCGCGCGACCGTGCACGACGGAGCCGTCCGAACACCCAGGTCCGAGGATTGCCACCACACGCGTTTCGGAGGTCGTGTCATCTCCTGCGAGGACGCGGGGCGGCGTCCGAAGTCGCGTTCGATCCCGCACCGGGGCGCGAGTAGGTGTTGTGCGACAATGACTGCGCGCTGGCGAGGCGATACGGTCCCGACATGGGCACGGTGGATGCACCCGCGCGCGTCGCGATCACCACGTGGTCGGGTCTACGAACAGCAGTTCGCGGCCGGGTGGTCCGCGCAGGACTCCGACCACGACGACTACGCGCCCGGAAACTGCGCCGTGATCTACGGCAACATCGCGCAGCACTACGGCACGTGCTGGTACTACAACCTCGGCGGCGACGCGGACAGCCCGTTCGACGACGGCGGCGTGGGGCCGCACGTCAACAACAGCATCTTGACCCCGCTCGGCCTGGCGCTGCAGCCCGGAGGCGGTCAGTACAGCCAGGTCCACCGGATCGCCCGCTACACGCGCTGGTGACCGGAACGCAGGAGCTCTGTGATAGACGTCACGCTGATCGGCGATGTGAGATCGGCTGATTCGAGCGATTGATTCACAGGTCGAGATCGCGTATGTCGATCGGGCTCGAATTCACTGTCTCGGCTCGAGTGACCGGAATCATATCTTCGGTGCCCACGATAGGCTGCAGTCGCCACGCGGCGCTGCGAACGGTGGGGAGGCGCCGAGATGACGGAGCTGACATGACCTTCTCGAGAGCTTCGCGCACGGTCGCGGTCGTCGCCGCATTGGCCGCCGCCAGTTGCAACCACGCCTCCGGCAACGGGCCCTCGCCCGATGCAGCGCCGCCATCTGACGCGGCGCCGTCGCCCGACGCCACGTCACCGGATGCCGGGCCCGACCTGGCGTGCGGGTGGAGCCAGTGGGGCCATGGCGCCGACCACCAGGGCCAGACCTGCGTCGCCGCCCAGCCGCCGACTCGGCTGCTGAAGCACCTGGTCTACGATCCGTTCCAGACCCAGGAGATCGCCGCGGGCGCCGGTGCGCTGTTCGTGCACTACCAGGTTCCGCTGAACGACAACGCCGACAACTTCTACATGATGCAGAAGGCCGGCACGTACGTGTCGTGCAGTACAGCGCCGGTCGACACGCCCTGTGACATGGATCGCGAGAACATCCTGGGCGAGATCTGGACCGAGAACAAGTATCATCGCGCGGCGACGGGCGAGTTCGAGCTGGTGTGGTCGTTCGAGAGCGACTGGAAGCCCGCCAGCAGCGGGCTGTTCGAGCCCATGTTCCAGCCGGCGCTCGCGGGCACGATGCTGTACGTCCCAGGCGCCGGCGGCTCGATCTGGCAAGTCCTCACGACGTCCGATCACGCCCAGCCGATCCAGCGCATCAACCCATTCTCAAGCATCGATCCCAACACCTTTGTCAGCGGCGGCATCACGATCGATCGCCAGGGTTTTCTCTACTGGAACGTGATCCAGCAAGATCCGGTGACCAACGCTGCGCACGGATTCCTCATCAAGGCGTCGCCCGCCGGTGAGATTTCGAAGGTCGACTACGAGACGCTCATTCCGGGTGCACCCGGGGCGGACGATGATTGCGTCCGGACCTTTGCGGCCGCGTCGCCGCGACCAGCCAAACCCTGGCCGCCATCGGCCGACGCGGTGCCACCCAGCCTGCCATGCGGCCGGCAGCGGCCTGGCATCAATGTGACGCCGGCGATCGGCCCCGACGGTACGGTGTTCACCGCGTCGCGCGCCGACTTCGCCTCGGGCTATTCGTACGTCGTCGCGCTGAAGCCCGATCTGTCGCTCAAGTGGGCGACCTCGCTGCGCGGCCTGGTCAACGACGGCTGCGGGGTTCACCACACAGACTACCCCGACGACGATGCCGTGTGCAGCGGCACGTTCTCCGCGATCGGCGTCGATCCCGCCACCAACCAGCCGCCCGCGCTCACCGTCGAGGACTCGTCATCTTCGACCCCGGTCGCGCTGCCCGATGGCGGCGTGGTGTACGGTGCGCAAGACAACTACAACCGCTCGCGCGGCCATCTCGTCAAGCTCGGCCCCAGCGGCGAACCGGCGGGGACCTACACGTTCGGATGGGACACCACGCCGGCGCTCTACCTCCACGACAGCACCTATTCGATCGTCCTCAAGGACAATCACTATGGCGGCGGCGGTCCGTTCTTCATCACCCAGCTCTCGAAGGACCTCGTGCCCGAGTGGCGATTCCAGGACACCACGACCCAGGCCTGCGTACGCCAGCCCGATGGGACCTCGCTGTGCTCCGACGAGCCGCACCCCAACGGCTTCGAGTGGTGCGTCAACGCGCCCGCGGTCGACGCCAATGGTGACGTGTTCGCCAACTCCGAGGACGGCAACGTCTACCAGATCGGGCAGGGCGGGGTGCTGAAGACCCAGACCTTCCTCAACCAGGCGCTCGGCGCGGCGTACACCCCGATCGCGCTCGATCCGTCCGGCCGGGTCTACGCGCTCAACAACGGCGAGCTCAGCGTGCTCGGCCGCTGATCGGGGTCGCCGTCCCTGGTATCAATCGATGCGGAACAGCTGGGCCGCCGATTGATTGCAATCCCAGATCTGCAGTAGATCGCCGGCGCGCTGCTGATTGTTCGGATCGTCCAGGCAGCGGCCTGATCTGGTATTGAGCAGGACGCCCGGCGCCACGACCGACCACTGCTGCGCATCGCTGCCGTTGCAGTCCCACAGCTGGACGCGGGTTCCGTTCGCGGTGCCGCCGTTGACCACGTCGAGGCACTTGCCGAACACCCGGATCGACGAGTCGCCGGGCACCGACCAGCGCTGCGCGTCGCTCTGGTTGCAACCGAACAGCTGGATCGCCGTGCCCGAGGCCGGATCGGCGTTGGCGACGTCGACGCACAGGCCGCCGGGTCCGACGACCGGGCCGGGCGGCAGCCGCCAGGTCTGCGCCGCGCTGCGGTTGCAGTCCGAGATCTGGAGTTGCACGGCGCCCGGGGAGGCGTTGCCCAGCGGAACATCGAGGCAGCGGCCGGAGGCCGGGTTGACCAGCGCGCCGCTGGCCTGGCGGAGCCACATCTGGCCGGCGGTGCGACTGCACGCCGCGAGCTCGACCAGCGCGCCGTTGCCCGTCGCGTTGCCCGCGATCTGCAGGCACTTGCCGAGCACCTGGATCGACAGGTCCGCCTTGTAGCTGACCAGCTGAGCGGCGGTGTGATTGCAGGTGAACAGCTGCACCGGGGTCCCATCC
>Ga0302323_100005461_pt1 | contig 10420 bp, 12 predicted proteins | sample Fen_T0_3_FD_201950 | JGI IMG/M metagenome (GOLD analysis project Ga0302323, IMG submission 201950) | Peat permafrost microbial communities from Stordalen Mire near Abisko, Sweden - Fen_T0_3 | ecosystem: Environmental > Terrestrial > Soil > Wetlands > Permafrost | place: Sweden: Abisko... | reverse complement strand
CATCCGCCAGGCCAAGCGCATCCGCGGCCTCGGCGAGGCGATCGGTGCCCGTCGCGTGATCTTCGCGCGTCATGCATGCCCTGAGGCCGTGCGCAACGACGGCGTCGCGCACGCGCAGGTCGTCCGTGGCCACGACCACGCGCGACGCGCCGCTTTCGCGCGCGCGTTCTGCGACGCGCACGACCATCGGCTTGCCGGCGATATCGGCGAGCGGCTTGCCCGGGAGGCGCGTCGACGCGTAGCGCGCGGGGATGAGAACGGTGAACGACAACTGCGCCGCCGCCGTGCTATTCGTACTCGGACGGCGCAAGCTTGCGCGCTTCTTCCTCGAGCATCACCGGAATGCCGTCGCGCACCGGATAGGCGAGCCGCGCCGATTTCGAAATGAGTTCCTGTTTTTCGCGGTCAAACGTCAGCGGGCCCTTGGTGACCGGGCAGACGAGCAGCTCAAGCAGCTTTGAATCCATGGATCTTCTCCAGGGCGAGGACGACAAGCGCCGGATCGATGATTGCGCGAAGCGGCAGGTACCAGCAGCGCTCGTCGGCGAATGCAGCGCATTTTACCGCGTCCTTCTGCGTCATCAGGATCGCGATGGCGCCGGGGAACGCAATATCGCCTGGAGTGTAGTCATGGTGATCGGGAAACGCGTGAGGCGTCGCCGCAATGCCCAGCGTCGCGATCATGTCGAAAAACCGCTGCGGATTGCCGATGCCCGACACCGCGTGGACTTCCTTGTCCTTCCACTGCGCCGGATTCGCCTCGAGGCCCGGGTGCTTCAGGTTGCGCCATGGCAGGGGCTCGTGTGTCATCGCAGTCTCGTGCCCGTTCGCCGCAGGTGGCCGGGGCATGTCGCCCGCGAACAGGCGCACGACAGCATCAACGTCCCGCAAGCGCGAAACCGGCTCGCGCAGCGGTCCCGCCGGCAGCATGAGGCCGTTGCCGAATTCGCGCGACGCGTCGATCACGGCGATCTCCATGGCGCGCGCCAGCGCGTAATGCTGCAGGCCATCGTCGGCGATGATCACGTCGCAGGACGGATTCGCCCGTATCAGGCCACGCCCGGCGTCCGCCCGGTTGTGTCCGATCCACACCGGCAGGCCCGTTTCGGCGAAGAGCAGCGGCTCGTCGCCAACGACCTTCGGATCGTCGCCGGATGTCACGGCACGCGGCACCGCGCTGGTCCCGCCATATCCCCGACTGACGATTCCGGGTCTGAAACCACGGTGCGCGAGCTGCTCGGCAAGCGCGCGGGTCAGCGGCGTCTTGCCCACGCCGCCGACATTGATGTTGCCGACGACGATCACGGGGACCGGGAGGCGCGCCGTGCGCAGGACGCCCGCGCCGTAAAGCGCCCGCCGCGCTCCGACGGTGATTCGAAAGAGGATCGACAACGGCCACAGCAATGCGGCCAGCGGCGTGACCCGCGGCGTGTACCAGGTCGCGACAAGACGCATGGCGAAAGTCACGGCCGTGCCGCCAATTCGGGCTACTTCGCGGGCGTCTGCGTCGCGAACGTGATGTGGACGAGACCGACCTGGCGCGCAGCCTCCATCACGTGGATGACCGATTGGTGCGTCGCATTGGCATCGGCATTGATGATGACCACCGGGTCCTTGGCATCGCCCCCGGCCCGCCTAAGCATCTCTCCCAGCGCCGACACCGTGCTGAAGGTGAACACGTTCTTGTCGATGACGTAGCGGCCCTGTGCGTCGATCCCGACATTGATCTCCTTCGGGCGTTGCTTCACCGCGTTGGCATCGGCTTCCGGCAGCGTGATCTGCAGTTCCGCGACGCGCTGGTAGGTCGTGGTCACCATCAGGAAGATCAGGATGACGAGCAGAACGTCGATCAGCGGAATGAAATTGATCTCGGGGTCGTCCCGGTTCCGCGAGCCACGTAAGTTCATCGCGTCGACCCGGCTACTTGCGCTCGCCGTGCGCGAAATCGACCAGCTTGATGGCCTGCTGCTCCATCTCCACGACCAGCGCGTCCACCTTCGAACGGAAATAACGATAGAAGATCATCGAAGGGATGGCGACGATAAGGCCCATCGCGGTGTTGTAGAGGGCGATCGAAATGCCCTGCGCGAGCTGGATCGGGTTCGATGCCGCGGCGCCTTGCGATCCGAAAATTTCGATCATGCCCACCACCGTGCCGAAGAGACCCATCAAAGGCGCCATCGCGGCGATCGTGCCGAGCGTGGTCAGGAAGCGTTCGAGGTCATGGGTGACGACCCTTCCGACTTCCTCGATGGCTTCCTTCATCACCGGCCGGGGTGCCTTCACGTTCGCCAGGCCCGCGGCGAGGATGCGCCCGAGCGGGCCCTGGGCCGCAGTCCGCATGAGCAATTCGGAGGTGGCCCCGGTTTGCCGGAAGTCGACGAGGACTTTGTCCACCATCCCGGCGGGCGCGACAATCGATTGCCGCAATGACCACAGCCGTTCGAAAATCAACGCGAGCGCCACGATGGACGCGAGAATCAATGGCCAGATCGGCCAACCCGCCGCTTGTATCAGGGACCACACGAGATAGAACTCCTTCGCCAGAACGCTTGAAATGTAGCCTGCCGATCCCGATTCGGCAAGGCAGGATTGTCAGGCAGACATTTTTCCGCGCTCGCCGGCTTCGGCGAGCGTCGCTGTCACCGCGGCGCCCGCGAGCACGATCAGCCAGCTCAGGAAGATCCAGAACAGAAGCGCCGGAAAGGCTGCCAGCGCGCCGTAAAGCAATTGGTAACTCGGAAAGCTCGTCAGGTACCACGTGAAGATCCGTTTGGTGGCTTCGAAGGCAATGCCGGCGAGCACGCCGCTTGCAATCGCGTGGCGCCAGTACACGCGTCGCGCCGGCGCGATGCGGTAAAGGAGCGTCAACCCCACGATGACCAGCGCCGTCGGCACAAAGCGCCGCACCACGTCGTTCAGCGCCCCCTGCAGCGGCACCGCCGCGACGAGCTCCGCGAGAGTCCAGGCAATCAGTGAAATGGTGGCACCCAGGATCACCGGGCCCGCGGTGATGCCGAAAACATAGACCAGGATGCGCCGCGCGATCGGGCGCTTTTTGCGGATGCCCCAGATTTCGTTGATTTCCGATTCGATCGTGTCGATCGCCAGCGTTGCCGTGATAACGACGAAAATGATCGACCGGCCGACCACGTTCGCGGCATCCTCGGCCAGCACCACCACGTATTCATGGACGATGGCGGATGCCGATGTGGGCACGAGATGACGCAGCAGGAAGGCCTCGAGCACCTTGAGGAAGTCCTGGAAGATCGGGAAATGCGCCACGAACGCGAATGCGACAGTAGTCAGCGGCACCAGGCCCAGCAGCGTGACGAAAGACAGGCTGCCGGCGGCGCGAAACCAGCCGACGCTGTTCAGGCGGGCAACGGTACGGCGGAAGAAGCGGATGGGACCCAAGGAGGCCGGCGCAGGAAGAACCGCACTAAGGACATTGTGCGATTATCGCAGACGCGAGGCGGGCGCCGGTGCCGGCGACCAATGTCACCCGGAACGAACAACCGCGGCCGAGGTCTGAACGTCGTCCCTTATTGCAAGGAACCTATCCGATGACCACCCAACCTCTCCCACCGGTCCCGACCGCGGCCGCGCACGAAGTGGCGCTGTTTGGCGGCGGCTGTTTCTGGTGCCTCGATGCCGTGTTCCGCGAACTGGACGGCGTGACGGCCGTGGCATCGGGGTACGCAGGCGGCAAGACGGTGAATCCCGATTACGAGGATATCTGCACGGGCCGCACCGGGCACGCGGAAGTCGTGCGGATATCGTTCGACCCGTCCAGACTGTCGTTTCGCGACCTGCTGACGGTGTTCTTCACGATCCATGATCCGACGACCATGAACCGCCAGGGCAATGACGTCGGAACGCAGTACCGGTCGGTGGTCTTCTGCCAGTCGCCGGAACAGCGGGCTGCAGTACAGGCGGTGATCGCAACGCTCAACGCGGAAAAATTGTGGGCCGGACCGATCGTGACGGAAGTGACGGGAGACTCGACGTTCTATCCCGCGGAGACCTATCACCAGGACTACTTCGAGCAGAACGCGAACCAGCCCTACTGCAGGGCGGTCGTCGCGCCCAAGGTCGCGAAATTCCGCAAGGCGTTTGCGGAGCGTCTGAAAGGCAATGCTCGCGCTTCATCGCGGTCTGCCTAAGCGGGGCGCTTTGATAGCCAGCCCCCTGTCGCGAGACACGCGCCCACCGCCCAGAACACGGGCGTCAGTCCCACGGTCGCGCCCAGCGCGCCGAACATCAGCGGCACCACGCAGGCCATCGACTGCACCAGGGACATCCGTACGCCTGCGGCCTCGCCCGTGCGCCCCGGCGGCGCGTGGCTGTGCAGCAGCGACATCACCATCGGCTGGCCCATCCCCAGTCCCAGCCCCAGCGTGAACGACATCGCGAGCAGCGCCCCCGTCGTATTGACGAAGGGGAACAGCATGTACACGGCCCCGGACATGAACAGCGCGATCGTGAGCACCTGGTGCGGCGTAACGTGGCGCACGATCCAGCGCATCGAGAAGCGCACGACGAAGGTCGCCGCCGCGAACGACGCCAGGACCAGCCCGATCTGCGACGCAGAGAGTCCGATCCCAGCCCCATAGACCGGAATCACGATGGTATGCAGGTCCCAGCCCATCGACAGCAGCAGGTTCACCGCGAAGATCCGCCGCAATTTCCGGTGGACCACGAGTTCGAATGCGCTGCCTGTTGCGACGCCCGGGTGCGCGGGATGCGGGCCCGGCAACGCGACGCTGCCGGCGACAAGCACCGCGAACGGCACCAGCGGGATCGCGGCAAGAACTGCAAACGACGCGGTGAACCCCGCATGATCGATCGTGAATCCGGCAATGAGCGGTCCCAGGAGTCCGGAGATCGAGTAACCCAGCGCCAGCTGGCTGAAGTTGTGGATGCGGGCCGTGGCGGCGCCCAGCTCGCCGGTCGCATTCTGCGCAGCGACCTGGAATACCATGAACGACACGCCGACGAGTGCCGCGCTCGCGAACAGCGCGAACAGTCCGGGTACGAACACCGGTATCAATGCCCCTGCAGCGAGACCGAGCGAGCCGGCCTGCATCGGGCGGCGCACGCCCATGCGATCGGACAGGCGTCCCGCAGCGACCGCACACAGCATCGGAAGGAATGCATACAGCGCCACCAAAACGCCGACCACCGCGGTCGAACGACCTTGCTTGATGGCTTCGAGCGTCACCGTGACGCGGTTGCCGGTGAGGACGACGTGATTGGCGATTCCCAGCGCGATCAATGCCGCGAGCGTGGGATTCCGGAAACGGAAGCGAATCAAGGCGCGAGCCGTCCGATGCGCCAGTTCGCACCCTCGCCTTGGTAGGTGATACGGTCATGCAGCCGCGACGCGCGGCCCTGCCAGAATTCGAACGCGTCCGGGACCAAGCGGTAGCCGCCCCAATGCGGAGGACGCGGCACGGAGTCGCCGGGATGGCGCGCCTCAACTTGCGCGAATCGCGCCTCCAGCGCCGCACGATCCGGCAGCCGCTCGCTTTGCGGCGACGCCCAGGCACCGACCTGCGACATGCGCGGCCGGCTGGTCCAATACGCATCGGCGGTAGCGCTGTCGACTTTTTCGACCGCGCCTTCGATGCGAATCTGGCGCTCGAGTTCGGGCCAGAAAAACAGGATTGCGGCGCGCGATCCGGCCCGCAACTCCCGCGCCTTGCGACTCTGGTAGTTCGTGTAGAACGTCAATCCGCGCTCGTCCACTGCCTTGAGCAGCACGATGCGTGCGGAGGGTGCGCCCGCGGGATCGGCGGTGGCCAGCGTCATTGCGTTGGGCTCCGGTACCTGTGCGGCCACCGCCTCGTCGAACCAGCGCGAGAACTGGCGAAAAGGATCCGCATCGACGTCGCTCTCGTCGAGCGCGGCACGCTTGTATTCGACTCGCAGATCTGCGGGATTCGTGGCGGGAGTATTCATGCGGAGCGAAACCCGAGGGAAACTGAGGGGCAAACGAGCACGATGCGCGCAGCGAACCACCTGCGATCACCGGCTCGCTGCCAGCATTTTACTCCTCTTCGTGCGCGGGTCCTGGCCAGACATTGCGCGCAGTTATCGACCAAATCTCTTCTCGTACGCGGCGTTGATCGGCGCCGCGAACGGCAAACTGCGAACACGTGACTGCCGCGCAGGATTTTTCCGCTGCACGGATCATCGGAGGGGCGCGGCAGCGAAGAGCCCTGCGGCATTGGTGAAGGCGATCCGCCGTGCCGTGTCCGCCGGCAGTTGTGCGAGCCAGCCGCGATACCAGGCCATGATCTCGCCATATTGCGCCCAGCGCTGATTCACCCAGGTGTCGGACCCGATGACGAAGCGATCGGGAAATCGCGCGAACAGACTCTGCCACGCCGGCGTCAACCGGCCATCCTGCGTGATGTCGTAGCGGTAGGAAAGCTCGCCGATGAGCGTCGGGTGCCGCGTGAAGTATTCCGCAATCGCTTCAGGGCGCGTGGAAAATCCCGAATGCGCCCAGATCACCTTGACCTTCGGGTCATGTGCAAACAGGGCCTCGAGGGCCGCCTCGTCGCAGTGGGCGTGCAGCCACAAATCGTGCGCGACGGCCTGCATCACGATCTTTCTCACCTGTGCGGTGCCCGCGTCGGCGGCGCCAAACACGTGGAACTCGCCGATGCCGCGATAGCCGATGCCGCGCGCGAGCTCGGTTTCGATCAGCGCGCAGATTTCCGGATCGCTGAACCAGGTCTGACGGTCAGCGGGCGTACGATAGGGGCGAATGAACGGGACGACGCGCGGCGCTGATGCCGGAAGGTCGCGTGCCGCGTCGACCAGCGCTCGCGTGCCGTCGTTCGGACGGCTGGTAGCGAGGATGGCGGTGACGCCGTTGGCGCGAAAGACACGCAATACTTCCGCCACAGGAAACGCAGAGGCAGCTTCGTCGTTGTAGTGCAGGTGGGCGTCGAAGAGTTCCTGCGGAGCCTGCGCGCCCGCCGGCACGCAGAGCGCCAGGACCCACGCGGCAACCCAGAAGCGGCAACACCGGAGCATCGAGAAAGTTTCCCATGTAGCCTCCGTTGGGGCAACCGCCGGTTGGCATTACACTGGACGCCGTCGCCAAAAATGCCAACCACGTGACTCTCGACGACCACCACACGCTGATCCTGGCGATACTCGTTCTGTTCCTCGGGCGCTGGTTGAACAGCCGCATTCACTGGCTGCGCGAATACGGCATCCCCGAACCAGTCACCGGCGGCCTGATTGCGTCGGTGGCGCTCACCGCGCTGGTCATGGCCATAGGTGTGGAGATCAAATTCGATCTTTCCGCCCGCGACACGCTGCTGATCGTGTTTTTCACCACGGTCGGACTCTCGGCGAACCTGCGCGTGCTGGCAATGGGCGGTGTGATGCTCGTGGTACTCACGCTGGTCGCCGTGACGAATCTCGTCATACAAAACGGAGTCGGGGTGGGACTGGCGTCGCTGATGGGCTATCCGCCAGCGGTCGGACTGCTTGCCGGGTCGGCGGCGTTGGCCGGCGGGCACGGCACCGTGCTCGCATGGGGACCGATCATCGGCGAGAAATTCGGCGTCCCGAGCGCCTCGGCGATGGGCGCTGCCGCGGCGACATTCGGGCTGATCGCCGGCGGCCTGCTGGGCGGCCCGCTCGGCCATCGCCTGATCGCCCGCTACGGCTTGTCTGGCAAGGACGCGGAGGAACTCACGGTCGGCGTCAGCTATGAACAGGAGAACCAGCCGAGACTCGACGCAAACGGCGTCCTCACCACGCTGCTCGTCATTGCGATAGCCATCGCGGCCTCCGACGAACTCAATGACCTGCTGGCCAAGGTCGGCTTCACGCTGCCAAAGTTCGTCACGGCCCTGTTTGCGGGCATGGTGCTGTCCAATACGGTCCCCCGCCTGGCCCCCAGGCTGGGCTGGCCGACGGGATCGCCGCCGCTGGCGCTCATTGCCGACGTGGCACTCGGGCTCTTCCTCGCCATGTCGTTGATGTCGCTGAACCTGGCATCGCTGGCCGGCGTTGCGCTTCCACTCTTCGTCATCCTCCTGGCCCAGGTCGTGATCTGCTGGCTCCTGGTCTCCCGAATCGTGTTCCGGCTGCTGGGCGGCACCTACGACGCTGCCGTCACCTCCTCCGGCTACTTCGGGCTGGCCATGGGTGCCACGCCGACCGCCATCGCCATCATGACCGCGACGACCAAGAAATACGGGGCCTCGCCCCGCTCGTTCCTGATCGTTCCGCTGGTCGGTGCGTTCTTCGTCGATATCGCCAACGCGATCGTCCTCCAAACCTTCGTCAAGGTCCTTGGGGGGTAGACGAACCGTGCCGGAGGCGCGCCGGGTTCGTTTGTGTTTACGCAACAGTGCGGCAGATTCCTCTATGCCAACCATTCCCTTCCTCTGAAAATGCGGTATAGTCGCCGCCGATGGAGTGGTATCCCGTGACAGGACGGACCGCTTCACACCGAACGGCATCGTCCGCTCGCATCAATCGACAGGAAGGGAAGGAGACCCATGGCAACTGCCAAGAAAGCTGCGAAGAAACCCGCCGCGAAAAAACCCGCCGCGAAAAAACCCGCCGCGAAGAAAGCCGCAACCAAGAAGCCCGCGGCAAAGAAGGCTGCTCCGAAAAAAGCCGCCCCGAAAAAGAAACCCGCTGCAAAGAAGCCCGCTGCGAAGCGCAAGCCCAATGCGGCATTCATGAAGCCGTTGATGCCGTCAGCGATGCTCGCGATGGTCGTGGGCAGCTCACCGCTGCCGCGCACCGAAGTCACCAAGAAGATCTGGGACTACATCAAGAAGAACAAGCTTCAGGACGCCGTTAACCGGCGCCTGATCAACGCGGACGAAAAGCTCCGCGCAGTCTTCGGCGGCAAGGGCAAGGTGTCGATGTTCGAGATGACCAAACTCGTCTCGAATCACCTCAAGTAAAATGAGGTAGACGACACTCTCATGCTCGGCGCGAAACATTGCGCCGCGACGGCCGGCTTGGCGCACGCAGCGTTTAGCCGGCCGTTTCAATTGCAATCGCGCTACCGCCGGGTTGGCGTGGCGAAGTTCCTGATACGCGGTAGAGTTATGGTTTTCGCGCGCCGCGCGCCGGAGGACTTTCCGCATTTCCGGGTGTCCCTGCCAATGCCTCAATCGTCTCCCGCCCTTTCCCTCACCGCGATGCTCCCTCAATTCGTCCGATATGCAGGTGCCGGTGTCATTGGCACCGCGGCGCACTATGCGGTGCTCGTGGCGCTCGTGCAGGGTGGGGAGGTCGGCGTGGTTGCCGCGTCGACCGCGGGCGCGTTTGTCGGCGCCGGGGTCAACTACCTGCTCAACCACCGCTTCACCTTTGCGAGCACGGAGTCGCACGGACGCGCGTTGCCGCGCTTCGCCGCGGTGGCTGCCGGCGGCATCGCGCTGAACGCGCTGGTCCTGGCGAGCATGCTGGCGTTGGTCGGCCCCCATTACCTCGTCGCGCAGGTGGTGGCGACGCTCGCCGTGCTCGTGGCGGGCTATCTCGCGAATCGCGCATGGACGTTCTGAGTGCGGCGGGCGCCGCGGTGGCCACTCCGTCCTTGGCGTCATCATCGCTGTCGGTGGTCGTCCCCGCCTACAACGAACAGGCGGTGCTGCCGGAATTCCACCGGCGGCTCACGGCGGTGCTCGACGCGCTTCCCGTCCGCGCCGAGATCGTCTATGTCAACGACGGCAGCAGCGACACCACACGGTCGCTGCTCCTCGCACTGCGGGAGATCGACCCGCGCGTCGCGTTCATCGATCTCTCGCGCAATTTCGGCAAGGAAGTCGCAATGAGCGCCGGCCTTGATCACGCCCATGGCGATGTCGTCGTCGTCATCGACGCGGACCTGCAGGATCCGCCCGAGCTCATTCCCGACATGCTGCGCGCATGGCACGAGGGATTCGACGTCGTGCTGATGCGGCGAAGGAGCCGCGCACAGGAGAGCTGGCTCAAGAAGGCCACCGCGCACGCCTTCTACCGCGCCATCGGGCGCATGGGCACCATCGACATTCCGGAAAATGTCGGCGATTTCCGACTGCTGTCGCGCCGCGCGGTCGCCGCACTGCGCCGCTTCCCGGAGCGTAGCCGCTTCATGAAGGGGCTGTTCGCGTGGATCGGTTTTCCCTGCCGCGAAATCGAATACGACCGGGACGGCCGCCATGCCGGCGAGACCAAGTGGAACTACTGGAGACTCTGGAATTTCGCGCTCGAAGGAATCACGTCATTCTCGGTGGTCCCACTCAAGGTCGCCAGTTACATCGGGTTCGCAACCGCGCTGACTGCATTCACGTACGGCGCATACGTCATAGGCAAAACGCTGCTCTACGGCGATCCGGCGAGAGGCTATCCGACGTTGATCGTGGTCGTGCTCTTCCTGGGTGGGTTG
>Ga0302323_100005456_pt1 | contig 10426 bp, 7 predicted proteins | sample Fen_T0_3_FD_201950 | JGI IMG/M metagenome (GOLD analysis project Ga0302323, IMG submission 201950) | Peat permafrost microbial communities from Stordalen Mire near Abisko, Sweden - Fen_T0_3 | ecosystem: Environmental > Terrestrial > Soil > Wetlands > Permafrost | place: Sweden: Abisko... | reverse complement strand
CAAGACCTGCGGCGGCACGCGCTTGAACGCCGCCGCGCGCAATGTGTTCGTGCAGGAGAAGCCGCTGCACGAGATCACGAACTTGAGCGTCATGGCCGCGCTGGAGTTCTTCCGTGCGATGAACCTAGCCGGTTGGCGCGGCGAGATTGCCGACAAGATCGTCAAGGAGATCGGCAATCGCCTGAAGTTTCTGGCCGACGTGGGGCTCGGCTATCTTTCGCTCGACCGCAACGCGGATTCCCTCTCCGGCGGCGAAGCGCAACGCATTCGGCTCGCGAGCCAGATCGGCTCGGGGCTCGTCGGCGTCATGTACATCCTGGACGAGCCGTCGATCGGGTTGCACCAGCGCGATAACCAGCGGCTGCTCGACACGCTTCTGAACCTGCGCGACCTGGGCAACACCGTGCTCGTAGTGGAGCACGACCAGGAAGCGATCATGGCGGCCGACTACGTCGTCGATCTCGGCCCCGGCGCCGGCGTGCACGGGGGCCAGGTGGTCGCGCAAGGCACGCCGAAGGAAATACTGGAGAATGCGGCGTCGCTCACGGGCCAGTACCTCTCGGGCCGGCGCGAGATTCCGCTGCCGAAGGAGCGGCGTCACGTCGATCCCAAGCGAACACTGAAGATCAGCGGCGCACGCGGCCACAATTTGAAAGGTGTCGACGTCGAGATCCCGGTCGGCCTCATCACCTGCGTCACGGGCGTATCGGGCAGCGGCAAGAGCACGCTCGTGAACGACACGATCTATCGGCTCGCGGCGCAGCACATCAACGCCAGCACCGAGGAACCGGCGCCGTTCCACGCCGTGAAGGGCATCGAGCACTTCGACTACGTGATCGACATCTCGCAGGACCCCATCGGCCGTACGCCACGCAGTAACCCCGCCACCTACAGCGGCTTGCTGACACCGATCCGCGAGATGTTCGCGCAGGTGCCGGAAGCGCGCGCACGCGGCTACGAGCCCGGCCGCTTCAGCTTCAACGTGAAAGGCGGCCGCTGCGAAACGTGCCAAGGCGACGGCGTGATCAAGGTAGAGATGCACTTCCTGCCGGACGTGTACGTGCCGTGCGACACCTGCGTCGGCAAGCGCTTCAACCGCGAGACGCTCGACATCCGCTACAAGGGCAAAAATATTTCCGAAGTGCTGAAGCTCACGGTCGAGGACGCGCTCGAGCTCTTTCGCAACGTGCCGCTGGTGGCGCACAAGCTCGAGACGCTGATGGCCGTGGGGCTCGGCTACATCGAGCTCGGCCAGAACGCGACCACGCTGTCGGGCGGCGAAGCGCAGCGCGTGAAGCTCGCGAAAGAACTGTCGAAGCGCGCGACGGGTTCGACTCTTTATGTACTGGACGAACCGACCACCGGTCTGCACTTCCACGACATCGCGCAGCTGCTCGAGGTGCTGTACAAGCTGCGGGACCAGGGCAATACCATCGTGATCATCGAGCACAACTTGGACGTGATCAAAACGGCCGACTGGATCATCGATCTCGGCCCCGAAGGCGGCGCCGGCGGCGGCGAGCTGATCGCAGCGGGCACGCCGGAGCAGATCGCGGCGGAGCCGAGGTCGTACACAGGGCAGGCGCTACGCGCCGCGCTGCCGGCGCAGCGGCAGGCGCGCAGTCGCGCACGCGCCACGCCTTAGTCGAAAAAATGAACCCACCAAGGTGATCTCGATCGCGCCGAAAAAGCGCGAGCGAGCGAGGCTATTGTCTCGCGACTTTCTCGGCCCGCATGGCGGAAGACTGGACCTGCGATTGCATCCACTTCCGCAGGCGGCGCGCGTCGGCGGTGCGCGTAAGCTTGCCGAAGGAATTCAGCAGCACGATGTTCACCGGGCGTTCGTCGATCCTCGCCTGCATGACCAGGCACTCGCCGGCATCGTTGGTGAAGCCCGTTTTCTGAACGAGGATTTCCCAGTCCGGCTTGCCCACCAGCAGGTTGGTGTTGTGAAAAACCAGCGTGCTCGTGCGGTTGATGCGCACTTCCAGGCTCTGCAGGGTGGAGTATTCGCGGAGGCGGGTGTCCCGCGCGGCGGCATTCAGTAGTTTGGCAAGGTCGCGGGCGGTGGAGACACTCGCGTTGGACAAACCGGAAGGATCGTCGAAGCGGGTCTGCGTCATGCCCAAGGTCTTGGCCTTGAGGTTCATGGTCTTTACGAACGCCGGGATGCCGCCCGGGTAGGCTCGACCCAGCACGCGGGCGGCGCGGTTCTCCGAAGCCATCAGCGCGAGCTTCATGAGCTCCTCGCGCGTGAGCTTGGCGCCCGCGGGCAGGCGCGAGAATGCGCCCTTGCCTTCCCAGAAATCCGCGTGAGTAATCTCGATCACCTCGTCCAGGGGCTGCTGGCCGTCGATGACCACCAGCGCGGTCATGAGCTTGGTGATGGAGGCGATGGGCATCACGCGCTCGGCCTCGCGCGCGTAGATCACTTCGCCGTTGTTGCCGTCGGTGACCAGGACCGACGCGGAGCGCAGCCCGGGATCGTCCGCGGGTTGCTTCGCTGGGGCCGTTGCGGCGGACGCCGACGCGATCCAGAGCGCGGCGAGGACGCTTGCGAGGCCCATCTTCAATCCCTGCATGGAGCGCGATGTTACATCGCCGCTTCCATCATGTAACCAGGGCCTTGCGCAGGACGTGACTCGAGTAACAGAACCACCTCAGCTGGTCGGGATGGACGCCTCCCAACCGCCGCCAAGCGCCTTGTAGATCAGCACGACGGCCGTGTTGAGATCGGTTTCGCCGCCGGCCAGCGCGTCCTCCGCTTGTAGCAACGTTCGCTCGGCATCGAGCAGGCGTAGGAAGTCGACAGCGCCTTCGCGATAGCGCACACGCGCGAGCTCGGCCGCTTCGCGCGACGCGGAGGCCTGCTCGATCAAGGACGAAAGTCGTTGGCGCTGCGCGCCGTACACGGCAAACGCGTTCTCGGTTTCCTCGAGCGCGCGCAGCACCGTGCCTTCGTAAGTCGCCAGCGCGGCATCCGTGCGCGCCTCCGCGGCCACAACACGTGCGCGGCCGCCGCTCCCGAACCCGCCCCACGTGAGCGCGGGCGTCAGACTCCAGGCCCGGCTCTGCGATTCGCCGAGATCGCTGGCGTCACCTGCGATGAAGCCAATGAATCCCGTCAACGAGAGCCGCGGAAAGAGATCCGCCTTCGCAAGACCGACGCGCGCGGTCGAGGCGGCAAGCTCGCGCTCCGCGGCGCGGATGTCGGGCCGTCGCTTTAGCAAATCCTCGGGCGCGCCGACGGCCAGCGTCGTGAGATGCGGCGCGAGCTCTCGCGGCGCGAGCTCTGAAGTGAGCGCGCCCGGTCGCAGCCCGAGCAGCACGGCGAGTCGATTCGCGGCCACGACCTCGGCCGCCGCGAGCGCGGGGATCTCCGCCTCGGTGGCCGAGAATCGCGCCTGCGCGCTCGACACGTCGAGCTGCGTGCCACGGCCCAAGCCGTAACGCCTCTTCGTGAGGTCCGACGTCTCGCGCTGATAGTCCAGGTTCGTGCGCGCGACGGCGAGGCGCTTCTGCACGCCGCGCAGCTCGAGATAGTTCCGCGCGACTTCAGCGGCGACGATGACCTGCGCATCGCGCAACCGCGCGTCGGCGGCGCCCGCGTCCGCACCCGCGGCTTCCACACCGCGACGCACGCGGCCGAACAGATCGAGCTCCCATAGCGTCGCGAAGCCGACGTCGTTGCTCTTGATGTCGAGCCGCCCGTCGCCGAACCCCGGCTGCTGGCCGTGGCTTTCGCTGTGCGCAAACTCGGTGCTCACGTCCGGCCAACGCGACCGCTTCGCGGCGCCGAGCAGGGCGCGCGCTTCTTGAACCCGCGCGGCGGCGATCTTCAGGTCGAAGTCACCGCCGAGCGCGCGCGCCACGAGACCGTCGAGGGTCGAGTCGCCGAACTGACCCCACCACTTCGCCTCGAACGGCTGCTCCGCGACACCGGCGGCCTGCGCCGCCACGAATTCCGCGGGTGCCGTCGCCGGCGCGCGGTAATTGGGGCCCACGGCGCACGCTGCAAGCAGCAGCGCGAGGGGCGAAACGTACGCGAGTCTCATTGTGTTACTCCGAAAGTGACTCAGTGTCATGGCACCAGCGCCATTTGCTCAGGCTCGGCGAGAACGGGCTTGCGCACCGCCATCTCTATCCGGCGCACCACGTAGTAGAAGACCGGCGTCAGCAACAGGCCGAACAGCGTCACGCCAAGCATGCCGGCGAACACCGCCACGCCCATCGCGTTGCGCATCTCCGCGCCCGCGCCGGTCGCGAGCACGAGCGGCACCACGCCCATGACGAACGCGATCGACGTCATCAGAATCGGCCGCAAGCGCAAACGGCAAGCTTCGAGCACGGCGTCCCAGGTGCTGGCGCCCGCGCTCTCGCGCGTGCGCGCGAACTCGACGATCAGGATCGCGTTCTTGCACGCGAGGCCCACGAGCACGAGCAGGCCGATCTGCGTGAAGACGTTGTTGTCGCCGCCCGAGAGCCACACGCCCGTGATCGCGGAGAGCAACGTCATCGGCACGATGAGGATCACGACGAGCGGCAGCGTCAGGCTTTCGTACTGCGCTGCCAACACGAGGAACGCGAGCAGCACGCAGAGCGGGAACACCCACACGGCCGTGTTGCCGGCGAGAATCTGCTGATACGTGAGATCCGTCCACTCGTACGTCATGCCATTCGGCAGCTCCTTCTGCGCGATGCCGGCGAGCAGCCCCTCGGCCTGACCGGACGAGAAGCCCGGCGCCGGGCCGCCGTTGATCTCGGCGGTCGGATAGCCGTTGTAGTGCTGCACGATGCTCGGGCCCGAGCTTTGCTCGAGCTGCACAAACGCACCGAGCGGCACCATCTTGCCGTCCTCGCTGCGCACTTGCAGACGCAACAGGTCGTTGGGCTCGAGACGGAACTTCGTGTCCGCCTGAGCGTTGACCTGGTACGTTCGGCCGAAACGGTTGAAGTCGTTGACGTACAACGAGCCGAGATACACCTGCATCGTCTCGAAGATGCGGTCGAGCGACACGCCCTGCGCCTTCGCCTTGTCGCGGTCGACGTTGGCCTTCACCTGCGGCGCGCTGATCTGAAAGCCCGAGAAGAGGCCCGCGAGCTTTTGCGTCTGATAGCCCTGACCTACGATCTTCTGCGTCTCGCCGTACAGCGTCTCGAAACCGAGGCCCGCGCGGTCCTCGATCTGCATCTTGAAGCCACCGACCGTGCCGAGCCCCTGGATCGCGGGCGGTGGGAACACGGCGATGTACGCGTCCTGGATGCCGGCGAACTTGCGGTTCAGCGCAGCCGCGATGTCTCCCGCGGAACGTGTCCTCTGCTTCGCGCCGGGCGAGTAATCGTTCAGCACGACGAACGCGATGCCGGTGTTCGGGCTGTTCACCAAGCCGTTCACCGACAACCCCGCGAACGACACCGTGTGCGTGACGCCGGTTTCCGTGAGCGCGCTCTCCTCCATGTGACGGATGACGGCTTCCGTGCGATCGAGCGTGGCCGCTTCCGGCAACTGCGCGAACGCGACGAGGTATTGCTTATCCTGCTGCGGGATGAAGCCATGCGGCACCGTTGCGAACCCGAGCCAGGCAAGCGCGGCCAATCCCGCATAAACGGCGACGGCAACGCCCGCGCGGCGTAGCACGTGGCCCGTGAGCCACACGTAGCGATGCGCGAGACGTTCGAAGAAGCGATTGAACGGATTCAGCACCCAGCCGAACGCCGCATCGATACCGCGCTGTAGCCGATCCGGCGGTGTGCCGTGGGGCTTGAGCAGCGCCGCAGCCAGTGCGGGCGACAGCGTCAGCGAGTTGAACGCGCTGATCGCGGTGCTGATCGCGATCGTCAGCGCGAATTGCTTGTAGAACTGGCCCGTGAGCCCGCTGATGAACGCGGCCGGCACGAACACGGCGATCAGCACGAGCGCCGTGGCGATGATCGGGCTCGTGACCTCGCGCATGGCCTGGAACGCCGCGGCCATGGGCTTGAGTCCGCGCTCGATGTTGCGCTCCACGTTCTCGACGACGACGATCGCGTCGTCCACGACGATGCCGATCGCGAGCACGAGACCGAACAGCGACAGCGCGTTCAACGAGAAGCCGAACGCGTGCATCACGGCCACCGTGCCAACGAGCGACACGGGCACGGCCGCGAGCGGAATGACCGATGCGCGCCACGTGCGCAGGAACAGAAGCACCACGAGCACGACGAGCGCGAGCGCCTCGAACAGCGTGTGCACGACCGCGTCGATCGACTGGCGCACGAACACGGTCGGGTCGTAGACGATCTCGTACGTCACGCCCTCGGGAAAGTCCTTCGCGAGCTCGGCCATCTTGGCGCGCACGTCATCCGAGACCTGGATCGCGTTGCTGCCCGGCAGCTGGAAGATAGCAAGCGCGGCGGCAGGCTTGGCGTCGAGCAATGCGCGCAGCGCATAGCTGTTCGACCCGAGCTCGACACGCGCCACGTCCCTGAGGCGCGTGATCTGCCCTGCATCGCCGGCTTTCACGACGATGTTCTGAAACTCGTCCTCCGTGACGAGCCTTCCTCGCGTATCGATCAATAGCTGGAAATCGGCCGCGTTCGGCGCGGGCGGCGCGCCTAGCTGGCCCGCGGCCACCTGCACGTTCTGCTCGCGGATGGCGCGCACGACGTCGGACGCCGTCAGATTTAGTGCCGCGACCTTGTCGGGGTCGAGCCACACGCGCATGGCGTACTCGCCCGCGCCCACGGCTCGCGCTTCGCCGACGCCCTTGATGCGCGCAAGCTCGTCACGCACACGCAGCGTGGCGTAATTCGAGAGATAGAGGCCGTCGTAACGTTGGTCGGGCGAAATAAGGTGCACCACCATCGTGAGATCCGGCGAAGACTTCTGCGTCACGACGCCCAGGCGCTGAGTGACCTCGGGCAGCTTCGGCAGCGTCTGCGACACGCGGTTCTGCACGAGCACCTGCGCCTTGTCGAGGTCGGTGCCGAGCGCGAACGTGACGGTCAGCGTCACGACGCCGTCGCTCGTCGACTGCGACGAGGTGTAGAGCATGTCCTCGACGCCGTTGATTGCCTGCTCGAGGGGAGAAGCCACGGTCTCGGCGATGACCTGCGGATTCGCGCCGGGATACAGCGCACGCACCACGACCGTGGGCGGCACGACTTCCGGATACTCGCTGATCGGCAAGAGCTTCAGGGAGATCGCGCCGGCGATGAAAATGATCGCCGACAGAACGCCGGCGAAAATAGGCCGCTTGACGAAGAAGTTTGAGAAGTTCACGGGGGAATCCTTTGCTAGCGAATCAGCGAACGTTCAGAGCCACGGCGTCGGCGCCATGCGCCGGGTCGAGCTGCGCAAGCACGCGCTCGCTGCGGTCCATGGCCACTTGTGTGGCGGCGACGGCGACGCCGGGCCGCACGCGCTGCAGGCCGTTCACGATCACGACGTCGTTGGCGTTGAGCCCGCTGGTCACGACGCGCAGGCCGTCGATGAGCCGGCCCGTCTCGACCGGGCGATAGCGCACGACGTTCTGGTCGTCGACCACGAACACGAACTTGCGATTGAGGTCGCTGCCGACCGCACGGTCATCGACGAACGCCGCGCTGAACTGCTGCGGGCTCACGAGCCGCACGCGGGCGAAAAGCCCCGGTGTGAACCGGCCGTCCGCGTTATCGAGCACGGCTCGCGCGCGGATCGTGCCGTGATTGCCGTCCATGCGGTTGTCGACGAAATCGAGCTGCGCGCGGTGCGGGTAGCCTTCCTCGTCGATGAGGCCCACGTACACGTCGGCCTTAGCGCCCGGGCTCGCGTGCTTCAGGTACGTCTGCTCGTCGATGTCGAAGTAGGCGTAGACGGGCGAGACGGACACGAGCGTGGTCAGAACCGTCGAGGCATCGACGAGATTGCCCACCGTGACGACCGCGCGCGACACGCGCCCTGCGATCGGAGCCGTGATGTGCGTAAACGAGAGATCGAGCTCGGCGGCGGCGAGCGATGCGCTCACGGAAGCGAGCTTGGCCTCGGCGACCGACGCGTCGGACACGCGTTGCTCGGATTCCTCCTGCGAGATCGCGCGTTGATCGAGCAGGCGTTGTGCACGGCCCGCGTAGGAACGCGCGAGCGCAAGCTCGGCGACCGCGCGCTCGCGGTCGGCGCGCAGGCGATCGACGGCCGCCTTGAACGGCCGCGAATCGATCTGGAACAGGAGATCGCCCTTCTTCACCGCGGCGCCTTCGACGAAGCCCACGCTTTCGACGTACCCGCCCACGCGGGGCCGTAGATCGACGCGCTCGACGGGCTCGAGGCGACCCGTGAAGTCGGCCCAGTCGCGCACCTGATTGAAAAGGACCTTGGCGGAAGTGACTTCGGGCGCCGGGGGGGAGGAAGGGGCGCCGCCAGCCTGGCCGGATGAGCATCCGGCCGCCGCCAAGGTCGCGAAAACCATTGCCAGGACGGGTAATCCATTGCGAAAATTCATAACAATCCTTTGCATTTTTAGAGGGTTAGCTGAGCCAGCCGGCGCGCGCGTGGACCTTTCTGAAGTACTCCCTTAAGTCTCGCTTCGCGTCCCGAGCGGTGTTACTATACCGTTCAGTTACAGGGCATGGTACTTACCGGTTAGTTACATGTCAACACCGCAAAAACAAGTTCCCGTGGCGTCGCCTTTCGATGTCGATGCGAAATGCGACGAGAGCGCGTGCGCACGCGATCGGATCTTCGAAGCAGCGAAAAAGCTCTTCTATAAGTCCGGCATTCGCGGCGTCAGCGTCGACGCCATCGCCGCCGAAGCGAACACGACGAAGGTCACGCTGTATCGCGTGTACTCATCGAAGGACGAGCTCATCGTCAAAGTGCTCGAGGAACAGGCGCACCGCTGGGATCAGTGGTGGGACGAGGTCGTGGCTCGCCACCTCGGCCACCCGCGCAAGCAGATCGAAGCGCTGTTCGAATCGTTCCGCGACGAGCTCACGAGCGAAGCAGCGGATCGCGGCTGCACGATGGCGAACGCAGCCGTGGAGCTCGAGGAAGATCACCCTGCGAAAGAGGTCATCCGCGAGCACAAGATGAAGCTCGGCAAGCGCATGCGCGCGCTCTGTCGCGAGATGGGCGCGAAGCATCCCGACCAGCTAGGCGATTCGCTGATGCTGCTGATGCGGGGCGCGTTCTCTGCCCGCCTCGTGCACGAAGGTCGCGAGCAGATCGCCGTAGTGTTCATGGCCGCGAAGGCGCTGCTCGACTCCGCGTCGCTCGGCGATAACGCGCGCGGATAGAACTCTCTCGACGGCGTTGGATCGCGTGACCCCGCGGCCCGATTCGCTCCTCGATCGCCATCGCGCGGACGTCGCGGTCTGCGTCGCATTCGTGATCGTGTGGACGGTGTTCGATCGGCTCGCCGCGCTGCTCGGCAGCACTCGCGGCGAGGAAGGCGCCGTCGTGTGCATCGTGGTGCTCGCGTTGCTCGTGGGTTTCGAGCGACTCCGCGGTCACCCACCGAAGGACGCGTTGCGTTCGCTCGGCCTCCGCTCCACGCGCACGCGGGCTTTGTGCCTTGCGCTTGCGCTATCGGGTGCGTTGCTCGCGTTCTTCCCCACATACGCGCTCGCCACGGGCACGAAGATCCGATGGCACGCCGCGTGGCCCGCGCTTGCCGCCGGCATGTGGCTGCAGGGCGGCGTTGCGGAAGAAGCTCTGTTCCGAGGCCTCGTGTTTCGACACTTCCGCAAGAACCGGGAATTCTGGCCAGCCGCGTGGCTCGCGGCGATCCCGTTCACGCTGGTCCATCTGTCGCTGTTCCTGAGCCTCGACGCCGTGGTCGCGGCCAGCGCCCTCGCGCTCTCGCTCGCCATCTCGTTCCCGCTCGCGTGGCTCTTCGACCGCAGCGGCGGCTCGATCTGGCCGGGATCTCTTCTGCACGCGGCCGTACAAGCACCGATCAAGCTCGCCGTGATCGACAGCGCGGACGCCTTCGCCGCGCTATCGATCGCCTGGATGATGCTCTGCGCAACGCTACCGTGGCTCGCGTTTCTGCTACGCGGCCATGGGCGTCACAGCACTTAGGCCTTCTCCGGCATCTCGTAGAGCTGATAGATCTCGCACGTGCCCTGCCCGGCCACCTTTAGAAAGTTGCGCGTGAGCTCGACCATCTCCTCTTTCGACGACGCCTTGCAGAGCGCGTAACCACCGATCACTTCTTTCGCTTCCGAGAATGGGCCGTCGGTCACGGTGACCTTGCCTGCTGCGCTCCGATGGACGCGCACGCCGGTCGCGCCGAAGCTCACGCCCTCGGTTGCAATCAGCCAGCCGGCTTTCATGCTGTCCTCGACGAGCTTGCCCATGGCGGCCATCTCGTCTTTCGTCGGGCCGCGGCCAGTCGGTTCGTGCGTGAAAATGCTGATGAAGCGCATGTCTTACCCTCCGGGGTTTTTGGTTTGGTTACATCTATAC
>Ga0302323_100005454_pt1 | contig 10427 bp, 3 predicted proteins | sample Fen_T0_3_FD_201950 | JGI IMG/M metagenome (GOLD analysis project Ga0302323, IMG submission 201950) | Peat permafrost microbial communities from Stordalen Mire near Abisko, Sweden - Fen_T0_3 | ecosystem: Environmental > Terrestrial > Soil > Wetlands > Permafrost | place: Sweden: Abisko... | reverse complement strand
CGCCTCGGCCAACGGCATGAGCAACAGTTTCCCCAAGATCTCGCCTGACGGACGTTGGATCGTCTTTGTGCAAGCCAAGAACGGACAACTGATGCGACCCGACGGAAAGCTCTACATCGTCCCGGCAGAGGGCGGCGAGGCGCGTCGCATGCGCGCCAACACCCCTCTGATGAACTCCTGGCACAGCTTCTCGCCCAACGGGCGCTGGATGGTCTTCTCCTCCAAGAGCCGCTCGCCGTACACGCAGATGTTCCTCACGCACATCGACGCGGAAGGCAACGACACGCCGGCCATCCGCGTGGAGAACAGCACCGCTGCCAACCGCGCGGTGAACATCCCGGAGTTCGTGAACATCCCGCAGGACGGGCTGCAGCACATCGACGCGCCAGTGACCGCCTACTACCAGCTCATCGACCTGGCCTCGGAGGCGATGAACGAGGGCCGGCAAGAGCAGGCCATTCCCCTGCTGAAGGAGGCCCTGGCATCGGATCCGGACGACCCGCAGGTCCACAATAGCCTCGGAGTGGCTCTGAGCTCGGCGCACCGCACGTCCGAAGCGCTCGAGCAGTTCCGCGTGGCCGCCAGGTTGAGCTCAGACTACCCGGACGCGCACAGCAATCTGGGCTCGGCCCTGGTCGAGAGTGGGCGGTCGGTGGACGCGATCGTCGAATTCAAGAAGGCCTTGGCGCTCTCGCCCGACTACCCGGAGGCCCAGGTCGGGCTCGGTGGCGCGCTCACCCAGAATGGACGATACGGCGAGGCCATTCCGCTGCTGCTCAAGGCCATCGAGCGCGTTCCGAAGAACCTCCAGGCGCGGACGAACCTGTGCCTGGCCCTCTTCATGGCCGGTCGGGCACAAGAGGCCATTCCACATGGCCAGGAGGCCGTGAACCTCTCGGAGGGACGCAACGCCCGGATCCTGGACTTGCTCGGCCGGCTCTACGCGAAGGCAGGCCGGCTTGCGGACGCTGCTGAGGCGACCAGGCGCGCGCTGGACGTGGCCGTCCAATCCAGCGACCTGCAGTTGGCCAACGAGCTGCGGACGCGGCTGTCCTCCTACGAGGCTCTTGTCAAGGGCGTCCGGTAGGAACGGCCAGGTGCAGCCAGGCAGCGTGGTTTCGATCAGCGCGAGACTCGTTTGACAGCTCGCCTCAGAGGTCGATAGTGTCTGCGCGGAGCAAGCGATGAGGAATCCGCGCAAGGGTGTCGTCGGAGGTCTGGCAAGGGCGCTGGCAGCGCTTGCCGCGTCTCTCGTTCTCCTCACGTTCGTTGCCAGCGCTGCCGTCGTTCTCCTTCCCGCGCTGCGCGCCGGAGCAGCGCCCCGCGCACCCGAGCCCTCCGACGCCGAGAGAGCGCGGGCCATCGAGATCCAGAAGGAGGCCGTGCGGGGCCTGCGCGAAGGCGCGCAGGCAGCGGCCAGCAGCGATACACTCACGTTCTCGCGCTCTCTCGTTGAGGCCGCAGACCGGATCGACGCTTTGATCAGGACCGCAGTGTGGCTGGCCGCTTCCGAGCGCTCCACCCTTCAACGCACGGCCGCAGGACTCAGGACGCGAGCCAGGCTCTCACCGCAGGGGTATTCCCCGGACGCTGACTTGAGCGTGCTCGATCACGTGGGCTACAGACTGCGCGGGGGCACTGACGTGGATCTGGTCTTCGAGGGCAGCTTTGCCAAGAGCCGGCCGCCAGAGGAGCCGGTCTACGGCGGCCATGCCACGGCCATGGGCCCACCCCCGCGGCCCATGCGGGTTGGCGCCGCGGCCAACCCAGACCAGCCCATTCGCTTCGACACTGTGCGCGGCCAGCTCACGGAGAAGACCTACGGCGGCGGTCCCTCGAAATGGCACCTGCTCGAGTCTGGTGGCAACGGCGTGGCCCTCATCGACTACGACGGTGACGGACTGCTCGACGTCTACACGGTGAGCGCGTTCGACCTGGATGAGCGCAACGGCCGCACCCCAATCCCGCACCGCAACGCCCTGTACCACAACCTGGGTGGCATGAAGTTCGAGAACGTGGCCGCCAAGGCCGGTGTGGACGCGGCTGCATGGGGATACGGCGTGTGCGCGGGGGACTTCGACAACGACGGAAAGATCGATCTCTACGTGACGAACTACGGCCGCAATCTCCTGTACAGGAACAAAGGCGACGGCACCTTCGAGGAGGTCGCCAGCAAAGCGGGTGTGGCCCTCGACGGCTGGAGCACGGGGTGCGCCTTCCTTGACGCGAACGGCGACGGCCACCTGGATCTGTACGTCGCGCGCTACGTGACCGCTCCGTGGGAGGAGGTCCTGGCGCCCGAGCGATTCTTGATGTGGCGCGGCATCGCCAAGGTGATGCTCGGGCCGGCCGGGCTTCCAGGCGCCGCCGACGTGTTCTTCGAGAATCAAGGCAACGGCACGTTCAAGGAAGCGACAGAGAAGTACGGGCTCAGCGATACGACCCGCGCCTATGGCTTCGGCGTCGTGGCCACAGACTACGACGGCGACGGATGGACGGACATCTTCGTGGCCAACGACTCCAACCCGAACTTTCTCTACCGCAATCGCGGCGGCAAAGGGTTCGAAAGCGTGGGATTGGCGGCAGGTGTGGCCATGACTGGCGACGGCCGGAGCCAGGCCGGAATGGGCGCCGACTCCGGTGACTACGACGGCGACGGCCAGTTGGACATCGCGGTCGCGACCTTTGCCTTTGACCACAACAGCCTCTACCGCAATCTGGGCGGCGGCGTCTTCGAAGACGTGTCTCAGCGGGCCGGCTTAGTGCAGGCTACCTTCGAGCCCATGAGCTGGGGCCTGGCGTTCCTCGACGCGGATCTCGACGGCAATCTCGACCTCTTCTTCGCCAACGGCCACCTCTTTCCCCAGGTCGACGAGTACCCTGAGCTCAAGGAGACCTACGCGCAGAGGAACCAGATCTTCCGCAATGAGGGCGGCATCTTCCGCGACGTGTCGGCCAGCGCTGGTCGGGGACTCACGGTGATGAAGTGCAACCGCGGGGTTGCGGTCGGCGACCTCGACAACGACGGCGACCCAGACCTGGTTGTCACCGCGATGGACGAAGAGCCCACGCTGCTCGAGAACACTCAGAAGAGTGGCAACCACTGGCTCGGCGTTGAGGTGAGACAGAAGGGCCTCAACACCTTTGCGATCGGCGCGCGGGTCACGGCAGAGTACAGCCAGGGTCGCAAGCAGATACGTGAGATCCGCTCTGGTGGGGGCTATCTCTCGCAGAACGACCTGCGCGCCCTCTTTGGCCTGGGCACCTGCAAAGGGCCGATCTCAGTCGAAGTCCGTCTGGGCGCCAAGCGCTGGCGCTTCTCCGCTCTGGCTGTGGATCGATATGTGAGGCTGGAGCTGGATGAAGAGCACCGTGCCAGACCGTAACCAGAATCGACGTCCCATCTCGCGCCCACCCATCCCGGCCTCGCTGTGCGGCGCCGCTAGCGTCACACGGAGGCGTTCAATCGTGGCGCTGGTGGTCCTGCTGGCTCTTCCCGGCTTGTCCAGCGCTGCTGGCCGCGTGGAACCACCCCTCGCTCCTGGGCAGCCCTATCACTACCGGCCGGCGCTCACCGTCTCCGAGTCGCTCGCGCCCTTCGTAGACGACATCACGCCGGGCAACGCCCAGTTTCCAGACGAGCGCTTGACTGGCGAGCTGATGGCGAGGCTCGCCGAGCTCAGCGACAGGCTCAAGGCCGGTCATGATCGCGCCCACGCTGCGGACTTCTTGCTTGCCCCTTCGTTCCGCGGGGGCCCCATGCGTCCGCTCGAAGAACGACCGGTCACGCGCCAACCCTCCCTCGAGATTCAGCGGGCCAGTGGCGCGGCAGCCGGTCCCTCGCTGGACGCGCGCGCGTTTGCCCTGGACTTCGGCCGGCTGCTCGAAGACTTCCGCAGCGTCACTGTCGCGGAGTTCTTGATCACGGCGATCGACTTTCAGAAGGACAAGCTTGGCGCGACGACCAAGATCCGCTACGACATCGTCGGCCCGGGCCGCGACGCCTGGCGTGTGCAACGCGTCGGCGAGTGGCAGGTGCGCTGGAGTCGCGAGACGTCCGGCTGGCTGGTGCGCGAGTGGACCGCAGCCGAGCAGTTGCGCAGTCGCGCTCTGGCCCCGGTGTTCTCCGAGGTCACCAAAGCCGCCTTCGGCGGGAACGAGTCCTTCAAAAGGCAGCTCAGTGCGGGATTCGACGCCCTGACAGTGACGATGGATTCCGTGCTCGCCCGCGACTCGAACGGCCACCACGGCGTGACAGTCGGAGACATCGACGGCGACGGGCTCGACGACATCTACATCGCCCAGCCGTATGGGCTTCCGGATCGGCTCTACCGCGCCCGGGGCGACGGCACCTTCGAGGACTTCACCGAGAAAGCCGGCCTGGGCAGCCTGGACGACACGCTGTACGCGCTCTTTGTCGACGTGGATAACGATGGCGACCAGGACTTGGTGATCGTCAACGGCGCGGGTCCCACGCTGTTCCTCAACGACGGAAAGGGGCACTTCACGCGCAAGCCTGACGCGTTCCACCTCAAGAAGCCGCTCCAGGGAGCCCCGATGTCAATGGCCGTGGCAGACTACGACCGCGACGGCTTTCTCGATCTCTACTTGTGCGTCTACTCCTACCAGTACGGCGCTGGCGAGGTCAAGGCTGGCACGCCGACGCCCTACTACGACGCGGTCAACGGCCCGCCCAACGTGCTCTTCAGAAATGACGGGCACGCCAACTTCGTCGACGTGACCGAGGAGACCGGGCTCAACGTGAACAATGATCGCTACAGCTTCTCCGCGGCTTGGGGAGACTACGATGGCGACGGATGGCCCGACCTGGTCGTGACCAACGACTTCGGCCGCAAGAACCTGTACCACAGCCTCGGTCTCAAGAGCGGAAAGGTGACGTTCGAGGACGCAGCTGCCCCGGCAGGGGTCGAGGACCACGCTGCCGGTATGAGCGTGTCCTGGTTCGACTACGACAACGACGGGCGCCTCGACATCTACGCCGGCCAGATGTGGAGCGCCAACGGGCTCAGGATCACAGCCAGCCCTGCATTCATGCCCGATGCGTCAGAACGAGTCCACGCGCTCTATCGCCATCACGCGCAAGGCAACTCGCTGCTGCGCAACAAGGGCGACGGTACCTTCGAAGACGTCAGCCTGGCGGCCCGGGCCAACGTGGGCCGCTGGACCTGGTCGAGCGGTCCTTTGGACTTCGACAGTGATGGTTGGGAAGACCTCTACTGCGTCAACGGTATGGTCACGCGCCAGTCCAGCAAGGAAGATCTGGACTGGATGTTCTGGGGCGGTGTGGTGGCGCGCTCGCCGATGACTCAGGCCAGCGGAACGCCGTACGACCAGGCCTGGCGCGCCATGAACCGCTTCATGACCGACGTCTCGGTTGCCGGCCACCAGCGCAACGTGTTCCTGCGCAACGACGGGCACGGCGCCTTTGACGACGTCTCCGGAGCGGTGGGGCTCGATCTCGACGAGGACGGACGATCGTTCGCCGTGCTGGACTTCAATCGCGACGGCGCGCCAGACATCGTCTCACTCGCTCCCCGCTCAGCTCCGCAGCTGCGGCTGTTCCGGAACGACTTTAAGCCGCGCGGCGCGACGATCGCGGTCCGCTTAGTGGGCACCAAGAGCAACCGCGACGCCATCGGCGCTCGCGTGACCGCTGAGACCGAGCAGCTGCACGTGACCAAGATGGTGTCTGCCGGCTCCGGCTTCCTCTCCCAACATTCGAAGGAGTTGATACTCGGGCTCGGCGCGAGCCAGCGCATCAGCCAGCTCGTGGTCGAGTGGCCGAGTGGCGCGCGTCAGGTGTTTACGGACGTCCCGCTCAACCGCCGATTGCTGATTGAAGAGGGAGGAGCCCTCAAGTCCGAGCCGTACGCTGCGCTGCCAGCCCTGTCAGTCGACAGCGCGCCGCCCACGCCTGCGCCGCCGCCGGCCGCGACCTGGCTCTACGAGCCGTTTCCCGCGCCTGACTTCGCGCTCAAAGACCTGCGCGGAGAGGAGCGCTCCCTGGCTGCGCTGCGCGGGCATCCAGCGCTGGTGCTTCTCTGGGCGGCTCAGGCGCCACCGTCGCGGGTGGCACTCCAGGCACTGGCCAAAGGCGCGGGCGCTCTTGCCCAGGCCGGGATCGGCTCGCTGGCCATCGCGCTCGACCCTCCTGGCGACGCTGAGAAGGTGCGCTCCGCTGCCTCGGGTACGCCAGCAGTGCCTGTGCTGGTCGCGAGCGACGACGCGGCCATGGCCTGGGACATACTCCACCGCAATCTATTCATGAATCACCCGGACGTCGCGTTGCCCACGGCGCTGTTGCTCGACTCCGAGGGCCAGGTCGTTCGCGTCTACCGCGGGCTCGTGGATGTGCCCCAGATCCTGCTGGACGTGCCTCAGATCGAAGTCTCAGATGCTCAGCGCCTGGCCAGGGCTCGACCCTTCGAAGGGGTGACCGATTCCGATCCAGGCGGCCGCGACTTCGTGCCCTATGCACGCGACCTGCTGGACCAGGGTCTGGAGTCCCCGGCAACCGCCGCGCTTGAGCTGGCGGTGCAAGGCAACCCGACCGCGTCCATCTTCTACCGTCTCGGCAGCCTGCTCGAGAAGAGCGGCCAGCTCGCAAAGGCAAGAGCCGCCTATGAGCGTGCCCTGATCCTGAAGCCGGACCTGGCCGAAGCCCATAACGACCTGGGCACACTTCTGGCGCAGGGCGGAGACGTGCCTGCGGCGCTCCGGCATTTCCGCGCGGCCCTTGCGGCATCGCCGAACGCCGCAGACGTGCTCACGAATCTCGGCTATGCGCTCCTGCTCGCAGGACAAATAGCGGAGGCCCGCCAGCACTACGAGAAGGCGTTGAGCATTCAGCCGGACCTCCCGGAGGCCTTGAACAATCTCGGCCTGATCCTGGGTCGCGCGGGTGAGATCGACAACGCGGAGAAGTATTTCCGTCGTGCGCTCGAGAAACAACCGACCTACGCGGAGGCGGCGAATAACCTGGCCGTGGCCCTGGCATCCCGTGGCCGACCCGCTGAGGCGATCCAGCTTCTCGAGACCTTCATCGAAAAGTCGCCGGGGGCTGAGAGCAGCTACATCATGCTCGCCAAGGTCTACCTGAGCATGCGTCGCCGGGAGGACGGGCTAGCGGTGATCGAGCGGCTGTTGAAGCGGAACCCCCAACACCCGTTGGCCCTCGATATCGAAAGGCAGCTCAGGTGAGCCCCTCGTGCGTCTAATTGTCAGGCCTTGACAGCGGGCCGGGCCAGGCATAGTTTGCGTTTCGGCTTTCAGGCAGCGGTCGCTGGCCGCGCGCCAACAGAGAGGTAGCAGATGCGACGAGTCTCGTCTTGGATGTGCCTGGCACTCGGTGTGGCGGCGATCGTGCAAGCTGACGACGTGAAGGCGCGCTCTGGCGGCCAGATACCCGCGTTTCCCTCAGGGGTCGAGCAAGTCACGGTCGACGTGGTGGTGGCTGATAAAGGGGGCACGCCGATCAAGGGCTTGCGGCGCCAGGACTTCACCCTGACCGAGGACGGGACACCCCAGGCCATCGCCAGCTTTGAGCCGATCGAGGTGGCGGAGAAGCCGACGAGAACGGTGACACTGCAGCAGCACGTCTCGTCCAACACGGACGCGGTCAAGCGCACGGCGCGCACCTTCGTCGTTGTCTTTGACGGGCTGCACCTCACGCCCCAAGGCGCGGAGGTCGCCAGGAAGGCCATCGAGAAGTTCCTTACCACCGAGCTGCACGACGACGACTACGTCATGCTCCTGGGCACACAGTCTGCCACGTGGGTATCGACGCGCTTTGGTCTGGGACGGGACGATCTCCTGGCCGCGCTCAAGCGCCAAAAGGGCACGGCGCGCGCAGAGGCGACCTGGGACTACATGAGTGAGTACGAGGCCTTGCGTGTCGACGCCTTCCGCGACGTCGATGTGGGCGCGCGCGTGGCCCGACGCTTTGCTGCCTCAGGCTTCGCGCTCAACCCGACGCAGGAAGAGATTCAGAAGATGTCGCGGACCGATAACTCGCCGAATCCGACCACGCAGCCCGGCACGATCGACTCGGTGGTCACAGACAAAGCGCGCGAGGTACGCCAGGACAGCCGCATCCGGCTGGACGCAACGCTCGCGCTGCTGCGGCGCATGCTGGAAGCGCTGACAGACGTCAAGGGCCGCAAGTCCGTGCTGCTCGTGTCTGAGGGCTTTGTCGTGGACCTCGACTCCAAGGAGAGCCGGCCGGTCAGGGAGGCGGCGCGCCGGGCCAACGCCGCCGTTTACTTCATCGACGCGCGTGGCCTCTCGGGCCAGTCGATGTTCAGCAGCGCGGCCTGGGGCCCGTCCCTCAATCCCAACGACGCGACGGCCTACGCCATTGAGGCCGACCTCTTGTCCGAGGGCACACAAGCCGTGGCTGCGGACAGCGGCGGCTTCACCGTTCGCAACGGGAACGATCTGGCTGGCGCCATGGGCCGCATCGCGCGCGAGTCGCAGTCCTACTACCTGCTCGGGTATCGGCCGACGCGCAGCACGTCGGACGGCAAGTTCCACCGCATCGGCGTGTCCGTCAGCCGCAGAGACGTCGTCGTGCGCGCCCGGCGGGGCTACTACGCGGGCACGCCTGACAGCGCGTCCATCCCTGCAGCCACTGTTCAGAACGAGTCGTTCCAAGCCGCGCTCGACTCGCCCTACGACATCGACAGCCTGCCGCTGCGCCTCACGACGCACACCTTCAACGAAAGCTCGCCAGGCAAGATCAAGACCACCGTGGTTGCGGACGTCGAGGTCGACCAGTTCCGCTGGCAAAGCAAGGAAGATCGGCATCTCGATGCCGTCGAGTTCCTGCTGCTGGTCGCCAACCGCAAGACGGACGAAGTGCAGCGCTACGACCAGACTATCGAGCTGAACCTGCGCGAGGAGACCCGCGCGCAGCTTGTCGCCTCGGCTATGCCCATCGTGCGCGACTTCGAGCTGGCGCCCGGGCGATACATCGTCAAGCTCGTCGTGCGCGAGAAGAACAGCGGCCGCATGGGCACCGTGGCACACGAGTTCAACGTGCCTGAGCTGGGCACGTTGCGTCTGTCAACGCCGATCATTACCGACAAGGCACGAGAGGCGTCGGGCCAGACAGTGCCGCAGCTCGTGATGAGGACCCAGCGCGCCTTCCCAACCGGGACGTATGTGGCCTGCCAATATGAGGTCTACGGCGCCAAGTCGAGCGACGCCGACGGGAAACCGCATGTCTCCGGCGGCTACGCGATCCAGCGAGCGGACGGCACGCTGGTGAGCGAGACGCCGGCAACGGCGATCAACGCGCTGAGCGGCGGCGTTGTGCGCACACTGCTGCTCTCGCTGGATGGATTCGCGCCAGGCGAGTACCGCGTCGTGCTCAAAGTCAAAGACGATATTGCTGACCAGGGCGTTGAAGCCGTGGAGCCGTTCGTGGTGACCGCCGCGACCGCGTCGGGCTCGGCGAAGGCTCCCGGTGAGCCTGCGGTCGCGCGCTGACTTCTTGCCGAATCGCCGTCGTGCGCTGGGGAGTCGCTCGGACATGAAGCCCATGAGACTCTCCCAAGTACCGGGTTGGCGAGGACCGACGCTGGGTATCTGCCTGCTCGCCTGGCTGTCGAGCGCCCTGCCGCTCCCAGCGGCTGACACGACGGCCGCCAACGCGCGGACCGCCAACGGCGTTCTGCCCAGCGATCCCGAGGCCGCGCTGAGGCTCGGCCTGCTGCTCTATCGGCAGGATCCGCTGAGCCTTCCGGCCCAGCGCCTCTTGAACGTGGCCTCGCGTCGCTTCCCACAGCGGCACGACGTCCATCTGGCGCTGCTCGATTCCTATCTCGCCAGAAAGAACGCCGCTGCCGCGACGGCGCTGCTCACGCGCCTGCAGGGCGAAGTCGACTCGAGCGCGCGCTTCGCGTTCGACGTGATCTACTGCCTGTTGCAGCGCGGGCAGTTGCCTTTGGCGCAGGCGCAGTGGCACAAGCTCGACGAGCGACTACAGAGCAGCGCGGCCACGCCGACGACTCCTGGCCTGAGTGCGGCGCAGAAGCGGGATGCGGCTGAAGCCGCGTTCCTCCACGGTCTCATCGCCACGGCTGCGGGCCACAAGGAGGAGGCCCTCGAGCTCCTTCGTCGCGCAGACAAGCAGGACTTCCCGGCCATGGACTCGCCGCAGATGTTGATGCTGGCCGACTGCTTCTTTCTGCTTGAGGAGTACAAACTAGCGGCCGCCACGTACAAGGAAGCGCTCACGCATTTCCCCGAGAACGCGCCGGCACGCTGGCGCTACGGTCTCTCCCTGTACTCGACATCTCAGCTCAACGAGGCCGTGGCCGAGTTCGAGAAGCTACTACGCCGGCACCCGAGGCAGCGGGAGGTCAACTACTACATGGGGGCCGCGCTCTTCTCTCTGAAGCTCC
>Ga0302323_100005453_pt1 | contig 10428 bp, 4 predicted proteins | sample Fen_T0_3_FD_201950 | JGI IMG/M metagenome (GOLD analysis project Ga0302323, IMG submission 201950) | Peat permafrost microbial communities from Stordalen Mire near Abisko, Sweden - Fen_T0_3 | ecosystem: Environmental > Terrestrial > Soil > Wetlands > Permafrost | place: Sweden: Abisko... | reverse complement strand
TCTACGCCCAGTTGATCGCGCGGTCGTGCCGCAATGGCGATCGGCATCCCGGGTAGAGCCTTGATGCCGGCGATCAGTCCGCCGCCCTTTTCCTGCATCAGCCAGGTGGTCTGCGCCAACAGGAAGCGCTCGCCGTCATGCGGGCAAAGAGCCAGCAACTGCCCGTGCGCCATCTTCTTGCCGGAGATGCTGCGCACGATACGAAAACCGTTGGCCGACTGATTGACCACTTCCCAGGAATCCAGGGTGAAGGCGAGCTGTTCCTGGCTGATCTGCAAGGCTTGCGAAGGGTCTTCCTGATGCCGGAAGGCAAACAGCTTTTCAAACTCCTGCCGGTTATAGATGCGGACATTTTCCGGCTGCTCGAACTCCTTGCCGGCAATGAAGTAGTGCATCTCCTCAAAACCGGTGCACAGTTTGCTCACGCCTGACGTGGCGTGGCGACGGAACTTTCTTGGTGCGCGCGCCTGCGACCACGGGCGTGAAAGATGGTCGAGCAGACGATTGCATTGGCCGGCCGAGCAGTCATCGCCAAGCGAGAGCTGCGCGGGCGGAATCTTCAGTTTCAGTTGGTGCTTGATCTGGCTGATCTGCAGCGCCAGCCGCGATGTGTCGAGGCGCCGTATATGGTCGATTTGCAGGCACTCGACGGCCGGGCGCAAGGCGACGTCCTGCATCAGGTCGATGACGAAGGTTGGCAAATTCTCGCCGGGTTGTGCGGCGTGCAGGCTGACCAGCGGCGCCCAGTAGGTCGACCAACGATAGACCAGGGTTTGCTCGCGAACGGAGAGACTGTAGCAAGCGGCCATGTCGCAGAGCAGGACGCTGACGTATGACGCGGCACAATGCGTACTGCGCCCAAGCGTTTCCAGTGCGTCGGGAATCGCCAGCGTGGCGACACCCCACTCTTCAGCGCTGGCGTAGTAGGCGTGTAAATCCAGCCACAGGCCCCACGGCAATTCGCGGCGGGCACGCTGGTATTCGATGATGGCCACGCCGGTGTGGAGGATGCAGCGGTGCAGGAGCATGGCCACCCTGCGCGCATGATTGGCTTCGCTTTCCTCGTCCTCATCCGGCGCACCTTTCTCAGCACAATGGGCATAGGCGCGTGCCATTTTCAGCCAGAGCGCGACGACTTGCTGAAAGACCTCTTCTTCAATCTCGCCTAGCGGTACCGGCTTGTTCAAATAGCGCTTGGCCAGTTGCTCGGTGGCAAAGCTGACGGGAAGGCGGGCGCTCTCCAGCAAATTGAAATAGATCGTAGCGTCGGGCGGAGAAGTCAGAAGACTATCCAGAACTCGGTTCAGATCAACAGCCGCTTCCTGAGGGTTGGCCAGTGAAATCCGGGAAATGATCTCCAGGCCGGTTTGCAGATCCTGGATTGCAAACGTGATGGGGGGAGAAACATTCATGGCTATTCCTTCCTGACATGGTTGTCGGCTTTCCGAGCGGATGAACTCATCGCCGGATTGGGCAACTGCTCTGTGATTCTTGTTCCTGATCGGCTGGGGCGATCAAACCCACGCCAGCTTGAGCCAAGTTATCGGCTCTGTGCTCAATCAACAAGGAAGAAAGTCACACAGTTACAAACGTTTGGACCGGAATTGCCGGAACGTTGAGAACCCGGCTAGAGCAGAACGCGCTCAATCCCGCCATTAGTGGCACTCTCAATATAGTTCTTCATCCAGTTGTCGCCAAGCAGGCGGCGGGCCATTTCGACGACGATGTAGTCGGCCTGCGTGCCGCCATCGTCGTTGTAGCGCGAGAGCCCTTGCAGACACGACGGGCAGGAAGTCAGCAGCTTGACGTCACCCTTGAAACCATCGGCACGCAGTCGGGCGGCGCCCTTCTCGATTTCCTCCTGCTTGCGGAAGCGCACCTGCGTCGACACGTCCGGACGCGTCACGGCCAGCGTGCCCGATTCGCCGCAACAGCGGTCGGAGAGTTCGACCGGCTGGCCCATCAAGGCATTGGCGACCTTTATTCCCGACTGCGTCTTCATCGGTGCGTGGCAGGGCTCGTGGTACATGAAGCGGGTGCCGGTGATGCCGTCGAGACGAACACCTTTCTCGAGCAGGTATTCGTGGATGTCGAGCAGGCGGCAGCCGGGGAAGATCTTCTCGAACTGGTACTTTTCGAGCTGATCCATGCAGGTGCCGCAGGACACGATCACCGTGTTGATGTCGAGGTAGTTCAGCGTATTGGCGACGCGGTGGAAGAGCACGCGGTTGTCGGTGGTGATCTTCTGACCCTGGTCGGCCTCGCCGGCGGCGATCTGCGGGTAGCCGCAGCACAGGTAGCCGGGCGGCAGCACGGTTTGCGTGCCGATTTCGTAGAGCATCGCCTGTGTCGCCAGGCCGACCTGCGAAAACAGGCGTTCCGAACCGCAACTGGGGAAATAGAAAACGGCATCGCCGGCGTAATCGTCGGCATTGACCTTGTTTGGATCGCGGATCACCGGGACGACCTTTTCGTCCTCAATGTCGAGCAGCGCGCGCGAGGTGCGCTTGGGCAAGCCGCCGGGCATCGGCTTATTGATGAAGTGGATGATCTGCGAACGGACGAGCGGCGAGAGTAGCGGCGGTTGGCCGAGCGTCGCCGGCGGCTGCTTGGTCTGCCGCTGGATCAGGCCGAACGCCTTGGCGATGCGGTGCGCCAGGCGCTGCGCCGTATAGCCCCAGCCGACCATCAGCTTGCGCGCCAGGCGGATCGAGGCCGCGTCCTTCATGGTCAGGAAGGCCATCGCGGCAGCCTTGGCCGGCACAACCTTTTTCTTGCCCTGTTCGCGCAGGAAGTTGCGCATGCGGATCGAGACGTCGCCAAAGTCGATGTCCACCGGGCACGGATTGACGCACTTGTGACAGATCGTGCAGTGATCGGCGACATCGTTGAATTCGTCGAAATGCATCAACGAAATGCCTCTGCGGGTCTGTTCCTCGTATAGGAAAGCCTCGATCAGCAGCGAGGTGGCAAGGATCTTGTTGCGCGGCGAGTAGAGCAGGTTGGCGCGCGGCACGTGTGTCGAGCAGACCGGTTTGCATTTGCCGCAACGCAGGCAGTCCTTGATCATTGTCGAGATGTCGCCGATCTCGGACTGTTCCATGATCAGCGACTCGGTGCCGAGCAGCGAGAACGATGGCGTGTAGGCATTGCTCAGGTCGGCGCCGGCGAGCAGTTTGCCCTTGTTGAAGTGTCCGTCCGGGTCGATCTTCGCCTTGTACGCGCGGAAGGGGCGGATCTCGTCCTCGCTCAGGAATTCGAGCTTGGTGATGCCGATGCCATGCTCACCGGAGATCACGCCATCCAACGAGCGCGCCAGTGCCATGATGCGCGCGACCGCCGCGTTAGCTGTCTGCAGCATCGCGTAGTTGTCGGAATTGACCGGGATGTTGGTATGCACGTTGCCGTCGCCGGCGTGCATGTGCATGGCGACGAAGACGCGACCGCGCAGCGTTCCCTTGTGGATCGCCTCGATGCGTTCGAGCACCAGACGGAAGACGTTGCCGGCGAAGATGTCTTCGAGCTGCGGCTTGAGTTCGGTCTTCCACGACACGCGCACGGAGTGATCCTGAACGCGATGGAAGAGCGTGTCGGCGTCGGCCGCCTTTGCCGGCGCAGCGATAATCCCCAATTCAGCGAAGTGATTTTCGGCCTCGGCCAAGGGCAGATCGAGATGATCGAGTAGCCACTGCCAGCGGTCGCGAACGCTCTGGATGGCTTCCTGCGCCGCCTGGCGTTGGTCGCCAATCAACAGGCTGTTGTCGAGATTGGCATCGCCGCGATGCAGCGGCAACTCGCCGGCGATGAATTCGGCAAGGTCGTCGCACAGTGCCAGCTTGTTGCGGATCGACAATTCGATGTTGATGCGTTCGACGCCGTCGCAGTAGTCGCCCATGCGCTTTAGCGGGATGACCACGTCCTCGTTGAGTTTGAAGGCGTTGGTGTGGCGCGAGATGGCAGCGGTGCGTGAGCGGTCGAGCCAGAACTTCTTGCGCGTGTCGGCATCGACGGCGATGAAGCCTTCGGCCGAGCGCAGGTTGCCCATGCGCACGACGTCCGAGGCGGCGGCCATTACCGCGCTGTCGTCGTGGCCAACGAGGTCGCCGATCAGCACCATCTTCGGCCGCCCGGATTTCTCACCACGGCGCTTGGCTTTGGCGGCGTAGCCAATGGCTTTGACGTAGCGTTCGTCAAGGTGTTCGAGACCGGCGAGTAACACGCCGGCGCGATGCCCCGCGCCGCTCGGTTTGAAGTAGTCGGTGATCTCGACGATCGCCGGCACGGCGTCGCGCACCTGGCCGTAGAACTCGAGGCAGACGGTGCGCGTGTGCGGCGGCATCTTGTGCAGCACCCAGCGCGCGGCGACGATCAGGCCATCGGTGCCTTCCTTCTGGATGCCGGGCAGGCCGGCGAGGAACTTGTCTGTAACGTCCTTGCCGAGGCCCGCCTTGCGGAAAGCGGAGCCGGCGATTTCGAGCTTTTCAACGTCGCCGCGCTGCGTCTTGCCATCCGCTTCGAAGCGCCGGATTTCGAAGCGGACAAGCGTCTGCTCGTGGATCTTGCCGAAGTTGTGGCCGATGCGCGTCACTTCCATGACGCAGCCATCAACATCGACCATCTTCCACCACGCCAGATTGTCGAGCGCAGTGCCCCACAACACGGCCTTCTTGCCACCAGCGTTCATCGCGATATTGCCGCCGACGCAGGAGGCATTGGCCGACGTCGGATCGACGGCGAAGACGAAGCCGGCATTGCCAGCTGCTTCCGAAACGCGGTCAGTGACGACACCAGCGCCCGTGCGTATCGTCGCGTAAGTTTCATCGCAGCCGGGCAGGCGCAGTTGTTCGACCGGGCCGATGTCGATCAGCTTTTCGGTGTTGATGACGACCGACAGCGGCGTCAGTGGCACGGCGCTGCCGGTGTAGCCGGTGCCGCCGCCGCGCGGGATGATGGTCAGGCCGAGTTCGATGCAGCCGCGCACCAGTGCCGCCATTTCGTCTTCGGTATCCGGGTAGAGCACGACGAAGGGGTATTCGACGCGCCAGTCGGTCGCGTCGGTGACGTGCGAGACGCGCGCCAGACCGTCGAAGGCGATGTTGTCGCGGCGCGTGTGGCGGACGAGCGTTTTTTGCACGCGCTGGCGCAGTGTCGCCGTGTCGACGAAGTGGCGCTCGAAGGCGTTGACGGCAGTTTGTGCCGCGTCGTAGAGCTTGAGCACGCGCTCATTGCCTTGCCGTCTCTTGTCGATTTCGTTCAGGCGGTGGCGCAGCGCGGCAATCAATGCGTCGCGCCGCCCGCGGTTGGCGAGCAAGTCGTCCTCCAGATAGGGGTTGCGCTGCACGACCCAGATGTCGCCCAGCACCTCGTAGAGCATGCGCGCCGAACGTCCGGTGACGCGCTGGCTACGCAGTTCGGCAAGGATGTCCCAGTTCTCCGCGCCGAGCAGGCGAATGACGATTTCGCGGTCGGAAAACGAGGTGTAGTTGTAGGGGATTTCGCGCAGGCGGGCGTTCATGGCAGCTAAGGACCTTCTAAAGGTTGAATTTTACCGTATGCTGCACAGCAAAGCCCCGTGGGTGTGACATAGTTCCTGCGCTTGAGGGGGCTTGTTGGTGTTAAATTGCCGCTCGAAAAAGGGAATTTCTTGACTGCAAACGATCAAAACAAAACACCGCCTGCTCCGGTCGCGTCCAGCGAGTTCATCGCCGATCTTCGCGAGGATTTGTTGCATCATGACCCCTTGCTCGCTTGCCTTGTTGAGCTGACCCGCCTGCATGGACGCCCGAGTACCCGTGCCGCCTTGTCCGCCGGCTTGCCGCTGGAAGGCGGGTGCCTGACGCCATCGCTGTTTGCCCGCGCCGCCTCACGTGCCGGACTGTCGAGCCGCATCGTTAGGCGCGCTCTGGATGGCATCGATAGTGTTCTGTTGCCGGTCATCCTTCTGCTCAAGGGAGACCAGGCGTGCGTGTTGCTTGGCTGGAATGAAGCTGGAGATACGGCACAACTGCTGTTTCCGGAAACCGGGCAGGGCGAAATCACCCTGGCTCGCGCTGAGCTGGCCGAGCGATATATGGGCATTGCGTTGTTTGCGCGTCCGCGCTTTGCTTTCGATGCGCGTACGCCTGAAGTCGGCAAGGTTGTTCAGCGTCACTGGTTCTGGGGTGCCTTGCTTGAACAGCGCGCGGTATATCGCGATGTGATCGGGGCGGCGTTGTTGATCAACGTCTTCGCGCTGGTCATGCCGCTCTTCTCGATGAATGTGTATGACCGCGTGGTCCCCAACAACGCCACCGATACGCTGTGGATGCTGGCATTGGGCGTGCTCCTGATCTTCGTGATGGACTTCATGATGCGCCTGCTGCGTGGCCATTTCGTTGATCTCGCCAGTGCGCGCATCGACGTCAAATTGTCGGCGCTGATCATGGAGCGTGTGCTGGGCATGCGCCTGGAAATGAAACCGGCGTCCGTGGGTTCGTTCGCATCGAACCTGCGCTCGTTCGAATCTGTACGTGATTTCATCGCATCGGCCACCGTCACGGCGCTGATCGATTTTCCGTTCGCGCTCATCTTCATTCTGGTTATCGCCTGGGTGTCGTGGCCGCTGGTATTCATTCCGATTGTCGGTTTGATCATCGGACTGATTTACGCCTACCTCATTCAGCACAAGATGCACGAACTCGCTGAAACGACCTATCGCGCGTCGGCGCTGCGCAATGCCTCACTGGTCGAGAGTCTGACGGCACTGGAAACCATCAAGACGCAGGGCGCGGAAGGCGTAGTGCAGAACAAGTGGGAGCGTACGACGGCTTTCCTGGCGCGCACCAGCGCCCAGATGCGTCTTTTGTCGGCTACAGCGACCAATGGCGCGGCGAGCATCACGCAGCTGACCAACGTTCTGCTCATTGTGGCCGGCGTCTATCTGATCCACGAGCGCATGCTGACCATGGGTGGTCTGATTGCCGTGACCATGCTGGGCGGGCGGGCCATGGCGCCACTGGGTCAGGCCGTGGGTCTGCTCATGCAGTTCCAGAATGCGCGCCTGTCGCTGGAGACACTCGACAAGCTGATGGCGCAACCGGTCGAACGCCCGGATGCGGCGGCCTTTATCCATCGGCCAGAGATTCAGGGCGAGATCGAATTCCGTAATGTGTCGTTCAACTATCCGGGCCAGGGCGAGGCGGCGCTGCAAAACGTATCTCTGCGCATTGCGCCGGGCGAGCATGTGGTCGTTCTCGGGCGTACCGGGTCGGGCAAAACCACGCTGCAGAAGCTCATGCTTGGGCTTTATCAGCCGAGCGACGGCGTCGTGCGCATTGACGGCATTGACCTGCGTCAACTCGATCCGGCCGATCTGCGCCGCAATGTCGGTTTTGTCGGGCAGGATGCGACCCTTTTCTACGGCACCTTGCGTGAGAACATCTCTATTGGTGCGCCGTATGCCGATGACTCTGCCATCGTAGCGGCGGCTGAAGTGGGCGGGCTGACGCAATTCGTCAACCGGCACCCGAAGGGTTTTGACATGCTGATCGGCGAACGCGGCGAGTCCTTGTCGGGTGGTCAGCGCCAGGAAGTAGCGATTGCGCGGGCGGTATTGATGGACCCACCGGTGCTGTTTTTCGACGAGCCGACGAGCGCCATGGATTTTTCAACCGAGCACGGCTTCAAGGAGCGATTGAAGCGTTTTGCCGCCCACAAGACGATGGTCATCGTCACCCACCGTACCAGTCTCATCGATCTGGCGACGCGCATCATCGTCGTCGACGATGGGCGCATCGTCGCCGACGGCCCGCGCGAGCAGGTGGTCGAAGCCCTGCAATCGGGTCGTGTCGGGAGGGCGTCTTCGTGAGTTCGCGCCTGATCACCGTCGGCAAGTGGCTGATCGCCAGGCTGGAAGCCTTGCGCATTCCCATTCAGCCGCGCATCGATGCGTGGATGGAGCGCATGGCGGTGGTCGAGAAGGAACGTGAACAGCAGGGCTTTGCCGCCGATACGGATTTTGCCATCCTGCAACAGGAACCCTTGCGTGCTCGCGTTTTGTACAAGACGATCGGCGTGGCCTTTGCCATTGCGCTGATGTGGTCGGCGGTCAGCCGTGTCGACGAAGTGACGCGCGGCGAGGGCAAGGTCATCCCCTCGCAGCAATTGCAGGTCTTGCAGAGCCTGGATGGCGGTATCGTCTCCGAGATTCTTGTACACGAAGGCGATATCGTGCAGCCGAACCAGGTCTTGTTGCGCATAGACCAGACCCGCTTTACGTCGTCGGTACGCGAAAGCCGCGTGCAATATACCTCCTTGCTGGCCAAAGCCGCCCGTCTGCGGGCGCTGACCGAAGGCGTGCCTTTCGTCATCCCGGATGATGTCGCCAAGGAAGACCCGAAGACGGTTGACGAAGAACGCCGTCTCTACGAATCCCGGCGCAACGAGCTGGAAACGACCACTTCGATCGCCCGGCAGCAATTGATGCAGCGTCAGCAGGAACTGGTCGAAGTGCGCGCCAAGTACGAGCAGGCGGCCAAGGCCTACGAGATTTCGGCCAAGGAACTGGCGGTGACCAAGCCGCTGATCGCTTCCGGCGCTGTTTCCGAAGTCGAGTTGCTGCGCCTGGAACGCGATGTCGGACGCTTCCGCGGCGAGCGTGACATGGCGGCTGCGCAGAGTTCCCGGATTCAGGCCTCGATCAGCGAGGCAAATCACAAGCTGGAGGAAGTCAGTCTGTCGTTCCGTAACGAAGCGGGCAAGGAACTGGCCGAGACGATGGCCAGGCTCAACAGCGTCGCCGAGACCAGCGTCGGCCTGACTGACAAGGTGACGCGCTCGGTATTGCGCTCGCCGGTCAAGGGAACCGTCAAGCGCCTTATGATCAACACCGTCGGCGGTGTGGTGCAACCGGGTAAGGACGTTGTCGAGGTCGTCCCTCTGGAAGACAACCTGCTGCTCGAAGCGCGTGTGCAACCGCGCGACATCGCTTTCCTGCGGCCGGGACAGAAGGCAATGGTAAAGTTCACGGCCTACGATTTTGCTATTTATGGCGGATTGGAAGGCAAGCTGGAACTTATCGGTGCCGACTCCGTTGTCGACGAAAAGGGTAACGCCTTCTACACGGTGCGTGTGCGTACCGACAAGTCGACCATCGGCAACAATCTGCCGGTGATCCCAGGAATGGTCGCCGAAGTGGACATCATTACCGGTGAAAAAAGTGTCCTGACCTATCTGCTCAAGCCGGTCTTGCGTGCAAAAGCGCGTGCCTTCTCGGAACGGTAGAAGTGGTGCAGATCTTTGTTTCGATCGATGCGCGCCGGCGCGACAGTTGGTGCGCTGCGTTTCCGGATCTGCGTGTGGGGAGTCTGGAGAACATTCCGGTTGATGCGGGCCTGATTTGGGTGCTGTTGCCTGCGGGTAAGGCGGTGGATGTTGTGGTGAGTAATGTACGCAAGCAGCTCAACGGGCGTTCGCTGGTCATCCTTGCCGACGAGCCATCGGAAAATGACGCGATGGCCGCTCTGGCTGCGGGCGCGGCCGGCTATTGCAACGGCCACGCCGCGCCGTCGGTGCTACAGCAAGTGGCGCTGGCGGTCGAAAACGGCGGCATCTGGGTCGGTCAGGGTCTGATGCAGCGACTGCTGGCGGCGACCGCGCGCGTTTTGCCGGAGCCGGATGTCGATAAGGCAGCGTGGCGTCAGACCTTGACAGCACGCGAGCAAGAGGCCGCCGTGTTGCTCGCCAAGGGTTGCAGCAACAAGGAAATCGCGCGTCAGCTCGACATCACCGAGCGCACCGTCAAATCTCACGTTGGCGCCATGCTTGAAAAGCTGGGCGTACGTGATCGCCTGCAGCTGTCGCTGATTCTCAACGGCGTCGAGAAGCCGCGCTGATCCACGCTTTCCAGGAATGGCCGCCTATCGTACTTAGGTACAGTAGGCGGCCATTCTGCATTTGGCTATTGTTGCGTCATCCAACACTCCGTATCGAGGTTTCATCATGGCCAACACTACTCCCGTCGCCCGCGTCTCTGCCGTTGAAGGTCAGGCTTTTGCAAAGGACAAGAATGGCGAATTGCGAGTTCTTCACGTTGGCGATGTGATCTTTGAGGGTGATGTGCTGGTGACGGCGGCGGGCAGCCGGATTGAACTGGCAGCGGACGACGGGCGGACGCTGGTTTTGAGTTCCGATGAAACACTGACGGTTGATGCTGAGGTGATGGCCTCGGTTCCTCCGGACGCTACCGATTCAGCGCTGCAACTGGCAGGTGCTGATGTTGATAAGGTGGTCAAGGCAATCAATGAAGTTGGAAGCCTGGATGATTTGCTTGATGAAACGGCGGCGGGAGAAGTGGGTGGTGGTGCCGATGGTGGATCGTCGTTTGTAAGGCTGTTGCGGATTACTGAGGGGGTTGATGAGCTGGGGTTTGAGTTTGATACGGCGCGGCGC
>Ga0302323_100005452_pt1 | contig 10431 bp, 2 predicted proteins | sample Fen_T0_3_FD_201950 | JGI IMG/M metagenome (GOLD analysis project Ga0302323, IMG submission 201950) | Peat permafrost microbial communities from Stordalen Mire near Abisko, Sweden - Fen_T0_3 | ecosystem: Environmental > Terrestrial > Soil > Wetlands > Permafrost | place: Sweden: Abisko... | reverse complement strand
CTGAGCTTCTCCGTTACCAACGGCCTCAACGGCACGGTGTACCTCACCAATGTGCTGAACGGAGTAACCAACACCGGCGTGTTCAGCAACACCGTCGCTATCTTCACGCCGACGAACCTCCCGGTCAATTTCAGCGGCTACGCGTCATTCGACTTCTACGTGACCAACAACGACACCATCGCCTTTTTTGGCCCGGTGACCGTCAGCGTGGTCGCCAGTGCCGTGCCAATTGTTCTCACCACCAACTTCCCGCCCGTCATCATCACGTTGACCAACGGAATGCCTTACACCAATGCCAATTTTGGCGGCTCGGATTACTATAAATACACCGTCACAAATAGCTCCACTGGAGGAAGTAATGCCATCGCGGCGCTGTTTGAAGTGCTCAATCCCAGCACCAATGTCACCCTCGTGGCGCGCTACGGCCTCCCGCTGCCGTCCCTCTCCAGCTACGACTACATCAGCACCAACCCCGGCACCGCCAACGAGCAGATCGTCGTCTCCAGCAATTCTCTGCCGGTTCCGCTCACCATGGGCGACTGGTACCTGGCTGTCGTCAACCTCTCCGGCGGCCCGGTGACGTATAGTGCCAAGGCCACCACCTTGTATAGTGTCCTGGCCCCGACCTTCACGTACCCGACCAACACCAGCCTGTTCTACACACTTGAGACAGAGCCGTTTACGGTCACCTGCACCGGCGTGGATTCCAATTCGCCCGTCCTGCCGCTCACCTTTACCCTGGTCAGCAGCCCCACCAACATGACGATCAACCCGTCCAGCGGCGTAATCGATTGGACGCCAACGGAATCCCAAGGGCCGTCCACCAATCCCATTGCCGTGAGCGTGGGGAATGGCGTGTTCTCGGTCACCAACAACTTCACGATCGTGGTCTGGGAATCCAACCTGCCGCCGGTGTTTAACTTGTCGCTCATCCCCGATCAGCTCGCCGCCGCCGGCTATCCTTGGATCTTTACCAATGCCGCCACGGACGTGGATATCCCGACCAACACGCTGACCTACTCCCTGCTGACCGCCCCGCCGGTCGGCGCGGCGATCGATACCAACACCGGCGTAATTACTTGGCTACCAACGCTGGCCGCAGTCGGCACCACGAATGTCTTCACGACGATCGTCACCGACACCAATCCGTGGGCCATCAACCAGCAGTCGTTCAGTATCACCAACAGTTTCAACGTGATAGTGACCCTCCCGCCCGCCCTGACCAATGGTCTGCCGCGGACCAACACCGTCCCCGGCGGCAGCTTTGCCTACTTCCGCGTCACTGTGCCCACCAACGCCGATTACGCCACCAACCACCTCCTCTTCGCCACCAACCTGTCGGTGAACTTGCTGTTCAACCAGACCAACCTGCCCACCGGCGGCGGCCCCGGTGATTTCTCGCTGCTGGATAATGTAACCAGCGGCATCGGTACGCCAGTGTTGGGCTTGAGCACGGTGCCGCCGCTGCAGCCCGGCAAGACGTATTATCTCGGCGTCCAAAACACCAACAGCGCCGCCGTGACCTTTGCCTTGGAAGTCGATTTCCATCTGGTGTCCGCACTTCCGCCGATCTTCATCTCGAGCATTGTGCACACGAACATCGCCGGGAAGGATGGCTTCCTGCTCACCTGGTTTGCCCCAACGAATGACCTGTTCAAAGTTCAATGGGAAACCAATCTTGTGCCCGTCAACTGGCAGTCCTTCACCAACGTTGTTGGCTATGACCTGTTCATCAGTCCGACCAACAGCCGGTTTACCTTCTTTGACGACGGTTCACAGACCGGTGGCTTCACTCCGACCCGGTTCTACCGGTTGCAGCAGTTGTTCCGCAATACACTGACGCTGCCCCTGCTGAGCAATTTTGTGGTCAATGTGTCGGCGGCGGTCAGCGTCACCAACACGGCGACGGATTCCGACTCCGCCGCCGCGCTGACTTACAATCTCCTCAGCCCGCCGCCCGGTGCCGCGATCAGCACCAACGGCATCATCACCTGGACCGCGCTGCCCGCCGGTCTAGCCGCCCGCTTTACCACCGTGGTGAGCGACAACGGTTCGCTGCCCGCATACGCGACCAATACCTTCACCGTCTTTGTGTCGCCATTCCCGTCCATCACCAACGTCTTTGCCACTGCCACCAATGTTACGTTGCAATGGGTGGCCCCGGCTGCTGACCGGTTCCAGGTGCAATGGGCGACCAACCTGAGTCCTGCCGTCTGGACTGCGTTCCCCAGCATCATCAACTCCGGAACCGGCGTATTCTCGTTCACCGACACGAATGCGCCGCTGGTGATGAAGTTCTACGAACTCATTCTGCTGCCGTAGGCCTTGAGCCGGCGTGTCGGCGCGAACCGCTGCGGCAGAGCGCGGCATTGATGCCGCTTCACCGGCGTTTGGCTCCGCGGCGTGCGCCCGTTACCGGCCCGGCATATATTCCCGCCGCCGGCCAACCCGCGCGTCGGAAGCCCGGCCAAACAGACCCCTCAGCCTGTTCTTTCCCGCGTGGGGGGAGAGTGCTGCCAATGAGCCAGGGCAAAACTAAAAACTCAACCTGCCGCTCAAACCGGCGTGATCGGTCACGCCGCGGGTTTTTGCCCCGCAACTCCGTCTTTGCATTCTGCGCGGCTTGGCGTAGTTTCCATCTTTCGGTAGCCGGAGAAATTTACAACCATGAGCAAGGAATTCATCAAGATCGGCGGGGCGCGCGAGCACAACCTCAAGAACCTGACGCTGCAAATTCCGCGGGACAAACTGGTGGTCGTCACCGGTTTGAGCGGCAGTGGCAAGTCGTCGCTCGCATTTGACACGATTTATGCCGAAGGCCAGCGCAAATACGTCGAGTCGCTTTCCGCCTATGCCCGCCAGTTTCTGGATCAGCTACAGAAGCCGGACGTGGATTTTATTGAAGGACTTTCTCCCGCCATCGCGATTGAGCAGCGCAGCTCCGGCAGCAACGCACGCTCGATCATCGCCACGACGACGGAGATTTTTGATTACCTGCGCCTGCTTTACGCGCACATCGGCCAGGCTCACTGTCCCGAAACCGGCGTGCCCATTTCCACCCAAAGCACCAGCCAGATCGTGGATAAAATCCTCACGCTGCCGCCAAAAACCAAAGTCATGCTGCTCGCCCCCGTCGTGCGGCGGCAGAAAGGCGAGTTCCGCGACGTGTTTGAACGCCTCGCCCGCGAAGGCTATGTGCGCGTGCGTGTGGATGGCGAACTTGCCGAACTAGGTGAAAACATCGCCCGCATCAAACTGGATAAGAAGAAATTTCACAATATCGAGGCGGTGGTGGATCGGTTGGTGATCGACGACAAGATTCGTGTCCGGCTGGGCGATTCCACCCAGACCGCGCTGCGGTTGGGCGAAGGCGTGATGTTCACCCTGCATCAATTGCCGGGCGGCGACCCCGCCACCTGGATCGAGACGCTCCACTCCAACAAGATGTGTTCACCCGCGACCGGCAAGAGCTACGACCCCCCGACACCAAAACATTTTTCCTTCAACGCGCCCGCCGGAGCCTGTCCGGTCTGCCACGGTCTGGGCCAAAAAATGGTGTTTGACGAGGCGCTCGTGGTGCCGGACATGGAGTTGCCGCTGGATGGCGCGATCCAGCCCTGGCGGCGGGCGGGCAAGCGGCTGATCATTTACTACAAGGCCATGTTGCGCTCGGTCGCGGCACATTTCAACGTCAGCACCGAGACGCCGTACCAGGATTTGCCGGCGGACTTCAAAAAAGTTTTGCTCCATGGCTCGGGCGAGGACGAGATTGAATTCAAATTCTGGCGCGCGGGCAAAGTCAGCTCCATCACCCGCCCGTTCGAGGGGGTGCTGCCCAACCTGGAGCGCCTGGCGACGGACAGCGAAAGCGAATTCATCCGCAACCGGCTGCGGGCCTACATGGCGCCGGAGTTTTGTGATGCCTGCGGCGGCAAGCGATTGAAGCCGGAAATTCTCGCGGTAACTCTGGGGGGCGAAGCTTTCTTTTCGCAGTTCAAAGGCAAAAAATCGAAGCTCAAGATCCCCGGCCTGTCCATCATGGACGTCTGCGGGCTCTCCGTGGAAAAGGCGGATGAGTTTTTTGTCGCGCTTAAGCTGACGGAATTTGAGCGGAAGATTGCCAGCGAGGTCATCAAGGAAATCCGGGCCCGGCTCGGCTTTTTGCGCAACGTCGGCCTGGGGTATCTCACGCTCGACCGCGAAAGCGGCACGCTCTCCGGCGGCGAGGCCCAGCGCATCCGCCTGGCCACCCAGATTGGCGCCGCGCTCGTCGGCGTACTGTACGTGCTGGACGAACCCAGCATCGGCCTGCATCAGCGCGACAACGACCGGTTGCTGGCCACTCTCAAAGGCCTGCGCGATTTGGGCAACACCGTGCTGGTGGTGGAGCATGATGCTGACACGATCCGGGCGGCGGACTACATTTTGGATCTCGGCCCCGGGGCCGGCGTTCACGGCGGTGAACTGGTGGCGGCGGGCACGCTGCCGGAAATTCTCGCCAGCCAGAAATCACTGACCGGCCAGTATTTGACGGGCGAACTGGCCATTCCGGTTCCCAAGCAGCGGATTTCGCCGACCGAGGAAAAGGGCTGGCTCGAAGTGCTCGGCTGCACGGAAAACAATTTGCAGAACATTGATGTCCGCATTCCGCTGGGCACGTTCACCTGCGTGACGGGCGTGAGCGGTTCGGGCAAGAGCACCCTGGTGAGCGACATTCTGCAGCGGGCGCTCTTCCGTAAATTCTACGGGTCCAAAGAGCGGCCGGGCGAGTATCGCGCTTTGAAGGGGTTTGAAACCCTCGACAAGGTCATCGTGATTGACCAGTCGCCCATTGGCCGCACCCCGCGCAGCAACCCGGCGACCTACACCGGCATGTTCAATCAGATCCGCGATCTGTTCGCCAAGCTGCCGGCGGCCAAAGTCCGCGGCTACGAGCCGGGCCGCTTCAGTTTCAATGTCAAGGGCGGCCGCTGCGAGAAGTGCGAGGGCGACGGCCTGCTGAAAATCGAGATGAATTTTCTCCCGGCTGTTTACGTCACCTGCGAGGCTTGCAACGGCAAGCGCTACAACCGCGAAACCCTCGAAATCGCCTACAAAGGCAAGAACATCGCCGACGTTCTGGATATGACGGTGGACGAGGCGGTGGATTTTTTCCGCGCCGTACCCAAGATTTACACGCCGCTGGCCATGCTGGGCGAAGTGGGCCTGGGCTACATCCATCTCGGGCAGCAGGCCACGACCCTGAGCGGCGGCGAGGCGCAGCGCGTCAAGCTGGCGACCGAATTATGCCGCCGGGCCACGGGCAGCACGTTTTACATCCTGGACGAACCGACGACCGGCCTGCATTTTCATGACGTGGCCAAGCTGCTGGAAGTGCTGTTCAAATTGCGTGATGCCGGCAACACGCTGCTCGTGATCGAACACAATCTGGATGTGATCAAAACGGCGGACTGGTTGATTGACCTCGGCCCGGAAGGCGGTTCGGGCGGCGGCCGGATTATTGCGCAAGGGACGCCGGAAACAGTCGTCCGTTGTGCTGCAAGTTTCACCGGCCAATATCTGAAAACCGTGCTCCCGGTCTGAGCGGAAACAATGCCACCAGCACCCGCAGGCAACCGCTGATTTGGTGCCCCGGGTATTCTGACCGGGCGGGAATTCTTCTGGATTTCACGCTTTTGTCACTGCGCCGCGTCGTTTAAATTTGCGCCATGTCTTTTTTGAGCCGATGGCTCCTGATGTTGTGCGCGCTCTGCTTGAGCGGCGGCGTGCTTGCTGCGGCCGGCTCGCGCGAAGAGCGCGCTTATGCCGCCGCGCTGACCCAGTTTCACGATAATCTGTTTGCCGCCGCCGAAACGAATCTGGTGCGGTTTGTCAAAAACTACCCCAAGTCCGCCAAAGTGGCCGAAGCCGCGCTGTTTCAAGCGCAGGCCCGCTTTCAACAGGGCCATTACGATGCGGCCATCGCTCTGTTGGCGGATACGAATTATCTGGCCCGCGCCAAAAGCGCCGGGTTACTGGACAGTTATGCCGATTGGACGGCCCAGGCCCAGTTCGCCAGCGGTGATTTTCTAGCGGCCGCCAGGACTTGGCTGAACCTGACCCATGATTACCCGGAGTCCCCGTTATGCTTGCGCGCGGTGGTGGAGGCGGCCACCGCGTATGGGGAGGCCGGCCACTGGTCCCAGGTGGATGAGTTGCTGGAAGCGACCAACGGAGTGTTTGCCACCGAGCAATTGCGCGATGCGGGCAACCCGCTGGTGGTCCAGGGCGGACTGCTCCTTGCCCAGTCCAAGAACGTGCAGCAAAATTTCGCCGCCGGGCGGGCGATTCTTGAAATGCTTGCCCCCCGGCAGCTTGATCTGGAGCCACGCGCCGTTTCGGCTGAATTATGGCTGCAAAACCGGACCGGGGCCGGTGACTTGGACGGCGTCCTGGTGGCGGCCAGCAACCTGGTCGCGGTCGCCCGGCTGCAAAAAAATCCCGACCGCCTGGCCGCGGGCTATGCCGCGCTGGCCGATACGCTGGAAAGGCAAAATCAACTCATCGCAGCGACCCGTGTCTGGGCGGAAAGCCTGAGTGCCGAAATTCCACCAGCCAGGCAGCAGGAGGCCGTTTTAAAAATTGCCGGGCTGTCCGTGGCGCAGGACAATTTTTCCAATGCGGTGGCCGCACTGGAACTGTTTCTCAACCAGTATGCCGACGGGCCGGCGGCCGGGTTGGCCCGGTTGACGCTGGGGGAACTGCATCTTAAAAAATATCTCACCCCGCCCGCAGATCCTGACGAATTGGCCGCCGCCGAAGCGGCTTTGGCTGGGTTGTTGCTCAACCCCAGTGGTCCGCTGGCCGCCCAGGCCTTTTTGGATCGCGGTTGGTGCGGTTGGCTGGCCGGAAACTGGACGAACAGTCTCGCGGATTTTGGCCGGGCTGCCGAACAGTTTCCACCGGGCTCGACCAACCTGGCTGTGGCCCGGTTCAAGGTTGGCGACGTCCTGTTTCAGCTGGATCGCTTTGACGAGGCGCGGACGAATTACCAGTCGGTGCTGGATGATTTTGCCGCCACCCCGGCGGTGGCCGCGTCGCTGGGGGCACAGGCGCTGTATCAGATCATGCGGGCCAATTTGAAGCAGAACAATGTTTCCGGGGCGGTGGCGGCCAACACCGCCATGCGCCAGTTGCTGGAGCGGTTTCCCGGCAGCGAACTGAGCGACAAAAGTCTGCTCCTGACGGGCGAAGGTTTCTTGGATTTTGATCAGCCCACCAATGCGCGGGCGGTGTTTGAACAGTTCGCCGGGAATTTCCCCGCTTCGCCGCTGAAGCCGGAGGTGGCGTTCGCGGTGGCGCGGACTTTTGAGCGGGAGCCGAACTGGCCGGCCGCCGTCACGAACTACCAAAACTGGCTGGCGAATTTTCCGGGGGATGATTTGCTGCCCCAGGTGAAGTTTGCCCTGGCGCAGGCCGAGTTCCACGCCGGCCATGAGCCGGACGCCTTTCAATTGTTCTCGGATTTCATTACGGAGTTTCCGACGAATGAACTGGCCCCGCTGGCGCAATGGTGGGTCGCAGACCATTTTTTCCGGGCCACCAACTTCGCGGGCGGCATGAATTTTGGCATTGCCGAGACCAATTACGAAAATATTTTTCAGACGGCCGCCTGGAAAAATTCACCGCTGGTCTACCCCGCCCAGTTGATGGCGGGCCGGGCCGCCATGGCGCGGCTGGGATTTTCCGATGCCACCACGTATTTCTCGAAGCTGTTAACCGATTCGAACTGTCCGGCCGAGATTCGCTTGCAGGCGCGGTTTGCTTATGCGCATGCCCTGATGCAGTCCGAAGTGACGGATACCAACAAGCTGGCGGCTTATTATCAGGCCGCGACCAACCTGTTGAGCCAGGTTGGTCTGGAGAATCCCACCAATGAGACCGGGGCGCTGGCTTGGAGCGAGATTGGCGATGCCTGCCAGCAGGTCAATGACCTGGACGCGGCGACGAACGCCTACGTACAGGTCTTGGGTTCGGCGGCGGCCGGTGCCGGCTTGCGCAACCGGGCACAAGTGGGACTGGGCATGGTGCTGGAGAAAAAAGCGGCCACGCTGCCGCCGGCCGGGCGGAGTGCCCTGCTGCGAATGGCTTTGGATAACTACCGGGACGTGCTTTATAACACCGCCGCCGATCCCTTCTGGGCCAAGAAAGCCGGCTTGCAGGCGCTGCCGCTGATGCTCGACCTCCAAGACGGAGATGTGGACAAGTTTTTTGAGAGCCTGGAACGCTGGCTGCCCCAATTGACCGGGACGCTCGAAAAGAAAAAGGCCGCCCTCAAGGCGGCCCGGAATTGAACCCGGCGGTGGTTTGAAACAAAACTTCTTTCAGGCCGGCAGGCCGCCTGATGACGGTTTGCCTTTCTCGCGGATCAAATCCAGTTCTTCTTGACCATCCATTGCTTCATCAACTGGGTCAGCCCAACGTAACAGAGGAGGGTGATCGCCAGCAGCGGCCAGAACTGCCAGGGCAGCGGGACAAACCCCAGATATTGCGCCAGCGGCGAGAAGGGCAGGAATGCGGCAACGCCCATGATGGCCAGCGTCGTCATCGTCAGTTGCCAACTCGCTCGTGACTGGATGAACGGGATCTGGTTCGTGCGGATGACGTGGACAATGAGGGTCTGCGTCATCAGCGATTCCACGAACCAGCCGGTGCTGAACAGCGCGGCGGCATAGGTATGATCGGAATCAGCCGCCGCCGTAAAACGCGCCGCCAGCGCCGGATCGGCCGGCAGCAGGGTGAGGTCGCTGCACTTGAAGTAAAACCACATCAGCGCATAGGTGGTGTAGTCAAAGATCGAGCTGATCGGCCCGATGAACACGATGAATTTGGCGATGTCGCCCATCGCCCACGGGCGCGGCTTGGAAATGACCGCCGAGCCGACGTTGTCGGTGGGAATCGGCACCTGCGAGAAATCATAGAGCAGGTTGTTGGTCAGCACTTGAATGGGCTGCATGGGCAGGAATTTCAGCCACGCACTCGCCCCGAGCACGCTGAACATGTTGCCGAAGTTGGAACTCGCGCCCATGCGGATGTATTTCAAAATATTCACAAACACCTTCCGCCCTTCCAGCACGCCCTCCTCCAGCACCATCAAATCTTTCTCCAGCAAAATCATGTCGGCGGATTCCTTGGCGATGTCCACCGCCGTATCCACGGAAAGGCCCACGTCGGCCGCGCGCAGGGCAGGGGCGTCATTGATGCCATCCCCCATGAACCCCACCACGTGATTATTCCGTTGCAACGCCTGCACCACACGCTTTTTGTGCGCGGGTGAAAGGCGCGCGAAGACATCCGTGGTCTCCACTTCCTGGGCGAGTTGGGCGTCGGTCATGCTTTCCACTTGGCTGCCGAGCAGGATTTTTTCCGCGTGAATCCCGACTTCGCTGCACACTTTGCGCGTGACCAGGTCGTTGTCTCCGGTGAGCACCTTCACGGTCACCCCGTTGTGCCGCAGTGCGGTGATGGCCTTCGCCGCCGAATCCTTCGGGGGATCGAGAAAGGCCAGGTAGCCGGTCAGGATCAGGTCGCTTTCGTCCGCCTTCGTGAAGGTGGTTTGCGTGCCCAGCTTCTTGGTCGCCACCGCGAGCACCCGGAAGCCGTCCTCGCTCAAAGAGTTCACCTGTTCGATGAGATTGCCGACCAGGATCGGTTCCATTGGGAAGATTTCGCCGTCGCTTTCAAAATGTGTGCATTTGGCAAACACCGCTTCCGGCGCGCCTTTGGTGAGCAACTGGCGTTCACCCTCCGGGGCTTCGATGGCCACCGACATCATCCGGCGCGAGAAGTCGAACGGGATTTCATCCACCATCTTGTATTTGGCGATGCCGAGTTCTTCGTGCAGTTGCTGGTGTTTCAGCACCGCGCGGTCCAGGACGTTTTTCAGCCCCGTCTGGAAATGGCTGAGGAGATAGGCGTCGCGCAGCACCGCTTCGCTCTCATTTTTAAATACGTCGCAATGCAGTTCCAAGATGACGTGGTCAATGGTCAGGGTGCCGGTCTTGTCGGTGCACAGGACATCCATCGCGCCGAAGTTCTGAATGGAATTGAGCTTTTTGACAATGACCTTTTTCTTCGACATCGCCAGCGCCCCCTTGGACAGGCAGACGGAAACGATCATCGGCAGCATTTCCGGCGTGAGCCCCACGGCCACGGCCATCGCGAAGAAGAAGGCGTCCTTCCAATTGTGCTTCATCAGGCCGTTGATCAGGAACACCGTGGGCACCATCACCAGCATGAACGAGAGCATCAGCCAGACGTATTTTTTGACGCCCTTGTCAAAGGCGGTTTCCGTCTGCTGGCTCGCGAGGCTGCTGGCCATGTTGCCAAAATAGGTCTGGGCGCCGGTGGCCACGATCACGGCTGTGGCGGCGCCGCTTTCCACGCTGGTGC
>Ga0302323_100005451_pt1 | contig 10433 bp, 7 predicted proteins | sample Fen_T0_3_FD_201950 | JGI IMG/M metagenome (GOLD analysis project Ga0302323, IMG submission 201950) | Peat permafrost microbial communities from Stordalen Mire near Abisko, Sweden - Fen_T0_3 | ecosystem: Environmental > Terrestrial > Soil > Wetlands > Permafrost | place: Sweden: Abisko... | reverse complement strand
TTTTCTCACCTCTCTGAGCGCGCAGGTACCGGGCTCAAGAAGCCCCTTGTGACGCCGATACAGGGTCGAAAATCCCTGGATCGAAAAATCCCTGGGTCGAAAATCCTCACCCGGAAGACATCCATGAAAGGTGTCGTATTCACCGAGTTCATCGAAATGGTGGAGTCGCACTTCTCGCCCGAAATGGCCGACCGAATCATTACGGCGGCACGACTCCCATCCGGTGGAGCGTATACGGCGGTAGGCACCTACGATCACGGCGAAATGTGGAGTCTGGCGGTAGAACTCTCCAAGGCGAGCAACATACCAGTCCCCCAGCTGATGCGCAGTTACGGAAAATATTTGTTCGGACGTTTTAGCATCAGCCATCCACGGTTCTTTCAAGGTTCACAGTCTGCGTTCGATTTCCTGCAGAGTCTCGAAAGCGTGATCCATGTCCAAGTACTCAAGCTCTACCCAGACGCCGAGATGCCACACTTCGCGGTCCTGGATCGCACCGACAATCGCATGGTGCTGCTGTATGAGTCCACGCGTCATTTCGGGGACCTTGCTGAAGGACTCATGCATGCGTGCGCTATTCACTTCGGCGAGACCATCGACATCGCACGTGAAGCTCTATCCGCCGACAAGGGAAGTCGAGAACGCTTCGTGTTGACCCGCAGCTGACGATGGATGAATCCACTCGCCGCCCGCCCCCGGGACTGATCGCCGCTCGAGTTGCGTCCAGTCCCCAGGCGCCAAGCGGCAACGACATGGAGATCCTGCTGCGCCGCGTGGAGCGCGAACGGCAGGCGCGCAAGCAAGCCGAGCAGTTACTCGAACACAAAGCCCAGGAGCTTCACGAGACGAACCAAGCCTTGCAGGCTCAAGCCGAAAAGCTCAAGGTCGACATTCAGGAGCGTACTCGTGCACTGGAAGAAGCGCTGTCCACCCTGCAGAACTCATCGCGGGCAGACGGCGAATTCCTCGCTGTGGTGAGCCACGAAATTCGCACACCGATGAACGGGGTGCTGGGCATGGCGCAGTTGTTACAGATGACTGACCTGACCGAGGAGCAGCGGCGCTACGTTGAAACGATCCAGAGCAGCGGTGAAACGCTCCTGACGATCATTAACGACATCCTGGACTTGTCCAAACTCGATGCCGGCAAAGTGACCCTCGCGGCCCGCCCGGTCGATCTACGCAGCGTCGTGGGCGAGGTCATCGCCCTGCTGAGGCCACAGGCGCAGCACAAGGAACTGTATTTAGACACGGAGATCGATAAGAGCGTCCCGGCCTGGATCGTCGGCGACGCTACTCGCCTCAAACAGGTTCTCACGAACCTGGTGGGGAACGCAGTGAAGTTTACGCACCATGGCGGTGTGCAGGTATTAGCGCAAATTCTTCCAGGCGCCACCATGCTGGAGTGCAAGGTCGTCGATTCCGGAATCGGTATTCCACCCGACAAGACGTCGCGGCTTTTCAAAAAGTTCTCCCAGGTGGACAGCTCGATCAATCGACGCTACGGCGGAACCGGTCTGGGACTGGTCATTACCAAGCGCCTGGTGGAAGGCATGGGCGGCACCATCTCCGTAGAGAGCAAGCAACGTCAAGGATCGACGTTCACCTTCTGCCTGCCGGTTACCGCCAGCCAGGCACCGGGGGAAGCCACAGTGCCCACTGTGGCACCGGGTCCTCTGCCCTCGCAGCTGCGCATCCTGTTGGTGGAAGACAATGCAGTGAACCAGATGCTCGCCCTGGGGGTGTTGCAAAAGCTGGGCTGTCGTGCAGACCTGGCGCACGATGGCGAGGAGGCCATCGCGATGATGCAGGCGAATCGCTACGACGTGGTATTGATGGACATGCAGATGCCCAAGATGGACGGCGTGAGCGCCACGCGCGCCATCCGCGCGATGGAGAAGGTACACCAACCGTACATTATTGCGCTGACTGCGAATGCGATGGAAAGCGATCGGCAACTTTGCCTGTCGGCGGGCATGAACGACTTTCTGGCCAAGCCATTCAAGACCGCCGAATTGCGGGAAAAGATGGCGGCGGCGCCGGCACGACTAGGGGACTAGGCGGTCAGTGCCGCACCATCTGCGGCCGCCGATCCACTGCCTTTAGAGGTTGAACTCATGCAACGCCACACGATTCTTGGCGATGAACTCCCAATCGTACTCGACTCCCAGACCGGGGCCGGTAGGCACTGGTACGCAGCCGTCTTTACCGATGCAATCGAGCTGATCACTGTAGCCGCATTTGTATACGGGAGGCACCGCGTTCGGGGCATCCGGTCCGACTAACGCAACTTCGTAGTAGTTGCTATTGCGTGTTGCCGCCATGCAGTGGCGATGCGCCGGTCCGCAGGCATGGACCTCGACATCTACACCGAAGCCCTCCGCAATGTGTGCGATCTTCATGGCGCCGGTGATGCCCATGTCGTACTCCGGATCGGAGCGCAAAAAATCAGTGCCGCCCTGCATCAGGAAATCGGCCTTGGGCTCGACTCCGCGCACGTGCTCTGTCTGCAGGATCGGCGTCTTGATCATCTCGCGCAGCTTCTTGTGCGCGAAAGCCGAGGTTCCAGAGTCCCGAAACGGGTCCTCGTACCAGAAGTAGTCGGCCTCGTCACAGGCGCGCCCGACATATAGCGCATCCGCAAATGTACGCAACTCGCAGGCCGGATCGATCATCAATGTCATTCGATCGCCCATCGTGTGACGCACATGGAGCAGGTTCTGCGCCTCCTCCCGGATATTGCCATCGTTCCAGCCGTGGATCTTGAAAGCGCGATAGCCCAGTTCGTAACACTGCTGCGCAAAGGCAGCAAAAGCCTCCTTGCTGTCGAGGCCCCCGTTGCGATCGCCGTGGTAGGTGCTGGCATATGCCGGCAGGCGTTTCCGATAAGCGCCCAACAGTTCAGAGATCGACGCGCCTAGCTTTTTGCCGGCGAGATCCCACAGGGCGATGTCGAGCGGCCCGTGGCCCATGTGATCAAACTGGCGCGCCTGACGCTTGAGGTCGTCGTAAATGAACTCGCGCTGTTCCGCCTCGCGGCCGAGGAGATACGGGGCCAGCATCAAAGTCTGCCCTAGCGCCGCCGACGATCCTACCCAATGCGTGACGTACTCACCTCGTAAGCCATTGTCGGTCATGATGGCGACGGCATACTTGGCGATGCGCGTCTTGGCCCCCTTGGCATAGCTGAATGCGCCGACGCCTCCGCCGCGCACGCTGCCTAGATTCATGGCATCGAATTGAAAAACATGCACCTCGACCTTGTTGATTTTGCTCATTTTGCCGCCCCTCCTGATTTTATTGATGGGCGGAAGAATAGCACTGAGAGGCGCTCGAGGCGCGTCGAGGACTCCCGGGCCTATACGGCGGTGTCGATCAATAGGATTTGCTGGCGCGATAGCCGTTGGAGGTCTAAAGTTTGATATTCGAACGGTATATCTGACCGCAGAGTGAGGCTCCATGGATGCAGTAAAAATCTCCCGAATGGGTACACACACCATGGTGGCCGGCTCTGACAAGAGCGCTGTAGAAGCGGCTATGGCCGACTTGATACGCGCAGGTGCCAAGGCGGCATCGAAAGTCGAACCGCTAGGTCGAAATTGGATCGTGACGCTGGAGACCCCGCCCGCCACTTCCGACAGCAGCGGTTGCAAGGTGGTGCGAATGGGCCTTCAAACCATGGTCACCGGACCCAACAAGGCCAAGGTGCAAGAGCGCGTGCAGGCGCTGATGCAAGAAGGTGCCGTGTGCAAGTCGGGGCCAGAACTGCGCGATGGCGTCTGGGTTGCCGTATGCGACGAAGGCGGCGTGGATAAGACGATCCATCGCTGGTAAGTCTCAGCCTGCTTCCGCTGGTTCCCACCGATTGCCTATGCCGTAGGGGTCAACCCAGGCATGCTTATTGCCGTTAGGAGCTTAGAGGTATCCGAATCGGGACCTGCCGCATCCTCTAACGAGGATTTTCTCAGGAAAACCTAGAATAATCAGGTGTCTGTAGAATGGCGCGGGCGAGGGCTCCGCACTGTCGCAGAGCGATTCTGCATCAGAATGGGGCGCAAGTCCGAGGCGGGCGAGGTTCAACGGTTCGTGGGGGGAGGATATTCTCAATCTATATGTGGAGAGTATCCATGCGTTACGCAATCGCTCCCATCGGGCTGCTTGCCCTCCTGTCGATGCCGGCCTCGGCCGACGACAGCACCGCGGTTTACCAACGCGCCCGCCCCAGTCTGGTACAGATCGTCGGCGTCGGCGAAAGCGGGCGCGTCTACCTCGGCTCCGGCGTCGCGCTACCCAACGGCAATGTCGTCACGAACTGCCATGTAACCCAACGTGCCAACCGCATACAGTTGTTCTTGGGCGGCAATGGCCCGAGCGCGACGCTTGAGGTACCGGACGTAGCACACGACCTGTGCGCACTGCGATTTCCTGATCTGACGCGTCACTCCGCAGTATTGGGCGCGTCGAACAAACTGAAGATTGGCGATCACGTGTACGCCATTGGCTTCAACGCCGGCAAAGGGCTGAGCTACCAGGAAGGCGAGGTCGCGCAACTATATGAGCACGATGGCGGTATGGTGATCCGTACCACCGCAGCGTTCACACATGGTGCCTCTGGCGGAGGCTTGTTCGATCAGGACGGAAAGCTGGTAGGCATCCTGACGTTTTTCCGGGTAGCCAAAGATGAAACTGCCTACTTTGCCGTACCGGTCGAGTGGATCAAGCCCTTGGATGCCGTTGCCGGCGTAGCCATTGCACCACTCGAGGGAATTCCGTTCTGGGCGAATGAAATGGCACGCCAGCCTACATTTCTGCAGGCTGGTGCTTTGGAGGCCGATGGGCGCTGGCAGGAATTAGCCGTGCTCGCGCGTGAATGGACACAGGTCAGCCCCGACAATGGACAAGCATGGATGGCCCTTGGTAAGGCCTCGCTTTACCTCGGTCAACGTAGGGAGGCCGAGCTCGCATTTCAACACGCGGTCGATCTAGGGCTGACTTACCCCGCCAACCTGGTTGCGCCCGCCGAGATCGACGATCAGTAAAAGCTCCCGCAAGGCTTGGTCAGAGCTTCCCTAGGCCGCGGACTGCATCGCACGCGGCGTACGCAACGCCAGCATCAGGCTCGCTTCCTTGTCCTTCGCCGCTTTCAGATGCCGTTCCTTCACATGCCCGAAGCCGCGGATCTCCTCCGGAATACTGGCGATCTGAACGGCCAACGCGTGGTTGTCAGGGGTTAGCGCAGCCAAGACTTCGTCGACGATCAGCTCGTAGTCGCCAATCAATTTGCGCTCCGTTCGCCGCTCCTGCGTGTACCCGAAGATGTCGAAAGGGGATCCTCTGAGGCCACGCAGTTTGGCCAACAATTTGAATGCATACCAGATCCACGGGCCGTATTCAGCCTTCTGCAGTTCTCCCGTTACCGGGTCGCGTTTGGAGAACAGCGGAGGGGCGAGGTTGAACTTCAGCTTGTAGCCATCTTCGAATTGCGCTTTGAGCTTAGCCTCGAATGCGCCGTCCGTATAAAGCCGGGCGACTTCGTACTCGTCCTTGTACGCCAGCAGCTTGAAGTAGTATCGCGCAACTGCCTCTGCCAAGCCCGTCAAGCCTTTCCCTTTGGCTTGTTCTTCCTTGCGCACCCTCTCCACCAGCGCGCGATACCTTTCCGCGTATCCAGCGTCCTGATAGCCGGTAAGGAAAGCGACGCGGCGTTGAATCACTTCGTCCAATGTATGCGAGAGCACTGCGCTCGCCCTGACCTCATCCTTAGGCGTGACCAAGCGCTCAACGGCGGGCAGATCGGCCGCCGCGCGTCGGCCCCATAGGAACGCGCCTTGATTCATCTTCACGGCCGCCCCATTCAGTTCGATGGCCTTGTTGATCGCAGTTGCCGAAACAGGGATCAGACCTCTTTGATACGCAAATCCCAACATGAATAAGTTAGTCGCAATACTGTCACCCATCAGGGCGGACGCGATACGTGTCGCGTCGACGAATTCGGCATTCGCGTCGCCCACTCCCTTGGCAATAGTCCGCCTCAATGATTGAGCCGGGAACTGGATGTTGGCATTGCGTGTGAAATCACCGGTTATCTGCTGGTACGTATTGACCACCATATGCGTTGCGCCTGCCCGAGTCGTGTCCATGGTCTTCTGACTTGCGCTGACCACGAGATCGCAACCCAACACGACCTTGGCACCACCGGATCCCAAGCGAACGGTCTTGATGTCGTCCGGCCGTGCGGCAATTTGCAGATGGCTCCACACGGCCCCGCCCTTCTGGGCCAGACCTGCCATGTCCAACCCTCCGAAGGCCTTGCCGTCCAAATGTGCGGCCATGCCAATGATTGCGCCGATGGTGACCACACCGGTGCCGCCCACGCCAGTGACCATGATTCCGTATGGCTGGTCCAGGGCTGGAAGTGATGGTTCGGGAAGTTGTGAGAAGGTGACTTCAGTAGGTGCACCTGATGACGCTTTAGCGGCATTGCCCTTGCGCAGTCCGACGCCATGCACCGTGACGAAACTCGGACAGAACCCCTTTACGCACGAATAGTCTTTGTTGCAAGCCGATTGATCGATGACGCGCTTGCGGCCCAATTCCGTTTCGAGTGGCGTGACGGAAACGCAGTTGGACTTGACGCCGCAATCTCCGCAGCCTTCACATACCAAGTCATTGATGAACGCCCGCTTCGGTGGATCGGGATATTTATTGCGCTTGCGACGGCGGCGCTTCTCAGCCGCGCAAGTCTGATCGTACACGATGACCGACGTGCCCTCGATCTCGCGGAACTCACGCTGAACTTTATCGTAGTCGTCGCGATGATAGACCTTGACGCCGGGCGGGAAGCCGGCTTCCGGACCATACTTCTCCGGCTCGTCCGTAACCACAGCCGCCCGCTTCGCGCCTTCCGCCAGCAGTTCGTGGGTAATCTGCGGCACGCTCAAATTGCCGTCGATGTGTTGACCACCGGTCATGGCAACGGCATCGTTGTACAGGATCTTGTAAGTAACGTTCACCCCTGATGCTATGGTGGCCCGCACTGCCAGAAACCCGGAATGAAAGTAGGTGCCGTCGCCGATATTCTGGAACACGTGCTTGGTCTTGACGAACGGTGCCTCGCCCATCCAGCTGGCACCTTCACCGCCCATCTGGGTATAGCCCGCCGTGTTGCGGTCCATCCACTGCGCCATAAAATGGCAGCCGATGCCGGACAGCGCGCGACTTCCCTCCGGTAGCTTGGTACCAGAGTTGTGAGGGCAGCCCGAACAGAAATACGGAGTGCGGTCCATCGCCGGTTTTTCCGGCACACGATTCTCCAGCGCTTCCTGCTCCGCGACACGCGCTGCGAGCTGTTCGTCGCTGACCCGTTCGAGAATGCGCCGGCCGATGCTGATCGCGATGTGATTGGGATCGAGCGCTCCGTTGCTTTGAAATAGGATATGGCTCTGCTCGTTCAGTTTGCCGACGACCTGCGGCGCGCCGGGTTGTCCGTACAGAACTTCCTTCAGCTGAGACTCGACCAGCCCGCGCTTTTCCTCGACGACAATGATCTTGTGCAGTCCCTGTGCGAACCGCAGCACGCCCTGCGGTTCGAGCGGGAAGGTCATGCCTACCTTGTACACCCGCAGCCCGAGTCGCGCCGCTTCTGTATCGTCGATACCGAGGTACTGCAGCGCTTGACGAACATCCATGTAGGACTTGCCGCAAGTGACAATGCCGATCTTGGCTTCCGGCGAATCGACTACCACCTGATCGAGACGGTTCGCTCGGCAAAACGCCTTGGCAGCTTCCAACTTGTAGCGGTGCAGCCGAGCTTCTTGCTCCAGCGGCTGATCCGGCCAGCGGATCCCGAGCCCTCCTACGGGCATCGTAAAGTCAGTCGGCGTGCTGATCTGCACACGCTCCGGGCTGACCTCTACCGTCGCCGACGCATCGATGGTGTCCTTCATCGACTTCAAACCCACCCAGCAGCCGGCGTAGCGCGACAGTGCCCAGCCATAGATGCCGTAGTCCAGCAGTTCCTGTACGCCAGCAGGGTTGAGCACCGGAATCATCGCGTCCACCATGGCGAACTCGCTTTGGTGCGCGGTCGTGGACGACTCGCAGGTGTGATCATCACCCATCAAGCACAGCACACCACCCAGGTGGTGTGTTCCGGCAAGATTGCCGTGACGGAAAGCATCGCCGGTTCGATCTACACCCGGACCCTTCCCGTACCAGATCGCGAACACACCATCGTGCTTGTTTTCGCCGTGAAAGTGCGCCTGTTGCGTACCCCAGCAGGCGGTCGCAGCGAGGTCCTCGTTGACTCCCGGCTGAAACACGATCTGATGTTCCTGCAACAGCTTCTTGGTCGCCCACAATTGCTGGTCGTAGCCGCCCAGAGGCGATCCACGATAGCCGCTTATGTAGCAACCGGTGTCGAACCCGGCCGCCTTGTCGCGTAGATGCTGCATCATCGGCAGACGCACCAATGCCTGAGTGCCGGTGATGAACACTCGGCCGCTCTGCAGGCGGTATTTATCGTCGAGGGAGACGTCGCGTAGTGTCATAGGAATTTGTTCGAGAGCCGAAGGCGAGAAGCCGCGAGTCAGTCAGGCTGGAAGCACCCGGCTATGGGTGAAGGGTCGTGCCCGAAATGGTGCCACAAAAGGATTTGCGTCGTTCTAGAACGGGATGTCGTCGTCGAGGTCGTCGAATCCCGTCGATTTCTTACCGGCTGCCGGCGGCCCTTTCCTCGGCGCGGATTCTGCAACTGAACTCTCAGGCGGAGGTTCGCGCATCTCGGCGCTGCCCCCACCGCCGCCTTTGCCGCCGAGCATCTGCATGCGATCGCCGCGAATCTCGGTGGTGTAACGTTCATTGCCGTCCTTGTCGGTCCACTTGCGGGTCTGCAGCCGTCCTTCCACGTATACCGATCCGCCCTTGCGCAGGTACTCACCGCAGATCTCTGCCTGGCGCCCGAAGAACGCTACACGGTGCCACTCAGTTTGCTCCTGCTTTTCTCCTGCCTTGTCTTTCCATACCTCTGTCGTGGCCACGGTCAGATTGGCTACCGCGTCGCCGCTTGGGAGGTACCGCACCTCCGGGTCACGGCCCAGATTGCCGATCAGGATCACTTTGTTCACGGACGCCATCTCACACCTCCCCGGATAAAAGCTTCAATACATTTCGTTCGTCGAAGCGCGCGCTGTCGATCTTCAGATGAGCCACGCCCTCGCCCGCAAAAACCAATGCCTCGCGCACACCTGCCACACTAGCAAGCCGCTTCGATAGTCCCTCGGCGCCCGCCGAATCCATTTTAGGGACCGGATAGGTGCGCGTGCGAAGACCCGGCAAACCTTGCATTCCCACTGCCACGATCAGCCACGAGAGCGTGAGTACCGCACAAAAAGCGAATACGGACGCGAAGCCCAAGTGCTGTGAGATCGCGCCCCCGGCCCAAGCACCGACAAAGCTGCCAAGGAACTGTGCGCTACTGTAGACCCCGACCGCCGCACCTCTCGCCTCGGGCGGGGCAGTACGCGAAATCAGCGACGGCAGGCTCGCCTCGAGGTAGTTGAAGCCGGTGAAAAATACGAGCAGGGCGGCGGCCAACCCCCACAACGACGACCATAGGCTCGCGAGTAGCAGTTGCGCGGCAAGCAATATGCCGATCGCCGCCAGGAAGACAGTTTTCTGCCGCCCTAAACGCTCCGAGATCAACATGGGGGGCACCATCAGCACGACACTCAGCACCATCACCGGGAGATAAATTTGCCAATGGCTATCGCCAGGCAATCCCGCGGCGCGCAATTCGAATGGTACGACCACCCACAGCGCCATGAGCACGGCGCTGAGCATGAAGATCCCGTAGTTCAGACGCAGCAGCTGCGGGTGCCGCAGAATTTCCGCAAAGCGCACTCGCCGGGCGATGCCCGCAGCTGCCACCGTCGCGGGAGCCGGCACAACGAAGTGGACGAGCGCAATTGCAGATAACGCAAGCAATCCAGTCAAGGCGAAAATCCCAGGCACGCCGATCCAACGGTTCAATACCGGACCGCCCACCATGGAAAGCGCGAATGCGACGCCGATGGTTACGCCGATGATCGCCATGGCTTTGGTGCGCTGCTCATCGCGTGTGAGGTCCGCTGCCAACGCCATCACTGCAGCGGAGATCGCGCCCGCCCCTTGAATGACACGTCCCAGAATGACGACATGGATGTCCTGTGCCACGGCAGCGATAAAACTGCCTGCTGCAAAAATCAACAAGCCAAGGTAGATGGTCTTCTTGCGTCCCCAGCGATCCGATAGGGAACCGAACGGAATCTGCAGGACCGCCTGCGTCAACCCATAGGCCCCCAGTGCCAGGCCGATGAGGGTATGGTCGTCGCCGCCACGCAGCTGCTCCGCGTAAAGAGCGAACACCGGCAAGATGATAAACATGCCTAGCAGTC
>Ga0302323_100005450_pt1 | contig 10433 bp, 7 predicted proteins | sample Fen_T0_3_FD_201950 | JGI IMG/M metagenome (GOLD analysis project Ga0302323, IMG submission 201950) | Peat permafrost microbial communities from Stordalen Mire near Abisko, Sweden - Fen_T0_3 | ecosystem: Environmental > Terrestrial > Soil > Wetlands > Permafrost | place: Sweden: Abisko... | reverse complement strand
TGACCATGGACGGCGTCAGCGCGCCGTGCGGGTTGTGGCAGTCGGAGCACTTGACCTTGCCTTCCTGGATCGGATGGTGCGACGGCTTGAACGTGGCCGCGCGGATCTGCTGGTGGCAGGTGCCGCACATGTCGGCCTGGTTCGGCAGGAACGTCGTCGTGAACTTGTTGATCGACGGCGCCAGCTTCTTGCCGTGGATGCTGTGGCAATTGCTGCAGGTCACGTCGTTCAGCGCGTGCTTGCCGGACGTCCAGAACGCGAGGTTGCGGTTGCCGCTGTGGCAGGTCAGGCAGACCGCGGTCCGCTGGTCGGACGTGCCGCCTTTCGCGAACGGGTTGGCGGGCTTCGCCTTCATCGGGTCCTTCAAGTGCTCGGACGCGTCGCCGTGGCACGCTTGGCACATGCTGCCGTTGGCGTCGCTCTTGGCGCCGTGTGGCGTCAAGTCGATCGCCGTCCATTGAGCTTCATGGCAGTTCGCGCAAACTGGCGCGACGGGCGATCCTGTAAACGCCTTCTGCTGCGCGAGTACCGGGAACGCCAAAAACGCCGCCAGGATCGCCAGTGTCCTGGATGCGGCGATGAATGACTTGATTCGCATGTGAAACCCCTTTGGTCTGCTGCGGAATTGTTCTGCTGCTTCCGTCCGGGAGCGCTTCCAGTGTTTTGGAACACGCGGTGGTTCGATTTCCGCCGTCCGGTGCCCTGTGACGAATGTTGCTTTTTCTTGCTGTTCTTACAAATGGAAATGGATACTTTTGCCCTTGCTCCTTTTTTACTCTTGGGTCATGGGTCGTGCTTGATCCACGTCAAGCGGCTTGGAATATTGATTTCCATACGCGGCGGGCGTTGCAGCAGTGCAACAATCGGCGGCGTCGCTGTCGAGTGCTGAGGCAATGGGTGCGCTGCACCAACGTTGTGCAAAGAAGAGGCGTCGAACTTTAACTTTGAACCGAGTGTTTGCCAGGGGGGGGCTAGAAGTCTTCTAACTGCGATTGCCGCCCCCCGCAACCATTAAAATGACGACGTTTAGCGAGTTTTGACGAACATTGGCATATGATAAGCGCTGTACGCGAGAATAACGCTTCCGTTTAGCCGCCGGATCGCGGACTCGCACAAGCGTCGACCAAGTAAAGGATTGACTGATAGGGGATCTGCGCATACTCCGACAGGCCGATTTCGCACGTGCGACTCGTGGAATAGCCTGTATGACATGCGTCAGGCAATCCGGACTTCAGGTGTCGCAGCGCGTGTTCGTTGAGTTCGGGACGGATGAACCCCTTGTCGCCGGCGAAGCCACAGCACGTCACTTCGTCGACGCACACGACCGTGGCGCTGCAGCGCGCTGCGATGCCCGTCAGCTTGTCGACGGTGCCCATCTTGCGCACGCTGCATACCGGGTGGATTGCCACCGCATCCGCTTGCCGTTCGAGCGTGACCCGCGGCAGCACCGTGTCGTGCACGAACTCGATGCTGTCGCGTACGTCGAGGCGCCCGGCGAGATAGCGCTTCATCCGGAACGCGCAGGGGCTGGTGTCGAACACGATGGGCAAAAGACCGCCGTCGCTTGCGGCGTGCAGCGCGGCTTCCAGCTCCGCCGATTTCGCATCCGCGACGTCGATGAGCCCCTTGCTCTCGAAGGGCTGGCCGCAGCAAAGCTGCGCGAGATTGTCGGGGTAGACGACTTCGAAGCCCGCCTTGGCGAATAGCCGCTCGGCCGTGACGGGCAAGGAATCCGGCACGTCGTGTCCGCGCTGCGCGCCCATCGTGCGTGCGGCGCAGCTCGGAAAATAGACGACGCATTCGGCGTCCGGCGAACTTGCGCATCGCGGTCCGGGCTGGAAATGGATCGGGCGCGCCAGGTTCGGCGACCATTTGGGCAAGGCGCCGCCGGAAAGGCTGCGCAGGCCGTCGAGCGCCCCCTTCATTGCGCGCGTGCCGACGAACCGGTGGATGAGATCGGCGGTCCCAAGTCCGAGCCGGACGCCATAGGTGACCGTTGCATAGTTGCGCGCGATGCCGTCGGCTACGCGATGTGCGACCGGGCCTGCGTGGCGACCGCGCAACGCCTTGATCAGCAGTCCGGTCTCGATGTTCACCGGACACGCCGTCGCGCACAGTCCGCACGCGGCGCACGTGTCGATGCCGGCGTAGTCGTACAGCTTGCGCAGGGCGGCGGCGTGTTCGGCGTCGTCGCCCGTCCGTTCGAGGCGGGCAATTTCGCGCCAGCCGACGATGCGCTGGCGCGGCGAGAGGGTCAGCCCGCGTGACGGGCACTTCGGCTCGCAGAAGCCGCACTCGATGCACTTGTCGACCAACGGATCGCACGCGGGCAGCGGCTTCAGGTTGTGCAGGTGCGCGTGCGGGTCGTCGTTGATGACGACGCCCGGATTGAGCAGGCACGCGGGATCGAAGAGTTTCTTGATCTCGCACATCAGCGCATAGGCTTCCGCGCCCCATTCCATTTCGACGAAGGGTGCGACGTTGCGGCCGGTGCCGTGCTCGGCCTTCAGCGATCCGTCATATTTGCCGACGACCATCCGGCACAATGCATCCATGAAGCCGCTGTAACGCGCGACCTCCGCGGCATCGTTGAAGTCCTGCGTGAACACGAAGTGCAGGTTGCCCTCCAGCGCGTGCCCGAAGATGATCGCCTCGGCGTAGCCGTGTTCGGCGAGCAGGCGCTGCAGGTCGAGCGTGGCCTCGGCGAGCCGGGGCACCGGAAAAGCCACGTCTTCGATGATGACCGTCGTGCCTGTCTGGCGCATGGCGCCCACCGAAGGAAACATTCCCTTGCGCACGTTCCAGTAGCGCTGGCACTCCTGCAGATCGGTCGAGAAGCGCACCGGTTCGTACGTGGGGATCGACGCCAGGGCCGCCTCGATCCTTGCGACCTGCGCGGCCAGCGTCGCCGCATCGGGTGCGCGGGTCTCGACCAGCAATACCGCGCCGTTGGGACCGACGGCGCGCAACGATTGCGGCAGGCCCGGCTTGCCCTCCACCGAGCGCAGCGCGGCACGGTCGGCCAATTCGACTGCCGCCACCGGCTCGCTTTTCAGTTGAGAAACGGCATGGCACGCCGTTTCCAGGTCGTCGAACAGGATCAGCGCGCTCGCTTTGTCCGCATAATCGGGGACCGTGTCGAACGTGATTTCGCTGATGAACCCGAGCGTGCCTTCGGACCCGATCATCAGGTGCGCGAGGATGTCGATGGGATCGGTGAAGTCCACCAGTGCGTTGAGGCTGTAGCCGGTGGTGTTCTTCATCCGGAACTTGTGCCGGATGCGCGCCGCCAGCGCCTCGTCGGCGCGCGCCCGGCGGCCCAGCGCGTCGAGCCCGCGCGCGAGTTCGCCGTTGCCGGCCAGAAACGCGGCGCGGCTCGCGGGATCGCGCGTGTCGAGCACGGTGCCGTCGGCCAGCACGACGCGTATGCCGGACAGCGTCTGGTAGCTGTTCTGCGCGGTGCCGCAGCACATGCCGCTCGAGTTGTTCGCGGCGATGCCGCCGATCATTGCGGCGTCGATTGACGCCGGGTCCGGGCCGATCTTGCGCCGGAAGGGCGCCAGGCGGCGATTGGCGACCGCGCCGATGACGCCCGGCTGCAGCGCGATCGTGCGGCCATCATCGGCGGGCGTGCAGCCGCGCCAGTGGTCGCCCATCATCACCAGCACGGAGTCGCTGATCGCCTGTCCGGACAGGCTGGTGCCCGCGGCGCGAAAGGTGACCGGTGTATTCAGCCGCGCGCAGTGGGCGAGCAACCGCACCAGCTCCGGCTCGCTTTCCACCACGACGACGATCTTCGGCACCAGCCGATAGAAGGAGGCGTCGCCTCCCCACGCCAGCAGTCGCAACGGATCCGCGATGAGCCGCGGCGCCGGAATGAATTCAGCCAGCGACTCGCGGAGCTGCCGATAGGGTCCGTCGTCCACGATTCACCGCGTGCAGCTCACGCTTTCTCCGATTCGACGCATGACCGATCCGCGGGCGGCCCTCGAGCCGTCTGCCAGAGTCGAGCCACGCTACGCTCGCTTCCCAGCGCCGCATTTGATCTACGTCATGGCCGACGCGATCACGGGAACGAACCCCAAGGCGCCAAGGCGCATTGTCGCGTTCAGCTGACGCACCGCAGCATGCCGCGGGGCGCCATCCCCGTTGACGAATGTCAACTTTTGCCGGCAGGGGCTGGAGTAAGTTGTGGCGTGGACAACCCTCTGCCATTTTCGCGAAGGGCCAATGCCTTGACGGGACGTCCCGTGCTTTATCTGATCCAGGATGACGAGGCTCCAATGTTCGATCGACCAGTCAAAGACGTGATGCGGCGGGAAAAGCTGCTCAAGGCCCCACCGGACACTCCCGTGGGCAAGGTGGCCCGGCTGATGGAGAGCAAGAGCGTCGGCGCCGTCATGGTCATCGCCGAAGACCAGATCGTCGGAATCTGTACGGAGCGCGACATCGTGTTCCGCGTCGTCGCGAAGGGACTCGATCCTGATGCGACACTCCTCGCCGATGTGATGACCGCGCAACCCCATACCATCGCGCCGGACAAGCCTTTTGGCTATGCGCTGCTGCTGATGCACGAGCGCGGCTTCCGGCACCTGCCGGTCGTGCAGGACGGCAAGGTCGTCGGCATGGTGTCGTCGCGCAGCGCGCTCGATCCATCGCTCGAGGAGTTCGTGTCCGAGGAAATACGGCGCAAGCACTTCGAGGAAAAGGGCTGAAATTGCCCGCGATCCTGCGCGGCGCCGTCGCGGCGTCGCTGCTGGGGCTCAATACGCTGTTCTGGTGCGCGATCCTGTTCGTCGTCGCGCTGGTGAAGCTGATTGTGCCGGCCAGGCCGGTACGCGCCGCGATCGACCGCGTCCTGAACTGGATTGCCACGCGATGGGTTGCCGGCAACAGCGGCTGGATGTCGCTAACGCAACGGACGCAGTGGGACGTCGCGGGCCTTGCGGATCTCCCTTACCGGGGCTGGTATATGGTCAACTGCAACCACCAGTCGTGGGTCGACATCCTGGTGTTGCAGCACCTGCTGAACCGCCGCATTCCGATGCTCAAGTTCTTCCTGAAACAGCAGCTCATCTACGTGCCGGTGATCGGCCTCGCGTGGTGGGCGCTCGACTTTCCGTTCATGCGGCGGCACTCCGACGCCGAGTTGAGGCGGCATCCGGAGAAGCGCTTCGACGATATCGAGGCGACGCGCCGCGCCTGCGCGAAGTTCGCGCTCGTGCCCACCAGCGTGATGAATTTCGCGGAAGGCACGCGCTTTACGGCCGCCAAGCATCGCGCGCAGCATTCACCCTATCGTCACCTGCTGAAGCCGAAGGCGGGCGCGCTGGCGCTCGCGCTGAACGCGCTGGGCGGGAAGTTCGACGCGCTGCTCGACGTCACGATCGTCTACCCGGACGGCGTGCCGACGTTCTGGCAGTTTCTCTGCGGGACAATGCACCACGTCATCGTACGCGCGCGGCAGGTACCCATTCCGCTGGAATTGCGCGGCGGCGACTATGCCCGCGACCCGAAATACCGCAAGGCGTTCCAGCACTGGCTGCAGGAGATCTGGCACGAGAAGGATGCGGCTATCACCGGCTTGCTCGGCGTGACGCCGACGCGCGTGCCGGCCGGAGTGGATCGGGCCGTCGCAACGGACGTTCGGAGTTCCCGGTGATGGGTCCGCGCGAGGTTGCGCGCCCGGCGATTGATTGTCGGACCGGCCCGTGGCGGTGGGCGGCGCGCGTTGTCGCGCTTGCTAGCATGCTCACAGCGACCGCATGCGGCCCGGTGAATTCTCCGCCCACCGCGAAGGTTCCGGCGGGCGAGTGGCGCGAGTTCCAGGGGACGTGGACCGCCACCGGCAGCCGCCACAGGATTTCACTGGGGCCGGATCGGCGGGCGTCCATCGCGAACTTCGACGGATCGCTGCTGCTCACCGGTACGTTGCGTCCGTCTGTGGGATTTCGCGCCGAGGCGATCGTGCTCAACGACAGCGCAACTGGCATGGTGGGCCGGGCCGTCTGGACCGACGATCGCGGCAACGAGGTCTACAGCGAGATTCGCGGCGACGGCTCTGCAACGGGAAACCGTGTCGTGGGGACGTTCCTAGGCGGTACGGGGCCGTATGCCGGCGCGACCGGCACCTACGAATTCTCATGGAAGTTCTTGATCGAGAACGAAAGCGGGGTGGTGCAGGGCCAATCGGTCGGCTTCAACGGCAGGGTGCGCGTCGGTTCGCCGTCGGCGGCAGCCTCTGCGGGAGGGATGCCGAAATGATTGCCCCGGCATTGCTCCTCCGGCGCGCCATGCCGTTTGCGCTGGCAATCGGCATCTGGCTCGTGCCGGTTCCCGCGGGGCTCACGGCATCGGCGTGGCATCTCTTCGCCATCTTCGTCGCGTCGATCGCCGCGGTGCTGGTGGGCGCATTCCCGCTCCTCACGTCGACCATGTTGGCCGTGGCAGCGGTGGTTTTGAGCGGGACGATTTCACCGGCGAAAGCGTTTGGGGGCTTCGCCAACGCGAGCGTGTTGCTGGTGGTGATCGCGTTCCTCGTCGCGCAGGCGGTCGTCAAGTCGGGCTTAGGCGAGCGCATCAGCCTCTTCATGGTCAGCCGGTTCGGCTATTCGTCGCTGGGGCTCGCCTACAGTATCGTTCTCACCGACGCGGTGATCGCGCCGGCGTTTCCTTCCAACACGGCGCGCGGCGGCGTCCTGTTTCCGGTCGTGCTGTCGGTGGCGACGGGGTCCGGTTCGCGGCCCGACGACCCCGAGGGCCGCAGGCTCGGTGGCTACCTCATGTACTGCGCGATGGCGAGCCTCGCCATTTCGTCCGCGCTCTGGATGACCGCGACGTCGGCCAATCCGATCGGCATCCAGGTGGTGCGGGAGTTCGGGCTCGAGATCGGCTTCGGCAAGTGGCTCGTCGTCGCATCCGTGCCGGCGCTGACCGCAATTCTGCTGGTGCCGCGGGTCGTCGCATGGCTGTTCCCGCCCGGCGTGGGCAAGACGCCCGACGCGCCCGTCGCCGCGCGCAAGGCGCTGGCGGAATTGGGAAGGCTGTCGCGCGACGAGCGAATTACCGCGGTCGTCTTTGTGCTGATGGTGTCGGGCTGGATCTTCGCCGAAAGGCTTGGACTCAATGTAACCAGCATCGCGTTCGCGGGCCTGGGGCTGCTGCTGCTCACCAACGTGCTGACGGTGGACGACATCGCGGCGCAGGGCGACACGCTCGCGACGTTTCTCTGGCTCGCCGTCCTGTTCGCATTGAGCGGACAGCTGAACGAGCTCGGGTTCATGGGATACGCAGGCCAACGCCTGGCGGAGCACTTGGGCGGCCTGTCGTGGCCGGCGACCTACGTGACGCTGATCCTGCTCTACGTCGCGATCCACTACATGTTCGTCAGCCAGTCGTCACAGGTGCTGGCGCTGCTGGGCGTCTTCCTCGATGTGGGCATCCGCGGCGGCGTGCCGGCGCCGCTGATGGCGTTCGCGCTGCTGTTCGCGAGCAGCTACTTCTCGGTGATCACGCCGCAGGGCGGCAGTCAGAACGTCATTTTCGTCGGCGCCGGCTATCTGACGCAGCGCGAGCTGTACCGGCTCGGGCTGCTGATGACGCTGTTCTTCGCCGCGATCTTTCTCACCGTAGGAACCGGCTGGATCATGCTCGTCACCGGATGACCGCCGGTTGGAGCCGCGCTAGGACTTGTCAGCCTGCCTGACCTTCTGGCGCAAACTCTCCGTGTCCGGATAAGCGTCCTCGTCCTCGAGGTCGAGCGCAGCCGAGGGCGGCAACTTCGCGATGATCTCCTCCAACATTCGCACGTGGTCGGCTTCTTCGCCCCGGAGTTCCTCGAACAGCGCCTTGACGTCGGGCTGGTTCACGTAGCGCAGCGCCAGGTCGTAGAACGCGAAGGCCTTCTTTTCCGAGGACAGCGCCACCTGATACGCCTTCAGCGGGGACATGCCCATGCTGGGCGCGCCGAAATCGGGGGCCTCCACGTCGAAAATATCGTCCAGCTTGACCGTCGGCGGTGCATCGCCGAACAGTGCGAGCCTGCGCTCCGCAAGCTGCTCGCCGTGCTTGCCTTCGTTGACGGCCATCGCCTCGAACACCGCGCCGGCGTCGCCGGTATCGCGGCTCCCGAGCCGTTCGGCGAATTGCGTGTACCGCTTTTGCGCTTCGATCTCGATCAGCGCGGCGAGATCGATGGCGTCCATCAGCGAGAGCTTGGAATATTCGAGTCTTGTCGACATGGGGTCTCCTGTAAGTGTGCGGTGCGCCCCGTCAGCAGGGCATGAGCGTGTTCGCGATTCAGAACATGAGCTTGGCAAGGAACAGGCCGGTCGTCACCGCCACGGCCGTGGCGACGAGTCCCGGGATCATGAACGAGTGATTGAGCACGTACTTGCCGATCTTCGTCGTGCCCGACAGGTCGAAGTTGATCGCCGCGATCAGCGAGCCGTAGGTCGGGATGAAGAAGTAACCGTTCACCGACGGGAACATCGCGATCAGGAACTGCGGCGGAATACCCAGCGCCATCCCCAGCGGCATCAGCGCGCGAGTCGTCGCCGCCTGGCTGTACAGCAGCACGGACGCGAAGAACAGCCCGAAAGCGAACGTCCACGGCGCCTGCTCGGCCCATTGCCCGATGGCCGGCACGATGACGTCCTTGTTCGCGCCAATGAAGCTGTCGCCCATCCACGCGAGGCCGAAGATGCCGATGACCGCCACCACGCCTGCGCGCAGCGTCGAGGTCTTCGGAATGTCGTCGACATCGACCTTGGTGACCATCAGCATCACCGCCGCGACGGCCATCATCACGATCTCGATGACGATCGGCATCTGCAGCGGGGCCTTCGCGCCGGGCAGCTTGCGCAATTCGGGGAAGAAGCCGAACAGCACCACCAGCGCGACGCCGGCCAGGAACAGGAATGCGGACGGCTTGGCGGAGGACTTGAGCGGCGGGCGGTCGGCCGCGGACTGCGGCACCGGGATCAGGCCGGCCTTGAGCCGCGCCTGGTATTCCTTGTCGTCCTCGAGATTCTTGCCGAGGAACATCGATATGATTGCTGCGGCGACCACGCCGGTGAGCGTCGCCGGCACGCAGACCATCAGGATCTGCGGCAGGCCCCACTGCGTCAGGCCCTTTTCGGCGAAGAGGCCGATCATCGCGGCCGTCGCCGCCGCGACCGGGCTGGCCGTGATCGCCTGCTGCGAGGCAATGGTCGCCACGGCCATCGGCCGCTCGGGCCGGATACCGCTCTGGTGCGCGGTCTCGTAGATGACCGGCAGCAGCGGATAGACGATGTGGCCGGTGCCGGAGAGGAACGTGAACGTCCACGTGGTCAGCGGCGCGACGATCGTCACGTACTTCGGGTTGGCGCGGATGATGCGTTCGGCGATGCGCACCAGGAAATCGATGCCGCCGGCCGCATCCATGACCGACGCGGCCATGATCACCGCCAGAATGATCAGCATCACGTCGATCGGTGGCGACGTCGGGTTGACGCCGAATGCCACGACCAACACCAGGAGCCCCACGGCGCCCCACAGGCCGAGGCCGACGCCGCTGTACCGCGCGCCCATCCAGATTGCGGCCAGCACGACGACAAATTGCAGGAAGATGGACAGTGTCATGATGGTTCTCCCCGGGGCCGCATGCGCCCCGGACGCATTACTGCTCGAACTTCGGGTGGATCAGGTTTTCGAACGAGAACACCTCGTCCCATTTATCCTGGGTGAGCAGCTTCTTCTCATTGACGACGATCTCGTGCAGCGACTTGCCGGTCTCGTAGCCCTCGCGCGCAATTTCGGCGCACTGCTTGTAGCCCAGCGACGGCTTCAGCACCGTGACGATGCCCAGCGAATTCAGCACCATGTCGCGCGAGCGCTCGGCGTTGGCGGTGATGCCGTCGATGCAGTGGATGCGCAGGCTGTCTATCGCGTGTTCCATCGTCGCGATCGACGTGAACAGCGCGAACGTGATCACCGGTTCCATCACGTTCAACTGCAGTTGCCCGGCGGAGGCGGCCAGCGTCACCGTGAGGTCGAGACCGATCACCAGGAAGCCGACCTGGTTCATCACCTCGGGCATGACCGGGTTCACTTTGCCCGGCATGATCGACGAGCCGGGCTGCATCTGCGGCAGGTTGATCTCGTTGAACCCGCAGCGCGGACCCGAGGCCAGCAGGCGGAGGTCGTTGCAGATCTTGGTGAGCTTGGATGCCGTGCGCTTCAGCACGCCGGACAGCAGCACGTAGGCCCCGGTATCGGATGTGGCCTCGATCAGGTCGCCGGCCAGGATGAATTTGAGGCCGGTGAGGTCGGACAGGTATTTGGTCGCGAGCTCCGGATAGCCGGGTGCCGCCGTGACCGTCGTGCCGATCGCCGTCGCGCCCAGGTTGATCTCGTGCAGGAACTGGCGAACTTCCGCAATGCGCTGGACC
>Ga0302323_100005449_pt1 | contig 10434 bp, 12 predicted proteins | sample Fen_T0_3_FD_201950 | JGI IMG/M metagenome (GOLD analysis project Ga0302323, IMG submission 201950) | Peat permafrost microbial communities from Stordalen Mire near Abisko, Sweden - Fen_T0_3 | ecosystem: Environmental > Terrestrial > Soil > Wetlands > Permafrost | place: Sweden: Abisko... | reverse complement strand
CGCGGGTGCGGTCGTCGTCACCGAAGGTCAGACAGACCTGGGTGAAGACCACGTCGTTGAGCACCTCGACGCCCTCGATCGCGGCGGCGCCCTCGGCAAAGTCTCGCGCGCGGGCGGCCAGCCGCTCGACCAGGGCGACGACCCCGCTCCGGCCGAGACTGCGCAGCGCCGCCCAGGTGGCGAACCCGCGGGCGCGTCGCGACAGCTCGGGCACGCGCTCCTGGGGGTCGCCGGTCGCCTCGATCAGGTACTCGCCGTGCATGGCCATCGACGACGCCAGCGCGTCGCGGTCCCGGACGATGGCCAGGCCGCAGTCGTAGGGGACGTTGAGTGTCTTGTGGGCGTCGGTCGCCCACGAGTCGGCCTCGGCCAGGCCGCGGACGTCGTCGACCCAGCGCGGCGACACCGCCGCCCACAGCCCGAAGGCGCCGTCCACATGCACCCATGCGCCGTGCGCGTGGGCGATCGCGACGCACTCCGCGAACGGGTCGAAGTCACCCGAGTGGATGTTGCCCGCCTGGAGCACGACGATGGTCGGTCCGTCGCCTCGGTCGAGTGCGGAGGCCAGCGCGTCGGGCCGGATCCGACCCTGCGCATCCACCGGTACGACGTCCGGCTCGCCGAGGCCGAGGAACCGCAGCGGCAGGTCGACGGCCGGATGCCGCTCGGCGCCCACCACGACGCGGACCCGCGGCCCGCCGACCAGGCCCTGGCGGATGTCGTGGCCGCTCCGCATCAGCACGGTGTCCCGGGCCGCCGCCAGGCAGGTGAAGTTGGCCATCGTCGCTCCGGTCACGAAGCCGACGGCGCTCTCGCCGGGCAGGCCGAGCAGGTCGAGGAGCCAGCGGCCGGCGACCTCCTCCACCGCCGCGGCAGCGGGGGTCAGCGCGCGCAGCCCCGTGTTCTGGTCCCATGCCGAGGTCAGCCAGTCCGCGCCGAGCGCGGCGGGTAACGTGCCGCCGATGACCATGCCGAAGAACCGACCGGAGGGGATCGCGACCAGCCCCGGCTCACACGCCTGCGCCAGCAGGTCGACCACCTCGGCGGCCGGGGTGGGCCCGTCCGGCAGGTCGCCCAGCCGCCGTACGACCTCGTCGGTGTCGATCGTCGGCGGCACCGGCCGGTCGTCGAGCGACCCCAGCCACGCTTCCGCATGTCGGTACGCCCGCTCCAGTGCTGCCCCTCGCTGCTCCATCGGACCATCCTGGCCGTCCCGGGTTCTGCGCGTCGACAACTTCGTCCCGGCGCCCGGCGTCACACTCGCGTGATGAGGTACGCCGTACGGTCGCGCCTGCGTTCTCCCGTCGGCCTCACCCTGGTCGCTCTCGCGGGGCTGCTGCTCGTCGCCGGCGTCGTCGGACGCGCCGACGACAGCCCGGCCACCTCCGCAGCACCACCACCGGCGCGGGCGATGACGGGCCCCGCCGATGACGGCACGGCTCCGATGACCGAGACCGCCGTCCATGCGCCGTACGTCGTCGAGGCGATGCCCCCGATCTCACTCAAGCCGGAGCTGCCTCTCGGCGGGAGGCGCATCTTCGGCCGGCACCGGTTCCTGGTCGCCTACTACGGCACGGCCCAGACCGGCTCGATGGGTGTGTTGGGTCAGTCCGACCCGGGCACCATGCAGCGGCGACTGATGCGGGCGGCTCGGCCGTTCCGCGAGCCCGGTGAGCAGATCCAGCCGGTCTACGAGCTGATCGTCACGATCGCCGACGGGTCGCCCGGCCCTGACCACGACTACAGCCACGACATCCCGACCGCCTACGTCCGCCAGTACCTCCGCGCGGCCCATCGCCACCACGCCCTGCTGCTGCTGGACCTGCAGACCGGCCGCGCCGACTTCCCGACCGTGGCACGGCGCTGGGCCTGGGCGCTGGAGGACCCGTCGGTCGGCCTGGCGCTCGACCCCGAGTGGCGGATGGGCCCGCACCAGGTGCCCGCCCACGTGGTGGGGTCCGTGAAGGCCCGCGAGGTCAACCGGACGTCGCGGTGGCTCTCGCGGCTCGTCGGGCGCGAGGGGCTGCCCGAGAAGCTGTTCGTGCTGCACCAGTTCCGGTTGTCCATGCTTCCCGACATCGGCCGGATCGTGCACCGGCCGGGGCTGGCGATGGTGCAGCACACCGACGGGTTCGGCACCCGCGGGCAGAAGCTCGCGACGTACCACGCGGTCGCCCGGCCGGCCCAGTTCCGTCAGGGCTTCAAGCTCTTCTACCACTGGGACATCAAGCGGTTCACGCCTCAGCAGGTACGCCGGATCACGCCGCGCGTGAGCTTCGTCAGCTACCAGTGACCGGCGCCGGGCGCATCCGCTCGTCGTACTCGCGCATCCCGGCGAAGATCGCGAAGAACAGCACGAGGATCCCGGCGCAGACGACGGTCACGTGTCCCCAGCCGTGCTCGCGGTGGTCGAGGAACGGGTAGGGGTACCAGCCGGTCAGCCCGCCGGACACCAGCATCACGACGAGCCAGGCGAGCGGCCACACCGCGGCCCGGAGGCAGGCCGGCCAGTCGACGCGGGGTCGGGGTCCGAACACCAGCCAGCCCACCAGCGCGAGGATCGGCACCACGAGAGGTGGAGGAACTTGTCCGCGACCAGGTCGGCGCCGTCGAGGTGGAGCAGCGGGCGGAGCAGGAACCAGTGGACGAGCCCGGTCACGGTGATCCCGCTGACCGCGGCGATCCGGACCACCCGCCAACGCGGTCCGTCGTCGGCCGGGTCGCGAGCCAGCTGGGCGGTGGTGACCAGGACGAGGATGTTGCTCTCGATGGTGAAGTACGCGAGGAACCGCAGCAGCCGCTCGGCCAGGTTCGGCGGGTCGTGGTCGACCAGGATCGCGTCGCCGTTGACCACCAGGACCAGCTGCAGCCCGAGCGCGGCCAGCGCGACGACGGCCGTGAGGAGATGCCAGGCACGGGCAGCGGTCACGCCGCGAGCGTAGTGGCGGGACGTGCCTCGGCCCCGGACGTGCGCGAGACTGACGACCATGAGCCACCCGATGGACGACGCCGATCCGCTCGCCGGTTTCCGTGCACGCTTCGTGGGGACCGAGTCCCCGCTGGTCTACCTCGACGGCAACTCGCTCGGCCGGCCACTGGCGGCTACCGCCGAGCGGCTCCGGCGCTTCGTCGAGGAGGAGTGGGCCGTCCGGCTGATCCGCGGCTGGGACGAGCGCTGGTTCGACCTGCCGCTCGCCCTCGGCGACGACCTCGCGCGCGTATGCCTGGGCGCGGCGCCCGGCCAGGTCGCCGTGGGCGACTCCACGACCGTGCTCCTCTACAAGCTGATGCGTGCGGCTGTCACGGCTCGCCCGGGGCGGACCGAGATCGTCATCGACCGCGACCAGTTCCCGACGGACCGCTACGTCGCGATGGGGATCGCGGACGAGTGCGGGATGACGCTCCGCTGGGTCGACGTCGACCCGACGACCGGTCTCACCCCTGACCAGGTCGCGGAGGTCGTGGGGGAGCGGACGGCCCTGGTGGTGCTCAACCACGTGTCCTACCGCTCGGCCTGGCTGGCCGACACGGCGGCGATCACGCGCGCCGCCCACGACGTGGGCGCGTTGGTGCTGCTCGACATGTGTCACTCGGCGGGAGTCGTCCCGTCCGAGCTCGACGCCTGGGGTGTCGATCTCGCCGCCGGGTGCACCTACAAGTACCTCAACGGCGGACCCGGATCGCCGGCGTTCTGCTACGTCGCCGCTCGGCACCTCGAGACCTTCACCCAGCCGATCCAGGGCTGGATGGGCAACACCGACCCGTTCCGGATGGGCCCGGACTACGTGCCGGTGGAAGGCATCCGGCGCTTCCTCTCCGGGACCCCGGCCGTGGTCGGGATGCTCGCCATCCAGGACATGGTCGGTCTCGTCGAGGAGGCCGGCCTCCACGCCGTACGCAGGAAGTCCGAGCAGCTCACGGCGCACGCCGTCGACCTCGCCGACAAGCACCTGGCGGTGTACGACGTGGAGGTGGCCTCGCCGCGCGACCCCGAGCTCCGCGGCGGTCACATCACCCTGAGCCACCCGCGCATGCAGGAGGTCGTGGCGACCCTCTGGGAGCGCGACGTGATCCCCGACTACCGCGACCCCGGCGGTCTACGGGTCGGCCTCTCGCCCCTCTCCACGTCGTACGACGAGCTGGAGCGGGGCATCCTCGCGGTCGGCGAGGTGCTCGGCGCCCTCGCCTGACCCCACGTGGCAGGCTGGCCGGATGACCGACCCCACGACACTGTCCTTCGCCGAGGTCGAGGCCGCCGGGCTGACCGACTGGCGCCAGCTGTTCGAGGCGCTCCACACCCGGTTCGAGACCGGCGGTTTCAACCAGGGTCTCGCCCTGGTGACCCGGATCGCCGCGCTCGCCGACGAGGCGAACCATCATCCCGATGTCGACCTGCGCTACCCGCACGTGAACGTCACGCTGTCCAGCCACGACGTGGCCGGGGTGACCTCGCGCGACATCGACCTGGCCCGCAGCATCAGCGCGGCCGCCGCCGAGCTCGGTGTCGAGGCCGACCCGACGGCGAACGCCGTCGTCGAGATCGCGCTCGACAGCCCCGACTATCGGACGGTCAAGCCCTTCTGGCGAGCCGTGCTCGGCCTCCAGGACAGCCCGACGCACGACCAGGAGCTGCTCGACCCGTCCGGTGCGCTGCCCACGCTCTGGTTCCAGGAGACGACGCCCCACGAGGAGCCGCGTCAGCGCTTCCACCTCGACATCCGAGTCCCGCCCGAGGTCGCGCAGGAGCGCGTCGCCGCGGCGCTCGCCGCCGGCGGGGTGCTGGTCAGCGACGAGCAGGCTCCCCGCTTCACGGTCCTGGCCGACGCTCAGGGGAACAAGGTGTGCGTGACCACCGGCCTGGGCCGCGACTGAGCGTAGAGGTGTCGGGGACTGAGACAGACGTACCAGATGGTGGGACGCCTGGCACACTGGCTTGACGGCGTCGGGACGCGACGGGGACCGTAGGACCATGCGCACGAACCTCCTTGTACGCACCCGACGCGCGGGTTGAGCTCCGGCTCCTCCTTCGCGTCACCCCTCGCCGTCAGCGGCCGAGGGGTTTTTCTTTCCCTCCACCCACGAGAACGGACACGGTGATGAGCCAGCAGGCGGGCGCGTCGATGACCGGCGCGCAGAGCTTGATCAGGTCGCTGGAGGCGGCCGGCACCGAGAACATCTTCGGCATCCCCGGCGGCGCCATCCTGCCGGCGTACGACCCGCTGATGGACTCCTCGATCCGCCACATCCTCGTACGCCACGAGCAGGGTGCCGGCCACGCGGCCCAGGGGTACGCCGCCGCGACCGGCCGGGTGGGCGTCTGCATGGCCACGTCCGGGCCCGGGGCCACGAACCTGGTCACCCCGATCGCAGACGCCTACATGGACTCCGTCCCGATCGTGGCAGTCACGGGCCAGGTCGGCGCCGCGTCGATCGGCACCGACGCCTTCCAGGAGGCGGACATCCGCGGCATCACGATGCCGATCACGAAGCACAACTTCCTCGTGACCGACCCTGCGGACATACCGCGCACGATCGCCGAGGCGTTCCACATCGCGTCGACCGGACGACCCGGGCCGGTGCTGGTCGACGTGGCCAAGTCCGCGCTCCAGGCCACCACGACATACGACTGGCCGAGCGAGATCCACCTGCCAGGCTACCGACCGGTGACGCGCCCACACGCCAAGCAGATCAAGGAGGCCGTCCGGCTGATCCTCGACGCGAAGCGGCCCGTGCTCTACGTGGGGGGCGGCACGATCCGGGCGGCGGCGTCGCGGGAGCTCCTCGAGCTGGCGGCGCTGACCGGGATCCCGGTCGTCACTACCCTGATGGCGCGCGGCGCCTTCCCCGACAGCCACCCGCAGCACCTCGGCATGCCGGGCATGCACGGCACGGTCGCGGCGGTGGCCGGACTGCAACGCAGCGACCTGATCATCTCGCTGGGCGCTCGCTTCGACGACCGCGTGACCGGCAACCTCGACTCGTTCGCGCCCGGTGCCCTGGTGATCCATGCCGACATCGACCCGGCCGAGATCGGCAAGAACCGCGAGGCGGACGTCCCGATCGTGGGCGACTGCCGCGAGGTGATCGCCGATCTGACCACCCTGCTGCGGACCGAGTCGGCCGCCGGCCACACCGGCGACTACGAGGCGTGGGTCGACTACCTGATCGGGCTCAAGGAGCGGTATCCGGTGGCCTACGACGCGCCGGCCGACGGCAGCCTCGCACCGCAGTACGTCATCGAGCGGCTGAGCGCGATCGCCGGGCCCGAGACGATCTACTGTGCCGGCGTGGGTCAGCACCAGATGTGGGCAGCGCACTACGTCGACTTCGAGAACCCCGGCACCTGGATCAACTCCGGCGGCCTGGGCACCATGGGCTTCGCCGTGCCGGCCGCGATGGGCGCGAAGGTCGGCCGTCCCGAGACCACGGTGTGGGCGATCGACGGCGACGGCTGCTTCCAGATGACCAACCAGGAGCTCGCGACCTGCGCGATCAACGACATCCCGATCAAGGTCGCCATCATCAACAACGAGTCGCTCGGCATGGTCCGCCAGTGGCAGACCCTGTTCTACAACGAGCGATACTCCAACACCGATCTGGACAGCAAACGGATCCCCGACTTCGTGAAGCTGGCCGAGGCCTACGGCTGTGTGGGCCTCGCCTGCGACGCACCCGACGACGTCGACGCGACCATCGAGAAGGCGATGAGCGTCGACGATCGACCGGTGGTCGTCGACTTCCGGGTGCATCGCGACGCGATGGTGTGGCCGATGGTCGCTGCCGGGACGAGTAACGACGACATCAAGTACGCGCGCGACCTGGCCCCGACCTTCGACGAGGACGACCTCTGAGATGACCACCCATACTCTGTCCGTCCTCGTCGAGAACAAGCCCGGTGTGCTGGCCCGCATCGCCGGCCTCTTCAGCCGCCGCGGGTTCAACATCGAGTCGCTCGCGGTGGGACCCACCGAGCACGACGAGATCTCGCGGATGACGATCGTGGTCAACGTCGAGGAGTCGCCGTTGGAGCAGGTCACCAAGCAGCTCAACAAGCTGGTCGAGGTGATCAAGATCGTCGAGCTCGACGGCTCCGGCTCGGTCAACCGCGAGCTGATGCTGGTCAAGGTGCGGGCCGACGCGGCCAGTCGCGGCCAGGTGCTGGACGCCGTACAGCTCTTCCGAGCCAAGGTCGTCGACGTGGCACCCGACGCCGTCACCATCGAGGTCACCGGCAACGCCGACAAGCTCGCCGACTTCCGTCGGGTGCTCGAGCCGTTCGGGATCCGCGAGCTCGTGCAGTCGGGCATGGTCGCCATCGGGCGCGGCCCGCGCTCGATCAGCGAGCGGACCACCCGCCCGATCTCGGTGCCCGTCGCAGCCGGGTCCTCCGCCTGAGTCTCGCGCCGAACCCACCTACTGCCCAGTCATCCCGATCACCCACCCGAAGGAGAGCCCACCGTGGCCCAGATGTTCTACGACGACGACGCCGACCTGTCCCTGATCCAGGGCAAGAACGTCGCGGTCCTCGGCTACGGCAGCCAGGGGCACGCCCATGCGCTGTCACTGCGTGACTCCGGCGTCGACGTGCGGGTCGGCCTGCCCGAGGGCTCGAAGTCGCGGGCCAAGGCCGAGGCCGAGGGACTGCGCGTGCTCACGCCGGCCGAGGCGGTCGAGGAGTCCGACGTGATCGTGATCCTCGCGCCCGACCACGTGCAGCGGAAGCTGTACACGGAGTCCGTGGAGCCCCACATCACCCCGGGCGACACCCTGGTCTTCGGCCATGGCTTCAACATCCGCTTCGGCTACATCACCCCGCCCGAGGGCGTCGACGTCATCATGATCGCGCCGAAGGGCCCGGGTCACCTGGTGCGTCGGGAGTACGTCGACGGGCGAGGCGTGCCGGTCCTGGTCGCGGTGGAGAAGGACGCGTCGGGCAAGGCCTGGGACCTCGCCCTGGCGTACGCCAAGGCGATCGGCGGCCTGCGGGCCGGGGGCATCAAGACCACCTTCACCGAGGAGACCGAGACCGATCTCTTCGGTGAGCAGGCGGTGCTCTGCGGTGGTGCGTCGCAGCTGGTCATGTACGGCTTCGAGGTGCTCACCGAGGCGGGCTACCAGCCCGAGGTGGCCTACTTCGAGTGCTTGCACGAGCTGAAGCTGATCGTCGACCTGATGTACGAAGGTGGGATCGCCAAACAACGCTGGTCGGTCTCCGACACTGCGGAGTACGGCGACTACGTCTCCGGGCCCCTGGTCATCGACGAGCACGTGAAGGAGAACATGAAGGCCGTCTTGGAGAACATCCAGAACGGCACCTTCGCCCAGCGGTTCATCGACGACCAGGACGCCGGCGGACCGGAGTTCAAGGCACTGCGGGCCAAGGGCGAGCAGCACCCGATCGAAAGCACCGGCCGCGAGCTGCGCAAGCTGATGTCGTGGGTCAAGAGCCATGACAGCGACTACGTGGAGGGCACCGCGACGCGGTGAGTGTCACCCGAGGCCGAGGTGACGCAGCAGGAGGGCACCCAGGAACCACAGCACCAGGACCACCACGACGCCGATGGTCCAGGTGACGATCTCCTGGGTGCGCCTGCTGGCGCGGAACGGGGGTCGCCTAGCCACGTGGGACGACCCCTCGGTCGAACGGGTTCAGGTGGCCGAGGAGACCGCGCACGGTGTGGAAGCCCTGGGCTCCGACGCCGGTCATACAGCCGCCCAGCGCTCCGAGCGCCACGCCGGGCGGACCCTCGAACGCCGAGGCTGCCCGAGCGGCCGTGAGCACGCCACCCTCGAAGAGGATGCGCGCCGAGAGGTTCTTGGAGAGGACGACGCCACCACCCGCCAATGATCCCTCGCCGCAGGGGTCCACGAAGAGCCGGACGAGGGTGCGCTGCCGCTGGTCGACGTAACCCGCGAACCAGTTCCACGGAGCGGCGCAGGCGGTGGTCCCCTGGATGCACAGGTCGCCACGCCCTGTGGGGGGGTGTGACCCACGGGTGCGAGCGTGGCGGAGCGGGCGACCGGGCTGGTGAGGTGACCGCAGCTTCCCGGTGACGACGGGTCCCCAGCAGCGGTGGGTCGTGCAGTGCTGGGCGGAGACCCGGAGGCCGTAGAACGTCTTCGTGCGCCAGTGGTGATGGATGCGGACGCGGCGGTGGTAGGAGAACCAGCCCACGATCCAGGTCTCCATGTGGGTGTGGTGGTTGGTGAGGTGCTGGCCGAGGATGCGGTGCCGGGCCGTGGGGACCCGGTCGTAGGGACGGCCGGCCCGGGCCGGCGTGGCCGTCGCCCACGTCATGGACAGCGCCACCACCAGCGCCACCAGGGCGATCAGCCAGCACCGCGTCCGAGTCGTGGTCATGCTCGCTTCCTCTCCGAGACGGGGGTCGATCGTGGAGCGAGCATCGCATACACAGATGACCATGTATAGATGGTGTTCGCAGGCTGTGGAGAAGGTGCCTGCGGCGTCAGGGCTCGGTCAGGAGGGCGACCATGGCGCTCGCCAGGCGCCGGGCCGACTCCGCACTCAGCAGCAGATGAAGGTGCCGACCCTCCTCGCTGGCCGCCTCCAGCCAGACCGCCGTGGAGTCGCTCCGCTGCACCAGGCGAAGCACCACGGTGTCGGCCCGTGGGTCCTCGTCGAGCCCGAAGCGCGGGTCGCCGTGGACCACCGCGACATGGGCCGGACCGCTCTGATGGAGCAGGTCGTCGGCGAGGTCGCCGGGGTGGTGGTCGCGGCGGCACCAGGGCGGGCACACCGGGGCGAGGTCATCGCGCGGCTGCGAGCTGGGTCGCACGCGGTCTCCTTCCGGGATCGACCCCCGTTCGGCACCTTAGGCACGGCGTCCGACAGCGGCACGCCCTGGTGCGACCTTGTCCACAGCCTGCAGGGCGGCATCTGCGAATTACCATACCTAGATGGGCATCCCTGTCCCCAGGGACGTGACAATCGGATCGTGGCTGTACGACGAGGAGTGCCGACCTGGGACGAGTTCGGTCGTGAGATCGGGGTCCGCCTGCAGCGTGCGCGCGAGAGGCAAGGGCTCAGTCAGGAGCGGACCGCCCACCTGGCGGGTATCGCGGCGTACACCTACCAGAAGTTCGAGAAGGGGGAGTCGCGTCCCGGGTCGCCGCTGAACCCGCGGCTGTCCACGTTGGTCGCGCTCTGCCAGGTCCTCGACCTGAAGCTCCACGACCTGGTCCCGGACCCACCACCCACCGACCGGCAAGGCCCCTGAGGCGCAGCCGTGACCTACACCCATGGGCACGCGGAGAGCGTGCTGCGCTCCCACCGCGCCCGCACGGCCGCGAACAGCGCGGCGTACCTCCTGCCACGGTTGCGGTCCACCGATCGGCTGCTCGACGTCGGCTCGGGTCCGGGCACGATCACCGCCGACCTCGCCCGCGTCGTGGCCGAGGTCGTCGCGGTCGAGG
>Ga0302323_100005446_pt1 | contig 10436 bp, 9 predicted proteins | sample Fen_T0_3_FD_201950 | JGI IMG/M metagenome (GOLD analysis project Ga0302323, IMG submission 201950) | Peat permafrost microbial communities from Stordalen Mire near Abisko, Sweden - Fen_T0_3 | ecosystem: Environmental > Terrestrial > Soil > Wetlands > Permafrost | place: Sweden: Abisko... | reverse complement strand
CTGCGCGCGATTTCATCGAGAAGGCGATCCAGAGCGACAAGCATTTCCTGGCCAGGTTCGACCCCGCGATCGACAAGGATGCATTTGAAGCCGAATGGCTGGCGCGCTCTGCCGGTGCGCGTTCCGAGGTCAATTCGTTCGAGCCGAATTATGAGGGCTCGTCTATCGTCGCAGGGCGGCCAGGTGCCCCTTGCAGCGCGATCGGGTCGCATGAATTTGCAGCCCGGGCCGGACATCATCTGGCGCCGCGCCAGCTCGCATCCGGCCGCAATGTCTTCGAGGAATTGGGCGCCGGTTTTACGCTGCTCGATTTCGGCGCGCCGGACGCTAGCGTCGCTGAAATCAGGCGCGCCGCCGCGGCCAGCGGAGTGCCGCTCAAGCTGATCAGGGATGACAGCTCGGAAAGCAGGGAATTCTATAAGGCGACGCTGGTCCTGGTCCGGCCCGATCAATTCATCGCCTGGACGTCGCACGGTGACGTGACAGATGCCGCCGCTATTGTCCGTCGCGTGGTCGGCAGCCCCCCCTGACGGCGCACGCCAACTCCGTTGTCGAACAAAAACAAAGCCGAAAAGCCGGCAAGGAAACACAGGGAATCACGGGAATGAGCCGTGACAGTGCCGCGCATTATTTACTCGAAGGACTGGTCGACCTCGGAATTGAATATATCTTCGCCAATCTGGGCACCTTCATGTCTCGCTGATCGAGGAGATCGCGCGCTGGGACCGCGAAGGCCGCAAGCATCCGGAAGTCATCCTCTGCCCGCACGAGATCGTCGCCGTGCACATGGCCGGCGGCTACGCACTGGCGACCGGCAAGGGACAAGCGGTGTTCGTGCATGTCGCTAGCATTGCGCGGGCTCCGCTCATTCGTCGCTCTGATTGGAGATTAAACGGGAACGATCGTCAAAAGGGCGCGAGTATGCCGTCGCTCTCCCGCAGCCAACCCCAAGGATGGGCGCAGCGCATCGGGCTTGCCGCGCCGCGAGATCGCGCGACCAACTGGCTGTCATGCCTTGTGCTCATAGAACGACCTGACCGGGCGGCGGGAGAAGAGGTCGATCACCGCCCCAACGTAGAGCCAGCCCGCGGCCGCTAAACAACCTACCTATGCCGCGCGACAATGCGGCTCAGTTCACGAGAGCCCGGTGCGGCTGTTGCCGCACACGCCTAAGCCGAAAAGCAACGATGACTAAGCGCGGGGGATCTGGACCTCGTCGCGAGCTTTTGTCTGCGCGTCATTGATTCGAATCCGGAGCAAGGGAAACGCTTCTTCGTTTCCTCTCGCCGGGAGCCGTCCCGGTTCGCAAATTCGGCTTTCAGTCGGCCATCCGGTCCCAGGCGCGTAACCTGAACTGGCAGTTCGCGGCCACGTGTGGCACTTCGAACCTTGAGCTCGCGCGGTTGCGAATCCCTGTCATGTTTTAGCAGCGGGAACGAATGAGGGGACATGAGGATTCGTCGTTCAGGAGCTATTTCAATGCTGATGACGAGTGAACGAAGGCCGGCGATACGGACGCTGCGCGGATGGGCCATCGACCTGCTCCTGGAAGCGGGCGCCATCCGCGAGTGCGAGGAACACGGCTGGATCCAGGACCGCGCCGATCCGCATGCGCGGGAGCGCGCCTAACGATATCGCCTGTCGAAACCCGCCAGCAGGCGTCTTCCCTGATGAAGCTGTGGCCGAGGTTCGCGACGTGCTGGACTCGATCGGCGACACCTGCCCGGAATGCCCCCCTGACTAGACGGGCTGGCGTCGCGCCTCGACGCCAGCCCGTCTCTGCGACTCAGCGGCCAAGCCTTTTCTCCACGCGCTTGCGCGCGTTGCCGACCTTCTTGACGGCCTTTTTCACCGCTGCCGCCGCCTTTCCGGTCTTCTTCGCCTCGTAGCGCACTTCATAGTCCTGCGCGCCTGCCACCCGCGCCCGATCCTGTTTTCGCCCGCGCGCCGTCTTCGTCTTCTTCGCTGTCGCCATGGGTTTCCTCCTGTTCGTGGTGTCGAGGCAACGCAGCAAGGATTCAGCGGTTCCGGAACGAATCCTGGTGTGGCACTTCGAGCCCTCGTGGCGTGAAATCCTTCAGTGGCATTTCAGTGCCGGAAACCCGAGGCGATCGGCCACAAGAGGGCACCTGCCGCGGCCTGCCGCCGAACAAGATCCGCTCACCAACCCCGCGCGCGCCGCAGCGCAGCTTCCAGTCGCACCTTCGCCTTATCCCAGCGGGCTTCTACGATTTGCGATTTCTTCGCGAGCGCTTCCAGCTCGGCCTGGATGGCGGCGGCCACCTTCGCGTGCTCCTGCTCGGCCTTGTCCAACGCAGCCTGCGCCTTGTCGACCGCCTGCTGACGGCGTTCACGGTCTCTCTGCCGGGCGGCATCTTCCTTCGCGCGTTCGCGCTCCTGGTTCCTCTGCTCGCGTTCGTAGGCGGCAGCAGCCTTCCGTTGCGCCGCCTTGTCGACGGGGCGAGAGGAAGGCTTCTTGGCCTTATGGCCTTTCGATTTGGGGGCAGCCGTCGTTGGTCCGGCGCCGCCAAGATCCGTGGGCAGTTCGGCTTTCTGGCTGAAAGATCCGTCGGATCCGACGGGACGCCTCAGAACGACCCCTGGCTTCGCCATGGTCGCGGCGATGACGTCCGGATCATGGCTCTCCCTCGCCTCGCCCTGGTGGAAGAGGTTGCTGTCTGCGCCCCACGCTTCCAGAGCGGCTTTCATCGACGGAGCCGCGATCGCGAGATCGAAGAAGCCCAGCGAAGTCTGGTAGGTCTTTAGTTTTCTCGCCATGACACGATTTCACCCACCGGCGGGACCGTATGATCCGTCGTTCCTTCTACGCGCGAGCAGGGGAGTTTCCGAAGCGAGCGAACAGCCCAGCCGGTCCGGGATATATCTCGACACATCCGGTCCGCCTCAGCGAGCGCTCGCTGACCCCGCCGCAAAGCACGCCGATGGTTGCTATACTTGCCGTTCCCGCTGCTTCGGCATCGTAGGGCGTATCTCCAATCGCGACAGCTTCGGCGCCTTCGATGTCGCGGTACTTGTCCACTTCATCCTTCTTGGCCGAGGAGGCGACGGCGATCTGAAGTCCAGCTTCGCGTACCCGTCGCAACAGGTCCGGGACCGCCGAGAAGGGAGCACAAGCGGCAGATACCTAACGCTGGCAGCGCCACTCTTCCAGTTTCCTACCGTGGTCCCGTTGTTCGTCAGCGGACAGGAAGACGGGAATGAGCTTGTCTCCCTCGGATGCCGTAGAACGCCTGTAGCAACAAGGCACTCAGCAATTGCTCCGGGGGGATCGAGGGACGTCCCTCGCTGGCGTAGAGCTTCCCAAGGCTACGGTTCAGCTCACCCAAAACATCCCGGACAAGCTTCCGGATCTTCCTCAACGGATGGTTAGCCGGAACCCGCTTGTCCGGCGCGATGTACGAGAACAGCCCGCCCTGATCGACAAACCTGCCACGCATGATCGTCTCCGCCGATTCGAGATGATAAAGCGAGTCATCAAGCTCGCTCCGTAGCGAGGGGGTTCTTCAGCAGACTGTTAGATCAAATCGCGCGTCGCGGACTTGCCGGGCGCGCCAAGATCAAGGATGTTTCACCCTGCTAAGACGTGGGCTGGCGCGCCCGGCGTTGGCAGGATATGCCGCTGTCAGCCGAACTTGCACGCTTGGTGAAGTCCACGGGTGATGGCCAGCTCGCTCAAGAGCCGGACCTTGACGCGACATTTCCGCTGGCTCCGCAAGGTTGGCGATAACGAACTCTACTGACGTCTGTTTTTGCTGCCCCCTCAACGGCTGGCCGAGGCCGCAGCGGCAAGGATGGTCGCCTAGTCCTTGCTTCTCCCGCAGGACGCCGAGCGCGTCATCGAACTTGCGACCGAAAACCACAGCTATAGCTATTGCATTAGCGGCGCCAAGCGGCTGATCGGCTGCAGGGGCCGAGCTTGATCCTCCGAACCGGTGATCCCAGGTTGTTTCGCTGTTGCGCAAAATGGGCGACCTGTGCGACGTTCGGTAGCGTTACAACGCGCGAAACTCACAAGGGAACGAAAATGGACGGCCTGCCCGAACTGGGTGACCTCGAACGTGAGGTAATGCAACTGGTTTGGGCCAATGGTCCGGTAACGGCCGAGGCGGTGCGCGAGAGGCTGTCCCGGCCGCTCAAGGAGTCGACCGTTCGGACCGTGCTGCGAAGGTTGGAAAACAAGGGCTATACGACCCACACGGTGGATGGACGGACCTATGTCTACCTTGCGGCCGAGCCCCGCGGGCGGGTTGCGGCGAAAGCCGTACAAAACATCGTCGATTGGTTCTGCAACGGCTCCGTCGAGGAGGTTCTGGTCGGCATGGTGGATAGCGCTATGCTCGACCAGCGGCAGTTGCGGGCGCTTGCGGACCAGGTTGCGAAGGCGAGGACGAAAGGAGGAAAGAAATAATGCTGGCGATTCTTGCGGAGTCGGCGCTGCGCTCCCTTTTGGTTGGAAGCGTCGTGTGGGCAGGCTTGAGTCTTCTTCGTGTACGAAACCCGCACGTGCACATGACGTCCTGGTTGATGGTGCTGCTGGCATCGCTCTCGATGCCGCTGCTGATGCATTGGATTAGGCTGACGATCGCTGTGCAACCTGCGTCTGAACCGATGCCGGCGCCTGAAATGCTGTGGCACAACAACGCCCCCCCGCTTCAACCCATGCAGCCTTTGCTGCCATCCGAATTCGGCGCAGCCGCCGTCCTCCGGGAAACCACCAGCACCTTCGACTGGCAGCTGCTCGCCACCGCCGTCTACGCCTTGGTGGCGGGGATGCTGTTGCTGAGACTGGCAGTGGGCCTCTATCTGACCTGGCGCATGGCCCAAGCCGCGCAACCGATTTTGGAACCATGGACGGTCGCCGCGGACGTACGCGTGAGCCAAGTCATCAGCGGGCCCGTCACTTTCGGGTCAACCATTCTGCTTCCGCCCCAGTATCTGGAATGGGACTTGCCGAAGCGCCAGGCGGTGCTGGCGCACGAGGGTGCCCACGTCTCGCATGGTGATTTCTACGTGCTGCTGCTTGCCGCAGTGAATCGCGCGGTGTTCTGGTTCAGCCCGTTGGTGTGGTGGCAACTGGTCCGGCTGGCCGAGCTTGCTGAAATCATCAGCGACGCGCGGGCCCTTGAAATAGTCGAAGACAAGCTGTTTTACGCCGAGATCCTGCTCGATCTGGTCCAGCATGTCCGGCAGGCGCCGGCCGGTTTGGAAATGGCAAGGGCGTCCACCGTCCGCACCCGCGTGGAGCTGATTCTTGATGATAAAACGGCCCCTGCCAGGTTCGGTTGGCAAGAACGGATTTGGACCGCAGCAGCCATCGCGCCTTTTGTGATCGTTGCCGCCGTCAGCATCGCCCACGACATCCCAACCGCATCCCGACCAGTGATCGACAGCGCGCATCTCACCACTGCGACCGCGGGCAGTCCGCAGGCCATCGATTTCTACTCCGTGAATCCGAACTCGATCTTTGCGCTTTCCCGGGAGGGCGGAGATCTGTTCGGGCAACTGACCTGGCAGCGAAAGCTCCGTCTCTCGCCAGGGCCGGACGGAACCTATTCGTACGCCGGGGCGGCCGGCCCGGTCACCTTCGCCATCGGCGATGGACAACCAGCCGAATTGATGCTGCGTCAGAATGACAGCGACCTGCGTGCGATCCGCATCGCCGCAATATCCAACCGCGACGTCGAGGCGGACGGCAGGCTGCTCGATTCATATGTCGGCTGGTACGCATTGAGCCCGAACAGCGTGCTGAACGTGATGCGTGACGGTGGTCGGATCTATGTGCAGCAAACCGGACAACCGAAGTTCCAGGTCACGGCCATTGCCGCCGATGCATTTTCGGGCGGCGATGACGATGTTCTCGTGTTCGTGCGCGACGGTCAAGCCAGGGTCAACCAGGTCCTGCTTCAGGAGCCGATGTCCGGGGCGCGCCTCGCGCCGCGGCTCGCCGAGGGCAAGGCCAGGCTGATCGAAGAGGAATTTGCCCGGCGAATAGCCGAAGCTCCGGAGCGATTCAGAGTACAGGCGCCGCTGCCGGGCAGCAGGGAGATGGTGCTGCGAGGGATCTCGGATTTGCAGCGCGGGGCGCTGAACTTTGACTATATGAGCGCCGGGTTGGCGGCAAAGGCCCATCGGCAGGCCCCGGAACTGATCGGAATGTTGAAATCTCTCGGCGCGGTCGAGTCGATCTACTTTCGCGGCGTAGCCCCCGGCGGTTATGACGTCTATGGCTTGAAGTTCGCCAATGGTTTCGCCGAGGTGCGGCTCCTGATAGGGGCCGACGGCAAGGCTGACGATGTAATCTTTCGGCCTGATGGCAACGAGGCGCCCGGCAAGCTTGTCTCCTGTGCCGACGAACAGGGGTTGCGAGCCCAAGGCGACGCCACACCGATCCGGATGTTCCTGTTTAACAGCAGTGGCGGCGACATCCAGCTCTATCGACTGGACTCTGAAGGCAAACGCGCGGCCCAGGGCATGGTTGGCGACAACATGTCGTCCGCGATCACGACCTCTGTCGGCATTCCATGGGTTGTCACCGATGGCTCGGGCAAATGTCTTGAAATCCTGTTGCCTGGACAACGCACGCGCTTTCACAGTGTCGAAGGGCCGCGCGCGGCGAGCCAGCCCGATCCGCTGGTTTCGCGGCGCAGCAGTCCCGTGGCTGGCAGCGAAGCAATGCTGCGCCAATACATCGAGGGTTTGGCCCGCGGCGAACCGAACTACGAGCGCATGACGGCGGAAGTCGCGCAGCAGACCCGGTCCCAACTTCCGTTCAACCACGCAATCTTCAACCGGCTCGGCGCGCTGCGCGCCGTATCATTCCGCGGCGTCAATGACTTCGGCAACGACATTTACATTGCGCATTTCGCCAACGGCACGGCGGAAATGAGAATCGGCCTGGTCAAGGACGGTTTGATCGGAAAGATTGTGCTCGGTCCCTAGACGGGCGACTCAATGAAGCCGACCGTTTCCATGCTCAATGTCCTCAGCCTCTTGTCCCCAAAGTCGGGGCCGCCGCGTTGGGCGTGGTCGAGACCGCTCAAATGAAGCCAGCACTGCGCTTCCCGGGCAATCTCGCGAACCGCTTGCGGCGTCGCATCAACCTTCGGCTGCTTGGCTTGTCCCACCCGCGGCGGATGCTGATGGTCCCACGAGCACTCTGCCGGGCGCCCCGGTTGCAAGCTGTGTCAATCGATCCGCGCTTGACGGGTATTGCCGGTCGAATTCTCTGACGGCAGAGGAGGAAGCTGCCGATATGACAAGAACCTCTGAAAAGCAGAACTAGGCGCGGCACCGCTCTGGCACTGGATTAGGTGCGGCAGGCCTTGTTCGATCCGGCTTCGAGAATTTGCGCGCCGCGTTCGACTGGCAATGACACTTGCATCGACTGGTTGTTAATGTTACAGTTTGTAACGCTACGGATCGTAGCTATCTTCCGGAGGCTGGCGTAGCGATTGTAGCGAACGACGGTTTCCTGTGCTCGGGGCACGGCGATGAGCATTTCCGCAACGGCTGAAGCCGCGTTGGCGCTACATCGGTTTGGGATGGGTCCGCGTCCAGGATCCATGGCGGCGATCGCGTCGGATCCACGAGGGGCATTGATCGCCGAGCTCGAACGGCCGGCGGCGGGCGAGGTGGCGGCGGTCGGATTGCCTTCAAGTGCAAAGGCCTTCCGTGTCGTTGCCGACGCCAATGCGAGGCGGCAGGCCCTGACCAAGAAAGCGCAGCAGGCGGCGAAAAAACAACAGATGTCGGAAGCGCCCGGGATGACCGGGGCCACTGACCAGGACACCAACGCGATGGCGGTAAAGGCGGCCGCCGAAGCCGTGCCCGATCCGGGGCGTGGATATTATCTTGAAGAGGCCAGGATCCACATCGAGGCTGCGCTTTGCGCCGAGATCGGTTTCGTCGAGCGGCTGGTGTGGTTCTGGTCCAATCATTTCTGCATCTCCGCCGACAAGATTCAGAGCATGTCCGGCGCCTATGAGCGCGAGTCCATTCGCCCACACGCCCTTGGTCGGTTCACCGATATGCTGCTCGCCGTCGAGGGCCATCCGGCGATGCTGTTCTATCTCGACAACCTCGGTTCAATGGGGCCGAATTCGATCGCCGGCATCAACCGCGCCCGTGGACTCAACGAAAACCTGGCTCGCGAGATCATGGAGTTGCACACGCTGGGCGTTCGTAGCGGCTACAGCCAGGACGACGTCATCGCCTTCGCCAACGTGCTCACCGGGTGGACCCTGGTGCCACCAGGGGACAATCCCGAGCACGGCGGCGAATTCAGCTTCAATCCGCGGCTGCACGAGCCCGGCGCGCAAACGGTGATGGGAAAGCTATACGACGCCGATGGCGTGGAGCAGGCGCGCGCCGTGCTGCGGGAACTGGCCGCGCATCCGGCGACCGCGACGCATCTGGCCACAAAGCTGGTCCGCTATTTCGTTGCCGACACGCCGCCGCCCGCACTGGTCGAGCGGGTCACCAAGGTCTTTCTCGATTCATCAGGCGATCTCAAGGAAGTCGCCAAGGCGCTGGTGTTGTCGCCCGACGCCTGGGCGCAGCCGCCCACTAAGCTGAAGCTGCCGAGCGAGTGGGCCGTCGGCATGGTGCGCGCGGCCGGCGTGACGAAGATAGATCCGGCGCAGTCCACGGCCGGACTGGGACTGCTCGGCGAACGGCTGTGGCGTCCGACATCGCCAAAGGGCTATCCGGACGACGAAGCATCGTGGATAGACGGAATGGGACGGCGGCTGGATATCGCCAACAAGTTCGCGGAGCAGGTGGCCGCCAGCGTCGACCCCAAGGACATCATCGAGAGCGTGTTCCGGTCGTCTGTATCGCCCGAGGTCAGGCAGGCGGTTGATCAGGCCGAGAGCCGCCAGCAGGGGCTGGCGCTGTTGTTCATGTCGGCCGAATTGCAGAGGAGGTGAACATGGGCTTTCGCCATCATCTACCCAGCCGCCGCGAGGCGCTGCTCGGCGCCGGGGCGCTGTTTGCATGGAGCCAGATGCCGAGGCTGGCACGGGCCGAGGGCCGCGACCCCCGCATGCTCGTGATCGTGCTGCGGGGCGCGCTCGATGGTCTGGGTGCGGTAGCGCCGGTCGGCGACCCCGACTGGATCGGCCTGCGCGGCGATCATGCCCTGATGCTGGGCGGCAAGACACCGGCGTTGCCGCTGGATGGCTTCTTCGCCCTCAATCCCGCGATGCCGAACCTGCACCGGCTCTACAAGGCGCAACAGGCCTCGATCGTGCATGCCACGGCGACGCCCTATCGCGAGCGCTCGCATTTCGACGGCCAGGACGTGCTCGAGAGCGGGATTGCCCGGCCCGGCGCGATCGACACCGGCTGGCTCAATCGCGCGCTGGTCGCGCTGGCATCGGACGGTCAGGTCGACCTGCGCGAAAGCCGCGCCCTCGGTGTTGGTTCGGTGACCCCGCTGGTGGTGCGCGGCAGGGCCCCGGTCATGTCGTGGATTCCGCAACAATTGCTCCCGGCCAGCAGTGACACGCAGGCCCGCCTGCTGGCCCTCTACCAGCACACCGATCCAAAACTGGCGGTGGCGCTGGAGGCGCGAATTCGGCTCGCCGCACTCGGTCCGAGCGGGGTGCTGGAGAGCGCGATGCCCGACGCCACCGTGCTCGCGCCGCCGGGCATGGCGCGCGTGCGTGCCTATTTCGCCGAGGCCGCCGGCACGGCGGCGCGCTTTCTCGCCAAGCCCGATGGTCCGCGGGTCGGCGCCCTGGGCTTCGTCGGCTGGGACACCCACATCAACGAGGGCGCGGCGGTCGGGCAGCTCGCCGACCTCCTGAGTGCCCTCGATGGCGCAGTGGCGGCGATCGAGACCAACATGGGCGATGCATGGCGCGAGACAGTGGTCGCCATTGTCACCGAGTTCGGCCGAACCGCGCAGATCAACGGCACCGACGGAACCGACCACGGCACCGGCACCGTCGCCTTTCTCACCGGCGGCGCACTGAGGGGCGGCCGCATGGTCGCCGACTGGCCGGGGCTGAAGCCGGCTCAACTTTTCGAGGGGCGCGATCTCCAACCAACCACAGATCTGCGCGCTGTGCTCAAGGGCCTGCTCAGGGATCATCTGAGAGTGGACGAGCGCGTGCTTGCAAATGACGTGTTTCCCGACAGTCGTGATGTGGCGCCGACGGCGGGCCTTGTTGGCTGAAAGCATCCTCGATGATGCAGGGACAATCCGCAATCCAATCCGGTTTTCCGATGTCGATTCTCACATGCCGCGAACTCGAATTTCTCGCCAGCCTGAAGACAAGCTGGCGGAGGCTCTATTGGAACGAGCTCGCGCATTTATTTAAGCAGGATGACCATGGTGACGTCGGGCACGAAGCCAATTCCGCTGGATCCGAAGCTAGCCAGCAAACCGCCGAGGCTGTGCTGAAATACCA
>Ga0302323_100005445_pt1 | contig 10437 bp, 10 predicted proteins | sample Fen_T0_3_FD_201950 | JGI IMG/M metagenome (GOLD analysis project Ga0302323, IMG submission 201950) | Peat permafrost microbial communities from Stordalen Mire near Abisko, Sweden - Fen_T0_3 | ecosystem: Environmental > Terrestrial > Soil > Wetlands > Permafrost | place: Sweden: Abisko... | reverse complement strand
TGCCGCTTTAGTTGGCCCACGCGAGGCCGGGGCGTCACCCGCCCGCCAATAGTGCCGCCGCCGCATCGGCGAACACCTGACAGCCCTGTACGATGTCCTCGGGCTTGGTATCCTCGGCGTAATGGTGGCTGATGCCGCCAATACTGGGGACGAACAGCATGCCAGAGGGCAGCCGCTCCGCCAGAATTTGCGCGTCATGGCCGGCCCCGCTGGGCAGCCGTTGATGAAGACCGGGCGCGTGCCGTTCCGCGGCGCGTTCCAGGGCGTCCTGAAATCCGGCATCCATCGCCCGGGGCACGGACTGGCCCGGTTCGGTCAGGGTCACCCGGCAAGGGCCGTCGCGATTGGCCGCCGCTACCAGCGCCTCAAGCTCCTGGTCCAGCCGCGCCAGCACGGCGGGATCGGTATCGCGGAACTGGAACAGCATCTCCGCGCGGCCAGGCACGATGCTGGGCGCGCTGGGATCCAGCGCGATATGCCCCGCGGTCCACACTGTCCGCGGCCCGGCCACCATCGGGAACCGGTCATAAATCGCGTTGGCGAGCCGGACCAGCGCCACGCCCGCGTCCTTCCGCACCGCCATCCTTGTCGTACCAGCGTGGTTCTGCACCCCCTCGAACACAATCTTGAACCGGTGGGACCCGACGATGGCGGTGACGATGCCGATACGGTGGCCAGCATCTTCCAAGGTGGCGCCTTGCTCGATATGAGCTTCCAGGTAGCCGAGGTATCGCGCCGGATCGATCTGGACCCGCGAACGGCCCGCGAGGCCCGCGCGGGCGAGTGCGTCCCTCAGCGGCGTGCCATCTTCCCGGAAGCGGCAGCGGTCGATCTCGGCCTCGGGCAGCGCGCCGATGAAGGAGCGGCTGCCGAGGAAGCTGCCATAATGGCCCTCCTCATCGGTCCAGGCCGCGACATCGATGCCCTGGCCGAGGGCGCGCGCCACTTCCAGGCCATAAACAACACCAAGCGCGCCATCGAGCCAGCCTGCATGCGGCTGGGTTTCCAGATGGCTGCCAAGGATAAGTTTCCCGCCCGGCGCCCGGCAGCGTCCGATAACGTTGCCGATACCGTCTATGCTGGCATCCAGCCCGGCTTCCGTCAGTTTCGCTTCCAGCCAGTGGCGCGACCGGATGTCGTCAGCGGAGAAGGTCGGGCGATGCACGCCGGTCTTGTACGCCCCGATCTGGCGGAGTTCTTGCAGGTCGGCGAGCAGGCGATCGGGGTTGATATCGGGCATGGCGCGGGTCCGTGGCGGGGTTGGCGACGCCGGATATGATCAGGCCCAGGCGCGAACCGGAACCCCCCGCCGGTTGATCAGCCCATGCTGCCGAGCCGTCTCCAGTGGGTCTGTCATCATTCTGTCATATTATTGTAATACGCTAGTCTCACCTTTGACCTATCACCCCAGACCTAACGACGACTGGGAGAGCTTCATGAGGGTAACCGCCATCGCCCTGGCCATTGGGCTGATAGGGACCGCCGCGGCCGTCCAGGCACAGCAAATCACCGGAGCCGGCGCCACGTTTCCCGCCCCCGTCTATACGAAATGGGGTGAGGCGGCGAAGGCCGCGACTGGCATCGAACTCAACTACCAGGCTATCGGCTCCGGCGGCGGGCAGAACCAGATCCTGAACCGCACGGTGGATTTCGGCGCCTCCGACGCGCCTGTCCCCGCGGAAAAGCTCGAATCCGGGAAGCTGCTGCAATTCCCCACCGTGATGGGCTCGGTTGTCGTCATCGTGAATCTGCCTGGCGTGACCTCGGACCAGTTGAAAGTCACCGGTGAGATGCTGGCGGATATCTACGCGGGCAAGATCACCAAGTGGAATGACCCCAAGTTGGTCGAGATGAACAAAGGCGTGCCACTGCCAAACTTGGCGATCGCCCCGGCGTATCGCGCCGATGGGTCGGGCACGACCTTCGTTTGGACCTCTTATCTGTCAGCGGTCAGCCCGGACTGGAAAGAGAAGGTCGGCGCCGCGACCAGCGTGAAATGGCCGGCCGGCGCCGGTGCCAAGGGCAATGACGGGGTGTCCGCCACGGTCGCCAACACGAAGGGCGGCATCGGCTACGTCGAGTATGCCTTCGCGCATCAAAACAAGCTGACCACCGTCCAAATTCGCAACAAGGCGGGTCAGTTCGTGAAACCGGAAATGGCGAGCTTCACCGCTGCCGCGTCGAACGGCGACTGGGCCGGTGCCAAGAATTTCGCGGTCAACCTGATCGACCAGCCCGGCGCCGAGAGCTGGCCCATCGTGTCCGCCACCTTCGTGCTGCTGCCAAAGGACCCGAAAGACCTGGTCAGATCCGCGGCGGTGATGAAGTTCTTCGACTGGGCCTTCAAGAACGGCGACGCGATCGCCAGCGGTCTGGAATACGTGCCGCTGCCGGAAGTGGTGAAGACCTCGGTCCGCGCGGCCTGGCGTGCCGAGATCAAGGGGGCGGATAACAAGCCGCTGTACTGACGCTGGCCAATGCCAGTGCCCGCCGTCACAATCACGGGCACTGGCGCTCTTTCTGATCCGGGACCATGACCTTGCAGCAAGCCACGATATCCCTATCCGCCCCGCGGCGATCCAGCATTGGCGATCCGATTTTCGCGGCGATCGCCAAGGCCTCCGGTCTGTTCGTCCTGGTCTTGCTGGGCGGCATCATCGTCGTGCTTTTCGTGGCCGGACTGAGCGCCTTCCGCGCGTTCGGCCCTGGCTTTCTTATCTCTGACAACTGGGACCCGGTGCGGGAGGAGTACGGCGCGCTTGTCCCGATCTTCGGCACCATGGTGACCGCCATCCTGGCGTTGCTGCTGGCGGTCCCCCTCGCCTTCGGTATCGCGTTTTACCTGACCGAGCTGGCGCCCACCTGGCTGCGCCGCCCCGTTAGCACCGCGATCGAGCTGCTCGCCGCAGTACCGTCGATTATCTACGGCATGTGGGGTTTCTTCGTGGTGGTTCCCATCATGGCGGAATACGTCCAACCCGCCGTGATCGACACCATCGGCGAACTTCCCATCATCGGCCCGTTATTCCAAGGGCCGCCGTTTGGAACCGGCATCCTGACAGCCGCGATGATCCTGGCGGTCATGATCATCCCGTTCATCGCCGCGACCATGCGCGACGTCTTCGACACAGTTCCGGCTGTTTACAAGGAATCCGCCTACGGGCTCGGCTGCACGACGTGGGAGGTCATGCGCTCCATCGTCATCCCCTATACCCGCGTGTCGGTTGTCGGTGGCATCATGCTGGGCCTGGGCCGAGCGTTGGGTGAAACGATGGCGGTCACGTTCGTCATCGGCAACACCAACCGCATCGCCACGACCCTGTTCGGGCCCGGCAACACGATCGCGTCCATCGTCGCCCTGGAGTTTCCCGAGAGCGAGGCAGGCAGCCTGAAATTGTCGTCCCTGCTGGCGCTCGGGTTCATCCTGTTCGTCATCTCCTTCATCGTGCTGGCGATCTCCCGGGTCCTTCTGAGGCCGGGGTTGAAGGCATGAGCGCGACCACCGCCCGCGTCATTCCCGGTCCCCCCAAGGACATCGGGGCGTCCCAGGCGCTTGGCAGATCCCGCGCCCGCACCAACACGATCGTCAAGACATTGTGCATCGCGGCGACCGTCATTGGACTGGCGTTCCTGGCCTCGATTCTGGTGACGTTGATGATCCGCGGCCTGGGTGGCCTCAGCATTACGCTGTTCACCACCTCCACCCTGCCACCGGGATCCCATGGCGGCCTCCTTAACGCGATTATCGGCAGTCTGATCCAAACCATTCTTGGAGTCGCCATCGGGACCCCAATCGGTTTGATGGTTGGCACCTATCTGGCCGAGTACGCGCGCGGTTCCGCCATCGGCAACGCCGTTCGTTTTGTGTCCGACGTGCTGCTGTCCGCGCCGTCGATCCTGATTGGGTTGTTCGTCTACCAGATCGTGGTCTCTCCATTTGGCGGGTTCAGCGGGATCGCCGGTTGCCTCGCGCTGGCCGTGATCGTCATTCCGATTGTTGTTCGCACGACCGAGGATATGCTCAACCTGATCCCCGTCACGCTGCGGGAGGCGGTCATCGGGCTGGGCGCGCCCAAGTGGAAGATGATCACGCTGGTTTGCTACCGCGCCGCCAAGGAAGGCATCGCGACCGGCATCCTGCTCGCCGTGGCGCGCGTCGCCGGCGAGACGGCTCCACTGCTGTTCACAAGTCTTGGGAACCTGAACTGGTCGCTGGATTTGACCAAACCCATGGCGAGCCTGCCCGTGACCATTTATCAATACGCCGGTTCGGCATTCCAGGACTGGGTGCAACTCGCCTGGGCGGGCGCCCTGCTGATCACGGTTGGCGTTCTGGCTATCAACATCGTCGCGCGGGTCCTGCTGCGCGGGGGAAAATGAGGTCGTCATGAGTACCACAACAGAACAAGCGCGCACCGCGAACGGCGCTAACGTTCATCTTCGCGCGGCTTCTACCGAAAGTTCGCCGCGTGTCTTGATCCAGGATCTCGATTTCTATTATGGCACCAACCAGGCCTTGAAAAAGGTCAACCTGACTCTGCCCGACCGCCGCGTCACTGGCATGATCGGCCCGTCTGGCTGTGGCAAATCCACGCTGCTGCGGGTGCTGAACCGGATGTACGATCTTTATCCCGGGCAGCGGGTCGAGGGGCAGGTGATGATGGATGGCCAGAACATCGTCGATCCAGGCGTGGACGTGAATGCCTTACGTGCCCGAATCGGGATGGTGTTCCAAAAGCCCACGCCCTTTCCCATGACGATTCATGAAAACATCGCCTTCGGCGTGAAACTGCATGAAAAACTATCCAAGTCGGCGATGGATGAACGGGTGGAATGGTCTCTGACTCGCGCCGCGCTCTGGGCCGAGGTCAAGGACCGCCTGCACACTTCCGCGATGGGCTTGTCCGGTGGCCAGCAGCAGCGCCTTTGCATCGCGCGCACCATCGCCGTCCGGCCGGAGGTAATCCTGCTGGATGAACCGACCAGTGCGCTTGACCCTATCAGCACTTTGAAAATCGAGGAATTGATTGACGAACTCAAGAACGACTTCACCATCGCGATCGTGACCCACAACATGCAGCAGGCCGCGCGCTGCGCCGATCAGGTCGCGTTTTTCTACCTGGGGGAAATGGTGGAGGTCGCACCCGCCGCGGAGATTTTCACCGCGCCGAAGCAGAAACGTACCCAGGAATATGTGACAGGACGCTTCGGCTAAACAGTTAAGGAGCTAGAACCATGGCCGATTCACCCGAGCATCTGGTCAAGAGTTATGATCTGGAGTTGAAGCGGCTGAACGCGATGATCTGCGAGATGGGCGGAATCGTCGAAAATCAGGTCGCGCTGGCCACCAACGCCATCGTGCTGCGCGACGCGGAGGCCGCGGCCAGGACCGTCCAGGAGGATGCGAGAGTCGACGCACTGGAGCGCGAGATAGAACAATTCGTCATCCGCATGCTCGCGTTGCGTCAACCGATGGCCGGCGATTTGCGCCAAATCGTGGCATCGCTCAAGATCACCACCGACCTGGAACGGATCGGCGATTATGCCACCAATGTCGCGAAACGCGGCATCACGCTGGCTCAGTTCAACGTCCCGTACTCCCTGACGGGTCTCGCGCACATGGCGCACTTGGTGCAAGAGCAATTGAAATCGATCATCGACGCACTGGCCACCAACGATGCCGCGAAGGCGATCGAGGTGTGGCATGCCGATCAGGCCGTCGACAATCTGTACAACACGATCTTCCGCGAGCTGATCACCTACATGATGGAAGATCCGCGCAATATCACGCCATGCACGCATCTTCTTTTCATCGCGAAGAACCTGGAGCGGATCGGCGATCACGCGACCAATGTCGCGGAAACGATTCACTACGCGGCAACTGGGAGCGTGCTGCCCGACGCCCGGCCAAAGGGCGATACCTCGGCGTACACAGTTGTGCGCCCCGTCGGCGAACAAGCATAAGCGTAACGCGGAGAGATCAGAATGCCCGAAGGTGTTTCCAGTTTGGCGAAACCGCTGGTACTCGTTGTCGAGGACGAGGCGCCGCTGGCGGCGATGCTGCGTTACAATCTGGAAAAGCAGGGATTCCGCGTGGATGAAGCCTCCGACGGTCAGGAGGCGCTGACCCGTATAGCCGAGTCCCAACCGGATATCGTCTTGCTGGACTGGATGTTGCCGGTCATGTCCGGACTGGAAGTGTGCCGGCAAATCCGCCGCCGCGCCGCGACTCGCGACCTGCCCGTGATCATGGTGACCGCGCGGGCGGAGGATCAGGACGCGGTCCGTGGCCTGAACACCGGTGCCGATGACTACGTAACGAAACCATTCAGCATCGAGTTCCTGCTGGCGCGGATGCGGGCGTTGCTGCGCCGCGCCAATACCGTGCCCGAAAAGGGACAATTGACGTTCCACGACCTGGATATGGATCTCGCGGCACATCGCGCGACGCGGAATGGCCGGCGGCTGCATCTGGGTCCGACCGAATTCCGGCTGCTGGAATTTTTCCTGCGCCATCCCGGGCGCGTATTTTCCCGCGAGGAACTGCTGGACGCGGTCTGGGGCAAGGATATTCACGTCGAACCACGTACCGTGGATGTCCATATCCGCCGCCTTCGCAAGTCCATAAACGGCGAGGCGGAACTGGATATCGTGCGCACTGTCCGGACGGCCGGCTACGCACTGGATACCGAACCCGTTTAGCCCCACTTCTCCCCTGGCTTCCCCCCCCCTGGGTTCCCCTGGCCAAACCGGCCCTGGGGCGGTAGCATTCTCCGCCGTTCTACACAGATTGGGGAGAGATGCGCCATGGACGCTGATGCCAAGAAAACCACGCTTCGGATGATTCCTTACGGGATCTATGTTCTCACGGCCGATGACGGAAAGGGCAATGTCGCCGCCGCCACGGTGAACTGGGTGACACAAAGCTCCTTCGCTCCGCCGCTAGTGGTCGTCGGCGTGAAGGCTGACTCCGGAGCGAAAGCCGTTGTCGCGGGCACGGGCAAGTTCGTGCTGAACATGCTTGGCAAGGACCAGAAGGGCGCGGCGTTCACGTTCTTCAAACCGGCAAAGGTCGAAGATGGCAAGCTGTCGGGCCAGGCCTTCCATGCCGCTGCCAACGGCGCCCCGATCCTGGACGCCGCCATTGGCGCGGTGGAATGCTCGGTGACACAGATTATCGAGCAGGGCGATCATCACATCGTGATCGCGGAGGTGACGGACGCCCATCTGATGAAGGCCCCGGCGGGACGCGCCGACGCGGCGATCCTGGAGATGAAGGACCTGGGCGACAACGTTTACTACGGCGGCTGACGCTTTCCGGTTCACCATGCCTATGGCCGCCGTCCGGATACCGTGACGGCGGCCTTTTTGTCTTAGGTCGGAGCAACAACATGTTCAAGAAATTCGCCACCGTCTATCCGGGCCATGTCGATCTTCCCGATCACGGCCAGAACGCGACACCGGCGAATGAACGCCGGTTCTCCAACGAGCATCTCGCGACCGTCTTCAGTAAAACCGAGGCCGTTGCCGACCTGATGGATCGAACGGGTTGGGATACCCTGTGGCTCGCGGAACATCATTTCCAGTACGAGGGCTACGAGGCGATGCCAAACCTTCTGATGGTGGCCGTGCATCTCGCCCATATGACTAAGACCCTGAAGACTGGCACGGGATTCAACATCGCGCCGATGTGGCATCCGTTGCGTCTGGCGGAGGATTTCGCGACGGCGGATATACTGACGAAGGGCCGCACGGTGTTCGGTGTCGGCCGCGGCTATCACACCCGTGAGGTCGAAACGTTCGGCGCGCCAATGTTGGATCAAAACGCCAACCGCGAATTGTTCGAAGAACAGGTCGAGATTATTTTCAAGGCGTTCAACAACGAAAGCTTCTCGCACAAAGGCAAGCACTACACGCTGCCGCCGGAAGTTCCCTACCGGGGCTACACGCTGAAGGAGCTGACGCTGGTGCCCAGGCCGATCAACCGGCCGGTGGAAACGTGGCAGCCAGTGGTCAGCGCGAGCGCGCGTGGGCTGGACTTCATGGTGAAGCACAACATCAAGGGCGCTGTCGGTGGCGGTGCGGCGACGATGCGGGAAGGCCCGATCACCGCGTATCGCGATGCGGCCGCGCGGGCGGGCAAAGATCTGCAACTCGGGGAAAACCTGATGCTCGGGATCTTCTTTCATCTGGCCGACACCAAGGAACTGGCCGTCAAGGCGTTGCGCCCGCTGTACGAGGAGCATGCCAAGATGTTTGCCCCGCTCGGTTTCCTGCCCGGCGCCACGCCCGCGCAGGTCGAGGCGGTGGCGAAGCGTGGCGGCTGGGATGCGGCGGGTGTGCCGACACTGGAACACTACATGGAGATGGGATCCTGGTACGCGGGCCCGCCAGAAGGTCTCGTTGCCTATCTGAAGGAACTGGAATCCCGGTATCCGGGGATGGAGACAATCAACCTCAGCACGCCGATGGGAACGCCGCAGTCGGTGATGCTGGAACAGTTGGGTTGGGCATCCGAAGCCGTGATGCCGGCGTTTAAGAACGGCGGATAAAGCTGACGGGGCGCGGCCGGACGCCGCGCCCCAAGGTTCCCGGCTGGTTCGTGGCCAGAACTACCGCCCAATGATCCGCCGCGCGATCGCCATCCGGTGCACTTCCGACGGGCCTTCATAAACCCGCATCAAGCGCACTTGTTGCGACATCAGTTGCAACGGCAACTCCTTCGCGACCCCCATGGCACCGAATGATTGCATCGCATGGTCCACAATCTCGGTCGCCATTTCGGTGCCATACAGTTTCACCATCGACGCCTCCATCCGCACATCCTTGCCAGCGTCAGCCTTCGCCGCCACATCGTAAACCATCAGCCGGCAGGCATGGATTTTCGTCGCGGCGTCAGCGATCCACCACTGAATCGCCTGACGATCGGCCAGCCGGGTGCCAAACGTCACCCGCTGTTTGGTATGTTCCACCATCATGTCCAGCGCGCGCCGCGACATGCCGACGCACCAGGCCCCTATTTGCATCCGCCGCACCGTCAGCCGCAACTGCATCGGCGCGTAACCTTTTCCCTCGATACCCAGCAATTGTTTGGCCGGGATCCGGCAATCGTCGAACACCAGTTCGTAGGTGCGATGACCGCCAAGCATGGGGATTTCCCGCTCGATAATGAAACCCTTCGTGCCTTTCTCAACAATGAAGGCGGTGACGCCCTCGGCGCGCTTGCCCTCGCCGGTGCGGGCCATGACGATCACGAAATCGGCGTCCGGCACGCGGCTGACCCAGATCTTGCGGCCGTTGATCACCCAGTCATCGCCATCCCTCACCGCGCGTGTGGTCATGCCGGCCGGATCGCCGCCAGCCCCAGGCTCCGAGATCGCGATGGCCGAATGCATTTCCCCGCGCGCGTACGGGTCGAGGTATTTGGCCTTCTGTTCATCGTTCGCCGCGGCGATCAGCATGTGCAGGTTCGGGCTGTCGGGCGGGAAAGTGAACGGCACGCAGGTGCGTCCCTGCTCTTCGTTGACCCCGGCCAGGGCGATGTAGGGAAGGTTCGCGCCGCCATAGGCCTCTGGCACATCAAGGCCCCAAAGCCCGAGCTCCTTGCAGGTGGCGAGAAGCTTCGCTTCTTCCTCATGCGTCAGGCCCGACTTCTGGCCGGCCGCCTCCCGCGCGAGGACCGCCTTTTCCAGCGGAAGCAGGTCGCGGTCGACGAACTTCGCGACCAGATCCTGAAGCATGCGGTGTTCTTCGGGCAACTCGAACATGGTGTTATTTCCCTCAGGCCGCCCGATGGGAGCATGGGCGGGGATATTTCCAATCGCCTGTTCTGTCCTCCAACCCGGGGCGTCAGGCAAGGGCGCGGGTCAGGCGCCCAGCACGGTACCCCTGGGAACGGGGTGGCCCCGGAGGAAGGCGGCGGCATCCAGCACCGCGCGGCCTGGCGCCTGAACGCGGGTCGGACGCAGCGCGCCGCGGCCGCAGGCGACGGTCAGAGTATCATCCAGCACCGTACCGGCACTGCCCGTGCCCGCCACGGCGCGCGCGCCAAGGATCTTCAATGTGACGCCAGCCAGGGTCGTGAAGGTTCCCGGCCACGGGTCGAACGCCCGCACCCGCCGCTCGATGGCCGCGGCGTCCTGGGTCCAGTCGATCCGCCCATCCTCCCGCCCCAGCTTCGCGGCATACGTCACGCCAGTTTCAGGCTGCGGAACCGGCGGCGGGTTTTCGGCCAGAGCGCGAACGATCAGCCGGGCACCCATCACCGCCAGTTCGCCGTGTAGTTGTCCCGTCGTGGTGCCGGGGCCGATAGGCAGCGCCTCGCGCAGCAGCATCGGTCCGGTGTCCAAACCCGCATCCATTTGCATGATCGTGACGCCAGTCTCGGCATCGCCCGCCAGCACGGCGGCGTGTATTGGCGCGGCGCCCCGCCAGCGC
>Ga0302323_100005444_pt1 | contig 10437 bp, 20 predicted proteins | sample Fen_T0_3_FD_201950 | JGI IMG/M metagenome (GOLD analysis project Ga0302323, IMG submission 201950) | Peat permafrost microbial communities from Stordalen Mire near Abisko, Sweden - Fen_T0_3 | ecosystem: Environmental > Terrestrial > Soil > Wetlands > Permafrost | place: Sweden: Abisko... | reverse complement strand
CTGTAATATATGCGGCGACTGCCAAATTTTGGAGCGTAGAAAATGACATACAACAAAACCCCAAAAGTGGGTAGAGCTTACGTGTTTTATTTTAACGGTATGGAATTACCGGTAATGGTATCTCACGTTGAAGAGGACGTGATTAGGGGGCGTTTATTAGAGTTAGATGAAAAGGAAGAGTTTGTTAATCGTAAGCGTGAAGTTATTATTTATCGTTCCAGTATTGCCGCATTTTTAGAACTCGTTTAAATCCCCGCCACAAACCCATTCACACTATCAAATATTCCCGCGCTATCGGTGTCTGAGTAGATAACGGTAGCGAGGTTTTGTTTTTCAGCTAATAGCGCAATTTGAAGCTCTTCTAAATTGGTGGGCGCTAAGAGTAAGGGTATGTTAACTGAAAGCGCTTGATTGGCTAGACCGTTTCCGCCGTGGCAGACGACGGCGTCGGCGGTGGCTAGTATGTCATTCATATCGAGGGGGTCATTTTCCCCGTTGAATACGATGAGGTTATCGGTTAATTTTTTCAGGGTTTGTAAAATTGGCGAGGAATTTTTAGCAAAAGGTTTTAAGTAAACGAATACTTTCAAACCCACTGAAGGCCACTTGGCTTTTTTGAAACTCATTTTAGGCGGTGGAACATTGACATAAAACGCCCCCGCTTTTCTATCATCCTTATAAATATCCAATTTAGCGACTCCCAGAATATTGATCACGTCCGCATCAAAAATATCGCTCAATAATTTGAGAGGTTTTTTTCGATTCCGATTGAAATTATTAATCAAGTCTATTTCGTTTGAATCGGCGATTGTTTTTTCACCGTTGGATTGAGTTTTCGTGAGCGCTTTATTTATCCCCGCTGGTACGCAAAAGGGGGATGAATGAATAATTTTTAGCGCTGGGTAGTTTTCAGCGGCGAGCATGGCCACGGGGGAATAGTCGAAAGCGATTATTTGGGGGTTGATAATATCGAGAATGGTTCGCCACGCGTTTAAGAGGGGGTCGAGTATTTCGGGATATGCCAGCCCTTTATTGAATAATATCTCTGCCAAAGTTGTCGCTGGCGTTGCACTGAAATTTTTAAGGGGCGGGGTAGGTAATTGGATCACTTGAATGCGGGGGTCTATTTTAGCGCGGATCGGCTCGTAGATATTGCGCACCGCCAAAAACACTATGGCGCCCGCATCGAGATAATCTTTAGCGAGATTGGCGAGGGGTAGAATGTGGCCGAGGCCGCCGCCCATTTCATTAATCAATAAAACCTTAGTTGTCATGGTCTTCCTTTTGAGTCACTTTAAAATAGTTAGAGATTAAAGATAGAGTAGTTTCAAGTTTTGTCAAGCGATTTTCGAGCTTAATAAACACGCCACCGATTAATATTACATTTACTATGATACTTAACAGAGGTAAAAGCGCTTCAAGATTTATGGTCATTTTAGCTACCTATAATTTATAACGGCTTTAACGTTGCCGCCTATGAGTGGGTTGTAATAATTGTCTGTGAGCGGGTTGGGCGGGAATTCAGTGCCCTTGAAGGTACACGAAAACCAAAGGCCGCCCGTGAAGCGAATCGGTGATTTAAAAAACCACCACGTTTCCTCGGTGGATTGCAAGGTAAATTGAAAGGAAAATAGGGGCACCGTGGTATTGAGTACGGGCGCATCGGCCCCGTTGAAGAGCGCGAAGTATCCGAGTTGCAACAGGTTAGGCGGGGGCGCTATGTCATCCAATGAAGGTGCCCAGAGCCACACCGAATCGAGCAAGGTATCTTGCGCGCTCAAGTGGGTGAGGTTGGTTCCCGTGGCGCTTTGAAAGAGTTCGGTGCTCATAGATAAGTGATAATGATTTTAGCGGTGCCGGTACCCGAAATGGGTGAGGCGTTGGTGTCTTCTGGCTGGTCGGTGGTGGCCATATAAATTCCCGCATTGAATAAACAGCCGTGGGCAAAATCGAAGCTGAGCACGTCGTGGGTACTGAGGGCGCCGATGGGTATGGTCATTTGTGCGAGGGTGACGCCCAACACGGGTGGGGTGGCGATATTGAATAACTTCAGGTAGCCAAAGTCAGAAATAGTGCCCGCAAGGGTGGTGATATTAAAAATGCGTCCAAACGAATTTTTTATCTTGGTGATATTGGTCGAGTTAGTCGTTGACAGAAAAAACGTCTTACCACCAAAAGGGATTGAATTACTTAAACCACCGCTCATGTTTGGTTATCTCGCAAAGAGTGATAATGGTTGAGGCTATTTCAGCGCGCATAAAAATCGACGAGGTGGGGCAGAATTCTAAGATAGATAATTCGCCCGAAATTTCGATACCGTCGGTGATCCCGTTTATGTCGGTCATAATACTGGCACCGAATTTGATTGACGCGACGCCGCCGCCTTTTACCTGAATAATTAAACCGACTCTGTCGGGATTATCCGACGCGACTTTATCGGGCGCTGGATTGAGCACGTAATTTTGTGTGGGGGCTGAAAAGGAATATTCCACGGCTTACGCCCTTGCCACATTGGCGGCGATCATATCCGGCGGGTAGGGGTTTGAGCCTTGTTCGTGGAGGGTAATCGCGGCGGTGAGCGCGTTTAGGGTCGCCAAGTTGCTCGAAAGCACTTGGTTAGGGTTGACGTTCAGCAATTGCGCGACGTGGGCGATATAGGCGGCGGTGTTGTTTTCGTTGGGCGGCGCCCATGTGGCAATAATGGACGCGACGGTGTTCAAGCCTTTGGAAAAGTAGGTTTTCAGGTTACGGGCAAGGGCGCGAATCCCGTCGTCGGGCGTGTCGAATTGCACAAAATTCGGGTCGATTTGGACTTTGGACATACCGACCCATTGGTCGCTTGAGTGGCGAATATTGCCGGGGTTATTGAGTTTTAAACCGTCGGGCCGACCGGTCAAAAACGCTATGGGTGACTGTCCGCCCATGGCTCGAGATGCCGCGAACAGGGCAACCGCGCCAATGACCGCTAAGAGTAGCCAGCGGTTCATTGGCACCCGCCTTTGTCGTCGCTTACGTCGGCCTCGTAAATTTCGATAAAATTAAAGTCGGATTGCGGGTTACCGCCGCCGTAATCAATCATGGCCCATAGTTGCGAGGTGGGGCAGTGGGTAGTTATTTGGAGCGTATCACCGATGCCGCCTTGTGCCTTCACGCGCAGACCGGTAAAAATCTGCAATGAAACAGCACCTAGGGGCGACGGTGGCGACCCAAAACCAATTTTTATATCATTATTCGAATGATTTTGAATAATGATGCCCGTGCGCTTAGGGTTATCAGACGACAGCAAAAAAGGCTGTTGGGCAGGGTCTGCGTAAAGCGTGAGCTGTTGTTGACTCGCTTTGTTGATTTTGGCCACGGGGTCACCTTAGCTGTAAATTTTCACGCCATGTAACACCAAGTAAATATTGGTGTAAGTGGTTGCCGCCGAATAGTTCGCAAAGGTTACACGGAGCGTCGCGTTCGGTGAGAACAGCATAGGAATCGGGACTAAATAAGGCTCGGCTGCTTTGTAGCCTGCTACCGAGTCAATCGGGAGCGGTAAATTCATGAAATTGCGGCCGCAGCCCGTGTCGGTCATATTGACAGTAATTAACGGGATTGGGCGGGTGTTGTCGACCATGGCAGCTGCGGCCAAGTCAACGAAATAACCGGTTTTCAGCCACCTGAATTGGGCGTCGGCATCGAATTGAATATTGCCAGAAGCGCTCACGCCCGCGCCTAGCGTCGTGATGAGAGGGGTCGCGTACCAATAGGGAATCATAGAGCGATTAGCAATACCGGCTTGTAATTCTTGAGGTGTCATGAGTTTGGGCCTCTGTCATGAAAAGTAAAAAAATCCCGCCCTTTCGAGCGGGTGGAGTATCCGAAAAACTTACTGTGCGTTACGGAACGTAAACCCTAACAAGCGCACGCCTAATTTGGCAGCGGCTGAAATGGCTTGCACCGCTGGCCACGTGATTTTAACGTTGAAGTTTTGTGACGCGGGGATGCGCACAGGGGTAATTTGATACAACGGGCCGCATTGGCGCGCGTAGGTGTTCAAAGAACCATCGGCGGCGGCCGCTAAGTTAGTGGATGTGAAACCGTCCAAACCCACTTGTTGCGGGAAAACGCCCAAAGGTGCTTCACGCAAGTAGTTTTTTTGCAACAGGTTTAATTCAAGCCACGCGCCTGGACGAAACACGTTGTAGGTATCATCCGCGAAGTTGTTCGCGGCCGTGTGTTCAATGTTGCCAGCGGGATAGAATTGCAATTCAATTGCTACGCATAGGAAATTCATTCCTGCTGACAATTGGCCGCCCATTTCCATGTTAGTGTCGGCGTAGGTCTTGGAGCTTTGACCCGCTGGCACTTGGAAGTAGTTGAGGTTTAATTGGCCCGCTTGCGCGTATGTTTGAATGTCGTACAAGGGTTGCCAAATAACTTCTTTAGCGTCTGCCAAAAAAGCCGAATAGTTTTTGAGCGTGCTGATTGAGGGAGCTGCGCGACCGACTGGGTTAGTGTTCATGTCTATACCTATAGTCCAAAAATGAAAGTGAAAAAACGTGTTTGTGTTGAGCGTTTAGCGGGGCAATTAATATCCGCCGCTGCCGGTGATATAACCGCCGTTTTCGTAAGCGCTCATGTCATTGTCGCCCATGGCACAACCTAACAGACCGTCATTGCCGCTCATGCCGTCGCCGCCGGTGTAGGCTAAAAGGCCATTACCCGCGAGCGGGTCATATTCTGCAATCCCCGGAATACCTTTACCCGCGAGCATTGAGTGGGCGAGGTTATAGGTAGCGATAGTCACGCCGCCCATAGCCACCGCGTGACCGGCGGTTTTGTTGACTTTGTTCAACAGAAGGCCCGCAATTAAGGATACTGCTGCTTGCGTCACTTGCTGCATGACACCGGTCTGCATGTTCGCCGGTAAAAACTGATTGATTTTTGCGGCGATAATATCGGCAACAACCGCACCGGCACCGGCCATCAAGCCCATTTTCACAGTCGCCATGCTTCCAGCGGTTAAGCCTTTGAGCGAGTGACGGGCGCGTTTCACACCACGACTTACACGGCGTTTGGTGTGGTGTACCGTTCTATGAGCCACCGCGTGCAAGCGAGAACGGCGACGACGTTTTGGCGCGGCTGTCGTGGTGGCCACGTGGGTGCGGCGTTTTGGCGCGGCACGGCGTTTTTTAGCGGGAGCGCGTTTGCGTGGGTTAGCGAGTAGTAATTTCATCCGATAATACCTCGGTCTGTGATTTTGAATTTGCCGCCCGAGATTGCCAAACTATGCCCAGAAGGCGCGCTCAAAGTGGGTTGGTGTTTAAAGTCGTGAACTAAAGTAACACCGTCAACGCTGGATTTATACACTACACTCACGAGTTTGCCAAGGGGCTTGCTTTTAAGGGTAGTCGTTTTCGGTGATTTTTTAGCGGTTTTTTTCTTAGGCGTAGCAGTTTTTTTACGCGATAAGGTGGCGCGGGCGGTGGGCGTCGGCTCGGAATAAATCGAATAGGTGTGTAACTTATGGTGACGTTTGATAAACGTCATAATTTTTGCGGCGATTTTACTCACCTCGTGCGCGGGAAAATCGGCGGCGTTCTTTTTGAGGGTGTCGACCATGATGTCATTACCGACACCGGTTACCCATAATTTCGCAGTCTTATTGTCCCGCCACAAAAAGATATTCATTTCGGTGGCCCCATCATAATGACGGGCGCGGGCGATGATCCGCCACGGCGGGCGCTCATGAGCACTAAGAGCGCGAGCACTCCACCGCCAATGAGCCAGTATTTAGTGGGGACACCTAAAAAGGTTTTGTCGGTTTTGTTTTGCTGATAAAGACCGGTCGCGGCATCTTTGGCGGCGGCGGCGGCTTGGGCGGCGGGCACCCCTTTGGCCACTTGATCATTGTAAACCTGTTTTTGGTAGGTGGCGGCTTGCGCGGCGGCGTCCATGTCTTTCATGTAACTGAAATAGTCGGTCATGTACTTGCCAATATAGGCAATGATTGCGGACAAGGCGACCGCACCCGCGATGCCGATGGCTAAGGGATTCCCCAAGCCAAAGGACGCGGCGTTTTCTTCACCAATCGCGGTTTTGACCATGGCAGACAGCGAATAGGCGCGGTCCAGCAAGGCGTTGCGGCGGTTCACTAAATCGGGATTATTATCAGGAATCGGCGTGTCACGAATTTTGACCACGGCGGCCCACCAATCTTTGACAATCTGTTTTGAACTATCAATCGGGTGAAGAATATCGAAGCCGTCATTTAGCATGATTTAGGCACTCTTTTTGCGTAAGAAGAAAAAACCCGCGCCCAGTACCACAACACCAATCACCACATACAGCAGCGTATTAGACGATTTTTGTGCATAAGACGGGTAGGTAGAGGAATAGGGAGTCGTGGGCGCTTTTACCGTATTCGGAAGCGCATTAAAATTCACGGGGTCTTGCCCCTGTTTCGCTCGCTCCAAATTGACGTCAAGCTGTTTTTTCGCAATTTGATCGGTCTGGTACTTGCTCGCTGCGGTGACCACGGTCGACAGTACGTCTGACCAATCGCCCAAGCCATCGACCGCCATTTCACGCATCACGGCGGAATAAAAACGGGGCTGATTTTGCTTGGCCCACGATAGAAATTTACTCACGGATTGTTCAGACATAGGGCACCTATTTAGAAAGTACGGTGAGCATAAGCCCAACCGCCGGAATAAGTAAAGGGGTGAGGCTTGACTTTTGCTGTACGGCTACGGTAGGGGCCACGGTTGCTGCGTTGTTAGCGTCCACTAACGCTTGGCTAGGTGTAGCACCTTTGGCGGTCGATACCGACTGCATTAAATCGGCGGTGCCTGCTTGAATCACACTGTTGAGAATGGTCACAATTTCAGGACGTTTGAAAGCGGCGTCCCCGTATTTGGTGTAAGCGTCGGCCACAATGACGCGTTGTTCATAGGGTAATTCGGTGAGTTTTTGTTGCACGGTGTTGAATAGTTTGGTGGACATATCGGCTCGTTTTTTCGCGTCGTTAATCTGCAAATTTTGAATGATTTTGTCGGTCGCCATTTTGAGGGCAAGGCCCGCTGCGGGTGTGGCAAAGAAGCTCACCACGGCGCCTACCACGGTACCCACGACGCGCACCACCACGGGGTTGTGCGCGACCTTTTGTACGGCGTCATCAATTTTGGCAATGCCTACCGCTTTGGCGACTTTGTTGTGAAATACCGCTTTATCGATCGCTAGGCGCGAATCATCAATTTTGCGCCCGAGGGCTTTAATACTGGCGATTAAACTCATGCTCACCCCATAAAGGAAAGCCCAAGCGCTAAGGCGCCTATTAAAATAGGTACCATATTCGACTTGGGTGGTGTGGTAACGTCAGGTGTTACTGTTGGTAGCGATTGGCCAGTACTGTCGGCATTGGTAAAACCGCCACCGCCCCCACCGCCCCCACCGCCGCCACTTGAGCCGGTATCAATAAAGCTCGGCGCGGGTACGTCGGTTTTCGGTACAGCGGCGACGATCGGCTTCACGCCGTGTATGCGGCGTTGACCTTTGGGCATCCATGGGCGCGTGTCATTGGTGATACCCGTGTCAACCACAGAGGGCGGCGTCACGGTCGCGGTGATTTTGGCCGCTTTGGGCGGGGTCGCAATAATCGCCTTCACTTGTTTTAACGGGTTAAGTGGATTTTTTGCGATCGCCTTAACGGTTTTTTGTGTGAGCACAATAGGGTTAGCGATTGTTTTTAGCGATTTTTTAACGGAATTGACCGCCTTTTTAAGGCTTTTGCCCAAGTTGAAGCCGTCTAAGGTATAGGGGTAGTTTTGAATCAAATGCTGATAAGTGCCCAATACGTCAAAGCCGTCGTCCGTTTGGTGCGAGTAGCTACTCAATCCCTCCCATTCACGCAAGCCTTTACGGCGGCGCACCGGGTGTGCCATACGGCGCCCTTCGGGGCGTGCGGTTGCGCGTGAGCCTGCGCGGGCGTTGGGTTGAATCCACATAGAAAAACCTCAGTTGGGGAGCACTAAACTGTCTTTGATGCGGGGAGGTGTCCAGCCAAGCGGCTTGTTTTCGGTGCAATCGAGCGACACCCACTGTTCACCGCGACGCCCAAGATTAACCTGTGTGATCACGTGTGACAAGCGACCCTTAACAAACCCCATAGCGACAAAGCGGGTCGGTAGTCCAATGGATTCTAATAAGCAGGCGGACAAGGTGCTTTTGTCGTCACAATCGCCCGCTCCCATTTGCAAGGTCACGAGCGGGCTTTGAATGGTTTCGACGCCGCGAATATCGCGGATATAGCCGATTTTTTGTTGCACAAAATTAAATATTTTTTGGGTGAACAACAAATAGTTTTTGTCGTTGCCGTTGACGGGGGCGCAAATTTGCAGCGCTAATTCTCGAATGGGTGGCGCCGCCTTGTACTTGTGTACTTGGTCGCGCATGATTTTCAACGTGGCCAACACCCCCTCACGCCCTTCGGGTATGTCGCTAAGACTATACGTAGGGCGCGGGAGCGGGTAACCAAAATCATCTAAATCAGTCATGCGGGGGAGTTTCTTTGATTTCCTCCACGGTGTCAAGGGGGGCTTCGAGCGCGTCAATGTGTTCAACGGGGACTTTGGGGTCACCTTCTTCTAAGTCGTATTCATCGGCAACGCTCGATTCAAATCCTAACTGGGCGCGCATGTGCTCAATGAATAAGTGTACCCATTCACTGTATTGATCAATGCGCGGGTTCAATTCTTGCATTTGTTTGTAGGCACTTTCTTCACTCGCCCACTTAGCCAAGAGCGCAATTTTTTCGTCACTGTCCGCGACACTTTCAATCACTTTTTCGGCCACGGTCGCGGGATCAATCACGTTAGGGCCGACGGTATCGAGCAAGGCGATTAATTGGTTGACCATGGCCAACTCATTGGTTTTGTCTTCTTTCATTTTGATTCCCTCGGGGAAGTGATCGGATAAAGGCACCGCGACGTCAATCGGGGCGTTTTGGGGTACTGCTTGCGGCGTGGCAATTTGGGGCGCGGGTTGTGGAAATTGACGCGGCGCGGCTTGGCGATTTTGCATCGCCATCACAGCCACCGGCCCGAGCGCCTCCACCGCTTTGATGAGCATACCGCCCATGCCTCCCTCGCTGTCGCCGCCGCCGCTCATGTCTTTCATGAGCGCCATAACTTCGACCATTTCTTTGATGCTGGCGAGGGCCGATTTTTGCGGGGCATCTTGGCCCAACACTTGCTTGAATAATAGCAACTGTTGAAGCGTTTCGGTCATTCCCGCCGCTTCTTTGGGCTTCATGGCTTCCATGAGCTTCTCGTTGTTTTCTTGCATCATGCGCAAAATCGTGGTGTTGATATTGTTACCTTCACCCGCGAGCGCGGGCAAGTTACCTCCACCGGGCGCGTCGCCTACCCGAATCAATTGATTTTGAATCAATCCTTTTCGGCCTTTCATGGTGCAATACATACGATACAAACCACGGCCCCATGTGTTTTGGATCATTTCCAATAAATCAAAATAATCGTACTGGTCAACGGGATACTGCCCACAAAAAATTTCATTGGCGTTGACGTTTTCTTTGTCGAGCTTGTGAATAATAATTTTAGCGGTCGAACCTATTTTGCGCGCCTTTTCAACAAAATCCTCCAGCGCAGCATCCGCCTCGGTTTTAATCGGTTGTTCGAATTCGTCACCCTCTTCAGGATTCGCAATGATAGTGACCGCGCCCTCACGTCGTGTGTTCATAAAATGCCCTCATTGATATACAGTGGAATAGTATTTTATAGCCAAATGCCCAAAAGTTATACCCGCTTAGCGAGGGTATTAATTAATCATTTTAATCGTGGGCGGTTTTTCCGCATACTCCCCACACAAGTCATTTTTACCCACCTGTGGGAAGCTCGCCTGTGCCATAAACCCCACGCCCATTTGCGATTGCACCACCCCGCCCACCACTTGCGGCGGAAAACGGCGACACTTATAGACCAAGGCTTTATCGTTTAAGTCCACAATCGCGTGCAAACAATTTTCGCAACTGTTATTTTGACCCATGAGTGAAAAATTCCTTAGTCGCTTTCCAATCCGCCGAAATCGCCGCCAAAAATCCCTTAGCGCGCACCTGTTCAGTTTTGGCGACAGACGCCGCCTCTTCAGACAACACCTTTAACAACGCGTGCGCGTAAGTGTCACCAATAAAAAGACAGGTTCGCCCAGGCGTGACCCGTTGACTAAAGTCATCCGTGACCATAAGCATGGTTTGATTAATCCCCTTCGAATTCACGCCCGCGCTTACGCACCGAATATCGGCGGGCGTTATCTCGATCGACTCGCCATTACTGATAAATTTCATAAAATACCCTCGTGATAATGAGACCTAAAAAAGCCCGCCGAAGCGGGCAAGATACAGGGCTGCTGTATTTACTTGGATTTTGCGGCTTT
>Ga0302323_100005442_pt1 | contig 10440 bp, 9 predicted proteins | sample Fen_T0_3_FD_201950 | JGI IMG/M metagenome (GOLD analysis project Ga0302323, IMG submission 201950) | Peat permafrost microbial communities from Stordalen Mire near Abisko, Sweden - Fen_T0_3 | ecosystem: Environmental > Terrestrial > Soil > Wetlands > Permafrost | place: Sweden: Abisko... | reverse complement strand
GTCCACCTCCCCGAGGTCGAGGAGTTCCTGCACTACCGGTCGGTCGACGTGTCCACGTTGAAAGAGCTGGCCAAGCGGTGGAACCCCACCATCCTGGGCGGGGCGCCGCGCAAGGCCGAGGGCCATCGGGCGCTCGACGACATCCGCGAGAGCGTCGCCGAGCTCCGCTACTACCGCGAGACGTTCCTGATCCCGACCCCGCCGAAGCCGGGCCCCACGGCTCCCCCGGCCTGAGCGATGTCGCCCGCCGACCTCCGGCGCGCCATGGAGGCCACGCTCCACCGCTACCACCTCCTCGGCTCCCACCCGGTCGTCGAGCCGCGAGCCACCTTCACCATCGACCCGGACCGGCCTGGGGTGTGGGACGCGAACCACGTGCGCTCGGCGCGGGCCGCGATCCCCGAGGAGATCGACGAGCTGCTCGACCGCATCGAGGAGCTCTACGGGGCCACCGACCATCGGCGCATCGTGGCCGACCTGGACACGCCCGACACCCTCGAGGCCCGGCTGGCCCTCGACGGCTGGCAGCTCGACACCACGCTGCAGCACCTGCTCACCGGGGACCTGCCCGAGCCGGGCCCGACCACCGCCGGCCTCACCCTCCGCCCGGTGGCCAGCGACGAGGACTGGGCCGACCTGGTGGCGGTCACCCGGCTCGACCACCTCGAAGAAGCCGAAAAGCAGGGTCGCGAGCCGTGGCCCGAGGCGCTGACCGAGCAGATGGTCGGCCACCGTCGGCTCAAGGCACCCGAGATGCAGCCGTGGTTGGCGTCGATCGACGGGGAAGCGGTCGGCATGTTCTCGTCGATGCCCGGCGACAACGGCTTCGGGCTGGTCGAGGACCTCTTCGTCGACCCGTCGGCCCGCGGCAAGGGCGTGGCGCTGGCCCTCATCGCCCGGGCCACGGCCGACTCCCGCGAGCGGGGGGCCGGACCAGTGATCATCGGCTCGCTGCCCAACGACTGGCCCAAGCGCCTCTACGCGCGACTGGGGTTCCGTCCGATGTTCCTCGAGCGGCACTGGGACCGTGCGGTCGCCCCGATCGATGGCATCCATCGGTGATGGGCATGTGTAACTGACCGAGCGGTCAAGTTATGGTGATCCGAACCGAACGGGCGCCCCGAGCCTGACCCGCACCAGGGCAGGCATCGCGCCGGGAGACCACCATGACAACAGAGCCCGCGACCGAGCACACCCATGCCGATCTGCCGGTCGACAAGCCCCGCCGCCAGGAGCAGGAGGAGGCGTCGCTCGAGATCACCGAGGTGGCGCCCGGCATCCTCCGCCTCCAGCTGCCGATCTCGCTGCCGGGCCTGGGTCACGTCAACACCTACGCGCTCGAGGACGGCGACGGCTTCACGCTGATCGATCCCGGCCTGCCCGGCGAGGCGTCGTGGAAGGCCCTCATGTCCCGGATGGACGCGGCCGGCATCCCCATGAACCGGGTGCACCACGTCATCGTCACCCACTCCCACCCCGATCACTTCGGCGGCGCCGGCATGCTGGCCGAGGAGAGCGGTGCCCAGGTCGTGGCGTCGAGCCACTTCCGCCTCGGCTTCGACGCCAAGGATGACGGCGGCGAGCCCGAGATCGAGCTCCGCGACCTCACCGACCCCGAGCTCGACGACGAGGAGTTCGCCAACCGGTTCCGCATGCCCTCACCGTGGGGCGGCGACGGCGGCCGGCTGGTCGGCGAGGAACGCCAGATCGTGATCGAGCGCCAGCGGGAGCTGTTCAGCTGGTTCCGTCGCCCGGATCCGTCGATCCACATGGACGATTCCGACCGGTTGACCCTCGGCAACCGCGAGTGGATGGGCGTCTACACACCGGGCCACACCAACGACCACCTCTGCCTGTTCGACCCGGAGGGCGGCGTGCTGCTCTCGGGCGACCACGTGCTGCCGACCATCACGCCCCACATCTCCGGGCTCATCGAGGGCGATCCCCTGCGGGCGTACCTCGAGTCGCTCGACCGGGTCGCCGCGTTCGAGGGCGTCACGCTGGTGCTGCCGGCGCACGGCCATCCGTTCGACGATCTGGCCGGACGGGTCGACGCCATCAAGGAGCACCACGCCGAGCGGCTCGACGCCTTGCGATCGGCGTCGCACGATCGGGGCTGGGCCACGGTGAACGAGCTCATGCGAGACCTCTTCAAGGAGCGGTCATGGAGCCACATGGCCGAGAGCGAGACCTACGCCCACCTCGAGCACCTGCGCCTGTTGGGTGAGGCCGAGCGCCGCGAGGACGCCGACCTCGCCCTCTACCTCGTCGCCTGAGCTCTCGGCCCCGCGGTGGGTGAGCCCGAACGCGAAACCTGTCCCCCCAGCGACGCCGGAGCAGTCGCGGAAGGGACAGGAAACGCCGAAGGCGGGTGACAGGAAGCCGCCGGAGGTCAGCTGCCGGACGATGCCGGTGCTCAGATGTTCGCGCTCAGCACCGCGTAGTGGAAGTGATTGTCGCGACCGGCGGTCTCAGGGTTGATGTGGACGTGCTTGGTCTGGCGGTAGATGTTGTAGCCAGCCGTGCCGAGCTCACGTCCGATGCCGGACTGCTTGTAGCCGCCGAACGGGCGCTGCGGGTCGATCAGGTGGTAGTCGTTGATCCACACGGTGCCGGTGCGCATCTTGGCGGCGACGCCCTCGGCCCGCTCGAGGTTGCCCGACTGCACGCCACCAGCGAGGCCGTAGATCGAGTCGTTGGCGATGGCCACCGCTTCGTCGTCCGTGTCGAACGGGATGACGCACAGCACCGGGCCGAAGATCTCCTCCTGGGCGATCTTGGCCGAGTTGTCGACGTCGGCGAAGATCGTCGGCTCGAAGAAGGCGTCACGATCGAGGCCTTCGGGGAGACCCTCGGGCTTGTTGCCACCGGTGATCGGCGCGCCGACCTCGTCGCGCCCGAGCGCCACGTAGCGCTCGACCGTCTCGACCTGGCCCCGACCCACGAGCGGACCGAGATCGGTGTTCATGTCGAGCTGATCGCCGATGACGATCTTGCCGGCCCGATCGGCGAGCAGGCTGACGAACTCGTCGTAGACGCCCCGCTGCACGAGGGCCCGGGTGCCCGACTCGCAGACCTGGCCGCCGTGCATGAACGTGCCCCAGAGGACGGCGGCGGCGGCCTGGTCGAGATCGGCGTCGTCGAGCACGATGTTGGCGGACTTGCCCCCCAGCTCGAGGGTGACCGGCTTCACGTTGCCCGACGCCAGCTGCATGATGCGACGGCCGACCTCGGTCGACCCGGTGAACGCGGTCTTGTCGACGAGCATGCTGCCGGCCAGCTCCTCGCCCACCGTGCCACCCGGGCCGGACAGCACGTTCACGACGCCCGGCGGCAGGTCGGCCTCGGCGATGAGCTGAGCCAGGCGCAGCGCGGTGATCGACGTGAACGACGCCGGCTTGATGACCGTGCAGTTGCCGGCAGCGAGCGACGGGGCGATCTTCCAGGCGGCCATGATCAGCGGGAAGTTCCACGGGATGATGCCGGTGGTGACGCCGATGGGCTCGTAGCGGACGTAGTTCCGGGACTCCGGGAACGGCGAGCCCTCGAGGTCGACGCGATCGGGTGAGGTCTCGGCGCACTGGGCGAACCACTCGAAGGCGCTCTGGGCCCCGGGCACGTCGGCCAGCATCGCCTTGCGGATGGTGCCGCCGCCGTCCTTCGACTCGAGCTCGGCCAACTCGGCGGCGTTGTCGGCGATGAGCTGGGCGATCTGGCGCAGCTTGGCGCCGCGCTCGGCACCGGTCATGCGCGGCCAGGGGCCCTCGTCGAACGCGGTGCGGGCGGCCTGGATGGCTCGGGCAGCGTCGTCACGGTCCGCCTTGGGCAGGTCGGCGATCTTCTCGCCGGTGCCCGGGTTGTAGGTGGCGAAGGTCTCGCCCGAAGCGGCGTCGCTGAACTCGCCGTTGATGAAGAGCTGGTAGTCGGCCATGGCCAGATTCCCCCTGGATGCATACGGCGCTGCCGGCGGCAGGCCTCCGTCCGCGGACCGTACCCCTCCCGCCCGCTCCCATCCACCTGACGAACCTGTCAGTCAGCGCCCCACCCGAACCCCACCAAACCCCGAACCTGTCACCTGCCGTGACCAGAAATCGACACCTCCGGTGACAGGAAGCGCCCGATGGTCAGGTCAGAGGGCGGTCCACTTGCCGTCGATGCCGCGGCCCTTGACCTTGCCGTCCTTGGACAGCTTGATCAGGTGGGCGTGGACGGTCTTGCGGGCCATCGGGTGCAGGTCGGGGTTGATCTCGACGTAGATGACCTCGACCAGGTCGTCGATCTTGGCCGTGCCCGACTCGGTGAGCAGATCGAGGATCTGCTGCTCCCGGGCGAGCCGGTGCTCCACGTAGTCGTCGATGGCCGCCTTCGGGTCCTCGATGAGCCGACCGTGGCCGGGGGCGATGGCCTTCAGGCGGATGGCCCGCACCTTGGCCAGCGACTCGAGGTACTGGGTCATGTTGCCGTCGGGCGGGCTGATCACGACCGTGGAGCCCTGCATGATGTGATCGCCGGAGAAGAGCACGTGCTCCTCTTCGAGCAGGTAGCAGAGGTGGTTCGAGGCATGACCCGGCGTGTGGATCGCCCGCAGCCGGAACTCGGTGGCCTCGATGCGGCCACCGTCACGGATCTTGGTGTCGATCTCGAGCCCGTCCCGCGAGTCGTAGGCGAGGATCTCGGCGCCGGTGCGGGCCTTGAGCCCGGCCGCGCCGGGCGAGTGGTCGAGGTGCGTGTGGGTGCACACGATCCAGCGGATGCGATCGCCACCGCAGCCGGCGATGGCGTCGAGGTGCTTGGGGTCGTCGGGACCCGGGTCGATGACCGCGATCTCGTCGATGCCGACCAGGTAGGTGTTGGTGCCGGGACCGGTCATCATCCCTGGGTTGGGGGCGATGATGCGCCGCACGAGGGGGCTGAGGGCACGGGCCACGCCGGGCACGAGCGGCTCGGGTGGTGGCGGCGGCTCGTCGGGGTCGAGGACCTCGGGCGGCTTACGACGCGGCATGGGAGCCTCCGGCAGCCGACTGGGCCGACACCTCGGTGAGCGCCACACCCTTCGGCACCTCGGCGGTGACCAGGTCGTCGTAGCCCGGATCGCCCGGGAGCACGATGCGCATGCCGCCCTGGTCGGCGACGATGCGGGGCAGGATCGTGGGCACCTCCCCGATGGCGGCCGCGGCGGCGATCAGGTCCTCGGCCGACGCGAACCGCTCGAGCACCTCGAGGGTGCGGATGGTGGGGAAGATCATCTCGAACTCGCCGGCACGATGGCGGGCGAGGGCGTCGGCCGGGCGGACCCAGAGGTTGGCGATGACCTCGCGGTCGTCGTGCAGCGGCACCTGGGCGTCGGGGGCCCGGCCCACGAAGAAGCGGGTGTCGTAGCGACGGTGGTTGCCCTCCGGCGTGATCCAGTGCGAGAAGTAGTGCATGGAGTCGACGGCCAGCGTGAGGTGCTCGTCGGCGCAGATCTCGATCAGTCGCCGCTCGCCGGTGTCGACGGCCCGACGATGCTCGGCGAAGCGAGCCACCACCTCTGGCGTGTCGAAGCGGATGAACTCGGCGTCGGGACCCTCGGGGCCGTAGGCCAGCAGCACGCCGGCCTCCTCGAAGGACTCGCGGATGGCGGCGACCCAGAAGGCCAGGCCACCGGCGTCGATGCCCAGCTGAGCCGAGGCGTCGGCGTCGGTGCGCCCGTGGCAGATCGGTTCGAGGTCGGCGTGACGATCGTGGTCGTCGACCCCGCCCCCGGGGAACACGTACGCGCCACCGACGAAGTCGGACTGCAGGTTGCGCCGCAGCATGAAGACCTCGAGCACGCTGTCGCCACCGAGTGCGAGGTCGGGTCCGCGGTCGTCGGGTCCGCGGTCGTCGGGACCACGGTCGTCCGGCGCGTTGCGCACCAACATCACGGTGGCGGCGTCGCGCAGCGGGACCTCGATCATGGGCCCAGCTCGGTGGCCGGACCGGATCGATCGGCGTCGGGACCAGGGCTCCCGTTCGGTTGCGGCTCGGAGCGCGGGTCGAGGTGGGAGTCGGCCTCGTAGACCGGGCCACCGAACGACGGGCCGGATCGGGACGGGCCGGGGCCGGCACCGGGGACCCCGCTGGAGAACACCATGAACCGGGTGCGACCACGGTCGATGCGGCGCTGCGCCCGGGCGACGATCACCGGACGGAGCAGAGCCCGGACCGGCGGCAGCAGCAGGAGCAGCCCGAGCACGCCGGTGACGAAGCCGGGCACGAGCATGAGCAGGCCACCGATGACGATGAGCACGCCGTTGACGGCCTCGGCGGTGGGCACCTGTCCGTCGTCGAGCTGGCGTTGCATGCGGCGGAGGACACCCAGCCCCTCGACCTTCATGAGCCACGCGCCGGCGAAGCACATGAGCACGACGAGCGCCACGGTGGGCAACACGCCGATCATGCCGGCCACTTGGACCATGACGTAGAGCTCGACGATCGGCACCACGATCAGGACCATCAGCAGAGCGAACACCCGGGCAGCCTACCGGCGAAGGCTCCGACAGGTCCGGGCGCGCCTGCTTCACCCTGGTGGTGGGTCCGGGCTCGCCCCGGCGGTGGGTGCGGGCTCGCCCCGGCGGTGGGTGCGGGCCGCTCGTAGTGTCTCCGACGTGCACCCACCCTCGGTCGACCGCCTGGCCCGCTCGCTGGCCGACACCGGGCTCCCCCACCCGATGCTCGTCGACGCGGCCCGGTCAGCCATCGCGGCCGGCGATCCCGACTCGGCCCGAGACGCCGCCGAGCAGATGCGCCGAGCGCTGCTGCAACCGGTCGTCAACGCCACCGGGGTGCTGCTGCACACCAACCTCGGGCGGGCTCCGATGGCGGTCTCGGTCGACGAGCGCTACCGAAACCTCGAGCTCGACCTCGCCACCGGATCACGCGGCTCGCGCCATGGCCATGCCGGCTCGTTGCTCGCCCGGGCCTGCGGGGCCCAGGCCGCCCTCGTGGTGAACAACGGTGCCGCGGCGGTGCTGCTGGTGCTCGCGGCCCTGGCCCGGGATCGCGGGGTCGTCGTGTCCCGGGGCGAGCTGGTCGAGATCGGCGGCGGCTTCCGGGTGCCCGAGGTGATGGCCGAGTCCGGGGCGCTCCTCGTGGAGGTCGGCACCACCAACCGCACCCGGTCGGCCGACTTCGCCCTCGCCCTCGCCGACCCGGCCACCGACGTGGCCCTGCTGTTGAAGGTCCACCAGTCGAACTACCGCATCACCGGCTTCACCGAGCAGCCCTCGGTCTCGGAGCTGGCCGCCGTGGCCACCGCCGCGGCGACGGATCACGCGAGCCCCCTGGTCCCTGTCGTCGCCGACATCGGCTCGGGACTGCTCGACGCCGCCTGCCCGTGGCTCCCCGGCGGGCCTCCCGCCTGGCTGGCCGACGAACCGGCCGCCCGTCAGACCCTGGATGCCGGCGCCGACGTCGTCGTGTTCTCGGGCGACAAGCTGCTCGGGGGACCGCAGGCCGGGATCATCGCCGGCCGGGCCGATCTGGTCGCCGCCTGCACCCGCCACCCGCTCGCCCGCGCCCTGCGGCCGGGCGGTCTCGTCCTCGCCGCGCTGCAGGACCTCGCCCTGCACTACCTGCATCGCCAGGGCCACGACATCGCCTTCTGGCGGCTGGCCACCATCCCGGTCGATGACCTGCGCGCCCGAGCCGAGGCCATCGTCGGATCGCTCGATCCTGCCGCTCGCGGGGTCGAGGTCGAGGTCGTCGAGCTGGCGTCGGTGCCCGGCGGCGGCACCCTGCCCGGCGTCGAGATCGCCTCGGCCGGGCTGAGCCTCGCCGGCGATCACACCGAACCGCTGCGAGCCGCCGACCCGCCGATCATCGCCCGGGTGCACGAAGCTCGCACCCTGCTCGACCTCCGCACCGTCGACCCCGCGGACGACACGCACGTCGCCTCTGCGATCGCCGCGCTCCTGCGGTGACCACGTGACGGCCCACCGGGCCGGTTCGGCCCCCTCGTCCGAGGAGCCGGCACAGGAGCCGGCTCCGGCGCAGTCGACCGTCGTCGCCACCGCCGGCCACGTCGATCATGGCAAGTCGACCCTCGTGCAGGCGCTCACCGGCACCGATCCCGACCGCTTCGCCGAGGAGCAGGAGCGCGGCCTCACCATCGACCTCGGGTTCGCGGTCACCACCCTGCCCAGCGGTCGCGAGATCTCGTTCGTCGACGTGCCCGGCCACGTCCGCTTCCTCAAGAACATGCTGGCGGGGGTGGGGGCGGTGCGCTGCTGCCTGTTCGTCGTCGCCGCGACCGAGGGGTGGAAGCCGCAGAGCGAGGAGCACCTGCGGATCCTCGATGGGCTCGGCGTGTCCGCCGGCGTGATCGCCCTCACCAAGACCGGCCTGGCCGATGCGGACGAGGCCGATCTGGTGGCGTTGGAGGTGGCCGACCGGGTGGCCGGCACGTTCCTGTCGGAGGCCGAGGTCGTGGCGGTCGACGGGCTCGACGGCCGCGGGTTGGGCCAGTTGCGGCTCGCCCTCGACCGGATGATCGCCACCACGGCCGAGGCTCCCGATCTCGGGAGGCCGCGGCTCTGGGTCGACCGGTCGTTCGCCGCCCGGGGCGCGGGCACCGTCGTCACCGGAACGCTGACCGGTGGCACCCTCGCCGTCGACGACGAGATCGAGGTGCGGCCGGGGCCCTTCGGTGGCGCCCCGCGGGCCCGGGTGCGGAGCCTGCAGTCCCACGGTCGCGATCGGGCGGCGATCGGCCCCGGGTCACGGGTGGCGGTGAACCTCAGCGGGATCGGCCGGGATCAGGTCGTGCGGGGCGACGCCGTGGTGCATCCCGGCGACTGGCACCTCACCCGCACGTTCGATGCCACCCTCGAGGTGCTGGCCTCGCTCGATCATCCGGTGTCGCGTCGAGGTGCCCATGTGGCCTACGTCGGCTCGGGCGAGCGTCCGGTCCGCCTGCGCATCCTCGGCCCGGACGCCCTCGCTCCCGGTCACCACGGCCTGGTGCGCGTGCACCTGCCGGTGGCTCTCCCTCTGCGACCGGGTGACCGCTACGTGCTGCGCGAGAGCGGCCGGCAGGAGACCGTCGGTGCCGGCGAGATCCTCGACGTCGACCCTGTCGTCGCCGCGTCGCGAGCCACGCCCGACCGCTCGGTCGACCGGGTCATCGCCGAGCGGGGTTGGGTCCGTCCCGCCGAGCTCGAGCGCCTCACCGGATCACGGCGCGAGCCCGACGTCGGCGGCTGGGTCGTGGCTCCGGACGCTCTGGCCGCCGAGGTCGAGCGGGTGCGATCGCTGGTGGCTGCCGCCGGGCCACTGGGACTCGACCTGGCCGCCCTCGACGATCGGGGCCGAGCCGCGCTCGACCGCATCGACGGCGTCCGCCTCGAGCACGGACGGGTGCTGCCCGCCCCGACCTCGACGACCTCCGGCGCAGGCGCAGGCTCGGGCTCGGGCTCGGGCTCGGGCTCGGGCTCGGGTCAGGTCGTCGGCCACGCGGTGCTCGCCGCCCTCGAGGCCGACCCGTTCCGACCGCCCTCACTCGAGGGCTACGACCGGGCCGAGGTCCGCGACCTCGTGCGGCGCGGTCTCGTCGTCGACCACGGCGGCATCAGCTTCGCCACCTCGGCCGTCGACCAGGCGGCCGGCGTGGTGGCCGCCCTGCTCGAGACGCACCCCGAGGGCGTCACCGTCGGCCAGATCCGCGAGGCGCTCGGCACCACCCGCAAGTACGCGCTCCCCCTGCTCGCCATCCTCGACGGCACCGGCCGCACCCGCCGCCGCGGCGACCTCAGGATCCGCGGCCCACGCCTGTGACCACACGCGCCGACGCGCGCCCCGTGGGGCGCGCGTCTGGCGCTCGCGCCGTGGTCACCCCCCCGGTGTGACCACGGCCAAGCGAGATGTCAGCCGGCGCGCTGCCCCATCAGCAGCTTGCGCTCGGCCTCGTTCAAGCCGCCCCAGATGCCATGGGGCTCACGGATGCTGATGGCGTAGTCGAGGCAATCGGCCTTGACCACGCACGAACCGCAGATGTCTTTGGCCCTGGCTTCGCGTTCGAGCTTCTCGTCTTTCCGTTCGAACGCTGGAGGTGGGAAGAACACCGCGGCCTGAGGCCCACGACATGCTGCCTTCACCTGCCAGGAATCGTCACTCCGCTGAGCACTCAACGTCGTCCCCCTTTCCAGAGGCCGACCCTACAACCGCCCATTTCACCGCCACAAGGGGTGAACTTTTGTTAGCGCGATGCGCTACATCGCGACCAGCGCACGCTAGGCCGAGGGTTCGTCCTCGGACGCGTCCTTGGGGCCGCGCTCGCGATAGTCGCGGGCCGCTCCCTCCTCGGGCTCGACCTCGAGCACGAGGCCCTCGATGCCGACGACCCGCACCCGATCGAGCTCCTCGATCGGCGTGGCTCGGTTCGTGTAGGCCCGCCACAGCGCGTCGCGCACCTGCACGGTG
>Ga0302323_100005440_pt1 | contig 10441 bp, 8 predicted proteins | sample Fen_T0_3_FD_201950 | JGI IMG/M metagenome (GOLD analysis project Ga0302323, IMG submission 201950) | Peat permafrost microbial communities from Stordalen Mire near Abisko, Sweden - Fen_T0_3 | ecosystem: Environmental > Terrestrial > Soil > Wetlands > Permafrost | place: Sweden: Abisko... | reverse complement strand
AGGAAAAGGAGCAGGTAGTCCCTGCCGCCGGCCTTCGAGTTAGTGCCACTCATGTTAAACCCACCAAACGGATGGCCACCCACCAGCGCGCCAGTGCACTTGCGGTTGAAATAGAGGTTCCCGACAAAGAAGTCGCGGCTGGCGCGTGCGATCTTCGCGCGGTCGCGCGTGTACACCGAGCCCGTGAGACCGTATTCCGTGTCGTTCGCGATCCTGAGAGCATCTTCGAAATCACGGGCACGCAACACGGCCAGCACTGGCCCGAAGATCTCTTCCTGCGCAACGTGGGCGGAGGGCGCCACGTCGGCGATCACCGTCGGGGCGATGAAGTAACCAGAGCCATCCCCCACCGCTTCGCCGCCTGCCAGCAGGCGTCCTTCATTACGGCCACGCGCGATGCTCTCCAGGATGGTCTTCTGCGCTCGCCCGCTGACCACCGGGCCCAGGTCAGAGGCTGGATCGGTGGCCAGTCCCAGTCGCAGGCCACCCACCCGCCCCAGCAACTTTTCGACGAACGAGTCATACACCGCCCCATCGACGATGACGCGCGAGCAGGCAGAGCATTTCTGGCCCTGATAACCAAAGGCCGACGACGTCACACCCTGAGCAGCAGCGTCAAGGTCGGCGTCGCGATCGACGATGATGGCGTCCTTGCCACCCATCTCTGCGATGACCCGCTTGATCCAGCGCTGGCCGGGGCCGACGTGCGCTGCCAGCTCGTTGATGCGCAGGCCCACCTGCTTCGAGCCGGTAAAGGCGACCAGGCGCACCAGAGGATGCGTAACTAGCGCATCGCCGATCTCGCTGCCGCTGCCTGTGAGGAAGTTCAGCACGCCGCCAGGTAGTCCTACCTCACGCATGATGCGCACGAACTCGTCGCCGATGGTCGGGGCATCGGAGGAGGGCTTCAGCACCACCGTGTTGCCCGTGACGATTGCAGCGCTCGCCATGCCGACCAGGATAGCCAGCGGGAAGTTCCACGGCGGGATCACGGCGCACACGCCAAGAGGGCGATACACCAGCGTGGCCCGCTCTCCAGGGACCGGGGTGCAAGGATGCTCGCCGGCATAGCGCAGGTTCTCGCGGCCGTAGAACTCCAGAAAGTCGATCGCCTCCGCGGTGTCTGCATCGGCCTCGGGCCAGGTCTTCCCCACCTCGTACGACATCCAGGCCGACAGCTCGTGGCGGCGCTGGCGCATCACCTCAGCGGCGCGAAAGAGATACGCGCTGCGCTCCTCGGCAGACACATAACGCCAGGTCTCGAAGGCGCTCGCAGCAGCGCCCACCGCTCTCGCCACGTCTTCTGTGGTTCCCTTGGGAAACACGGCTACGACCTGCGACGCGTGCGAGGGATTCTGCGAAACGAACGTCGTCTCACGCGACACCTCGCGGCCGTCGATCTGCATAGTGCGGCGCTGCCCGAGCCGCGAGGCCACGCCCTCGATGGCCGCCTGCATGGTCGCGCGACTCTCAGGGTGCGCGAAGTCCGTGAGCGGCTCGTTGCGAAATTCGCGTATCTCCATCCTTCGATTCTACGCTGCCGCCAGTGCCCGACAAACCGAGGGGTCTGAGGCCGTGCCATACTGCCCCGCCATGAGCGAAGACGAGACTGAGCCCATCCAGGTCTTTCGCCACTGCCCGCGCTGTGGCGCCGCGCCGCTGACGCCCCACGTCACCTACGGCTTCGCCTGCGCCGGTTGTGGCTTCCTCTTCTTTCTGAACGTCGCTTCGGCCGTGGCCGCGATCATCCGCGACGACCAGGACCGCGTGTTGCTCACGCGGCGAGCCCACGAACCGGAGCGCGGCAAGCTGGACATCCCCGGCGGCTTCGTCGACTGGAGCGAGACCGCCGAGCAGGCGCTGGCAAGGGAGATCCGCGAGGAGCTCCAGCTCGAGATCGAGGCACCCACCTACTTCTGCAGCATCAGCAATCTCTATGACTTCCGGGGTCTGCGCTACCGCACGCTGGACCTGTACTTCACCTGCACTGTACGGGACTTTGCCCCGCTGGCTCCTGGCGACGACATCGACGGCTACGAGTTCGTGGATCTGGCCCGACTCGACCAGGTGCCGATCGGCTTCGACTCGGTCCGCCGGGCTCTAGGCAGGCTGACCAGGTTCGCCAAAGGCTGAGGCCGCGGCGCCCTGCGTCAGGCAGCTCTGGCCGGCCCACATTCTTTTCTCTGGACTTGGCAGCGCTGCTGACGCGATACTATGCGCGTTCGCGCGGGCGCGCGGAGGAGGTGGCAAGGGCCAGTTGGCAACAGACATCCGGGCGTGGACGGTCAAGGACGCCATAGAGCTTTACAATGTGCACGGCTGGGGACGCGAGTTCTTCACCGTGAACGACAGCGGGCACGTGGAAGTCACACCGGCCGGCCCCGGCTCACCGGGTATCGACCTCAAGGCACTGGTCGAGGACCTGCGAAACCGTGGCCTCAAGCTGCCGTTGCTCATTCGCTTCTCCGACATCCTGCGCACCTGCGTCGAGCAGCTCTTCGGCTCGTTCCAGCAGGCCATAGCCGAGAACGACTACCGCGGCACCTATCGCGGCGTCTACCCAATCAAGGTCAACCAGCAGCGCCATGTGCTCGAGGAACTGCTCGAGTATGGTCGGCCGTACGGCCTGGGCATCGAGGCTGGCAGCAAGCCAGAGCTGCTTGTGGCCCTGGCGCTGCAAGAGAATCCCGAGGCCCTGATCCTCTGCAACGGCTACAAGGACCGCGCCTTCATCGAGACAGCCCTGCTCGCGCAAAAGCTCGGGCGCCAGATCATCATCACCATGGATCGGCTGGGCGAGCTGGACACGGTGATCGCCGCCTCGCGTGAGCTAGACGTGCGGCCCGTGCTCGGAGTGCGCGCGCGGCTCTCCACCCGCGGGGCCGGAAAATGGGTGGAGTCGACGGGAGACCGCTCGAAGTTCGGTCTGACGGCCGGAGAGCTGATGGCGCTCGTGGAGCGGCTACGGGCCGAGGGCATGCTCGACTGCCTGCAGCTGCTGCACTTCCACATCGGCTCGCAAATCACCGCCATCCGAGCGATCAAGGACGCGCTGCGCGAGGCCTCACGCGTGCTGGTGGAGCTCCACGCCCTCGGGGCGCCCATGCGCTACATCGACTGCGGCGGAGGCTTGGGCGTCGACTACGACGGCAGCCGCACCAACTTCCACTCTTCGATGAACTACACGACGCAGGAGTACGCGGCCGACATCGTCAGCCAGATCGCGGAGGCCTGCAATGCCAAGGGTGTGCCGCATCCCGACATCATCACCGAATCTGGCCGGGCACTGGTCGCACACCACTCGGTGCTGGTCTTCAACGTGCTCGGCACGAACGAGATCCTGCTCGGGCAGGTCCCCGAGTCGCTCGGCAAGGGTGAGCACCGCATCATTCAGCAGCTCTACGAGACGTACGAAGGCATCTCGCGCAAGAATTTCCAGGAGGCTTACCACGACGCGCTGCAGCTCAAGGAGGAGGCTGTCACGGCTTTCAACTTGGGCCTGCTGGACCTAAAGGACCGCGCTCGCGTGGAACAGCTCTTTTGGGCCTGCTGCGAGCGCATCCTCAAGATCGTGCGCGACGTACCCTACGTCCCGGACGACCTCGAGGGGCTGGAGCGTCAGCTCTCTGACACCTACTACTGCAACTTCTCCCTGTTTCAGTCGTTGCCTGACCACTGGGCCGTGCGTCAGCTGTTCCCCACGATGCCCATCCACCGGCTCGACCGAGCGCCAGGGCGACGCGCCGTCTTGGCAGACCTGACCTGCGACAGCGACGGCAAGATGGACCAGTTCATCGACCTGCGCGACGTGAAGCATTCTCTGGAGCTGCACGCCGTCAATGGAGCGCCCTACTACATCGGCATCTTTCTGGTGGGGGCCTATCAAGAGATCCTCGGCGACCTGCACAACCTCTTTGGCGATACAGATGCCGTGCACGTGCGCCTGGTCGGTGACGACTATAACGTCGACCACGTCGTCAAGGGCGATTCGGTCTGCGAGGTCTTGAGTTACGTGCAGTACACCAAGGACGACCTGGTCTCACGCATGCGCCGAGCTGTCGAAACCGCGCTCCGCGACAAGCGCCTCACGATGGCCGAATCTGGCCGCTTCATGAGCCGCTACGAGGAAGCGCTCGAGGGCTATACTTACCTCACTGGTTCGGACTAGACGACCTCGCTTTGCCCCGCCGCGACGATATCGGCAAGGGGCTTCTACTGGATGCACCGGGTTTTCCCCCGCTGCGAGCTAGGGCTGCGGCGACGTGGCCGGGCTGTCAAGCGTCAGGACGGCCTTGCCGATGCGCAGGTTCACGAGAGCCACGTCAGCCGCGACGTGGAAGGGGATTTCGAGCCGGGCTGGACCCTCATCTTCCAATGCGTCTGCCTGCACGAATCGCAGCGCGCACTCGTGGTTCTTGCCGCGCGCGTCGCGTACAGACAGCTCGTCGTCCTTCAGCAGGACGTGGCGTTTCTCGCCGCGCCAGCGCAGCTCCAGCGTCACGATCGCCAGGTCCTCCTTCTTCGCGTTCTTGACCTTCAGGTCGCGGAACTCCTTCGCGCGCGTCACGGAGACGACGGCGACCTCATGCCCGTCAAAGATCCCGCTCTCCCCTGCGCGTGCGAGAGGCAGCGCACAGCCAAGGGTCAAGACGATGAGTGCCAAGCGACGCATATTCTCCTCCATTAAGCGAACGGCGATGGCGACCATTGTCGCACGAGTCGTTGGTGCCGTGCAGGACGCCTCACACAAACCGCGGGACACGCACGCGCGGGAAGAAGCGCCGTAGGTAATCACGCAGCGCAGCACGCGTGGTTTCAAACCCCACTTCGTCCCAGGGCAGCGATTCCGGTGCAAAGTGCCCGATCTCGCTGCACTCCGCGCCCAGACGCTCGCTGCCGCCAACGACGTCCGCGGCGTACACGATCAGCAGAACCTCGTTGCTGCCCGCGGAATAGACGTCCAAGATGCCCGTGAGGCTGATCTGGAATCCCGTCTCCTCTAGCGTCTCCCGAATCGCGGCCGCAGCGGCAGTCTCACCGAGGTCGATGTGGCCGCCTGGCAGGGCCCAGCGGCCCTTGGCCGGCTCGGTCGCCCGCCGCACGAGAACGATGCCGTTGTCGTGGCTGAATATCGCGACTGCGACCGCCTTTGGGCCCAGATGAAAGACGAACCCACACTGAACGCAGCACAGCTGGGGCGCCTCATGCTCGCGCAGGACCCGGGGCATGAGCGTGCCCGCACACTGCGGGCAATACTGCGCCGTGGTCGTCGCTGTTTCGCGCACCATCGTGAGGATTATATGATCGACTGTGGCGGAGTGGCCAGGTCGCCGACCGCCGACTATGCAAATTGTGATCCACTACCACGAAATCGCGCTCAAAGGACGCAATCGTCCCTTCTTCATCGACCGCCTGGCAGCGAACCTACGGCTGGCGATGGCCGACATCCCGGGCAGCCGCGTTCACAGCCTCTCCGGGCGGCTCCTGGTCGAGGCTGACGACGACGCGCCCTGGTCGCTTCTGCGCGAGCGTCTGTCAGCCGTGTTCGGCGTCGCGAACTTCGCCCCGGCGAGGAGCGTTTCGCTGGATCTCGAGGCGGCGGCCGCTGCCGTCGTCGAGCACGCGTTGCGCGACTCGTTCGAGTCCTTCCGCGTGACCACCAAGCGCTCCCACAAAGGTTTCCCGAAGACGTCGATGGAAATCGACCGCGAGATCGGCGGCGCCGTGAAGCTGGCCACCCACGCGCGCGTCGATCTCGAGCACCCCGAGCGCACGATCTTCGTGGAGGTCCTGCGCGATCGAATCCTGTTCGCGAGCGAGAAACACGCGGGACCAGGCGGTTTTCCAGTCGGCAGCTCAGGCCGGCTCGTCGCGCTGCTCTCTGGCGGCATCGACTCGCCCGTCGCTGCCTGGCGGTTGATGAAGCGCGGATGCAAGGTCGTGTTCGTCCACTTCCACGCCTTCCCGCTGCTCGACCGCACGACGATCGAGAAGGCCCGCACGCTGGCTGGCCAACTCACGCGCTGGCAGTTTCATTCGCGGCTCCTGCTGGTGCCGTTCGCTCCCGTGCAGCAGGCCATCGTCGCGCACTGCCCCACGCCGCTGCGCGTCGTGCTCTACCGCCGCTTCATGGTGCGCATCGCCGAACGTCTGGCTGCTCGACAGCGCGCCAAGGCGCTCGTCACAGGCGAGAGTCTCGGGCAGGTGGCGTCGCAGACCCTGGACAACATGGCCGTCATCGACGCAGCTGCGACCATGCCGATCCTGCGACCGCTGGTCGGAATGGACAAGGAAGAGATCGTCCAGGAGGCGCGCCGCATCGGCACCTTCGAGACCAGCACGCTGCCCGACATGGACTGCTGCCAGCTCTTCACTCCACCGCACCCGGCAACGGCTGCCAAGCTCGACGAGGTGCGAACCGCCGAGCAGGCCCTCGATGTCAACGCCTTGATCGATGCAGCGCTCGCGGCAACAGAAGAGGAACGGTTTACGTTCCCGACCGTCGGCGCTAGAAACGAACACCCCCACTGAAGACCAATTCCGGCGAGTTCTGCGCATTGACCGCAAGCTGCACAAACGGTGCGACGGGCCCGGAGGGGAACGTGCTCCCAGCAACGGCACGCAGGTAACTGCGGGCTGTGATCGTCGTAATCTTCCGGCCGTAGAGGTCGGACGCAGGTGTCTCCCTGCGCTCGTGGCCCATGCCACCACCCAAATAGGGGCACGCACCGTGGAGCCTGATCTCGCGCACAAGGTCCGCGTGAAGTTGCCAGAACGTTCTTCGCATCGTATCGCGCGGGGCGCCGGCCGGGATGCTGGGGTCCGGCGCGCTCGCGAGGTAGTACGTGAACCCAGTGGAGAGAGCAAGGCGGCGGCGGAGCATGCGGAGTGGCCAAACGACGTCTCCACCCAGGCCCGGGCAACCCCTGCCACCGCACGCGAGCCAAACACCCGGGCTGACGCGTACGTCGGCATCCGCATAACTCGGCGCGGCCGAGAGGACAAGAGCTGCAGCACACAGCAAGCGGCGCATGCGGGGGCTCCTTTCGCGACGCCCAAGATACGCCTGACCCGGGGGCCGGGCAAGCCCTGGGGCCGACGAACCGCCGACACGGGGATCCGTCAGAAACGAATTCCGGCTGAGAGGAGCACCTCGAACGAGGTCCGGACTTGAGCCGCGGCTTCCACGAACGGAATGATCGGACGGTTCGGCAACGCACTTCCCACAACGGCACGCGCAAACGCGCCGCCGCTAGTGACCGCCGTGGCGTGCGTCGATCTGTTCAAGCGGTTCATCGTGACACACTCGGGTCGGCGCCCTGTCGCGTGCTAGACTGCCGCTCGAAAACGCAGACCGCAGAGGGGGAAGCATGGGTCGCGCAGCCTGTATCGCCGTTTCGTTGTCGTTGCTCGCATTGCCACGGGCGGGTGCGACCTGGTCGGACGACCCTTCCTGCGAAGTGCAGGTGTCGCTGGCCCGTGGCGCTCGCTTGCGGCTCAGGGCAGCAGAGACGATGACCATCCCCGGCATGGCCGAGTTCGCGCCCGGCACCACCGCACTCCTGGCCCCGAACGCGGCCGTGTTTCACACGGACAACGACACCGTCACTTTGCTTGCCGACGGCTCTGGATTGCTTCTGACAATCCCGAAACCCGGTCATGTGCTCAAGGCCACACTCGTCTCGTTTGACGACGAGTCCGTCACTGTCACGCTCGATGGCGCGGCAGGGCCCTGCCGACTGGGGTTCGCGACGCTTGCATCGGCCGCGCTGTGGGATGACGAGGATGAGCGTTGGCTGGAATTCCCGCTCGGACCTCTGCCGGCTTCGCTCCCCGGTGTAACTTTCAAAGAGCCGGCGCGCTTCTCGCGCACGCCGGTCAAGCCCCTCATCGTCACGGCGCTCCGTGCCGACACGCCACTAAGCGTCGCCGCCGAGCCAGTCGTTTCCGCTCCGGGGATGGACATGGCGCACGGGTACTGCGACAGCACCAGCCCGATGGGCCCGGAGATAGCAAAGAGCGCCACCGGACAACCCGAGTTTGCCTGCCCAGGCCGTTCCGATCCGCTGAAGGGCCCTCTCGTCGCAATGACAGAGGACCACTGGCGCATACTCTGGGACGGCCCGAGTAGTGCTAACAGAGGGGAGTCAGCCTGGGACAAGGCAGAGACTGTCGTCGACGTACCTCGAAGAGCGGGCACGACTGCGCACGCCCATTGCGGGTCCGTGTGGTTGCCCGTTATGCGCGACGCTGCGCTGCAACGCACGGGCTGGAGCCCTGTCCGCCCGGTGTCCGCCGGCAACGCCAACACGGTGGCGGTACACGCGCGTCTGGCTCAAGAGGGATCCGGGCAACTGCGCCCAAGCCCCGAGCCCGCGCCCGCCCCACCGTCGAAAGACCCTGCTGCTTGCCCCGTCCGCGTAGTGCTTACGGAGGGGAGTCAGCTGCGCGTCGTGGCCTGGCCTGTGCGCGCGATCTCCGACGAGCTCGGCCGGACCGGCAACGTCGTTGTGACGGTTTCACCCATGCCAGAGTCCCGCGGCCTGACCGTGCCCAGGGTTGTCCAGGTCGGCAGCGCGCTTGTGACCTCAGGCGACCCGGCGGCCCACGTTTTCCGCAACGATCGGAACGCTCTCTACTTGCGAGAGCGCGACGGCGGGCCCCTCATCGCCTTCCCGCCCGCCGGGCGCGAGGAGACACTCACCGATGTGGCGGCTCTCGACAGCGAATCCATCACGGGTACGCTGTCGGGGGCACCGCGACGGTCCCGCATTCCTCTTGCGGCGCTGGAACGGATCGAGCTTCGCTACGGCGAGAAGTGGCTCGGTCTCGCGCTTGGGCCAGTGCAAGGGGCAGCCCACGGGCTGACGCTCACGGGCGAAGGTCGCCTCTCGCTGACACCGAGCGAGCCGTTCGAGGTGGTGAAGCCCAGGCCGCACGCGCGCATGCGCATCGGACCGCGGGCACCTGCTCCACCCAGCGCGGCGCCTCCGCCTCCGGGACAGTGCGGGCCGCCAGACCCCCTAGGTGTCACTGTCCGGCGCGGAGACGCTGGGCAACCGGCGGTGCTCTGCCCCGGCCGATCGAGCCCGGTCAAGGGCACGCTCCTGGACGCGACGGATACCCGCTGGCGCCTAAGGCAAGAGGGCACTGGGCGAGTGGTGGACGTTCCGCGCCAGCCAGACCTGGCCGCGCGCACCGAGTGCGCAGGAAGCTGGTTCCTCGTCGCGGACGACGCGCTGCCCTGATTCGCGTTCGTACACCTGAGTAATGGAAACACGGGGGCACGGCATGCCGTGCCCCTACAATCGAACCATTCGAACGGCGCCGGTAGGCGTCTAGCCGAAGATTTCCTTGCCCTTGCCGGCTGAGCCAAGGACATTCTTGTTCTTCTCGATGATCAGCGCCTTCAGCTCGTCGCGCGCAGGACCGAGGTACTTGCGCGGATCGAACTCCTTCGGGTTCTCGCCGAGGGTCTTTCTGATCATGGCTGTCATGGCCAGGCGGCCGTCAGAGTCGATGTTCACCTTGCACACAGCCGAGGTCGCGGCCTTGCGCAGCTGCGCCTCGGGGATGCCCACGGCGTCGTCCAGCTTGCCGCCGTACTTGTTGATCATCTCCACGTACTTCGGCACGACCGACGACGCGCCGTGCAGCACGATTGAGAAGCCCGGGATGCGACGCTCGACCTCCTCCAGGATGTCGAAGCGCAGCGGCGGCGGAACGAGCACACCGCTCGCGTCACGTGTGCACTGGGCCGGCTTGAACTTGTAGGCACCGTGCGATGTGCCGATCGAGATCGCCAACGAGTCGACACCAGTCGCCTTGACGAACTTCTCCACGTCGTCCGGCTGCGTGTAGACCGACTTGGCCGCGACCACGTCGTCCTCGATGCCGGCCAAGACGCCCAGCTCACCCTCGACCGTGACGTCGTACTGGTGAGCGTACTCGACCACTTGGCGCGTCAGCTCGATGTTCTTCTCGAACGGGTGGTGTGAAGCGTCGATCATGACAGACGAGAAGCCTGTGTCGATACAGCTCTTGCAGAGCTCCAGAGTGTCGCCGTGATCGAGATGCAGGGCAAAGTTCAGCTTGGAGCCCTTGCTGCGGATCATCGCCAGGGCGCCCTGCGCCAGGTAACGCAAGAGCGTCTGGTCAGCGTACTTGCGGGCGCCGGAACTGACCTGCAGGATGAACGGCGAATCGGATTCGACGCACCCCAGGACGATGGCCTGGAGCTGCTCCATGTTGTTGAAGTTGTACGCCGGGATGGCGAACTTGCCTGCCATCGCCTTCTTGAACATCTCACGTGTATTGACGATGCCAATCTCTTTGTACGAAACACGCTGCTCAGCCATGACTGCTCCTTCGTGGGGCGACCTACGCGCCGCCCTTGATCTTGTATACCATCGGCGCGGCGATGCGGTCCATGACGGCCAGG
>Ga0302323_100005439_pt1 | contig 10443 bp, 10 predicted proteins | sample Fen_T0_3_FD_201950 | JGI IMG/M metagenome (GOLD analysis project Ga0302323, IMG submission 201950) | Peat permafrost microbial communities from Stordalen Mire near Abisko, Sweden - Fen_T0_3 | ecosystem: Environmental > Terrestrial > Soil > Wetlands > Permafrost | place: Sweden: Abisko... | reverse complement strand
GAGTGCGCCGAATACCGCGACCTCACGCAGGCGATCGCGGCCGCGAAATGATGCAGCAGAGAAGCAACGAAAGGAACTGACATGCGCTGGGGAGATATGCGTCAGAGTGAAAACGTCGAGGACGTGACCGGCGGCCAGCCCGCCGGCGGCGGCGGCGTGCCTTTCGGCGGCGGAATGAAGTTGGGTGGCGGCGCGATGATCCTCATCGTAATCGTCAGCCTGCTGTTCGGCGTCAACCCGCTGCAGTTCCTGGGCATGATGGACGGCGGTGCGCCTCCCGCCCCTGCCCCGGCGCCGCGGACCCAGGCAGCGCCACCCGGCTACGGTCCGCAAGTCGCGCCGGCCGCGAAGGGCGCCGAGGACCCGGACAAGGGACTTTCCGTCCGCGTGTTGGGCGACACCGAGGACGTATGGACGGCGCTCTTCCAGGCGATGGGATCGCGCTACGAGCCGCCCAAGCTCGTCCTGTTCCGCAGGTCGGTCGCGTCGATGTGCGGCAGGGCGAGCTCGGCGTCCGGTCCGTTCTACTGCGCCGCCGACCGCAAGCTCTACCTCGACACCGCGTTCTTCCAGGAACTGCAGAATCGCTTCGGCGCGCCCGGCGATTTCGGTCAGGCCTACGTGATCGCGCACGAGGTCGGCCACCACGTGCAGAACCTGATGGGCACGATGAACGAGTTCGACAAGGCGTCGGCACGGCTCGACGACCGCCAGCGCAAGGCGCTGTCGGTGCGCCTCGAACTGCAGGCCGACTGTTATGCCGGCGTCTGGGGCTTCTATGCCGCCAAGCGCAACTTGCTCGAGCCGGGCGATGCGGAAGAAGGCCTGCGCGCGGCGTCGGCCGTCGGCGACGACGCGATCCAGAAGCGGACGCAGGGCTACGTCGTGCCGGACGCATTCACGCACGGCACGGCCGAGCAGCGGATGCGCTGGTTCAAGACCGGGCTCGCGTCCGGCGACCCGCGTTCCTGCAATACGTTCGCTGCCAAGGCGCTGTAGAAAGCACGGCGTGGCCGCGCTCACCTGTCCCGCGTGCCGCAATCCGATGCAGGCGCTGGACCTCGAGCGGCGCGCTGCCGGCACGCTGGTCGTCGACCTCTGCGAACCCTGCCAGGCGCTGTGGTTCGACCCGATGGAGAGCCCGCAGCTGTCGCCCAGGGCGACGCTCGAACTCTTCCGCGCGATCAACCACGCGCCTGCCGCGGACCGCCGGGTATTGCCGGAGCGCATGAACTGCCCGCGCTGCGACGCGCCGCTTGCGCAGGCGCAGGACCTGCAGCACACCACGCGGTTCTCCTACTACCGGTGCGTGCGCGGTCATGGCCGCCTGACGCCGTTCGTCCAGTTCCTGCGGGAGAAGAACTTCATCCGGCCCATCCCGATGGAGGACCTGGAGCGGCTGAAATCTTTGGTCCGCATCGTCCGCTGCTCGAGTTGCGGCGCGCCGATCGACCTCCAGACGTCGACGGCGTGCGAATTCTGCCGTGCGCCGATCGCCATCCTTGACCCCGAGGCGGCGACTCGCGCCGTGCGCGAACTGACGGCGGTGGAATCGAGCGCAGCCCCGCCCATGGATGACGCCGCGCGCGCCGCCGCGGCCGTGATGGCCGCCGCGCAGTTCGAGAAGGCGCTTGCGCGCGAGCAGGCGGAGCGAGAGAGCGGCTTCGCCGTGGACCTGGTCTCGATCGGCCTGTCGGCGCTAGCGGCGGCGTTTTTCTCGCGGTAACCGTTCCCGATCGGGAACCGGGTGCGGGACTGCCGTTTCAGGCCCGCGTTGGCTAAAGGCGGGTCCTGGAGTTTAGAATTGAGGTCTTTCCCTCCATGCCGGCCCACGCCATGACCATCCTTCGCCTCCTCCTCGCGCTCTTTGCCGTACTTGCGATCACCACCAGCACCGCCTTTGCGCAGACGCCCGCGCCGGCCACCGGCGCCACGCCGGCTGCCGCCGCTGCTGCTCCGGCATCCACCACCCAGACCTGCGTCAAGCCGGGTCACTATCCGGGCAAGAAAGCCAGCGACAACAAGAAGGAAGCCTGGATCGCCGACATCCGAGCCTGGGGCGACTGCGTGAAGAATTACGTCGCCGACCTGCGCGCCCAGGTCGATGCCAAGATCAAGCTGGCCAACAGCACGATCGAGGAATACAACACCGGCGTCAAGGAACTTCAGGAAGAGCAGAAAGTCGCCGAGATGCAGGGCCAGGTCGGCAAGTAAGCCACCGGGAGAGCCCCGCGCGCGCCAGCCAACACTTGGCGGCGGTCCCGTCGACCGCCGCCGACGACACTGCGCGCGCGATCGCCGTCGCGCTGCGCGACGGCTTCGACCGTCACTATGCGCTGTTCCGCGATTGTGCCCGTACGGCCAAGCGCCACTTCGAAACCGGCAATTGGCGCGCCATCCGGCACGTCGCGCGCGACCGCATCGACTTCTACGACCGGCGCGTGCTGGAGACGGTCGCCCGCATCCGCGGTGAATTTCGCTTGGCGGGATTGGACGGCGCCGGCGCCGATGCGCTGTGGGAAAGGACCAAGCTCCACTACATCGGCTTGCTGATCGACCACAAGCAGCCGGAGTGCGCGGAGACGTTCTTCAACTCGGTATCGTGCAAGATCCTGCACCGCGCGTATTTCCACAACCGGTTCATCTTCGTCCGGCCGGTCATGTCCACCGAGCATATCGAAGCGGACCCGCCGACCTACCGCAGCTACTACCCGCTGGAAAAGGGCCTGCGCAACGCGCTGATCGACATCGTGCTCGATTTCCGGCTGGATCGCGGATTTGCCGATTTCCGGCGCGATCTCCGCAACGTGCTGGCCGCATTCCGCAAGCGAGTGCCGCGCCCGTTCCGGACCGAGGCCAACCATCAGGTCCAGGTGCTGTCGACGCTGTTCTTCCGCGACCAGACGGCGTACATGGTCGGCCGGGTCGTCAACGGCAACAACTTCTATCCTTTCGCCGTCGCCGTGAAACACGCGCCGGACGGCCTCCTGTACGTCGACGCGGTGCTGCTCGACGACGTCGAACTGGCGCTCCTCTTCTCGGCCAACCGGTCATACTTCCTGGTCGACATGGAAGTGCCGTCGGCGTATGTCGCATTCCTGCGCGCGATGCTGCAGGAGAAGACCGCCGCTGAGCTCTACACGATGGTCGGACTGCAGAAGGCCGGCAAGAATCTCTTCTACCGCGATTTCCTGCACCACCTCGCACACTCTCGCGACCGTTTCATCATTGCGCCCGGCATCAAAGGCCTGGTGATGAGCGTGTTCACGCTGCCTTCCTACCCGTACGTTTTCAAGGTCATCAAAGACCGGATCGCCGCGTCCAAGGACACGGATCGTGGCAAGGTCATGCGCAAGTACGCGCTGGTCAAACACCACGACCGCGCCGGCCGAATGACCGACATCCTCGAGTATTCCGACGTCGCGTTCCCGCGCAACCGCTTCTCCGCGGAACTGCTCGCGGAACTGAAGGACGTCGCGCCGTCGCAGGTGGTGGAGGAAGGCGACCGCATCACCATCCGGCACGTGTACATCGAGCGGAGGATGACGCCGCTCAACCTGTACCTCGAAGGCGCCGACGATGCGCAGCGCATCCATGCCGTGCGCGAGTACGGCGACGCCATCCGCGAGCTCGCCACCGTCAACATTTTCGCCGGCGACCTGCTGTTCAAGAATTTCGGCGTGACCCGCTACGGCCGCGTCGTGTTCTACGACTACGACGAGATCGAGTACCTCGCCGACTGCAAGTTCCGGCGCATTCCCGAGCCGCCGCCCGGCTTCGACGAGATGTCGAGCGAAGTCTGGTACCCGGTCGGACCGCTCGACGTGTTTCCGGAGGAATTCGCCACATTCCTGCTCACCGATGCCAGGGTGCGCGAGGCGTTCATGGCCTTTCATCGCGACCTGCTCGATGCGGCCTGGTGGCAGGGCGTGCAGCAGCGCATCGCCAGCGGTCTCGAGGCCGAAGTGCTGTCCTACGCGCGTGCCGATCGGTTCACCGCACCCGGCCGGACCGCGCCCGGCCGGACCGCGCCCGGCCGGACCGCTGCGTCCTGACCGGGGAATGGCGCGCATGACGCAGGTCGCCGCACGGTGCTATTCTTGCTTTCGAGTCCCCACGACGGAATCCACGAAAGCATGACGCTCCCGACCGCCCGCTGCCGCACGCTGCTCGTCGCCTTCGCCGCACTCGCCCTCGTAGCCTGCGAGAACCCGATGAAGAAGAAGGAAGAGGAGATCGCCAAGAGCACGTTCGCGTGTTCGTACAACGGCGAGCGCTTCGTCGTCCGCTTTGCCGAAGGCGAGGCGCGGATGCTGCTGCCGGAATTGCAGCGCGTCACGCTGTATCAGCTGCCGTCCAGTTCCGGCGTCCGAGACGGCGTCGTCACACCGCTCAAGGACTGCGAACCCTACGCCGTGATGCCGCCGGCAAAGTAGCCGGGCGCACGTTCGCCGATGAGCGAGTCGAAGCCGGCGGTGGGCGTCATCGGCGTCGGCGCCATGGGCATGGGCGTTGCCGCGAGCCTCAAGCGCGGCGGCTTTCCGACGCATGTGCGCGACATCCGTCCGGAGGCGCATCGCGAGGCCGAAGCCCTCGGGGCCACCTGCCATCCCGACGCCGCCGCGCTGGCGCGCGCGTGCGACATCGCGATCGTGCTCGTCGTCGACGCCGCGCAGGTTGACCAGGTCCTCTTCGGCGCCGCCGGCGCCATGGCCGCATTCCGGCCCGGCGCCATCGTGATGCTGTCCTCGACGGTGGCGCCCGACTACGTCGCAACGTTGTCGGCCCGCCTCTCTCAATGCGGCGTCGCGCTCGTCGACGCGCCGGTTTCCGGCGGCCCGCGCCGCGCCGCCGACGGCACGATGACGATGATGGTCGCGGGCGACTTCGCGGCGCTCGCGCTCTGCAAGCCGGTGTTCGCTGCCGTGGCCGGGCGCGTGTTCCGCGTCGGCGGCACGCCGGGAGACGCCGCCAAGTTCAAGATCGTCAACAACCTTCTGGCCGCCGTGAATCTCGCCGCTGGCGCGGAAGCGCTGGCGCTCGCGGTCCGCGCGGGACTCGATCCGGCGCAAGTGGTGGACGTGATCAACGCGAGCTCGGGCGCCAGCTGGATCTTCGCGGACCGGATGCCACGGGCGCTCGCCGGTGATTTTGCCCCGCGCGCGGCGGCGAAAATCCTCGCCAAGGACGTGCGGATTGCCGCTGAATTTGCCGGGCGAATGGGTCAGGACGCGACTTTCGCGAATGCGGCGCTGGCGGCATTCCAGCGCATGGTCGACGCAGGCCACGGCGAGCTCGACGACGCGGCGATCTGCAGGATTCCGGCGGCGAAACCGGAACCCTAATCCGCGTCACCGGGACTTGGCGCGCAATGCCTCGTCGACGTCCATGTACATCCAGCCTTCGTTGCGCATCGGATGCGGAACGTAGTTGCGCACCCAGCCGCGCGCCATCGTGTCCTCGATGTCGTTGACCCGCACCCGCCATGGCGCGTAAGCCACGACCAGTTCGGTCATCCGGTCGAAGCGTCGCGTTCGGTCCGGCGAATCGGGTAGCGCGCGCGCCTCGTCGAAAAGCTTGTTGAATTCCGGCAGGTTGAAGCGCGAATAATTGGCCTGGCCGATCGACGGGCCGTACAGGAGCTGCATGAAGTTCTCGGCGTCCGGATAGTCCGCATTCCAGCCGTCGTCGCGCATGGCGATTAGGCCCTTGCGTCCCATCTTGCGCAGTTCGGGCGTCTTGTCGTACTTGAACGTGATCCGGATGCCGATCGCGTCCAGGTTCTTCTTCCACAATTCGTCGCGCTCGCGGGCAATGGTCGTGGGCGCGTTCCAGCGCTCGATGACCAGCGGCTTCCCCTCGGGCGTTTCCCGGTAGCCATCGCCGTCGCGATCCTTGTAGCCGAACTTGTCCAGCAGCGCCTTGGCGGCCGAGGGATCGAACAGCTGCGCGCTGGTCTTGAGCTTCGGGTTGTAGCCGGCGATGTCCGGCGGAATCGGTCCGCTGGCAGGAAGCGCGCGTCCCGAGAACAGCACGCGGATCGCCTCGTCGTTGTTGTAGGCCATGCCGATCGCACGCCGCAGCGCAATGCGCGCAGGCTCGTAGCCGCCGACGACAGGGTCTTCCATGTTGAAGTAGGTGAAGGCGACGCTCGGGCGCACCATCGGCTGGTGCACGACGTCCTTCGCGACAAGCTCCGGCTTCAGCTTGCCGTTGGCGAGCGCCTTGTCGATGAGGTTCACCGGTAGCAGGTTCAGGTAGTCGATCTCGCCGTTGAGAAACGCCAGCCAGCGCGCCTGTCCCTCCTCCATGATAGCGATGTCGATGCGCGGAACCAGCGGCAGGCGCTTTCCCTTGAGCGATGCCGCGACCGCCTCCGACGCCGCCGGAATGGGTCCGGAGGGCGTGTAGGTGACCTCGCGGTAGCCCGGGTTCGCCAATAGTTCGATGCGCGAGCTGCGCTTGTATTGGCCGAGCATGTACGGGCCGGTGCCCACCGGGTGCGCACCGAAATCGTTCCCGTAGGCCTCCACCACTTCGCGCGCCACCGCCGCCGTGTTGGGCACCGCGAGGACATACAGGAACCGCAGGTCGGCGGCATTGAGGCGTATCTTCAATGTGTAGCGGTCGACGACCGTCAGTCCCGTCACCGGCGCGTCGTAGTCGAATTTGCCCGACTTGACGGCCTTCTGCCGGACATCATCCAGGCCTGCGATCTTGCCCTCAAGCATCCACAGCCACGGTGATTGCACATTGGGATCGACAATCCGCTTGAGCGCGTACGCGTGGTCGGCGGCGGTCAGTTCACGCGGTTTGCCCTTGAAGGCCGGGTCCGGCGTGAAGAAGATCCCCTTCTTGATCTTCATCGTGAACGACTTGCCGCCCTCCTCCACCACCGGCAGCGCTTCCAGCGTGCGCGGCACCAGCTTTACAGGCCGTGCGAGGTAGTCGTAGTCGAGCATTGCCTCGTTGATGGTGGCGATGACGTCGTCGGACGCCGCATCCGAGGCGAACGCCGGATCGAAGCTCGTCTCGGCGATCTGCAGGGCAACGTGGAGCGTCTTGCCCGCATCGGCAGCATGGGTCGGGACCTGGGCTATCAACACAAGGAGTGCGGCCGTCAGCAGCAGGCGAGCGGGAAACAGTGGCGACAAGGGAGCTCCGGCGAACGACACAGCGTGGCTATAATCGTAGCACCTGCACTGGCGGGGAGCGGGAGGACGTCCAATGGAAATGAAGAAACTGAGCGGCGGCAGCCTGCGTGCTGCCGGCTACGAGGCGCGCGAGCAGAAGCTCGTCGTGGAACTGACCGCCGGCACGTTCGAATATACCGGCGTCACGCCCGAGATGTGGCGGCGCTTCTCCGGTGCGTCGTCACCGTGGAGCTACTTCCGCGACAACATCGAGGAAGAATTTCCGGCTCGCCGCGTGCGCTGACGCGAACACGCCCACGCGCGCGGAGGCGTTCTGCCCCCGCGCGCGCGTCATTCTTCCGGAGAGGGTGCTTACTGGATCGTCAGCTTTCGGCCCGCGACCGCGGCCTTCTTGGCCAGCTTCAGTTCCAGCACGCCGTTCTCGTATTTCGCCGAGCTCGCGTCCTCGTCCAGTTCGACGGGCAGCACGAAGCTGCGGTAGACCGCGCCATAGTAGCGCTCGCTGCGCAGCACGCGCTCATCGCGCTTGCCCTCATCGCTGCCGTTGTCGCCCTTCGCCTCGATCGTGCGCTTCACTTCCGCGGCGATCGTGACCTGGTTGCCTTCGATCGTCACCTGGATGTCGTCGCGGTTGACGCCAGGGATTTCAGCGTGGACGATGTACGCATTGTCGTTCTCTGCCACGTCGACCTTGATGGCGACGGCGGCATCGCGCGCCACCTGGACGGGCTTGAACAGGCCACGGAAAAGGTCTTCGAGGCCGGCGCGGGGGAACGGGTCGTACAGTTGCACGGTTTGCATGGTTTCACTCCTGTCATTGGGAATCGGGGTTGATGCGCAGGCGACGTCCTTTGACATAACGCAAGGCCGTCGGCCGCTCGCAATGCCAATCTGAGGCCATGCGCGCCGGTTTCAAGTGCCGCAATCGCGCCGCCGGCGCACCGCACTGCCGTGACGGAGGATTCGCATGTCACCGACCCCACCCCCACTGACCGCCGCCCAGCGCGACGCATACGAAGCAAAGCTCGTCGCCCGCCGTGTCGCATTGCGGGCGGAGATCGAAGCGAAGCTCAACACGCAGGACAACCCGGCGCTGATGGGTCTGCGCAATCGCATGGAAGAAACGGATGACTGGGCGGTTGCCGACCTGGAGACCGCACTCGACGTCGCCGAGGTGTCGCGCGACGCCGCCGAACTTCAGGAGGTGGAGGCGGCGCTGACGCGGATCAAGGGCGACACCTACGGCATCTGCATCGAATGCGGCATGCCCATTCCACGCACGCGCCTCGACGTCGCGCCGATGTCCGCGCGCTGCATCGCGTGCCAGGAGAAGCTGGAAACGGCGATGCGTCGCGCGGGCGTGGGGACGATCTAGCGCGCCGGCGCGGCCTTCGGGCGGGACGGGCCGCCCTTCGCGTGCTTTTCGATCCACGCGAAGTATTCGCCGTACCAAAGCCGGGAATTCTGAGGCTTCAGGATCCAGTGGTTCTCGTCCGGGAACCAGACGAGCCGCGCCGGCACGCCCTTCGCCTTCAGCGAGTTGTAGTACTGCAGCGCCTGCGTGGCCGGCACGCGGTAGTCCTGTTCGCCGTGGACCACCAGCGTCGGCGTCTTCGCGTGCTTCACGTAATGATGCGGCGACTGGCGCATCACCAGCGGCGGATTGTCCCAGTGGAACGCGCCCAGTTCCTTCGAGAAGAACTGGAACGCGTCAGTCGCCATCATGCTGACCCAGTCGTAGCAGCCTGCATGGCACACGAAGGCCTTGTAGCGATCCGTGTGGCCGTTCATGAAGGCGACCATGAAACCGCCGTAGCTGCCGCCGGTGGCGGCGAGGCGCGTACGATCGATGTATCCCTGCTTCAGCATGAAATCGGTGGCGGCTTCGGTGTCGGCGTATTCCTTTTCGCCGTACCGCGTCGTGATCGTCTCGAGATACTTCTGCCCGAATCCCGACGAACCGTGATAGTTGACGCACGCGACGACGTAGCCGCGTCCGGCAAAGACCTGGGTGTTCCAGCGGTAGTGCCAGCCGTCCTGGTGCGCGCTGTGCGGCCCGCCGTGAATCGAATGCAAGAGCGGCCATTTCTTCTTCGGATCGAAATTCGGCGGATAGACGACAAGCACCTGTACCGGCTCGCCGTGCCAGCCGGGAACCGTGAATTCGCGCACGTCGCCCAGCGCATGCCGCGCCAGCAGCGCCCGGTTCAGCGTCTCGATCGTTCGCGTGGCGGTGCCGTCGCCGCGCGCAGCGACGAGCGTTGTCGGGTGGATCATCGTGGCGCACGCGAAAGCCAGCACACCGCCTTCGCGCGAACGGGCAAAGCCTGAAATGGTGCCGCCCGGCACGAGCAGGTCCGGCTTCGTTGCGTCCAGCGGCAGACGATGCAGGCCGACGCGGCCGCGGTCCTCCGCCAGGAACAACAGCGCCGAGGAATCGGCGCTCCATTGCACGTGCGACGCGGCACGGTCGAACCGCGGTGCCAGTGCGCGCATCGCTCCGCCGCGGCGAGCGCACAACGTGAGGTGCCCCTGGTCGTTGAACACGCGCTTCGTATCGAAGGAACTGAAGACGAGCCACTTGCCGTCCGGCGAATAGACCGGTGACGCATCGTCCGTGCCAGTCGCGTCCGTCACCACGTGCTTGCGCCTTGTCACCAGGTCGACCGTCACGATGTCGCGCTGGTTCATGAGGTCGGGCTCGTCGGCCAAATCGGCCGTGATCGCCAGCTGACGCCCGTCCGGCGCGATGTCATAGTCGTCCGCCGACGGCTCCCACGGCGGCAGCGCGAGCCCAAGCCCGACGAGCAGATCTTCGGAATGCCCGGTGCGGGCGTCGCAGGCGAACACGTGCGGTTCGCGGCCGTCGGTCAACCAATGGTCCCAGTAGCGCGTAGCCGATCGCTCGGTCACGTGCGCCTTCACCTTGGAATCCTTGCGCTCCTTCAGCCGCTTGCCCTGCGCGGCATCGGTCGTGAGGTCCGGCCACACGGCGGACACGAACGCGATGCGCTTGCCGTCGGGGAACCACTTGACGGCGGAGGCACCCGTCGCGACCTTCGAGACGCGCTCCGCCTCGCCGCCATCGGGAGCGATCCGGTAGACCTGCGGCTCCGTGTCGTCACCTCGCTTGGCGGTGAACGCGATCCACCTGCCGTCGGGCGACCAGCGCGGCTCGCTGTCCTTGTCGCCCGCAGTCAGTCTGCGCGCGCGCGCGCCCGCCGCCCCTTTGGCGCCCGCAGTGTCGTCGCCCATGCCGGTCGGAAACAGCCACAGCTCGGTCCTGCTC
>Ga0302323_100005435_pt1 | contig 10446 bp, 8 predicted proteins | sample Fen_T0_3_FD_201950 | JGI IMG/M metagenome (GOLD analysis project Ga0302323, IMG submission 201950) | Peat permafrost microbial communities from Stordalen Mire near Abisko, Sweden - Fen_T0_3 | ecosystem: Environmental > Terrestrial > Soil > Wetlands > Permafrost | place: Sweden: Abisko... | reverse complement strand
GCTGGAACTCGGCGCGGGCGTCGTCGACCGCTGGCGCTTCGTGCCGGCGGACGGCTCGGCGCCAGTCACCTACGTGCTGTACGAGTGCGCCAAGCTGCAATGATCCGCCGCCTCCAGCCTTCGTTGCATGCCGTCGGGCGCCTTCTGTGGGGCGCATCGCGCTCCCGCCCGCGCGGCCAGCCGGCGGCTGCGGGCGGCACGGGCGAACGTCTGCGCGCATTCCTCGAGTTCCTGCGCTACCTGGTCGCCAGCGGCGGCGCGCTGGCCGTCGACGTGGGGCTCTACCAGCTCGGGCTGCACCTGGGCCTGGCCTATCCGGTCGCGGCGCTGCTGGGCTTCGGCGCCGGTGCCGTCGTCGCCTATGTCGCCAGCGTCGCCTGGGTTTTCGAGACACGCTCCGTGCGCAGCCGCGGCATCGAGTTCGCGCTGTTCGTGGCGGTGGGCGTCGCGGGCCTGCTGTTGACGGAGTTCCTGCTGTGGCTGCAGATCGCGCACCTCGGACTGCCGGCCGGCATCAGCAAGATCGGCGCCGCGGGCATCGTGTTCGTCTTCAACTTCGTGGTCCGCAAGACGGCGTTGTTCAGGGTGGCCGCCAGCCGCGCCCCCGCATCCGCGACCTTGCTGGCCGGCGGCCTGAACAGCCAATGACGCCGCTCGCCGAACCCCGGGCCGAACACCCGACCGCAGCGGCGCGGTGGACGCCCTGGGCCGACTGGATCTGCGCCCTGGCGCTGCTCGCGCTGTGGTTGGTGTCGCGGCCGTACCGGGGCGTGCGGCACGACGCCATCCTCTACCTCGGGCAGGTGCTGACGCGCCTGATGCCGGAGCGCTACGTCACCGACATCTTCCTGCACTCGCCGGCCCAGGACCGCTACTCGGCCTTCTCGCCCCTGATGGCGCCCATCGTCGCCCATTTCGGCGTCGGCGGTCCCGAGCTGGTGTTGATCGCCTGCTGCCACGCCTTCTTCCTGTTCGCCGTCTGGAAGTTGATGGAGGGCTGGTTCGACCGCCCGCTGCGCTGGGCCGCGCTGATGCTGGTCGCGGTGCTGCCGCACACCTATGGCGGCCTGGGCGAGTTCAGCTACGCGGAGCCCTTCCTGACCGCGCGCAGCATCGCGGAGCCACTGGGGCTGTTCGCCCTCGGCCAGCTCCTGCGCGGGCGAATTGCGCCGGCGCTCCTGCTGGCCGTGCTCGCCATGGCATTCCATCCGCTCATCACGCTTCCCGTGCTGATCGTCGGCTGGAGCGTCCTCATCATGCGCCGGCGCTCCTGGGCCTGGCTGGGCCTGCTGGCCGTCGTCCCCGGCGTGCTGGCCGTTGCCGGCATCGCGCCCTTCGACGCGATCAGTCGCAGCTTCGACGACGCCTGGATGGCCGTCATTCGCGAGCCGAATGCGCAAGTCTTCGCGGCCTCCTACGGCAGCCTGGACTGGGCGGCGCTGGCCTTCGACGTCCTGATGCCGGTGCTGCTGCTGATGCAAGCCAGGCAGCTGCCGGTGGCGCCGCTGCAGCTCGCGCGCGCGACCTTGATCGCCGCGGCGCTGCTGACGGCGACATGGGTCATCGGTGCCGACGGCCTGCGCAACGTGCTGCTGACCCAACTGCAGCTGTGGCGCGTGGATTGGCTGCTGCACCTGCTGGCGATGGTGGCGCTGCCGGTCGTGCTGCTTCGATACTGGCAACGCGGCTGGGTGGGACGATGGTGCGCCGCGGCGCTCGCCGCCGCGGGCTTTGCCGTGATGTCCAACTGGGACACCGGCTGGATCTGCCTGCTCTGGGCATTGGCGGCGCTCGCGGTCGATCGTTGGCGCCTCGAAATGGGCGACCGTCTCGCCAAGGTCGCGGCATTGGCCTCCGGGCTGATCATGTTGATGGTCAGCGCGAAGGTGACATGGACCACGATGCTGGCGATCAGCCATTCGCCGGACAACTTCAACGACGCCGGCCTCGTGCTCGTGCTGCTGAGCCTGCCGCTCGTCGACGGCTTGCTGGTCGCAGGCCTGATCGCAGCACTGGCGCGACGCACCGGCGCGGCGCGCGTGCTGGTGGCGCTGGCCGCCGCCGTGGGGGTGGCGTTCGGCCTGTCGATGTGGGACCAGCGCTCGCCCTGGCAGCGTCGGCTGGAGGGTAGCCTGGAAGCCGGGCCGCCGGTGTTCGATGAACAAGTTCCGCCCGGGGCTGTAGTCTACTGGGATAAAGATCTCATCACGCCTTGGCTGCTCGGGCGGCGTGGCAACTTTTTCTCGAGGGACCAGGGCGCCGGCCTGTTGTTCGACCGAGCCGCCGCGATGGAATACTCGCGCCGGCATGCGCTCATCGCGGCGATCGACGAGGAGCGCGGGGCCTGCCAGCTGGCGCATGCGCGGACGAGGACCCTTTCCGCACCTGGATCGACGTGCGTCGTGCCGCTTGCTCTGGTCGGCGGTCTCTGCAAGATGCCGGGCCGCCCCGATTACCTGGTGTTCCCGGACCCGTTGCCAACCGCTCCCGCCGCCGAGTGGCATGAAGCCATCGCCGCCGACGCCACGCGACGTAAGTCCTTCTATCTCTACTCGTGCGCGCAGCTCTCCGGATCGACCGCGCAGTCGCTTTCGCAAAAGCCATGACCAGTCCCAACACCGCAGACACCCTCATCATCGGCGCCGGCCCCGCCGGCCTCACCGCCGGCCTGGAGCTGGTGCGCGCCGGCAAGCGCGACGTGCTCGTGCTCGAGGCGAGCAACGAGATCGGCGGCATCTCCAAGACCGTCAACTACAAGGGCAACCGCATCGACATCGGCGGCCACCGCTTCTTCTCGAAGTCGGACTGGGTGATGAACTGGTGGCGCGAGATGCTGCCGGTGGCGATGCCGCCCGGGGCGCTGGGCGAGACCGAGTTCCGCCTCGCCTACCAGGGCGCGTCGCGGCTGCTGGGCGCCGGCCAGATCCAGGCCACCGAGGCGGACGAGGCGGTGATGCTGCTGCGCAACCGGCTCTCGCGCATCTATTTCAACGGTGCCTTCTTCAGCTATCCGCTCAGCCCGGGCCTGGACATGGTCGCCAAGCTGGGCCTGGGCAAGTGCACGCAGTTCGCGCTGAGCTACGGCAAGTCGCACCTGGCGCCGATCACGCCCGAGCTGTCGCTGGAAGACTTCTTCATCAACCGCTTCGGCCGCGCGCTGTACCTGCAGTTCTTCAAGTCCTATACCGAGAAGGTGTGGGGCGTGCCCTGCAACCAGATCAGCGCGGCCTGGGGCGCGCAGCGCGTCAAGAGCCTCAACATCGGCAACATGCTGGCGCACGCGCTCAAGAAGCTGGTGCCGGGCGGCAAGAAGGGCGGGGCCGAGCAAACCTCGCTGATCGAGAACTTCCTCTACCCGAAGTTCGGTCCCGGCCAGATGTGGGAGACCGCCGCCCAACGCTTCGAGCTGGCGGGCGGGCGCATCCTGCGCAACGCGAAGGTGGTCGGCATCGAGCGCGTGCAGGACCGCGTGACGGCGGTCACGGCCCAGGTCGACGGTGGCGACGCGCTGCGCTTCGCGACCAACAACCTGGTCTCGACGATGCCGGTCAAGGACCTCACCGTGGCGATGCAGGCCGACCTGCCCGCGGCCATCGGCGGCATCGGCACGCAGCTGCAGTACCGCGACTTCATCACCGTGGGCCTGCTCTATCGCAAGCTGCGCCGCACCGCAGCGGCCATAGACCCGAAGACGCACCTGGTGGCCGACAACTGGATCTACATTCAGGACGCCGGCGTCAAGGTGGGCCGGCTGCAGATCTTCAACAACTGGAGCCCCTACATGGTGGCCGACCCCGACACCGTGTGGGTGGGGCTGGAGTTCTTCGCCAAGGACGACGACGAGCTGTGGGCGCTGCCCGAGGATGCGCTCAAGGCGCTCGCGCTGCGCGAGATGCAGCAGCTGAAGCTCGCCGACGAAGCCGACGCGCTCGACGCGGTGGTCATTCGCCAGCCCAAGGCCTACCCGGGCTATTTCGGCGACGCCTACGAGCACTTCGACGAGCTGCGCGCGTACCTGGACGGCATCCAGAACCTGTACCTGATCGGCCGCAACGGCATGCACCGCTACAACAACCAGGACCACTCGATGCTGTCGGCCCGCTTCGCGGTCGAGGCCATCCTCGCCGGCAGCAGCGACAAGTCGGCGATCTGGGGCGTTAACATCGACGACGACTACCATGAGGAAGAGGACAAGGCGTGACGACACAGGCCGTGCATGACGTCACGCGCGATCGCGGACTGAACAAGCTGCTGGCGGCCTATGTCGGCGTCGTGTTGCTTTTGGTAATGGTGTCGGCGCGGCTGTGGTGGCAGTCGCCGCTGAGGTTGATCGAGCACGAGTTCGACTACTTCCTGGGCCTGTTCGCGTCGCCGGACCTGGACCTCTCCGAAACATGGGTGGCGCTCGGCCGACGACTGCACCTGTTCGGTTTCGTGCTCCTCGGCGCCCTCTACCTGGTCGCCGTCAAGCGCCTGGCGCAGTCGCCGTCGATCATGAGCACGCGCGCCATCGCCGCCTGGTCGGCCGCCGTGTCCTTGTGCTTCGTCGTCGGTATGCCCTGGGTCAGTCCGGACGTGTTCTTCTACATCGGCACGGGTTGGCTGGAGAGCCACTACGGCGCGAGTCCGTATGTCACCAGCGCACTGGCCGTGCCGGCGGCGGCGCGGGACCAGATGTTTGCGAACATCTATCCGGGCTTCCTCGGTGGTGTCACCTCTTATGGTCCCCTCTTTCAGAAGTTGGCTGCGTTCATCGCAGGCCTGTCGGGTGGCAACGAGAAGCTCGCACTGGCTCTGTACAAGGCGATCGCATTGGCGCTGCACGCTGGCTCCAGCGCGCTGGTCTGGCGCTTGGCCCGGCAGAACTTCAAGCGCGTGGCCCTGTTCTCCTATGCAGCGAACCCGCTCATCTGCTTCAGCGTGCTGACCTGTGCGCACAACGACCACTTGATGAATCTGTTCGTGTTGCTTGCACTGCTGGGTGTTGCGCGGCAACGCTGGTTCTTGGCTGGCGTAGCGTTGGGTGCAGCCTTCGGGATGAAGTATTTCCCGCTGGTCTTCTTTCCCGTGTTCGGGCTTGCTGCGCTGGTGCAGCAGCGGGAAACCCGCGCTACGACGCGCAACCTGGCGGATCTGGGCAAGTTCGTGGCAGGATTCGTTGGGATCATCCTGCTGGCCTACATACCGTATCCGGAGGCGCTGAAGACATTTACCAACGTTGCCACCTCTGGCATCGCGGTCTATCGCAACTGCGTCTACTACTTCCTCGATGCATTCACGGTTTATGCGGGGCCGCACCTTTTCGGCACGGCCGCATTCGGCGTGTCGCATATCGGCATTGCGGGCGCGTGCCTGCGAGTGGCCTACGCCGTCTTCTATGCAACCATGCTGGTGGGGCTGACAGATCGTTTGAGACGGGATCCACTGCACGGCATCGCCGAAGGCTGCCTCGCGGCCACAGTGCTGTACTTCATCTTCGTCAACACCGGTAATCAGGAGTGGTACCTCACCTGGATGATGGGTCTGGCCCTGGTGCTTCCGTACGAACGCGCGCATTCGCTGGCATGGTTGCTGTCGGCCAGCTTCCTTCCCTTGGTCATCTATACCGTGAAGAATCCTGCGCCGAACTGGTTCATCGCCAATGTGGCGTTGTACTGCCTGGTGCTTGTGCTGGGCGGCAGGTACCTGGCATCTCTGGCTCGCACGTTAACCTGGCCGAGGTCTTCGACGCGACCGCTCCTTTAGGACGCGTCGCCGAGCTTGTCGACATCGCGCTTCTTGTCGTCGCTGCGCTAGTCGACACGGTCATGCCCAGGTTGGCCGGAGTCGTTCGGGACGGAGGCGACGCCGGCCCGCGTCAACTACCTGGGCTGTCGGCACCGGCGACGAAGAGCGTGAGAAATCCTGGGAGCAGCTTGTAGAGCTGCGGCGACCGGTGCCTCGGCCTCCCATGCCGGCACTCGGAAAATTCGCGTAACGGATTCGCGTTACCCTGTGCACCGTCCTCGCTGCCGTCCGCCCAACTTCGGGCCCGGCGGCGCCTCTTCTCCCTTCCAGCAATGACCAGCCCATCCTCCTACGACACCGCGTGGACACGCCTGTTCGTCTACGGCGTCGCCCTGGTGCTGCCGCCGATGTTCGCGTTCAGCCTGACGCCGTCGCCCACGCAGCTCAACGAACTCCTTGCCGTCGCCGGCTGGGGCAGCTGCCTGCTGCTGCACCAGAGCACCCTGCCGGGCGGCGCGCGCCAGCACCCGACCTGGGTGCTGGCCGCGGCGCTGGGCGTGCTGTGCCTGGCCGTGACGGGCTCGTGGATGTTCGGCTCGCTGCCGACCTCGCTGGCCCTGCCGCCGCTGGCGCTGCTGCTGATCGCCGGCGCCGTGGCCGCGCTCGGTGCCCGCGTCGCCCAGAACGCCGGCGAGACGGGCCTGCCTGCCTTCGCGCCGTTCGCCATCGGCATGGTGATCGTCGGCGTGCTGAGCGCGCTCGTCGCGGTCGTGCAGGTGGCCTGGCCGGAGGCCCCGGACGGCGACTGGATCGCGCGCTCCGGCCTGCCCGGTCGCGCCGTCGGCAACCTGCGCCAGCCCAATCACCTGGCGAGCCTGTTGATCTGGTCGGTGATCGCGCTGGTGCCGCTGGTCGAATGGAGGCGCGTGGCGCGCTGGGTCGGCGGGCTCGTCGGCGCGCTGCTGATGCTGGGCGTGGTGCTCAGCGGCTCGCGCACTGGCTTGTATGCCGGCGCCGCGGTGCTGGTGCTCTGGGGCCTGGCCGATCGCCGGCTGTCGCGCGGCACGCGTGCGCTGCTGGTGGCCAGCGCGCTCTTTCCCGCCGGGGCTTACCTGTGGCAGTGGCTGTCCACGCACGTGGCGGCCATGCCGCATGTGGTGGCCGCCGCGCGGCTGTCCGAAGGCGACAGCTCGCATTTCGCGATCTGGCGCAACGCGCTGGCGATGATAGGCCAGCAACCGTGGTTGGGCGTGGGCTGGGGCGAGTTCAACTTCGCCTGGACGCTGACGCCGTTCCCCAACCGCCCCGTGGCCTTCTTCGACCACACGCACGACCTGTTGCTGCAACTGGTGGTGGAGCTCGGGATTCCGTGCGCGCTGCTGGTGCTGGGGCTGCTGCTGTGGGCGCTGGTGCAGGGCGCGCAGCGCGCCTGGGCGGCCAAGGGCGATGCGGGCCATGGGGCGCGCGCGGCCTGGGTGATGATCGTGATGATTGGCGTGCACAGCCTGGACGAGTACCCGCTGTGGTATGCCTACTTCCTGCTGCCCGCGGCCTGGGCCTGGGGCTTCACGCTCGGCGCCGGCCCGGCGCCGCGACCGGCCGAACAGCCCGCGCTGAGCGGCATCGTGGGCGGCCGTGCCGCCGAGGCCACCACGCTGATCCGCCTGAGCAGCGAGGGGGTGGCGCTGCGCTGGATCGGTGTGCTGATGATCGCCGCGTCGGCGGCCGCGACCTGGGATTACTGGCGCGTCTCGACGATCTTCTCCGACGAGGCCGGCCTCAAGCCCTTGCCCGTGCGCATCGCCGCCGGGCAGACCAGCCCGCTGTTCGCCCACCACGCCGACTACGCCGAGGCGACCACGGCGGAGCCGCCCTCGCGCGCGCTCGGCGCGCTCGATCGCGCGACGCACTCGCTGCTCGACACTCGTCTGATGATCGCCTGGTCCACCGCGCTGGCCGAGAGCGGCCAGTCCGAGCGCGCGCGCTACCTGGTGGCACGGCTGCGCGAATTCCGCAAGGACGACGCGCAGGAGTTCTTCGCGCCCTGCGCCGACGCGACGGTCGTCGACAAGCCTTTCCAGTGCCAGCCGGAGCCGGTCGGGTTGAAGTGGCGCGACTTTCGATGAAGCCGTTCCCGCCGACCATCAGATAGACGACTGACGATGCGTTTGGATATGAGATCGAGCCATCCTCTTAGCCGCGGGGTGCCGCTCGATGCGCCCGTGTATCTATGACTGCAGAGGCTAGATATCCTTGCGCGCCGCCGGTTGCTCGTCTTCGAAATTGACCCGCGTCTTCTCGACCACCCAGGGGTGTCGCTGCAGGCGCAAATGAATGGCCGCCACGTATTCGCCGATCAGGCCCATGATCAGGATCTGCACCGATGAGAACAGGAAGATGCCTATGAGCAGCGGGGCCTGCCCGAGCGGGAACGACTGCCAGAACAGCAGCTTGGCGACCAGATAGGCAGCGGCCACCAGGAAGCCGAAACCGGACAGCACGAGGCCGGCGATCGTGGCCACCCGTACGGGAACCTTGCTCATGGAGGTCAGGCTCAGTACCGCCTGGTCTATCAGGAGCAGGAGGTCGTTCTTGGTGGCGCCATACTTGCGCGGCGGCTTGTTATACGCGACGGTGGTCGAAGGCAGTCCGATCTCGGCTACCAGCGCGCGCGTCAGCGGCGTGGGACCGCCGATCGCACGCATGTGCTCCAGCACCCGGCGTGAATAGAGCCCGAACCCGGTGAAGGACCGGATGACGGGGCTGGAGTCGCTGAGCACGCTCATGAGCGAGTAGTAGGCGTTGCGGCAATGGCGCATGACGAGGCCATCCGCGCTGCCCTCGTAGACGCCTGCGACCACGTCAAAGCCATCTTCCCAGCGCGCGATGAAATCGGGGATCAGCTCGGGCAGGTCCTGGAGGTCGCTCGCAAGGTAGATGCAGGCGTCGCCGCTCGCTTGCATGATGCCGTGGAAGGGAGATCGCACCGGCCCGAAATTGCGCGCGTTGACGATGAGCTTGACGCGGAAGTCGCGTGCGCACCAGGCGCCGACCTTCTCGGCCGTCCCGTCGGTGGAAGCGTTGTCGATCCAGATGAATTCGAGATCGTAGCGCTGCCGGGCTTGCGCGCAGGCAGCGAAGGTGCGCTCGAACCATTCGTCGACGTTGCCCTCCTCGTTGTACGAGGCGGTGACGATGCTGAGCTTCTTTCGTTCTGGCGCAGCGGTAGCGGGCGCAATGGTCATGGTCGGCTCGTGGTTTGCGAGGAGATGGGCGGTCGGCCTCGGCATTGTGGAACATGCCGTCGCCAACCAGCCGGGGCGCCAGTTTCAAATCGTGACCAGCTCCGCCGCCTTGGCGCATGCACAATCGTCGTCGTGCTGGGCGCTGCCTTGACAGCAGGGAGCCTGCTTCCGGCATGCGGGGGCGTCCGTCCAGCGTGAAGAGAGACCGAATGAAGATCGCAAGCTTGGTGAGGCGGCTGGGCGAACGCCAGTTCGTCCGCTTCGTGCTCGCGGGAATCGTGAACACGTTGTTCGGCTTGGCCGTCTACATCGGATGCATCTTTGTCGGCATGCCGGCGTGGTTGGCCATGTTGGTCGGCACGGTTGCAGGCGTCGCATTCAATTTTCTGTCGCTGGGCGCCTATGCGTTTCGCGATTTCTCCTTGCGGCGGTTGCCGCGGTTTGTGGGTGGTTACACCGCGACCTATTTCTTCAATCTGGGCGCATTCGAAGCGCTCCACCGCTACGTCGCCGACGCGGTCTGGTGTCAGCTGTTGCTGACCGTTCCGGTCGCCTTGTTTTCCTATCTGCTGATGTCTCGGCTCGTGTTCCGAACGCATCGGGCCCGCTGAGGACGAGGGTTCCGAGCCACGGCGGGACGGCCCGCCGATCGCGCCCGATCGGGCGCCCGGTTGCGCGAACCCTGTATCCTGGGGCTCAACCCCAAGGAGCCACCATGGCCATTACCAAGAGCAAACAGTCCGCGATCAACAGCAAGCTCAAGATCGCACGCCGCAAGCTCAAGAGCGCGGCGCAGGACAAGGCGCGCAGGGCGCCGGGCGCCGACGTGCGCGTCGCGACCCACAGCGCGACCATCGCGCGCCTGTCGACCAAGGGGCGACCGGCAGTCGCCGCCGGTCGCGCCTGAACCAAGAAACCCGCTCGACGCGGGTTTTTTTCGGCCAGCCCCGTGTGGCCGGCCCCGGCGTCGACGGCCAGCTCGGCCCGGTCAGGGCTTGAGCGCGCCGTCCCCGGCCGTCCACGACCCCGACTTGCCCCCGTGCTTCTCCAGCACCCGGATGTCCCCCATCACCATCCCCCGATCGATCGCCTTGACCATGTCGTAGATGGTCAGCAAGCCGACCTGGACGGCCGTCAGGGCCTCCATCTCGACGCCGGTGCGGCCCAGGGTCTCGGCCTGGACGGTGCAGTGCACGGCGGCCTGCGGCGCGTCGATCACGAACTCGACGTCCACATGCGTCAGCGGCAGCGGGTGGCACAGCGGGATCAGCTCCGCCGTGCGCTTGGCGGCCTGGATCGCGGCGATGCGCGCGATGCCGATGACGTCGCCCTTCTTGGCGGAGCCCGCCGCGATCGCGGCGAGGGTGGCCGGCTGCATGCGGATGGTGGCGGGCGCGCGCGCGACGCGGTGGGTCTCGCGCGTGGCGCCGACGTCCACCATGTGGGCCTGCCCCAGCGCGTCGAAATGGCTCAG
>Ga0302323_100005432_pt1 | contig 10448 bp, 4 predicted proteins | sample Fen_T0_3_FD_201950 | JGI IMG/M metagenome (GOLD analysis project Ga0302323, IMG submission 201950) | Peat permafrost microbial communities from Stordalen Mire near Abisko, Sweden - Fen_T0_3 | ecosystem: Environmental > Terrestrial > Soil > Wetlands > Permafrost | place: Sweden: Abisko... | reverse complement strand
GGCGCAGTGATTCGAACGACACACTCAAGGGGGGTGGCCGGGGCAACGTGGGCAGCCGGGGCAGGCTGCGCGACGCGCTGGTCATCTCCGAGGTCGCCTTGGCGCTCGTTCTTCTGGTCGCCGCGAGTCTCGTGGTGTCGGCCTACAGACACATGGCCACGCTCGATGTGGGCTACAACCCCAAGAACCTGCTGACGATGCGCGTCAGTCTGCCAGAGGCGCGTTACGGCAACGCCCAGGCAACGCGACAGTACTTCGATCGTGCGGTCTCTCGGCTCGAAGCCCTGCCGCAGGCGAAAGCCGCTGCTGCCGCCGGCTGGGGACCGCGGATCAAGGAGCTTCGGGTCGAGGGCCAACCACCTCAGCCCAACGGGGCGCGACAGCCGGACCTCAGGCTCGTCACTCCGGACTACTTCGCCGCCGTGGGGCTGCGCGTCCTGAAGGGTCGATCGTTCAGCGGACAGGATGCGGCCGACCCGCCAGCACGCGCGGTCGTCCTGAGCGAGAGCGTGGTTCGGCGCCTCTTCACCGCAGCCGGCGACCCGCTCGGAGCGAGCGTGATCCTCACCGGCTCCGGCCTTCCACCGCTGACGCTCATCGGCATCGTGGCCGACACCAAAGACTGGTTCCGAGGCGATCCGCAGTCGGCGGTCTATGTGCTCAATGCTCATCAGCCCCGCTCCTCGATGCAGCTCTTGCTCCGCACGACCGGCGATCCTTTGAGCGCCGCGTCCACGGCACGCGCAGAGGTCCAGGCGCTGGATCCCAACCAGCCGATCTTTGCCTTGATGTCCGCCGAGCAGGGTCTGCGCAACTCGAGTTCCGGCGTCAGGACATCGGCCTCGATGATGAGCGTCTATGCGGTGCTGGCGCTCTTGCTCGCAGCCACGGGCATCTATGGGGCCATCTCCTGCTCGGTGGGCCAGCGCACGCGGGAGATCGGCGTGCGGGTGGCCGTGGGCGCCGAGGCACGGGACGTGTTGAAACTGGTGGTTGGCGAGTCGTTTCTCATCACCAGCATCGGGCTCGTCATGGGCCTGACCGCCGCCTGGGGGCTGACGCGCCTCATGTCGAGCGTCCTCTACGGCGTCGTCGCATTCAATGCGTGGACATTCCTCGGCGTCAGCTTGCTGCTGGCGGCAGCCGCGCTTGTGGCGGCCTATCTCCCCGCACGCCGCGCGGCCAAGGTCGACCCCATGGTGGCGCTGCGATGCGAATGAACGATGCCGCAGGGACGGGTTTCAAGCCCGCCTCTACGATCGAACGATGAAAGAGGGAAGGAACACGATGGAAACCTCACAGAACGGATCACTCATCCACCTCGAGAACCTGACCAAGGTCTTTCAGACTGACGAGGTCGAGACGCACGCGCTCTCCGGCGTGCAACTCGACATCGCAAAGGGCGACTACATCGCGATCTCGGGTCCGTCGGGCTGCGGCAAGTCCACGCTGCTCTCGATCCTCGGCCTGCTCGACTCGCCCAGCACCGGCGCGTACCGGCTCAATGGCCAGCCCGTCGAGAGCCTCAAGGCACGCGAACGAGCGCGCATCCGCAACCGCGAGATCGGGTTCGTATTTCAGAGCTTCAACCTGATCGGCGACCTGACTGTGTACGAGAACGTCGAGCTGCCGCTGACCTATCGCGGGATGGGGCGCGCCGAGCGCAAGCGCCGCGTGGCCGAGTCGCTGGAAAAGGTGGCCATGGCGCACCGCTCCAAGCACTACCCGAATCAGCTCTCGGGAGGTCAGCAGCAGCGCGTCGCCGTGGCGCGCGCGCTCGTGGGCGCGCCGTCTATCCTGCTGGCCGACGAGCCCACCGGCAACCTCGACTCCAAGAACGGCGAGGCCGTCATGGAGCTGCTCGGCGACCTGCACAGAAGCGGCGCCACGATCTGCATGGTCACCCACGACTCGCGCTTCGCCCGCCACGCGGATCGCACCATCCATCTCTTCGACGGCCGCGTCGTCGACGAAGAGGGCCACGACGCACAGCCTTCGGCCGTCGTGTAGGGGGCGGGTTTCAACCCCCCCCCAACGAGGTGAATCATGAGCACGCTACTTCAAGACATACGCTACGCCGTTCGCGTCCTGGCCAAGAGCCCCGGCTTCACGGCCGTCACCGTGCTCACGCTCGCGCTGGGGCTGACCGTCAACGCGACCGTCTTCTCCGTCGTCAGCGACTGCTTCCTCCGGCCGCTACCGGCGCAGGATCCGGAGCGACTGGTCGTCATCGCCCAGAAGAGCGCTCTGTCCGACATGGCGTTCCCGTTCTCCTATCCGGACTACCTGGACTTTCGCCGCGCCGTGGAAGGCGGCGAGCGCGACTCTCCGGACATGCCGAAGACCTTCTCCGGGCTGATGGCCTACAAGGAAGAGCTCGTGCATCTGAGCCGCACCGGAAGTGGCACCGAACGAACGTGGGTGCACGCAGCCAGCGGGGACTATTTCACCGTGCTCGGCGCACGGCCACTTCTCGGGCGGCTGTTTCTCCCGACTGAAGGCCGCCAACCCGGCGCTGATCCCATCGTCGTGCTGACGCACGACGCCTGGCGCAGTCGTTTCGCCTCCGACCCGAGCATCATCGGCCAACAGGTCAAGGTCAACGGCGTTGCGCTCACCGTAGTTGGGGTCACTCCGCCCGGCTTTGTCGGCGCCACCTGGGGCACAGCCCGCAGCGGATTCGTGCCGGCCACGATGCTGCCGCAGTTGTCGATGGCACACGGCGGGATGATCGGCCAACGCGGCGACAACGGCTTCTTCATGATGGGACGCCTACAACCCGGCACGAGTCTGGATCAAGCCCGAGCAGCGGTCGACGTCCTGATGGCGCGCCTCGTCACGAGCTACCCGCTACACTACGCACCGCAGGCAAAGGCGGTGGTTCTGCGCGAAAGCATGAGCCGTCCCTCCCCGGTCATGGCCACCTTCGTGCCCTTTATCGTCTCCGCCCTGATGACGATGGCCCTGCTGGTCCTGGCGATCGCGGCGGCCAACGTGGCCAACCTCCTGATCGCGCGTGCCGCCGATCGCCAGCGGGAGCTCGCGATCCGTGGTGCGCTGGGCGCCTCGCGCTGGCGGCTGCTGCGTCAACTGCTGGTCGAAAGCGTGCTCCTGGCCCTGGGCGCCGCCGTCGTGGGCAGCATCGCCGCTCTCGGCACCACTCTCTACCTCAGCACGGTTGGCGGACCGGGTGGCGATTTGTTCGCGCCCCCGACGTACACCGGAGTGGACTGGAGAATGTTCGCTTTCGCGTTTGGCATGGCGCTCGCCACCGGAGTTCTCACGGCCCTGCTCCCCGCCGTGAGAGCCACCCGCCTGGACGTCCTGCCACCACTCAAGGAGGGTGCGGGCACGATCGCTCCGAAGCGGCATTTGCTCCGGAGCGCCCTCGTCGTCGCCCAGGTCGCCGTCTCGTGTGTGGTGTTGGCGGTCGCGGGTCTCGCGCTTAGAAGTCTTCACAGCATGTCGAGCGTGAACCTTGGGTTTCAGCCGGGCAACCTGCTGCTGGCCTCGTACGATCTTGGGCTGCAGCGCTACAGCGTCGACCAGGGCCGGCAGTTTCATGCGCAGTTGTTGGAGAGAGTCCGAGCGCTCCCCGGCGTGCGCGACGCGAGCCTCACGGATCATGTGCCCTTCGGCGGCGGTTCGCTCTTGGGCGGCGTCATCGCCGAGGGCCGGCCCATCGGTGACGATGTGAACTCCCAGATGGTTGCCTCCGTCGTCGCCGAACACGGGTTCCTGAAGACAATGGGATTCCGCGTGATCGACGGCCGCGATTTCTCGAGCAGAGACGACGCGGCGGCCCCGCGCGTAGCGATCATCAATCCGGTCCTGGCCCAGCACCTCTGGCCCGGCGAGAGTCCGCTCGGGAAACGCGTCTCGTGCCAAGGCGATCCTCTCGTGGTGGTCGGCGTCGTGGGCGAGGGGCCGTACTGGTCCATGACAGACAGGTCTCGAGCACTGATCTTCAGGCCGCTGGCCCAGAACTACCGCGGCAAGGCCACGTTGGCTGTGCGGACGATGGGTGATCCCGTTCGGCTGACGTCCTCCGTGCAGCAGATCGTGCGGGGCCTCGATCCCGACCTTCCGCTCCACGACGTGCTTACCATGGACCAGCAGATCGCGCGCAGCCCGATGGGGCTCATGCCGCTGCGTATGGGCTCGCTGTTCGCCGGCGTTCAGGGCACGCTCGCGCTGCTCCTCGCGGCAATGGGCATCTTCGGGTTGGTCTCCTTTGCCGTGACCCGGCGGACCAGGGAAATCGGCATCCGTATGGCCATGGGTGCGAGCAGGATCGACGTCATCCGGCTGGTCACGCTCCAAAGCCTCAGGCTCACGACCATCGGCCTCGTTTGCGGGCTGCTCCTGACCCTTGGACTCACTCGGGTGCTGGCACGCGTCCTATACGGTGTCAGCCCCACGGATGTCATGGTGCCTGCCGGCGTGGTCACAGTCATCGTCGCGATGACAGTGCTCGCCTGCTGGCTCCCCGCCCGGCGCGCGGCCAAGGTCGACCCGATGGTGGCATTGCGATGCGAATGAGGTGAATCGTGAACACACTACTTCAAGACATACGCTACGCCATTCGCGTCCTGGCCAAGAGCCCCGGCTTCACGGCCGTGGCCGTGCTCACACTGGCGCTCGGGTTGACCGTCAACGCGACCGTGTTCTCGATCGTCAACGACTTCTTTCTCCGGCCGCTGCCGGCAAAGAACCCGGAGCAACTGGTCATCATCGCCGAGAAAAGCCCTGCGCAGTCCGACATGCTGTTCCCGTTCTCCTATCCGGACTTCCTGGACTTTCGCCGCGTCGTGGAAGGCGGCGAGCGCGACTCTCCGGACATGCCGAGGACCTTCTCCGGGCTGATGGCCTACAAGGAGGAGGTCGTGCATCTGAGCCGCGCCGGGGCCGGCACCGAACGGACATTCGTCCACGCCGGCAGCGGGGACTACTTCGCCGTGCTTGGAGTGCAGCCGTTTCTCGGGCGGCTGTTCCTCCCGAGTGAAGGCCGCCAACCCGGAGCCGATCCCATCGTTGTGTTGACACACGACGCATGGCGCAGCCGTTTCGCCTCTGACCCGCGCATCATCGGCCAGCCGGTCAAGCTCAACGGCGTCTCGTTCACCGTAATCGGCGTCACCCCGCCCGGCTTTGTCGGCGCGGCCTGGGGCACGGCCCTCTCCGGATTCGTGCCGGCCACGATGCTGCCGCAGCTGTCGATGGCGCATGGCGGGATGATCGACCGGCGCGGCGATACCGGCTTCTTCATGATGGGACGCCTGCAACCCGGCGCGAGCCTGGAGCAGGCGCGGGCAGCGGTCGATGTCCTGATGACGCGCCTCGTCACGAACGATCCGATCCACTACGCACCGCAGGCAAAGGCGGTGGTCCTCCGCGAAAGTATGAGCCGTCCTACGCCGTTCGTGGCCACGTTCGTGCCCTTGGTTGTCTCGGCCCTGATGACGATGGCCCTGCTGGTCCTGGCGATCGCGGCGGCCAATGTGGCCAATCTCCTGTTCGCACGCGCCGCGGATCGCCAGCGGGAGCTCGCGATCCGCGGCGCCCTGGGCGCCTCACGCTGGCAATTGCTGCGTCAACTCTTGGTCGAAAGCGTGCTCCTCGCCCTCGGCGCCGCCTTTGTGGGCATGATCGCTGCTCTCTGCGTCATTCCCTCCCTCAGCACGATTGGCCCGGGTGGCGACTTCGCGCCCGGTCAGTACACCGGCTTGGACTGGCGACTGTTCGCTTTCGCCTTTGGTATAGCGTTCGTCACCGGTATCCTCGCGGCCCTGCTCCCCGCCCTGAAAGCGACCCGCCTGGACGTCGTGCAGCGGCTCAAGGAAGGCGCGGGAACAATGGCTCCGGCGCGGCACTTACTCCGGAGCGCCCTCGTTGTCGCCCAGGTGGCTGTGTCGTGTGTGGTGCTGACGGTCGCGGGCCTCGCGCTTCGGAGTCTGCACAATCTTTCGAACGTCCACCTGGGCTTCCAGCCGGGCAACCTGCTTCTGGCCTCGTACGATCTTGGACTCCAACGCTACAGCGCCGAGCGGGGCCGGCAGTTTCATGCGCAGTTGCTGGAAAGGGTCCGCGCCCTCCCCAGTGTGCGCGACGCCAGCCTTTCGGACAGTGTTCCTTTCGATGTCGGTGGCTCGCTCTGGGGCGGTGTCACCGCCGAGGGCAGGCCCGCCGATGACGATGCGATCTTCCAGGCCGTTGTCACAGTCGTCGCCGAACACGCATTCCTGAAGACGGCGGGATTCCAGGTGATCGAGGGCCGCGATTTCTCGAGCCGTGACGACGGGGCGGCTCCGCGCGTGGCGATCATCAGTCAGGTCCTGGCCCGGCACCTTTGGCCCGGCGAGAGTCCGCTGGGAAAACGCCTCTCGGCTCAAGGAGATCCTCTCGAGGTAGTCGGTGTGGTGGATGCAGGGAGGTTCTGGTCCATAACAGACAGGTCTCGACCGCTGTTCGTCAGGCCGCTGGCACAAAACTACCGCGGCAGGGTCACGTTGGCTGTGCGGACAATGGGCGACCCGGTTCAGCTGACGTCCGCCGTGCAGCAGATCGTGCGGGGTTTGGATCCCGACCTCCCGCTCCACGACGTGCGCACCATGGACCAGCAGATCGCGCGCAGCCCGATGGCGCTCATGCCCCTGCGGATGGGCTCCCTGTTCGCCGGCGCGCAGGGCGTGATCGCTCTGCTGCTCGCGGCTCTCGGCATCTTTGGGCTGGTCTCCTTCGCCGTCACGCGGCGAACGCGCGAGATCGGCATCCGCATGGCCATGGGTGCGAGCAGGGTCGACGTCATCCGGCTGGTCACGCTCCAAAGCCTCAGGCTGACTTCCATCGGCCTCGCCTGCGGCCTGCTCCTGGCCCTCGGACTCACGCGGGTGCTGGCACGCCTCCTGTACGGTGTCAGCCCCACGGATGTCACGGTGTTCGGTGGCGTAGTCGCGGTCATCGTCGCGATGACAGTGCTCGCCTGTTGGCTGCCCGCCCGTCGCGCGACCAAGGTCGATCCGATGGTGGCGCTCCGATGCGAGTAGGGACAGGACTGTGCTGCCGAGAGGAGACGCAATGGACGGGGCTTCGACCGCGACATCGCGTTCGAGCGAACGAGAAAAGGAGACGAGGAACGCATGAGACGGACAATCCATGGCCTAGCGTTGCTCGGACTGGGATCCGTGCTGTTCGGCATCCTGGGCTGCGCGCCTGCAACACCCGAGCTCGTCCGAAGCTTCGAGAACAAGTCGACGGTCAGGATCCAGACCGTCTCCGGCAACTGCATCGTCACGCGGGCGACCGGCACCGCGGTGGAAGTGCACCTGACCTATGCCTACCAGCCGGCAGACACCTTCGAGCCCGTAATCAGTGAAGAGGGCGACCAACTCGCCATCGCGGAGCACATGCGCGGCTCGAATTCGGGCCACTCGACCTGGACGTTGGCCGTGCCGACTGGGACCGCCGTTCATTTCAAGAGCGCGTCCGGAAGTTTCAGGCTTTCCGGCCTGGAATCGACCGCAGCCGCAGAGACCGCGTCTGGCGATATAGAGATCAACGCAGCGTCGGGCACGTTCACTCTGCAGTCAGCAAGCGGCCGCGTCACGCTCACCGAGGTGGCCGGGAAGATCCAAGCTCGATCTGCTAGCGGCAACGTCGACGCCCGCGGCGTCGCGCTGAGCGGCAGCAGTGAGTTCTCGAGCGCGAGCGGCCACGCAAACGTGGCTCTCGCCAAGTCAGCCGCCTTCGATCTCGACGTTTCCTCCGCCTCTGGGAGCGCGCGGCTGAACTACAACAACCAGCCGCTTCAGGGACGCTATGAACTCGAGGTCAGGAAGTCCAATGGAGCGATCCATGCCCCCGTCCCATTCGAACGGGAGGAAGAAGTCGTCCACGGCGGGGAGACGTATCTCGTCAAGTCATTCCACAAAGGAAAGGACGTTCCTCGCATCCGAATCCACTCCGCGTCCGGCAAAGCGGTCTTGGTAGAGAGATGAACTATGGACGCGCTCCGATGCGAGTAGGCGCCGCCATGGCGACGGACTGAGGTGAATCATGAGCACGCTGTTTCAGGATCTACGTTACGCCGTGCGGATGCTCGCGAAGAACCGCGGCTTCACAGCCCTGGCGGTACTGACGCTGGCGCTCGGATTGGGCGTCAACCTCACGGTCTTCCGATTTGTCAGCGACTTCTTCCTGCGTCCGCTGCAGGTGAAGAACCCGAACGAGCTTGTCTGCCTCATGCAGACCAGCCCACGCTTTGGGGGCTTCGCGCTGGGATTCTCGTTTCCTGACTACCGGGACCTTCGCGATGCGATCGAAGGCGGCGACGCACAGAGCGCGGACATGGCATCGGCTTTCGCCGGGCTGCTCGCCTACGACCTGATGCCCGTCGCCCTGAGCCAGAGGGGGACAGTGACCGAGCGCACCTGGGTCGCGGCGGTGAGCGGCGATTTCTTCGAGGTGCTGGGCGTCGGGCCCGCACGGGGCCGGGTGTTCGCTCCCGGTGAAGGCCAGAAGCCCGGAGCCGATCCGGTCATCGTGCTGACCGATGACTATTGGAAGACGCGCTTCGGCGGCAATCCGGGCATCGTTGGCCAGCCGGTCACCGTCAACAGCATCACGTTCACCGTCGTGGGTGTGACGAAGCCCGGCTTCCACGGTCCGCGGTGGGCAAGTGCGACGAGCGGTTTCGTGCCATTCACCATGCTCCCCGAGTTGCAGCCAGACAACCGAGGTCGCCTCGAGAATCGCGGCCAACTCGGCACGATGGTGATGGGACGACTGCGGCCCGGCGTGAAACTGGCACAGGCGCGTGCGGCGGCGGATGTCGCGCTCGCCCGACTCATCGCCCGATACTCCGATCAGCATGTTCCGGCGAAGGCGCTGGTCATCCCGGAGCGCATGAGTCGCCCGTCACCACAGGTGGCGAGCCTCACAGCGTTGGTCGTTGCGACGCTGATGCTAGGGGCGCTGCTCGTGCTGGCAGTGGCGATCATCAACGTGACCAGCCTGCTCTTCGCGCGCGCGGTGGATCGCGAGCGTGAGCTGGCCGTGCGCGGCGCGCTCGGGGCTTCCCGCACGCGCCTCGTGCGGCAACTGCTGGTGGAGGCCGTGCTCATGGCCCTGCTCGCCGGCGGTCTCGGGGTGTGGCTTGCACATTGGACGGGGGCGTGGCTGGAAGCGACCATGCCAGTGCTTGGGGACACTCCGCCGGCGGCCAAGTACGGCGCCGACTGGCGCGTCTTCGCCTACACCGCGGGCCTCGCCCTGGCGGCCGGAACCTTCGCCGCGCTGGTTCCAGCGCTGAAGGCGACCCGCCATGCAGTTGTTCCACTGCTCAAAGAGACGACGTCGACCACCGTCTCCTCGCGCCATGCGCTGCGTGGCTTGCTCGTCATCGGCCAGGTGGCCTTGTCTTGCGTGGTCTTGATCGTCGCCGCTTTCGGCGTGCGCAGTGCCAATGCGCTCGGGCACGCGAAGCTCGGCTTCCAACCCGCCAACGTGCTACTGGCCTCCTACGACCTCGGGTTGCAGCGCTATGTCGTGCGCAACGGCGTCGAGCGCGCCCAGCGGTTCCACACGGAACTGCTCGAACGCGTCCGCGCCCTGCCGGGCGTCCGCGTTGCGAGCCTGGCCGAGCACGTGCCGTTCGACGTGAACGCCAGCTTCCCGGGCGCGATCGTTGCCGAGGGTGCGCCGCCGGTCGAAGACTCCGGCTCAGTGCTGTTCCCCGTCGAGGCGGTCGACCACGCCTACCTGCAGGCCATGGGCATCCCGATCGTGGCCGGCCGCGATTTCACGGCGAGCGACAGGCTCGATGCCCCTCGCGTCGCGATCCTCAATGAGGCGATGGCCAAACGACTTTGGCCGGATGGCAGCGCTGTCGGGAAACGCATTCTGATCGGCGGCTGGCGACCCGGGGTTGAGGTCGTCGGCGTGATTGGCAACGGCCGCTACATGGCCCTGGCCGATCAAGGAAGGCCACACGTATTTCTACCACTGGCGCAGAACTTCCGCGGCGCGGTCACGCTGGTTGTCAGCACAGCCACCGAGCCGCTGGCGCTTGCGCCAGCCATCGAACGGATCGTGCGCGGGATCGAGCCCGACCTGCCGCTCTACAACGTGCGCACGATGGAGCAACAGCTCGCCAATAGTCCGATGGGGCTGATGCCCATGCGCCTCGGCGCAACGATCGTCGGCGTGCAGGGCCTGCTGGTGCTGGTGCTGGCGCTGGCGGGTATCTACGGATTAGTTTCGTTCAACGTCTCGCGGCGGACGCGCGAAATCGGCATTCGCGTGACGATGGGCGCACGACCCTGGACCATTGCGAAGCTGGTGGCCCGCCAGAGCCTGGTTCTCGCCGGCGTCGGTCTGACAATTGGCCTGCCGCTGGCCTTTGTGGTGGCGCAGCCGCTTGGCCGGTTGCTCTACGGCGTGAGCCCGGC
>Ga0302323_100005431_pt1 | contig 10449 bp, 7 predicted proteins | sample Fen_T0_3_FD_201950 | JGI IMG/M metagenome (GOLD analysis project Ga0302323, IMG submission 201950) | Peat permafrost microbial communities from Stordalen Mire near Abisko, Sweden - Fen_T0_3 | ecosystem: Environmental > Terrestrial > Soil > Wetlands > Permafrost | place: Sweden: Abisko... | reverse complement strand
ACGCCGAATGCGGCGCGATGCGCTCGTGGGTTCGCCACGATCGCCAGCCCACAGTCGTACGGGACGTTGAGCCACTTGTGTGCGTCCGTGGACCACGAGTCGGCCTGCTCCATGCCGATCGACAGGTGGACCCGCGACGGCGTCGCCGCAGCCCACAGACCGAAGGCGCCGTCCACGTGGACCCACGCGCCGTACTCGTGGGCGAGCGGGATCGCGTCCGTGAAGTCGTCGAACGCTCCGGTGTTCACGTTCCCGGCCGCCAGCGTGACCACGGTGGGCGCGTCGGGGTCAGCCGCCAACACGGTGCGCAGCGCAGCAACGTCGATCCGTCCTTGGTCGTCGGTCGGCACCAACACCGCCGTGTCCACGCCAAGGCCCAGGTAGCGCAGCGCGAGGTCGATCGTGGCGTGCCGCTCGTCGGGCACGATCACGCGGACGCGGGGCGCACCGTGCAGGCCGTGGGCCTCGACGTCCCACCCGACACGGTGGAGCACCTCGTTGCGAGCGGCACCCAGGCAGGTGAATGACGCCATCATGCCGCCGGTCACGTATCCGACCGTCGCGTCGCCGGGCAGGTTCAGCACTTCCTTGATCCACCGGGCCGCGACCACCTCCACCGCCGCTGCCGCCGGGGTGACCGCGTTCAGCCCGCTGTTCTGGTCCCAGACCGTCGTCAGCAGGTCGGCGCCCACGGTGGCCGGGAGCGCCCCGCCGATCACGAAGCCGTAGAACCGGGGCGACCCGAAGGCCGTGAGACCGGGCTCGGCCCGCAGCGCGAGCAGGTCCACCACATCCGCGCCGGGCGTCTGGCCCTCGGGCAGGGGTTCGTCGAAGGCGGCCATCAGTTCGGCCGGACCCTGCGCCGGGGCCACCGGCCGGGAGTTCAGCGAGCCCAGCCAGGTTCGGGCGTGCGCCTGGGCCCGATCGAGGCTGGTCAGGGTGGGTTCGAGATCCATGGACCGATCGTGTCACCGGCCCGCCGCTCGGGGAAGGTGACCGACCCGCCGGGGTCGGTCCGGGCGGCCGTCAGCGACCTGGGCGAGAATCCCCCCAGTCCCCCGTCCAGCGTCGAGGAGATCACCCCGGATGGCCCGCAAGACCCGCTCCGCCCCTCCCCCGGACGACTTCCGCGAACACATCGTCGATGTCGACGTCGCCGACGAGATGCAGGGGTCGTTCCTCGAGTACGCCTACTCGGTCATCTACTCGCGCGCCCTGCCCGACGCGCGCGACGGGTTGAAGCCGGTGCACCGCCGGATCCTGTTCCAGATGGACGACATGGGGCTGCGACCAGAGCGCGGGCACGTGAAGTCGGCCCGGGTGGTCGGCGAGGTCATGGGCAAGCTCCACCCGCACGGGGACGGCGCGATCTACGACGCCCTGGTGCGGATGGCTCAGCCGTTCTCGATGCGCGTCCCGCTGGTCGACGGCCACGGGAACTTCGGGTCTCCCGACGCCGGGCCGGCGGCCATGCGCTACACCGAAGCGCGGCTGGCGTCGCCGGCGATGTTGATGACCAGCTCGATCGACGAGGACACGGTCGACTTCGGCCCGAACTACGACGGCCAGCTGCGCGAGCCGCAGGTGCTTCCGGCGGCCTTTCCGAACCTGTTGGTCAACGGCGCGGCTGGCATCGCCGTCGGAATGGCCACGAACATGCCACCGCACAACCTCGGCGAAGTGATCGCCGCGGCACGGCACCTGATCGCGCACCCGCGCGCCACGCTCGACGACCTCATGCGCTTCGTCCCGGGACCAGACCTGCCCACCGGCGGAAAGATCGTCGGGCTCGACGGGGTGCGCGACGCGTATGCCAGCGGCCGCGGCTCGTTCCGCATCCGCGCCACCACCCGGGTTGAAAGCGTGACCCCGCGTCGCAAGGGGATCGTCGTCACCGAGCTCCCCTACGGGGTCGGAGCGGAGCGGGTGGTCGAGAAGATCGCCGATCTCGTCAAGGCCAAGAAGCTGCAGGGCGTCGCCGACGTCACCGACCTGACCGACCACGAGCGGGGCCTCAGGCTGGTCATCGAGGTCAAGAGCGGCTTCGTGCCCGAGGCCGTCCTCGACGACCTGTTCCGGCTGACGCCCATGGAGGACTCGTTCGGGATCAACAACGTCGCGCTGGTCGACGGGCAGCCGCGCACCCTCGGGCTGAAGGATCTGCTCGAGGTGTACGTCGCGCACCGGCTCGAGGTCGTGCGACGCCGGTCGGAGTATCGCCGACGCCGGGCCGCCGAGCGACTGCACCTGGTCGTCGGGCTGCTCACCGCGATCGTCGACATTGACGAGGTCATCCAGCTGATCCGTGGCAGCGACGACGCGGCGCAGGCACGGGCGCGGCTGATGGAGGTGTTCGAGCTCAGCGAGATCCAGGCCAACTACATCCTCGACATGCCCCTGCGGCGGCTGACCAAGTTCTCGCGGATCGAGCTCGAGGCCGAGCGTGACACCCTGCGCCAGACCATCGAGGAGCTGAGCGCGATCCTCGACGACGAGGCGGTGCTGCGCAAGCTGGTGTCCACCGAGCTGGCCGACGTGGCCAAGCAGTTCGCGACTCCGCGTCGGACGGTGTTGTTGGAGTCGGCGGGGCAGCCCACCGCCACCGTGGCGCTGGAGATCACCGACGACCCGGTGCACGTCCTTCTGTCGTCCACCGGCCTGCTGGCCCGCACCACCGATGACGCGCCGCTGCCCACCACGGGATCGCGCGCCAAGCACGACGTGGTGCTCTCGGCGATTCGGGCGACCGCTCGCGGCGACGTCGGTGTCGTGACGAGCCGGGGCCGGATCCTGCGACTCGGGGCGCTCGACCTGCCGGCCCTGCCGCACCGGTCACCGAGTTCCTCGATCTCCAGCCCGGCGAGCAGGTGCTGGCGTTGACCACGCTCGACCCGCAGTCCGTGGGCCTCGCCCTCGGCACGGCCACCGGAGTCGTCAAGCGGGTGACGCCGGACCATCCGAGCAACAAGGACACGTGGGACGTCATCTCGTTGAAGCCGGGCGATCGCGTGGTGGGGGCCGTCGAGCTGACGACCGGCGACGAAGACCTCGTGTTCGTCACCGGTCAGGCACAACTGCTGAGGTTCGGCGCCGGCAGCGTCCGTCCCCAGGGGCGCGCGGCCGGCGGCATGGCCGGCGTCAAGCTCGGCGCCGCAGACTCGGTCGTGTTCTTCGGCGCGATCCATCCCGAAGACGACGCGGTCGTGGTCACGGTGTCCGGCTCGTCGGCCGCGCTCCCGGGCACCGACGCGGGCAGCGTCAAGGTGACCCCATACGCGGAGTACCCGAGCAAAGGGCGCGCGACGAGCGGCGTGCGCTGCCACCGGTTCTTGCGCGGGGAAGACGTCGTTCAGCTGGCGTGGGCCGGCCGTGGACCGGCGCGGGCGGCGGCTGCCACCGGGGTTCCACTCGACCTTCCCGAGCCCCTCGGCAAGCGCGACGGGTCAGGGACCGCTCTGGCCCAGCCGGTTGCCGCCGTCGGCGGCCCGGTGGTCGGGACCACCGACGCGTGACGTCGTCCCACGGTGCCGACGCCGGTCAGCGCCGCAGCTGCTCGGCAGTGGCCCGCACGCTCGGTGAGCCGCTGGCCGGGACAGCGACCGCCGTGCGGGTGTGGGTCGCCGTCGAGCACCCCGGTCCGTACCCGCGCAAGGCGGTCCCGGACGCGCTTGCGCCGGCCCTGGCCGAGTGGGTCGGACGGGCCGGGAAGCACATCCGGCTCCAGCTGATCCGACGCCCCCGCCTGCGTGGGGGCGAGACCAGCGACGCGACGACCGACGCCACGTCACAGGTGTTCGTGGCCCACGCGGCGGCCGCGCCAGTTTGGCTGGCGGCCGGACGGATCGACGACGTCGCCGAGATCAGCGGGTGGGACCCCGTGGGACTGCTGGACGGCGGTGTCCCCGAGGGAATGCGCCCCGAGCACGCCCCCGTGTACCTCGTCTGTGCCAACGGGCGGCGAGACGCCTGCTGCGCCGCATACGGTCGCGATGCCGCTGCCGACCTGCTCCGCCGCCACCCGGGCCGGGTGTGGGAGACGAGTCACCTGGGCGGTCACCGCTTCGCCCCCGTGATCGCCCGGCTGCCCGACGGATTCATGTTCGGCGGTCCCCTGGCCACCACCGAGTCCACGGCGTCGTCGCGGGGCCGCAGTGCCCTGAGCCCGCGCGCCCAAGTGGCCGAGCTCGCCGTCCTCCGTGCCTCGGACGACCGGGTGCCCCGTGCGTTGCGGGTGAGTGACGAGGGAGACCGGCTCCTCGTCACGGACGGCCCGGCGCAGTGGTCGGTCGAGGTGGCGCAGCGGCTGCTGGGCGAGCGGCGACCGGAGTCATGCAACGCCGAGGAAGGACCGGTGACGACGATCACTGCCGTGGCCGTGCACCGGGTGGTGGGGCAGGATGTGGTGACCCCGACCACGGAGCCCGCGTGATGGACCACGAGTCCCAGTTCGCCGACCTGTTCTCGGCCAATGCGGAGTTCGCTGCTTCGTTCACCGGCGGCGACCTGGCCGCACGGGCCGCGCGAGGACTGGCCGTCATCACGTGCATGGACTCGCGGATCGACCCCTTCCGAACGCTGGGAATCGCAGCCGGCGACGCGAAGATCCTGCGTAACGCCGGCGCCCGGGTCACCGAAGACGTGCTGCGGACTCTCGTCCTCGCCCACTACCTGCTCGGCGTCGACCGCGTGCTCGTGATGCCGCACACCAACTGCCGGATGGCGTCGGCGAGCGAGACCGAGATCCACGAGTACATCCAGGGCGAGTACGGCGTCGACACCCGGAGTCTGGAGTTCCGCACCACCAACGACCAACGCGCGTCGCTGCTCGAAGACCTGACCCGCATCCGCGCGTACCCGTTGCTGCCGCACACGTTGGCCGTCTGCGGTGCCATCCTCGACATCAGCACTGGGCGGCTCGACGTGGTGGACGACGCGGCGTAACGTCCGTCAGGAACCACAAGGAAAGCGGCTCATCATGGGTAGCAATGATGTGGCCCCGACGAAGTGGACGGCTCTGGGCGTCTCGATTGGTGCGGGGATCGGATTGACCGTCGGGCTGCTCGGCTGGGGAGGCGGCGGTATCCCGCTGGGTCTCAGCATCGGTGCCGGGATCGGTGTCGCGCTCGGCGCGAGCATTGACGCAACGAAGCGTCGTCGAGATCGAGGGCGTGACGGAAGTCGAGAACCCTGACCCGTACTGCTCCCTGACGAACGCGCCGCCCATCACCAAGGAGATGCAGGGCGGTCCCTCACGCCCGCATCGCCACGTACCACTCGCCGATGGTCCGGTACTTGGCATCGAAGTCCCGGTCCCAGAACAACGGTCCGGTGCTAGGGGCACGCAATCGAGTCCGTCGTCCGCAGTTCTCCCGCACCACCAGGGTGTTCGTCCAGAGCAGCGGCTCGACCGTGATCGACTGGATATCGGACCAGGCAATGGCCCGAGCCCGCAGGTTGTGGACCAGGAGTGCCTCGCGCGTCAACGTCACGCCCTGCCATCGGTAGACCAGCGCGGTGAGTGCGGCGAAGATCCCGACGAAGACGACGAAGAAGTCGACTGGTCCGAACGAGGACCCGGTCGGGGTCGAGGTGGTCAAGGCGATCACCAGCTGGGCCAAGGCCAATCCCGCGGCGACACTGCCGACGGCCCAGGCCCACTGTGCCCATGTCGACCTGAAGCGGACCCGAGCGGACCCGTCCACTTCCTGCAGAACTGACCCCATGGCGACTCCCGACAACGACGTCCAGACCACGCTACGTCCTGTCCGACCTCGAGTCACTCATGTCGTGGATTGGGGCCGGTGGGCTCCCGAACAGGTCGGCCCGCTGGACCACGCGCAGGTCAGGTTCTGGGATCTCGGCTGCTCGGAAGAGCCGGGGCAACTTCCGGCCAGTCAGTGAATCACCGCCATGACTCTCCATCACCCGTTGATATGCGTTGACCCAGAACTGGAATCCCGCGTGCGGTGGATCGCAGAACGATCCCTCGAAGTCGGCGTCCTCAACGGCGAGCACACCGCCGGGCCTGACCGCGGCCCACATGGCACGAAGACGAGCCAGACCGATCCGGGTCCCGCTTGCCTGGCCGGGCGTCGGTTTCGCCACGTACAGTGCGCCAGACCGAACGAGGAGGGCAGCATGACACCCGATCCCGAGCAGCTTCGCGGGTTCGCGGAGGACTACACAGCGGCCTGGTGCAGCATGGACCCGGCTTCCGTGGCCGCGCACTACACGCCAGCGGGCTCACTCGCGATCAACGGCGGAACGCCCGCAGTGGGTCGCGACGCTCTCACCGCGGTCGCCGCGAGCTTCTACGAGGCTCTTCCCGACATGCAGGTCTTCTTGCGAGATCTCGTCGTCGACGCAGATCGGATCGAGTTCCACTGGACCTTCACCGGCACGAACACCGGACCAGGTGGCACCGGGAACGCCGTGCGGGTGGATGGCTTCGAGTCATGGACGATCGGCGAGGATGGTCTCATCGACACCTCGATCGGAAGCTACGACGCGGAGGAGTACGCGCGACAGTTGGCCGAGGGTGCGTAGCGAAAGGGCGACGTTGCCGATCGCGAATGGGTGGACTGTCGAAGGTCGAGTCAGCGCGAACTGAGCTGCGCCTGAGCCGTCTGCATGAACCAGATCACCGGGCCGTCATCCGGGGCTTGCTCTTGGTCGACGGTCCGGAAGCCGAGGGACTGGTAGTACGCGACATTGCGCTCGTTTCCGGTTTCCAGGAAGGCCGAACAGCCCATCGCACGGGCACGCTCCAGACCATGAGTGACCAACCTCTGGCCGAGCCCCTGGCCCTGCGCCTCGGGTGAGACGCCGACGAGGTCGAGGAGCCAACAGGGCTCGTCGGGTGCGTGTGTACCCAGCCAGTCCCAGAACTTCGAGTATCGGGCCCCGCCGTCGCTGGTCAACGAGGCGATGTCGGACCGAATGCCCGGCTCGATCTCGGTCAATCGATCGGTTTTGGATGGAGGGAGCCAGGCCGCCGCTCCCCGGCAGTTGTCGATCTTCCAGACCACGCCGAGCGGGACATACCAGCGCAGGATCGCCCGGAACTGCTCGCGGATCGCGTCATGCGAGGCGGTGGGCATGGGCCAGCGGACCATCGGGTCGGTCGCGAACGCGTCGGAGAGCATGGTGGCCAGAGCGTCAACGTCGTGAGCAGTTGCGACCTCCATGTCGGCCGCGCTCACCAGCATGTCCGCAAGGGTAGCCACCCCCGACGCGTCTCCCCGACGCCCGTCAGCCGAGCCCGCCGTACCGCTCGCGCACGCCGGCGAGGTCGGCCACCGACCGCAACCGCTGGAACGTCGGCAATGCCGCGTCCAGGCACCGACGTGCCGACACGTCGTCACCCGTCGCGTGGAAGGCGTCGGCGAGGAAGACCTGCGTGCGCGCAACGTCCCACGGCACGGGAATCTGCTCGAAGCCTGCGATCGCAGTCGTGAGGTCCGCGCGCGCGACGTCAGGTTCGCCGTTCGCAAGGGCCCGACGGCCGGTGAGTCGGCGCAGGTAAGGCGGAAGGAGTCGCGTTCGTGCCCGTTCGGCGTAGGCCGTCTCGTCAGCAACGAAAGTGCCGACTGCCTCCCAGTCCCCCGCGTCGCCCAACATGTCCGCCCACACTGCGGACGCCATGGGGCGGGACACTCCTGCGACGGCCGGATCGATCTGCTCCAACAGCGTCCGAGCATGGTCGACGCGCCCAGCCATCAGCTCGATGCGGGCCAGTCCCGAATTGCGCGTCCCCGAGCCGACGTTCTCGTCCTGCTCGAGGCCGGCCATCAGGTCGGGCACTGCGTCCAGGTCCCCACGACCGGCGTGGACAAGCGCCAAGTGGGACAGACCGACCAACGAAAAGCCGGGAGGAGCTGTCAGGCGGTCGCCGAGGATCCGGACCAGCTCAGGTCCCGAGTGCTTCGTCACCTCGTCCCAGTCTCCGAGCAGGTACTGGGCGGCGACGCGCCAGGCCAAGGCGTGGATCAGGACGCCCTCAGCGGAGGCATCGCCGAGGAGCTCCCGGAACTCATCGACCCGCTGAGCAGCCAGGTCCGGTTCGCCGCGCTGCAGATGGGTCCACGCCGACACGGAGTAGATGTCGCCGAGCTCCCACACCTGACCTTCGAGCTGTGGAACGAGGGCCAGTCGGAGGGCGTCGATCTGCGCTGCGTCGCCGTAGTACCCACGGTCGATCGCCGGGGAAGACGCGCCGTCGAGCGCGGCCGACGCGAGGGCTGCGTCACCCAGCCGCAGGGCCATCTCGTACCCGGCGTACCCGGCCGCCTCGGCCTCCTCGTAGGTCGGCGTTCCCTCCAGCTCACGCGCCGCCACACCCCACCCGCCGAGGAATGCGGTCAACGTCAACAGCTGCACCGCCTCCCGGCTGTCACCGGGCGGCAGATGGGCCGTGCCCAGCCTGACGTAGTGCAGGGCCTCCGCGGCCGGAGGAATCTTGCTCATCGACCCCGGCCAGCGCAAGGGAATCGTCGCGGCGGAGGCACACGCCTGGGCGAGTGCGGTGGGGTCCGTGTCGAGCTGTTGGCGCAGGTCGGCCGCCTCGCGGAACGCGCGCCACGCGGCATCTCCTCGGTACTCAGCCCTCCGCACCTCACCCAGCAGCTCCAACGCAGAGGCTCGCTCGACGATCGAGTGGGTCAGACTCACTGACCGCTCGGCCATCGAGGCCGCCTTGTCCAGCACGAAGCAGGCCAGCGACTGACGGGCAGCAGCGGCCGCCGACTCCATGGCGTTCAGCCGGACCTTCTCCAGCCAGCCGGCGTCGATCGCGACGTCCTCCCGCCCGTTGAGATAGGCCTCGTGCCAGTGGTGGGCCAGGAAGTCGCTGAACTCCCTGCGCCGCCCGCCGGCCAGGTTCTGCAGCCACTCGGCCGTCGCAGCGTGCGAACGAGCCCGCTCGGCCCGGGGCAACGACCCGTACGCCACGTCGCGGGTCAGCACATGTTTGAAGATGAGCTCGTTCTCGCCGGCCAGGCTCGACCCCGGGCGCGGCCGCACGAACTCACGGTCCACCAGCTCAGCCAGCGAACCGCTGACGTCGAGCCGGGTCCCGTCGTCACCGAGCCCGGTCATCAGGGCGCCCGGCCAGAACGTGCGCCCCACCACGGCAGCGGCCTGCAGCACCCGCTTGCTCGCGGGCGGCAAGAGGTCGATCCGCGACGCGAGCACCCCGTGAACGGTGTCGGGCAGCTCGACCAGGTCGATTCCCGGCACCGCGCGCCAGCCGCCTGCGTCCGAGATCACCTGTCCCAGATCGATGAGGTGACGCACGATCTCCTCGAGGAAGAACGGGTTGCCCTCGGCTCGTTCCAGGATCTGCGTCCGGACCGACTCGGGCAGGTCCTGGATCTCGACCAGCGCGTTCATGAGCCGAGCGGCGTCGGCGGCGCTGAGCGGATCCAGCCCGATCGCCGACATGTTGCGCCGGGCTCCGCCCCACCCGGGCCGGTTGGCCGCCAGCTCCGGCCGGGCCGGGCAGATCAGCACCACTCCGCCGGTGACGTGGTCGGTGAGCCCGTCGAGCAGGTCCAGCAGCGCCGGATCGGCCCAGTGGATGTCGTCGACGACCACGACCAGCGGCGCGTCGACCGCCAGGCAGGTGAAGAAGGCGCGCCAGGCGTCCTCGACCTCGACCCGCACCTGACGGCCGTCCATCGAGGTCAGCGGTGAATTCGGCTCGACCAGCCCCATGGTGTAGGCAAGCGCGGAAGCAGTGCGCATCGGATCGGCGACGAGGTCGCAGTTGAGCAGCGTCCGGCCGATCTCCTGGAGTTTGCCCAGGGCAAGCTCCGACGAGTCGCTGTCGAGCACTCCCGCCTCGCGCTTGGCGATCTCCGCCAACGGCCAGTACGTGACGCCGTCACCGTAGGGCAGGCACCGTCCCTGGACGATGCGCGGTGTCGGTTGCTGCTGTTGGGCCCAGTTCAGAAACTCTGCCGTCAGCCGGCTCTTCCCCACCCCGGCTTCGCCGTAGATCGTCACCAGGTGGGCCCGGCCCTCACCAGCCGTGCGTGAGTAGATGCTGCGCAGCAGGTCGATCTCCGGGTCGCGCCCGACCATGGGCGCGCGCAGACCGGGGATGCCGCGGTCGGGCCGTGCTTCGTCCTCGCCCAGCACCAGGAAGGCAGGCATGGGCTGGCTCTTGCCCTTCAGCTCCAGATCCCCGATGAGTCGGCACCGGAACCCGCGGACGGCGTTCATCGTCCGCTCGCCCGTGACCACCTGACCTGGGCCCGCGGCCTGCTCGAAACGTGCGGCGACGTTGACCGGGTCGCCGGTGACGAGCGCTTCCCCGACCTGTGGTGAACCAGTAGCCAGGACGTCGCCGGTGTTCACGCCGATCCGGATGGCCAGCTCCACACCGTGCACCCGGTTGAACTCCGCGTTCAGCTCCGTGACGCGACGCTGCATCCGCAGGGCGGCTCT
>Ga0302323_100005430_pt1 | contig 10449 bp, 7 predicted proteins | sample Fen_T0_3_FD_201950 | JGI IMG/M metagenome (GOLD analysis project Ga0302323, IMG submission 201950) | Peat permafrost microbial communities from Stordalen Mire near Abisko, Sweden - Fen_T0_3 | ecosystem: Environmental > Terrestrial > Soil > Wetlands > Permafrost | place: Sweden: Abisko... | reverse complement strand
CAACTCACCTTGCTGAGCATCCGGTTGGGCAGGCGCGTCCGGTGCCCTCGACGCGGCTTGCGCGCGCAAGCGATGGATCAGGTCCTTGGGGACCTGATGAACGCGTGTGGCGCCGTCGTCGCGCTTTGCAGGGGCGATGGAAGCAAGCGGCACGGCCTGAGTGGCCGCTGGCGGGTTACTGCGCTTGAGCGAAGCAACCCACCGCTGGAAACCGCTTCGTTGCTTCAACCCTCCGTTCGCACTCATCAGTAAACTCCTAAAACGGCCTGCCCGCAGTCAAGCTTATCCTATCTCAATCGCGACACACGTGCCCACTCCCGCGCTCATTCCAGTGCAGTTTGGTGGGCGGGCCGGAGCGAGGGTGCGACGCTGTGCGCGAGCCGTGCAACAGCGAATCATCGCCCGAAACCAACTCTCCCAATCCAAAGCCGAGACAGCCGTTCAGATCTGCGACTCTGCTGTCGCACAGCGGCGCCTGCGGCGGAAAGACTCCATCCAAACACGTCCACCTCGCGCTGCCCGGAGCAGGCCCGGCCGAGCATTTGTTCAGGCTGGTGTTTTGCGGCAGACATTCTGGCGCAATCTCCGCGACAAATTCGGTCCTGCCGAGCCATTGCCTCTCCAAGATGTGGCGCGCTGAACGCGCAATCTCGCAGCCGAATTCCCTGTCTGGGATTCACCTTCACTGGTGCAGAACCAACAGCGCCGCGCGGCGCTTGCCGGTCGTCAGAGCGGGTCGACGGCGACAGACGGACGTCGTCGTCTTCGTCAGCCACAGTCGATACGACAAACCGATACTTTGATTTGTGATTCGATATCCGTCATGCGATCGGCCATCCAACTCGAATTGTTGCGGAGGAGGACCAGCTGAGTGAGGCAGGCGCTGCGAGGTCGTCGATCGGGCTGACAGACAGCGCCTCGCTTGGTGGCCGTCCGGGCATGGACGGCCGGCGCCTGGGGCTCAGTCGAGCGGTTGGCAGCTGAGACCCGCTGCCAGGGGCGCTCGCCTGCGCCCCGATCCACGGCGGGCAGCCCAACCGAGCTCGTCTCTCGGGAGGGCGCACCGGAGCACCGGCGATGGTCGCCCGCTGTACGCTCCCAGGCAGCAAGAGGCGCGCTCAATCCGGGCCATTCACGCCTGGCTCGAACCATTTCAGAGGAAGGCTGGAACCACCGAGGGTTCTCCGCTAGCCTCCGGCCCCTCGAATGACCGAACCTTCCTCGCTGGAGCCGAGCATCGCTCTGGCCGCATACGCCGAACCGTTAGCGTCGAATCGGCGCGTTTTGGTGTTTGGCAACGCGCTCGGGGCGCTGTGCCTACAGCTCTTGGAGCGTGGCGCGCGATCCGTCCATGTGTGTGACTCGGACGCACTGCGAGTTTCCGAGGCAACCGCGCGCAATCGCTCCACGCAGGTTTCGTTCTCGAGCCTGGCCGACAGCGATTTGGCGCTGCGGGACGGGGCATTCGACCTTGCCTTGGTCGACAATCTGGGCGCCTTCAACGCAGCCTCGCTAGTGCGGACGGCCAAGCGAGCGGTCGGCTCACGTGGGGCCGCAATCATCGCCTGTCCCAATTCGGAAGCCGCGTTCCCGCTGCTCCGCGCGAACAACCCGTCGGGCACCAGCCTCGATTACTACGCGCTCTACGACGCGGTTGCCGCCGAGTTCGAACACGTGCGTATGCTCGGCCAGACGCCCTTCGTCGGCTACGCGATCGCTGATTTTTCGGCCTCCGGTGAACCGGAGCCCGCGCTCGATACGAGCTTCGTTCCGGGTGGCGCCGAAGAGCCGGACTCGTTCATTGCCTTGGCCTCGGGACACGAGGTCAAGTTGGACGAATTCGCCGTGATTCAGCTGCCGACGCGGCGTCTGCTCCGCAGCGCCGCGCAGGCTCCCGCTCCCGCCCCTGCTCCGGCACCGAGCACGTCGGCCGAGAGTCTGGCGCAAGGCAAGGCGCGAGACGGAGAGCTTGCGCGTCTGAATCAATGGATCAAAGAGCTCGAATCGCGCGCGAGCACCGCCGATGAACGCGCCGATCACGCCGAGACCGAGCTCGAAGAGCTCCGTCCGAAGCTCGACGCGGAACAAAAGGCGCACGCGGGCCTGAGAGCACAGCACGACAAAGAGGTGAGCGCCTTACGCGCAGAACTGAGCGCGCTCCGCACCCAGTCGAGTAACCTGCGCGGTGAAGCCAGCGTCCTGCGGGCCGAGGCCAGCACGCGGCAAGGTGATTTCGACTCACGAGCGAGCGAAATTGCGCGCCTCACTGCGGAGCTCAATCGCGTGACCGCGGAGCTCCTGCTTCGCGACCAGCAACTGTTGGTTCGGGATCAAAAGCTCGCTGAACAGAGCACGCGACTCGCGGAGCAAAGCACCCAGCTCGCCGAACGGAACACGCGGCTCGCCGAGCAAAGCACCCAGCTCGCCGAACGGAACGCGCGGCTCGCCGAGCAGAGCGCACAGCTGACCGAGGCCCGCACCGAGCTCGAACACGCGGGCAGCAGCGAGCTCGGCGAATTCGAAAGGCAATTGGCCGAGCGGGGCGCGGAGATCCGCGGGCTGGAACAACAACTGCGCACCGCCGAGCGCACTGGGCGCGAGCTGGTCCACGAGCTCACGCGCCGACAGAGCGAAGCCGAAAGCCGAGGCAATGCGGAGCTCGAGCGCGCCCTGAGCGAGCGTGAAGCGGATCTGCAGGCCGCCGCGTGGACCATCGAAAGCCTCTCCCTCCGGCTGGAATTGGCTGGGAAGTCGTCGAACAATGAGGCGCCAAGCGCAGAAAACGCGACCGCCGCTCAAGAAGCGCGTTGACAGGCTGATCGGAAGCCTTACCTTGCCGACCATTCCCCGGTCCGGCGACATCCAGCATGAGTGAAAAGCGCGACTATTACGTGGTCCTGAGCGTGTCTCGGGAAGCATCCGACGACGACATTCGCAAAGCCTATCGCCAGGCCGCGCTCAAACACCACCCGGATCGCAATCCGGGCGACCAGGCCGCCGAAACGAAGTTCAAGGAAGCGACCGAAGCGTACAGTGTACTTTCGGACGCCGAGAAGCGCGCCGCCTATGATCGCTATGGGCACGCTGGGTTGAATGGTGGTGCCGGGTTCGATTTCAATGGCGCCGGGATGGGCGATATCCTGAGCCACTTCCAGGACATGTTCTCCGACTTCTTCGGAGGCTTTAGCGGTCAGGGCCAACCGGGCGCAGGCGGGCGGCGCAAGCGCGGCGTCGATCGCGGGCAGGACGTGCGAGTAGAAGCCGTCATTTCGCTCAAAGAAGCGCTGCTCGGTGGCAAGCACGAGATCACCGTGAGTGGCGCGGCGCCGTGTGACACCTGCGCGGGTTCGGGCGCAGCGCCTGGCACCAAGACGGAGACCTGCACGCAGTGCCGGGGCTCAGGTCAGGTCACGGCGCAGCGCGGCTTCATCATGTTCTCGAGTCCGTGCGCCCGCTGTCGCGGCACGGGGCAGTACTTGCCATCCCCCTGCCAAACCTGCCACGGAGCGGGTGCAGTCGAGCGGCAACGCAAAGTGCTGGTGGCCATCCCCGGCGGCATCGACTCTGGACAGCGTTTGCGCGTGCCCCGCCAGGGCATGCCCGGGCCCAATGGCCTCCCCGCCGGCGATTTGTACGTCGATATCGAGGTCGAGGGGGACCCGCGCTTCGAACGGCAAGGCGCGGACCTCGGCACGCGCGCTTCCATTTCGTTCACGGAGGCCGCGCTCGGCTGCAAAGTCGAGATCCCGATGCCGGACGACACGGTCGTTACGGCGGATGTCGAGCCCGGGACTCAGCCCAACAGCGTGATCGTCGTGCACGGGCAGGGGATGCCGCGGCTCGATCGCCACGGCCGCGGCGATCTGCACGTCGCGGTCAACGTGCGCGTGCCGAAGAAGCTAAGCAAGCAGGCGAAGAAGCTGCTGCGCGACCTCGAGGCGGAGCTCGGCGACGCGGCTTCTGAGTGAGCACTGAGCTCGGCGCCCGCGCTCAGCCAAGCTGCTCGGAAAGCTGAAGGAGCTCGGCTCGCGTTCGCTCGATCGGCTCGCTGTGCAGGGCGTCTTGGCCGAGAAAGCGCTCGAGCTCCGGCAGCACCGCAAGCGTCCGGTCGAGCCGCTCATCGCTGCCCTTTTCATACGCGCCGAGCGCAATCAGCTCGCGTTTTTGCTCGTAGAGGGCGAGGGCGCTGCGCATTCGCCGCGCCGCTCGAACCTGCGCCGGGGGCGCGACTTGGTCCATCACCCGCGAGAGAGACAGCACCGGGTCGACCGCCGGGTAGCGACCGCGCGCGGCTATCTGGCGTTCCAGCACGATGTGGCCGTCCAAAATCCCGCGCACCTCATCGGCGATCGGCTCGTCCATATCGCCGCCTTCCACGAGCACGGTGTAAATGGCGGTAATCGAGCCGCGCTCGCCCTGACCGCTGCGTTCCAGGAGACGCGGCAAGAGCGCGAAAACGCTTGGCGGATAGCCGCGGCGCGCCGGCGGTTCGCCCGCGGCGAGACCAATTTCCCGTTGCGCGCGGGCGACTCGCGTCACCGAGTCAACGAGCAGCATCACGTTCTTGCCGTCGTCACGGAAGCATTCCGCAATCGCCGTCGCGACTTGCGCCGCGCGCAGTCGCTCGACCGGGGGCGCATCGCTCGTCGAGACCACCACCACGGAACGCGTGCGACCCGCCGCGCCGAGCGCGCGCTCCAAAAATTCCGACACCTCTCGCCCCCGCTCACCGACCAACGCCACCACGACCACGTCCGCGCTCGTGCCCCGCGCAATCGCGCCGAGTAAGGTGCTCTTACCCACGCCGGAACCCGCAAAGAGTCCGATTCGCTGTCCGACTCCGAGCGTCATGAGCGCGTCAATCACACGGACGCCCGTGGCCAGCGCGGTGTCCACCGGTCGACGCCCGAGGGCCGGCGGGGGCGCGCGGTCGACCGGCACCCATTTGAGTCCGGTCGGGGCCGCTCGGCCATCGATCGGACGCCCCAGACCGTCGAGGACGCGACCGAGCAGCGACTCGCCCGCGCCGACCTCGAAACCACTGCCGGTGGACTCGACGAGATCGTCGGGGCCGACTCCGGAAAGGTCACCCAGCGGGACGACCAAGGCCTGGCCGTCGACGAAACCGACGACTTCGGCGCCGAGCGGCTCGCCGCGTCGGTGGACGATCAGCACGTCGCCCACGCGCGCGCCAGGAAGCGTCACGCGCAGCATCAGCCCCGTGACGCCCACCACCTTGCCGACGGGCCGCAGGGTGGATGTCCCCGCGAGCCGCGCCCGGAGCAAATCGATGTCCACGGCAAGAGTTTGCCCAAACCCTGCCAAGGGTGGGAGGCTTTTGTCGTGGGCTCGCACTATCCAGCATTCCGGCGCACTTTGGCGCGTCGCCTCTCACGACCTGGCCTCGGCGCCGTGTCGATTGCGCTGTTGTCGCTCGGCTGTCAGGCGTCAGCGAGCGGGAACGTGAAGACGAACGTGCGACACGACTCCGAAGTGGGGCCGGACGACGTGGCCGACTTCAATAAGCCGCTCAGCGCGAAAGCGCTGGCCAACCCAGCGCTGCAGGCGAACTTGGCCGAGCCCACACTGCTCGGTGCACGCCACGACATGAGCCTCGTCGCCGAGCACGCGAGCGCGGCGTGCGCCTGCCTCAAAGTCGCCATCGGCTCGGCATCTTCAGCCGCCTTTCGCTGGCAGGGAGCCGTGCCGCACCTCAACGACGACACTCAGCTCGCCATCGCGCTGAGCTCCGAAGGCGTCCCCTGCGGCAAGGAACCAAAGGGCAGCTCGGGCGCGTCGTACTGGGGTTACCGAATTGCCGGCAATGACGTCCTGGTGTTCGTGGAGGGTGCACGCTCGGGACCCCCGCGGACGAATGCTGCAATCATTCCGAAACCGCTCGGGGATGGCCAGGTCTACTTGGCTCCCGCCAAGCGCAAGCTGCCGTATGGACGCTCGCTCGACAGCAAAGCCGAGCGCTGCAAAGTCGGCAACGTTCCCACCAAGCGCAGCACGCCGTTTACAGCGGGTGAGCTGGGCGACACGTCGGTTCGAAACGAGGGCACCGCCCCAACCGTCGACGATGGGGAATAACGCAACGTAGAATAACGCAACAGCGTGCGTTCGCTCACGCGCTGCTGCTCTGAAATCGACTCGCACTGCTCACATTCTGGTGGAAGAAACGAACGGGCTCGTGTGTCCTCTCTGTGTGGACGCGGCCGGGAGGCATCCTCCCCCCACCACCAAGTGTCCCCGGTCGCGTCCCCCCTCCTTCCGCCTAGGTAGGCTCAAAACCCGCGTGTTCGCGCGGGCCACCGCGCGGCGGGTCGCCGGTGGTGTTAGCTTGTGCGCGTGTCAAAGCACTCCGTCCTTGCGAGATACGCAATCAGGTCAGTCCTGCTCGCGGCTGGGATCTCAGTCACGGTGGCGGGAGCAGGCTGCGCTGGCGAAAGCTCGGCGCACCGCCCATGCCCGACGGATGCTTGGGCGGGGACTTGCCAACTTCACGATCTGCGAAAGGTGGAAGACCGAGAGCTGCCCATGCCCTACGTCGTGTACGAAGCCATCTACACGCCGCAGGCCAACGCAGAGTACCGGCGTTTTACCCCGATCGACGTGCGGATGCGCTTCGGCGCCCCCGCACGGTTGGAGTTCGACTTGGTGAAACACTTGAAGCCGCAAACGGTGGTGGCGTGCCATGCGCCCGCGCTCCCTGGCAGCTGCGGAGCGGGGGATCTCGTTGCCGACGTAGTGCCTTTCGATGCCGACCGCGCAAGCGCCGCACAGGCTCCGCACACCGTCGGCTGCGCCGCCATCGATGCAGCGAGTGAGCAAGACCGTGTGGCCAAGTCCCAGCAAGGAGCGAGCGTGATCCCAGAGCAGTTCGCGTTTGCGGAGGGCTCGGCCGAGCTCTCGCCCGACGATAGCGGCGTCGCCAGCGCGGTGGCCGAGCGGATGAAGGCAGATCCGAGCCTCGAGTGCGTGGGGGTCGTCGGGCAGATCAGCCGCGGCGAATCCTCGTCGCTCGGCGAAGCGCGCGCGCGTGCCGTCAAGCAGCGTTTGGTTTCGCTGGGCATCGACGGCAAGCGGCTGCTCACGATCGCGGTCACTGCCAGCGTGTATGGCCCGGCAGCCAGGGCAGAGTCCATCGAGACCGCGAACCGTGCTCGGGTGTTGCTCCGCGTGCTGCTGAAGACCACGGGCGCACAGGTCCAGTGAGCATGCCTCGAGCAGCGCGCTTCGTCAGCTGGGCGGCCGCGGCGCTCTTGGCGGGCGCGAGCGCGACCGCCGCGCACGCCGAGGCTCCCGTGGCGGGTACGGAACAGGCACCGGTCACCGCGCCCGAAGCTTGCCACGCACTTTTGCCCGCCGAGACGAGCGGCATGCTGCCCGTGCCCGGCGGCACCTTCATCATGGGCGCCGACGGCGTCGGCGAGCGCGACGAGCAGCCCGCTCACGCAGTCGCCGTGTCCAGCTTTCTCTTGGATACGACCGAAGTCACCAATGGAGCGTATCTGGAGTGCGTCAGCGCGGGCGCCTGTAAGCCATACCGAGACAACGTCGCCCGCGGGTTTCACGCGGGGCCTGAGGCAGGGTTTCGCGGCCCAGAGCAGCCCGTAGTCGGCGTTTCCTGGTTCGACGCCAGCGATTATTGCAAGTTCCGCGGCAAGCGCTTACCGAGCGAAGCCGAGTGGGAGCGCGCGGCGCGTGGTGACGACGGGCGCACGTACGCATGGGGAAACACCGCCCCAGACCCAGCGCGGCTTGCCTGCTTTGGACGCAAGGTCGGCGCCCCGGGTGCGACGACCATGAAGGTCGGCTCCTATCCTGATGGACGCGGGCCTTATGGACACTTCGATTTGACTGGCAATGTCTGGGAGTGGACGGCCGATATCTACGATCCCATGGCCTACCTCCGGCAGGACGCCTCGCGCGGCATTCCAGGCACCTGCGAGCAAGTCCTCGAGTCACTTTCAGCGCTCCGCACGGGCAAACGTCAGGGCTACACCGGCTCGAATCCCATCCCCAGGTCCTGCGAGCGCGCGCTACGAGGTGGCGCATTCAATTATCCCGGTGCCGGGCTGCGAGCGTCCAATCGCGTCCACCACCCGCCACAATGGCGCATGTTGGTGGCTGGTTTTCGCTGTGCCAAAGACCAATGACGCACGTCGAGGCAGGACGACCGTCCCGAACTCGGACGCCCCCCTGCGCTGACCCGTCTCGTTTTGGGAGCACCACACGCGCGAGCGCACGACTCCTCCACAAGACGACGCAGTCCTGCGTATTGGTGAACTGCGTGCTAATCTATTTCCGAGTGGCGCCGCTCTAGGGGTCACGCCGCGTCACATCGCTCCTACCCACACACCCACCAGCCACTCGATTGACGAGCCCCTCGCGTCACATCTCGACTCAGGATCGCGTGCTCGACACCGGGCCAGCACGCTTGATTGCCATTGCGGGCTCGCAAGCCGGCAGAAAATTCAAGCTCGCCGACCAGACGTTGATTGGCCGTTCGAGCGACGCCACCGTCACGCTCGAGGATCTGGAGGTTTCGCGCAATCACGCCCGCATCACCAAGGGTGAGCTGGGCGCGTACCTGCTGGAGGATCTCGGGAGCAAGAACGGCACGCAGGTGAACGGTCTACCCGTCAGCCAGCACCTCCTGTCGTTCGGCGACAAGATCCAAATCGGACCCCAGGTCCTGCTGCTGTTCGCTCCCTTCGACCCGGTAGAGGACCAGCTGCTCCAGCGCCAGCGGCTCGAGGCGCTGGGCAGGGTCGGCGCGGGAGTCGCGCACGACCTGAACAACATGCTCGGCGCCATCGGCGCCAGTATCGACTATTTGTGCAAGCTCCCCGGCGACCGCGCTTTGCACAGCCAAGAGGTGAAGGAGTGCTTCGCGGACATCCGGCTCGCTGCGGGGCAGGCCTCGGATCTCACCGGCGGGATTTTGAAGTTCGCGCGCGGCCGGGCGCAAGCGCACTCGGCAGTGGACGTGTCCAACTTGTGCGGCGACGTGCTCCGGCTGATCCGCCATACCTTCGATCGCGCGATTCAAATCGAGGCCAAGATTCATCCCGGCCTTTCGGTGCGCGGGGATCAAGCAGAGCTGCATCAAGTGCTGATGAATTTGTGCCTGAACGCACGCGACGCGATGCCGCACGGTGGCATCCTCCGCGTGGCGGCACGCGCCATCCACGACACCGACGTACTGCCTTCGTCGGTAGACCGAGCGGTGCCACACCTCGTACTGTCGGTCGAAGATACGGGCGTGGGCATGGACAGTGCGACACGCGCTCGAGCCTTCGAGCCCTTTTTCAGCACCAAACGCGAAGGAGCGGGGTTCGGCCTCGGCCTCGCCACGGTCCGTGAAGTGGTGGCGTTTCACGGTGGCCACATCGAAATCGAGAGCGAAGAAGCCAAGGGCACGCGTTTTCTGATCTTTCTGCCACTACACGCAGCGCGCGCCGAGGAGCGCCACGTCACCGGTGCATCCGCCGCACAAGTCGCGAGCTCCCGCGGCCTGATCTTGCTCGTCGACGACGAGGAGGTCGTGCGCCGGAGCTTCGCTCGTCTGCTTCGTCAGGCGGGGCACCGAGTGGTCGAAGCCAATGACGGCGTGAAGGCTGCGGAGCTGTACAGGCAAGCCCAGCCGCGGCCGCACGTGGTGATCCTCGACCTAGACATGCCAATCCTCACGGGTGAAGAGACGCAAGAGCGCTTGCTGGCCATCGATCCGCGCGTGCGCATCCTGTTCGTTTCCGGCCACGACGAGCCAGCTCGCGAGGCGGCAGTTCGGGTACGCGGCGCGCTCGGCTTTCTGCACAAGCCGTGCAAAGCGCAGGCCTTGCTCCGCGCCGTGTCGGAAGCCGTCACTGGCCACGAAGAAGAGCTGCAGCACGAGGAACGCACGCAACCCGTCTAGCAGTGAGGGGCAGGTCCGTGCGGCCACCAGCGCCCGGCTGCATTTTCGCCCCGCATTCGCGAAGCGGCAGCGTTCCACGTTGCGCCGACGCAACGGTGAATCGTGAACCAGCCGCTAGCGGGACACCGCCCACGGCAGCAAGCTCCGATGACGGTTGCGATGACGCAACCTTTCCTCAGGAGTTCAGCATGTCAAATTCAAGTCAGTGGCTCATCGATGCGTCTCACTCGAGCGCGGGCTTCAGCGTTCGGCACATGATGATCAGCAACGTCCGCGGTGAGTTCCAAAAACTCGAAGGCAAGGTCACCTGGGATCCGGCGCGTCCCGAAGCCACACAGGTCGAGGCCACGATCGACGCGGCCTCGATCAGTACGCGCGACGCGCAGCGCGATGGCCATTTGAAGAGCGCCGATTTCTTCGATGTCGAGAAGTTCCCATCGCTGACCTTCAAGTCCAAGTCGGTAAAATCCGCGGGGAGCGACGCGTTGAGCGTCACGGGTGACCTGACCATTCACGGGGTGACG
>Ga0302323_100005427_pt1 | contig 10451 bp, 6 predicted proteins | sample Fen_T0_3_FD_201950 | JGI IMG/M metagenome (GOLD analysis project Ga0302323, IMG submission 201950) | Peat permafrost microbial communities from Stordalen Mire near Abisko, Sweden - Fen_T0_3 | ecosystem: Environmental > Terrestrial > Soil > Wetlands > Permafrost | place: Sweden: Abisko... | reverse complement strand
ATCCCCACGCTGATCATGGCCGAGGCGCGCAATTTTCCCGAAATCGCGCGATTTTATTTCGAAGAGGTGATCCAGCCCGGGCAGGCGACCATGGCGGCGGTGATCCAGCGCGGCATAGACAGCGGCGAGTTCCGCCCGGTCAACGCGATGCACGCCGCGCACCTGCTGACCGCGCCTTTCCTGCTGATCGGCTCCTGGCGCACCTCGATGGTCGACGCCGCAGACGCCATGGACCCGCGCTTCATCGACGGGCCGGCGGTGCTCGACCTGCATCTGGAGATGCTAAAGCGTGGGCTGGCGGCGCCCGGCAGAATGCCCGCAGCCGGCGCGCCCGCGGCGCGCAAGCGACTGGCGAGCGAGCCTGCGGCGCGACCAAAGATGGGCTTCGCCGCGGGTGCGGCACCGAAAAAACCGGTCCCCGTCCAAGCAGCGGCACCGAAAAAACCGGTCCCGCGGACCAAAGCTGCAACCCTGGCCGCACGCCAGGCCGGCAAGCAGCCGGCGTTGAAAACCAATAAGGGCACGAAATGAAAAAGACCGCACTCCTGCTCTGCGCAGGATTGGTGGTGGCCGCTGTTGCAGCAGGGGGCTATGCGATGAAGCGCGCGCGCACGCCTGCGCCCGATGCCGCGACGGCGGCCGCGTCGGCCACGGCCTCCAGCGGGGCTGCAGCGGCACCGAAAGCGCTGGAGATCGCCGCTTCCGACCTGATCAGCGTCGCCACCCGCGAAATGCGCCGCACCCTGCCGCTCACCGGCCAGCTCAAGCCGGCGAACCAGGCCGTGGTGCGCGCCAAGGTGGCCGGCGAGATCGTCGAAATGCGCGTCAAGGAAGGCCAGGCGGTGAAGTCCGGCGAACTGCTGGCGCGCATCGACCCCACCGAGTACGCCGCCAAGCTGCAGGAAAAGCTCGGTGCACTGGAAGGCAGCAAGGCCCAGTACGAGTACAACGAGAAGACCCGGCGCAACAACGAAGAGCTGCTGCGCAAGAACTTCATCTCGAAAAACGCCTACGACAACACCCAGAGCAGCGCCAGCATCTCGCAAGGCCAGGTCAAGACCGCCGAGGCGCAGGTGACACAGGCGAAAAAGGCCCTGGACGACACCCGCATCGTCGCACCCTTGGCTGGTGTCGTTTCGGAGCGCGCCATGCAGGTGGGCGACAAGGCGGCGGTGGACTCCAAGCTGATCGGCATCGTCGATCTGACCCGCATGGAGATCGAGGCCTCGGTGCCGGCGGCCGACATCCCTTCGGTCTCGGTAGGCCAGGAGGTGCGCTTCACGGTGGAGGGCTTCGGCGACAAGGTCTTCACCGGCAGCATCGCGCGCATCAATCCGGCCGCGGCGGCGGGCTCGCGCTCGCTGGTGGTCTACATCGAGGTCGCCAATCCCGACAGCCTGCTCAAGGGCGGCATGTTCGCCAAGGGCGGCCTGACCCTGGATTCCCGCGCTGCCGTGCTGGCGGTGCCGATCGCGGCGCTGCGCGAAGAAGCCGGCCAGCCGGTGGTGTACCGCGTCGAGGCCGGCAAGCTGGTGCGCAGCGCGGTCAAGACCGGGGTGCGCAACGAGGAAGAAGGCTGGGTCGAGATCACCGCCGGCCTGAGCGCGGGCGCGCAGGTGGTCAAGGCCAACCTGGGCGAGTTGAAAGTGGATGTGCCGGTGACGGTTGTGCAGAAGTAAGCCAGCAACGGACTAGAGAAAGCACAGCCCAACATGTGGTTCACCCGCATCTCCATCAAGAACCCCGTCCTCGCCACCATGCCGTGGGAACAAGGGGGCATGCCCCCTTGTGATCCCCCGAATAGTGGGGCGGGCACCGTGCACCGTCTCAGGGGCTAAGCCATGTGGTTCACCCGCATCTCCATCAAGAACCCCGTCCTCGCCACGATGATGATGATGGCCTTCGTCGTGCTCGGCCTGTTCTCGTACCAGCGCCTGCGCGTCGACCAGTTTCCGGACATCAACTTTCCGATCGTGGTGGTGACCACCGACTATCCGGGCGCCACGCCCGAGGTGGTGGAGTCGGACATCACGCGCAAGCTCGAGGAGCAGGTCAACACCATCAACGGGATCAAGAATCTCTACTCGCGCTCCTATGAGGGGCAGTCGGTGGTGATCATCGAGTTCGAGCTGACCATCGACCCGGCGCAGGCGGCGCAGGACGTGCGCGAGAAGGTGGCACTGGTCCGGCCCGTGTTCCGCAAAGAGGTCAAGGAGTCGCGCATCTCGCGCTTCGACCCGTCGGACCGGCCGATAGTCTCGATTTCCGTGCAAAGCAGCAACCCGCAGCGCACCCAGCGCGAGATCACCACCATCGCCGACCAGGTGATCAGAAAGCGCCTGGAGAACGTGCGCGGGGTCGGTTCGGTGGCCATCGTCGGCGGGGTGATGCGCCAGGTCCAGATCTACCTGCGCCCCACCGACATGGAGGCCCAGGGAATCGGCGTGGACCAGGTGATCAGCGCGATCGCCAAGGAAAACCAGGAACTGCCGGCCGGTTCCATCCGCACCCGCGACCAGGAAAAGGTGGTGCAGGTGCAAGGGCGGCTGAAAGGCGTGGACGATTTCAACGCCATCATCGTGGCGCGCCGCGCCGGCCAGCCGGTCACCCTGCGCGAGATCGCCAGCGTGGTCGATGGCGAGGAGGAGACCGAAACCCTGGCGCTGGTCGACGGCAAGCGCACCCTGGCCGTGGACATCCTGAAGGCGCAGGGGCAGAACACCATCGAGGTGGTCGACGCGGTGCTTGAAACCATGACGCGGATGCAGAAGGAGCTGCCGGCCGACCTCAAGCTGACCGTGATCAAGGACGGCGCGCGTCCCATCAAGGTGTCGGTGGACAACGTGCGCCGCACCCTGATCGAGGGCGCCCTGCTGACGGTGCTGATCGTCTTCCTGTTCCTCAATTCGTGGCGCTCGACGGTGATCACCGGCCTGACCCTGCCGATCTCGATCATCGGCACCTTCCTGGTGATGTACTGGCTGGGCTTCACCATCAACATGCTGACCCTGATGGCGCTCTCGCTGTGCGTGGGCCTGCTGATCGACGATGCGATCGTGGTGCGCGAGAACATCGTGCGCCATGCCGCGATGGGCAAGGACCACCACACCGCCGCGCTGGACGGCACCGAGGAGATCGGGGTGGCGGTGCTGGCGACCAGCTTTTCGATCGTCGCGGTGTTCTTGCCGGTCGGCTTCATGGGCGGGATCATCGGGCGCTTTTTCCACCAGTTCGGCGTCACCGTGGCGGCGGCGGTGCTGATCTCGATGTTCGTCTCGTTCACGCTGGACCCGATGCTGTCGTCGATCTGGCCCGACCCGGACGCGCTCCCGGGCGCCAAGCGCGGCCCGATCGGGCGTTTTCTCGGCCTGTTCGACAAGCTGGTGCAGCGCATCTCCGCGCTCTACCAGCGCATGCTGGGGTGGTCGCTCAAGCACCGCGGACTCACCCTGCTGCTGGCCGCCCTCACCTTTTTCGGCAGCTTCCTGCTGGTGCCCCTGATCGGCTCCGAATTCGTGCCGCAGGCCGACAACTCCGAGACCATGGTCAGTTTCAACACGCCGGTGGGCTCGTCGATCGAGTTCACCGAGACCAAGGCGCGCCAGGTCGACGCCGCCCTGCATGAGTTTTCTGAGGTGCTCTATACCTACACCACTATCAATACCGGGACCGCGCTGGGCAAGAACTACGCGAGTGTCTACGTCAAGCTGACCGACCGCGACCAGCGCGCCCGCAACCAGGCGGCGCTGACCCGGCCGCTGCGCGAACGCCTCGGGCGCATCGCCGGCGTGACCGTGACCAATGTCGGCCCGCCCAATTCGGTGGGTGCCACCAAGCTGCTGATCGTCAGCCTGCAGGGCCAGGACCTGGACGAGCTGCAAAAGCTTTCCGAGCAGGCGCAAAAGCGCATGGCGACCATCCCCGGCCTGGTCGACATCGACTCTTCGCTCAAGCCCGCGAAACCGACGGTTTCGGTGCAGATCAAGCGCGAACTGGCTTCCGACCTGGGCATCGGCGTGGCGCAGGTGGGCAATGCCTTGCGTCCGCTGATCGCCGGCGAGGCCGCCAGTTCGTGGAAGGCGCCGGACGGCGAAAACTACGACGTGATGGTGCGCCTGGCGCCCGGCGACCGCAACACCACCGGCGACCTGGACCGGCTGATGATCGCCAGCAACCAGATCAATCCGGACGGCACCGCGAAAATGGTGGCGCTGCGCCAGATCGCCGACCTCAAACCCATAGGCGGGGCCAGCCAGATCAACCGCCGCGACCTGACGCGCGAGATCGAGCTCACCGCCAATGTGTACGGCCGCGCGTCCGGCGAAGTCGGGCGCGACCTGGCCACCGCGCTGGCAGGCATCGACTTCAAGCCGGGCTACCGCTACGTGATGGGCGGCTCGACCAAGGACATGGCCGAATCCGGCGCCTTCGCGCTCTCGGCCCTGGTGCTGGCGGTGGTGTTCATCTACATGATCCTGGCCTCGCAGTTCGGCAGCTTTTTGCAGCCGCTGGCGATCATGTCCTCGCTGCCGCTGACCATGATCGGGGTGTTCCTGGCCCTGCTCGGCTTCCACTCCACCCTGAACCTGTTTTCGATCATCGGCATCATCATGCTGATGGGCCTGGTGACGAAAAACGCGATCCTGTTGATCGACTTCGTCAATCACTCGCGGCGCGCCGGCATGGAACGCGGCGCCGCCATCCTGGAAGCGGCGCATGTCAGGCTGCGCCCCATCCTGATGACCACCCTGGCGATGATCTTCGGCATGCTGCCGCTCTCGCTGGGCCTGGGCGAAGGGTCCGAGCAGCGCGCCCCGATGGGCCAGGCGGTGATCGGCGGGGTGATCACCTCTTCCCTGCTCACCCTGGTGGTGGTGCCGGTGATCTACACCTTCATCGACGACCTGACCTCGTGGTGGAAGAACCGCCGCCGCGCAGCGGGGGCGCCGGCCGTCGGCGCCATCCTGCCGGTGGCCGAGCGGCGCGCGGATGATAAAATCTGATTCGAGTGCGCGAGACTTGCGTACCCCACTGCCGCGCAACTCGCCCGCAACCCTCCCACTCCCCGGAAGCCCCGCCATGAACGCCGCCCTCGACATCCCCCGCGCCCGCTTCAACATGATCGAGCAGCAGATCCGTCCCTGGGACGTGCTCGATCAGGACGTGCTGGACCTGCTGATGGTGGTCAAGCGCGAGGATTTCGTGCCCGCCGCGCACCGCGCCCTGGCCTTCACCGACATGGAAATCCCCCTCGCCTATCCGGGCGCCCCGGCGGGCGGTGGCGCATTCATGTGGTCGCCGAAAATGGAAGCCCGGGTGCTGCAGGAATTGCAGATCAAGGCGCACGACCGCGCGCTGGAAATCGGCGCCGGCTCCGGCTACTTCGCCGCCCTGCTGGCGCACAGCTGCCACGCGGTCACCAGCGTCGAGATCGTGCCCGCGCTGGTGGCGCTGGCGCAGCAGAACCTGAAGGCCGCCGGCCTGACCGATGTGCGGGTGGTCGAGGGCGACGGCGCGCGCGGCTATGCGAACGACACCTACGACATCATCGTGCTGTCCGGGTCCACCCCGGTGCTGCCGGAAAAGTTCCTCGAACAACTCAAGCCGGGCGGCCGCCTGTTCGCGGTAGTCGGCGACGCGCCGGTGATGGAGGCGCGCATCTACACCAAGGCCGGCGCGGGCGCCGGCAGCATCACCTCGATCAACCTGTTCGAGACCGTGATCACCCCGCTGGTGAACGCCGCCCAGCCGGTGCGCTTCAAGTTCTAACCTTTCCCGACCGCCCATGAACCAACTGAACGTACGCGAGCTGGCCGACTGGCTGGCCGACACCTCCCGTGAGCCCCCCCTGGTGCTGGACGTGCGCGAGCCCTGGGAAATTGAAAAAGCCAGCCTGGCGGGCATCACCGCCATCCCGATGCGCGAGATCCCGGCGCGCGCCGCCGAATTGCCGCGCGAGCGCGAGATTGTCGCGGTCTGCCATCACGGCGGGCGCAGCATGCAGGTGGCGATGTTCCTCGAGCAGCAGGGTTTCCGCCTGCACAACCTGACGGGCGGAATGGACGCCTGGTCGCGCGAAATCGACCCGGCCGTACCGCGGTACTGATTTGTAGTTTTCCTGCAATACCCCAGCGCATTTAGTGCACACGGCAGCCTTTTTATGGCAAAATGACCGCGAGTCAGTTAATTTGCAGTACCCGAAAATCCGCCCCAAAAGGCGCGGCGGGCGGCGCTTTTGCGTGGCGCGCGGCAGGCATTTGGCCGGGGCAGCCGATTGCGGAGCGCGTTGTTGCCCATGCCCTACAACCCCAGTGAGGATCAGGATTCCATGAACCGTCTGTATATGCACCGCGTCATCCTGGCCGCTTTTGCATCGGCCAGCGCGGCCCTGGTGTCGCCGGCCGTGCTGGGCGCCGACCTGTTGTCGATCTACCGCGACGCGGTGGCCAACGATGCTGCCTACAGCAGCGCCAAGTACAGCTTGCAGGCCGGGCGCGAAAAGGAGTCCCAGGGATTCGCCGGCCTGCTGCCCACCGTAGGCGCGACCGTCAACACCACGGCCAACAACGCCAATGTGACCTTCCGCTCACCGACCACCTTTCCGGTCGGCGAGCGCTTTTTCAACACCAACGGCTACACCATCACCCTGACCCAGCCCCTGTTCCGCTGGCAGAACTGGGAAACCTACCAGCAGGGCAAGCTGCTGGTGGTGCAGTCCGAGGCGATTTTCGCGCAATCCGGCCAGGACCTGATCGTGCGCACCGCGCAGGCCTATTTCGACGTGCTGGCCGCGCAGGACGCCCTGGCCGTGGCCGGGGCGCAAAAGACCGCGATTTCCGAGCAACTGGCGCAGGCCAAGCGCAATTTCGAGGTCGGCACCTCGACCATCGTCGACACCAACGAGGCGCAGTCGCGCTACGACCTGGCGGTGGCCAGCGAAATCGCCGCCAACAACGACCTGGAAACCAAGCGCACCGCCCTGCAGCAGATCATCGGCAAGGCGCCCGGCGAGCTGGCGACGCTGCGCCCAGACGTGAGCCTGCCGCCGCCGCAGCCGGCGCAGATCGACAAATGGGTGGCGGCCTCGGAGGACAACAACTACGCGGTGAAGGCGCAGGATGCCGGCTCCGAGGCGGCCAAGCGCAACGTGGAGATCAACCGCGCCGGCCACTACCCGACCCTGGATTTGACCGCCCAGCGCCTGCGCTCGAGCGCCACCGGCAATACTTCCAACAACGTCGGCAGCGACACCAACCAGACCGCGGTCGGCTTGCAGCTGGCGATCCCGATTTTCGCCGGCGGCAGCGTCAACTCCAAGGTGCGCGAGGCGATCGCCAACTACGAAAAGTCCAAGGCGGACCTGGAAAACCAGCGCCGTACCGCGGCCCAGAGCGCGCGTTCGTCGTATCTCGCCGTCACCAACGGCCTGGCCCAGGTGCGCGCCTACGAGGCGGCGCTGGTGTCCTCGCAAAGCTCGCTGGACTCCAACAAGCTGGGCTATGAAGTCGGGGTGCGCATCAATATCGACGTGCTAAACGCCCAGCAGCAGCTCTACCAGACCAAGCAAAGCCTCTCGAAGGCGCGCTATGACACCATCGTCAACGGCTTCAAGCTCAAGGCCGCCGCCGGCAGCCTGAAGGAAGAGGACGTCGGAGCGGTCAACGCATTGCTGAATCGCTAAAAGTAAAAACCTACTTTTAGCGAGGCTAACTGGTGAAAATCGCCGGCCGGGTTTTCGTCACCCGCGGACGATTCTTTGCCACTGAAATGCTACGAACAAAAGCCGCGGGTCGCGCGGCTTTTGTTTTCAGGATTCGCGTAGCTCGGGCAATTTCGATTCGGCGGGAAACAAGTTCCCGCTCGTAGGCAGTGTTTGCGCTTCGGTTTTCAGGCCAAAGCACGGGATAGCGCTTCGCTATGGCGCCAGCATCTCTTCTACCAGTTGCATCGTGCGCTCGGTGGCGCCGCGGTGGGCGGCGCTGAAGGCGCGGCCGGCCGCGCCCATGCGCGCGCAGTCGGCGGGGGATTCGAGCAGGTGCAAGGCGCGTTGCGCCAGGTCGCCGGCATCAGTCACGCGCAGGGCGGCGCCGGCGGCTATCGCGGCTTCGGCGGCCTGGGTGAAATTGTAGGTGTGCGGACCGACCAGAACCGGGCAGCCCAGCTCGCAAGCCTCGATCAGGTTCTGGCCACCATAGGGAAGCAGACTGCCGCCGATGAAGGCGCAGTCGGCGGCGGCGTAGTAAGCGGGCATCTCGCCCATGCTGTCGCCCAGCCAGACTTCGGTTTCCGCGCCGGCCGCCTCGCCCAGGCTGCGCCGCGCCAGCGTAAAGCCGCGGGTGGCGACCATGCGCGCGACTTCGTCGAAGCGCTGCGGATGACGCGGCACCAGGCACAGCAGGTGGCCGGCGCGCAGCAGCGGCGGCAATGCATCGAGCAGCAGGACCTCTTCGCCTTCGCGGGTGCTGGCCGCCAGCAGCATGCGCCGGCCGCCACGGGCGGCGCGCCAGGCCGCCCCACGTGCGACCAGCTCAGGGGCGGGGGCGACGTCGAACTTGAGGTTGCCGGTTACGTGGACGGTGCGTGCACCCAGCGCGCGCAGACGCCCGGCGTCACTGGTAGTCTGCGCGGCGACCCAGGCCAGACCGGCGAAGGCGGGTCGCGCCAGCGCCGCGAGGCGGCGATAGCGTCCGGCGGAGCGCTCAGACAGGCGCGCGTTGACCAGGGCCAGCGGCACCGCGGCCCGGTTGCAGACGGCCACCAGGTTGGGCCATACCTCGGTTTCCATGATCAGCCCGGCGCGCGGCCTGAAGTGGCGCAGGAAGCGCCGGATCGCGAACGGGTAGTCATAGGGCAGATAGACGCAGTTCACGCGTGCGCCGTAGTGGGCGTAGACCTCCTGCGCGGCGGCGCGCCCGGTGGGCGTCATGCAGGTAAGCAGCAGGGCATGATCCGGATAGGCCTGCAGCAAGGCAGCGACCAGCGGCTGCGCCGCGCGGGTCTCGCCCACCGACACCGCGTGCAGCCAGAGCCAGGGCTGACCGGGCACTGCGCCAGAATGGCGCGCGTGGGACGGGTCAGAATGGCGCGCGTGGGACGGGTCAGAATGGCGCGCGTGGGACGGGTCAGAATGGCGCGCCTGGGACGGGTCAGAATGGCGCGCCTGGGACGGGCCAGAATGGCGCGCCTGGAACCGACCGGTATCGCGCTCACCGGACGGGCTGGCGTAGCGCCCGAAACGCTCGCCGACCTGCTGCAGGTATTCGGGCTGGCGGCGGCCGCGCCAGGCCAGGCGCAGCAGCACCAGGGGCAGCGCCAGCCAGAGCAGTAAGGTATACAGCAGACGCATCATGCACGCACGGCAGGCATGGCCATCAGTTCACGGGCGGCAGTCCACACCTGCGCCGCATCCGGAGCGGCGCCCAGGTCGCCGATACTGCGCGCGCGCCGCGCCACCACCCCGGTGTCGGCCGGGCGGGTGCCGCCATAGATGCCGACGGTGGGCCGCTCCAGGGCCGCGCCCAGGTGGGTCAGGCCGGTATCGAGGCCGATCACCAGGGCCGCCCCGGCCAGCACCCGCGCCAACTCGGCAATCGACTGTGCCGGTGCAATCACGGCAGCATCGCCCAGTTCGGCAGCAATGCGCCGCACCCGCGCCAACTCGGCGTCGCTGCCATGCGGCAGGACGCAGGCGAGGCCGGCCGCCGCGGCCTGCCGCGCGCACGCCAGCCATTGCTGTTCCGGCCACAGCTTGGCGGCATCGCTGGTGCCGGTGAGCAGCACGCCGTAGGGCTGCGGGGCGCCGCCGGCGTGCGGCAGCCAGGGGAGATCGGCAGGGGCGACCTGGATGCCGTAGTGCGGCTCGCCGCGCGGCGTGTAGCCGAGCGCGGCGCCGAGCAGGCGGCGGTTGCGGGTCACCGCGTCCAGGGTCCAGGGTACGTGGTGGCGAAATTCATAGGTGCGGGTGGCCAGGGCTTCGCGGGCGCTGGAGGCGTCCAGGCCGTGCCGCGGACCGCGCGCCAGGCGCGCCAGCAGGGCGCTCTTGACCAGGCCCTGGGCGTCGATCACGCAATCGTAGCCATCCACCGCGAGTTGGCGCTTGAAGGCGCTGATCTCGTGCCAGGTGCCGCGCGCCATCAGGCTCTTGCGCCAGCGCCGCACCGCCACCGGCACGGCCCGGCTCACCGCCGGGTGCAGGGTGACGATGCGCGCATACGGCTCTTCGACCACCCAGTCCAGGCGCGCGCCGGGAAAATGCACGGCCAGATCGGAGACCGCGGGCAGGCAATGGATGACGTCGCCCAGCGAGGTGGTTTTGACCAGGAGTATTTGTTGCATCGGGAGGCGCGCATCGCGCGAGGCCGGGCGAGCCGGCCGGATCAGAAAAGAAAAAACGCACTGGCGCGCGCCGGAATTGCGCGCCTGCGCGGGTAAAGCCCTCGAAGCTTCGCTTA
>Ga0302323_100005423_pt1 | contig 10454 bp, 14 predicted proteins | sample Fen_T0_3_FD_201950 | JGI IMG/M metagenome (GOLD analysis project Ga0302323, IMG submission 201950) | Peat permafrost microbial communities from Stordalen Mire near Abisko, Sweden - Fen_T0_3 | ecosystem: Environmental > Terrestrial > Soil > Wetlands > Permafrost | place: Sweden: Abisko... | reverse complement strand
GAGCGCAGTCGCCGGCAAGACCGAGTTCACCTACACGGGCATGAACGCGGGCATCCCGCTCGGCAACGCGCCGAGCATCTTGAACAAGGACTATACGATCACCGCCGACATCGTCGTCCCCAAAGGTGGTGCGGAAGGCATGATCGCGACACTGGGTGGCCACTTCGGCGGTTACGGTCTCTATCTGCTCAAGGGCAAACCGGTCTTCGTCTACAACCTCCTCAACCTGAAGCGGTACCGCTGGGAGGGCGGAGTAGGGGGCGGCGACGTTCTGGGTTCCGCGCTCGCTCCCGGCAAGCATACGATCGTGTTCGACTTCAAGTACGACGGCCCCGGACCTGGCAAGGGCGGAACCGGTGTGTTGTCGGTCGATGGCAAGGTGCTGGCCACGCAGAAGATCCCGCATTCGATTCCGCTGATGATGACCATCGACGAGACCTTCGACATCGGGATCGATACACGATCGCCGGTCGACGACAGTTACAAGCTGCCGTTCCGCTTCACCGGGACGATCGCCAAGCTGACCTACAAGCTTGGACACGACCAGATTACGGCCGCCGAACAAAGATCGATGCAGGAGGCCGTCGCGAGAGCACGCGACTAGCGGTACGATGCCGGGCTCGATTTCCGAGGCGCGGAACTTGACCGGACGGCACCCATGAACGACCGAGACCCCAATGTGCTGACCAAGACCCTGGTCTTTGCCGTGGTCGTGGAAGTCGCCACCGGACTCGCGCTGATTTTCAAACCGGCGCTCGTCATCAGGCTGCTGCTTGGCGTGGAAGCGTCGGGCATGGAGCTGCTGCTTGGACGATGTTTCGGCATCGCGTTGTTCGGCCTGTCCTTTGCATGCTGGCCGGACCGCCAGCGCTCGGTAAGCACGACGGCAGCGTTTCGGGGGATGTTGATCTACAACGCGCTGATCGCGGCGTACCTCGCCTATATGGGCACGGTTGGACACCTTGGGGGATTGCTGTTGTGGCCTGGCGCAATATTGCACGCCGTGGTGACCGGGCTCCTGGTGCGCTCGATGCGCGTCGAGCCACCTGCCATCGAGATCGAGGAATGACAGCAATGGGATGCGCGACCCGCAAGCCGGTGGTCGGAGTGCTCCTCGGGCTGGCAATGGCATTGTCCGTAGCCGGGACCGCAACGGCGCAAAGTAAGGCGCCCGCACCGACGGGCGCAGCGCCTCCTGCGGTTGCAGGAACGACAAGTCTTGATGTCCTGAAAGGAACCTGGGTCCGGCCCGACGGCGGCTACCGGATCGTGGTCAGGAGCGTGGACGCAAACGGTCAACTCGAGGCAATGTACTTCAACCCGACAGAGCTTCCGTTTGCGAAGGCGCAGGCATCGCAGCAAGATGCGCAATTGCGCGTATTCCTCGAGTTGCGCGCGGGCGGCTACAACGGCTCGACCTACGATCTCGCCTACGACTCCGCAAGCGATCGGCTCAAGGGCATCTATTATCAGGCTGTAGTGAAGCAGAAGTTCGACGTCTATTTTGTGCGCAAGTGAGCTTGGCTGGATCACGCGCCGTCGGCCGTGATGCCACGCTCTTTCGATTTCCCGTGAATGTTGTCCCCTCAAGGAGCAGAACATGAACAAGCGAGGCTATCTGGTGGTGGGTGTGTCTGCGTTGTGCGCGGCAGGATTCGCGATTGGCCAAGGAAGGATCATGGACATGGTGGCCGACAAGGTCGTCGGCAAATACCAAAGCGCATCCTGCGAGCAGTTGTGGCAGCAGAAGGGCCAACCGAAGTCCGAAGAGGAGCAAAGGGCCGTTCAATTCCTGAAGAATGATCCGCAGGCGCGCGCTGCCTTCCTCAACAAGGTCGCCGGGCCCATTGCCAACAAGATGTTCGAATGCGGCATGATCCCGTGAATCTCTCGTCCTGGACCGCCTACATGTCGGGCGTCTGACCATTTCGGAGGCCGAAGAACGATAGAATTGGGGTCTGCATGATTCGCCATGGTGACCCAATGACTCGACTGCGCGTGCCATCGTTGTTTGTGTTGCTGCTCCTGCTCGGCGGCTGCGCCACGCGTCCGATCAATCCGCCGATCACCAGCACCGACCTCCATGCGGGCTACCGTTTCGAAACGCGCCAGGCGCAATTCAAGGACAAAGAGAGGGAAAACCTGGTCATCCTGGCGTTTTCGGGCGGCGGCACGCGCGCCGCCGCTTTTTCCTACGGCGTCCTGGAGTTCCTGAGAAAGACCGAAGTTGTCGGACCGAAGGGCAACACGGTCCGTCTGCTCGACGCGGTCGACGTCATCACCGGCGTATCGGGCGGAAGCTTCACTGCGCTTGCCTATGGCTTGTATGGCGATAAGCTGTTCGCCGATTACGAGCAGCGCTTCCTCAAGCGCAACGTACAGGGCGAGATCATCGCCCGCACGTTCAGTCCGGCGAATTGGGGAAGCCTCGCGTCGCCGACCTGGGGGCGCTCCGAACTTGCATCGCAGTTGTACGACGAAATCCTGTTCAATGGTGCCACCTTTGGCGACCTCGACCGCGGCAAAGGCCCGATGATCCTAGCGTCGGCTACCGATATCTCGACCGGCTCCCGTTTCGTATTCAACCAGGCAGTATTCGACGTGCTCTGCTCGGACCTCAATGCCGTGCCACTGTCCCGCGCGGCGGCGGCGTCGTCGGCGGTGCCGGTCGTGCTCTCCTCGATCACGATCAACAATTATGGCGGCACCTGCAAGTCGAAATTTCCCGAGTGGGTGAAGCTCTTCACTGACTCCGATAATCCGCCGCGGCCCGCGGCGCGGGCGATACGCTCGCTAAAGGCGATAGAAGCCTTCGGCGACAGTGTCCATCGGCCCTTCCTCCATCTGGTGGACGGAGGCGTCTCTGATAACGTGGGAATGCGCGGCGTGCTCGACGCGCTGGAAATCCTCGAGGCGCTGCAGGAAGCGGGCATCCCGACGCGGCTAGACAGTGCGCGCAGGATCATCGTGTTTGTCGTCAATTCGCTGTCGTCGCCTCCCATCAACTGGGACGAATCCGAAGCACCCCCTGGTACGGTCGACATCCTGCTGAAGGCGACCGGCACGCCGATCGACGCCTTTTCCTACGAGGCGATCGAACTGCTGAAGGACACGGCGGCGCGATGGCGCACCTTGCGCAGGATCCGGGATTCGGCCGCGATGAAGACGAACAAGGATCCCGCCATTGCTGAGGCATTGCGCGTCCCGGACGCCGAGATCTACGCGATCAACGTATCGTTTCCCGAGCTCAAGGACAAGGTGGAACTGGATTACCTGAATCAACAGCCCACGTCATTCGTGCTGCCTCCCGAGGCCGTTGATCGCCTGCGCGCAGCGGCGGGAACGATCATCATGGCGTCGCCCGAATTCCAGCGCCTGCTGAAGGATGTCGGGGCAAAGGTCGTGACGGACCCGTCGACGGCAGAGAAGCCAAACACCGGGCCTGCGTCGAAATAACCGGGGGGATTTTTCCCTTCGCTATTTCTTGCGCCGTGCATCCGTTTGCCGGCCGAGGATGCTTCGACCGGGTACGACCAGCGCCGCGCACGATCGACCCGCGCCGGTCAAGAACCGTGATGTTGGCGAGGCTTGCTCCGCCCGGGTCCGCGGCAGAATTGCTCCGCGTCAATTCGTAGCGACGTTCCCGCATCACGCGTCAGCACGCGTGGGCGACGCGTTTGCGCCCATAGCGTTAACGGGCGCGAGCGTAGCGCCGAACGAGCCTGTGTTTCCAATGAGACCTGCGTCGCGAGTGACAGATTCGGCCACCGGGAGGCGGCAATGCCCTGGCCCGGGACCTGGCGGGAGCATCCCGGCGTGGGACCGGATCGATTGTGGTCATCCGTGCGCTGCCGCACCGACCGGGACGCAGGGGTTCGTTAACTTGTGATGCAGCCCGAGACTTCTTTCCGGCGCCAACATGGAAGGCGACCGGACGCGCGGATCACTAGGCACGACGCGTGAACAAGTCGATTCACTTCGCTATCAGAAAGACACCCGATGAGCCGCACCGTACCAACCTCCGTCATGACCAGCGCCACGATGATGGCGGCGCTTGCCGCTGTCCTGCTGTCGTTGTCGCCCGCAGCACTCGCGACCGACGCACGCATTATCAGCTACGTCTCCTACACGTACATGGGTAATTCCGCCCAGCTTGAGAGCGACGGTGTTCGGAATCTGGACTTGGGCAGCCCGACCCGACCATTGCGTCTCGAACTGTGGGCATTTTCGTCGCCCTATGCGGGAGGCTTGGACGGAGTGCGGATGGCAGTATATCCTCTGCCTCCGTTGGCAGCCGGGGCCGAGACGGAGCCGATCGACTCGGGACCGGTGCCTTTCACCACGCCGGCTAATGGTGTCTGGTATTTCGCGATGCTGCTGACGGAGTTCACGGCGGAATTTTCGCGGAACGACAGCTATGAGGTGCGCCACTGGATCGACTTCCAGACACCCGAATACATTGGCGTTCCTCCGCCGGGCAACAAGGTTAGGGCGGTCGAGTTCTACCACCTCGGCTTTGACCATTATTTTGTCGCCAGCACCGCGCAGGAGATCAGCGATCTCGATACCGGGGTGCACCCGGGATGGGCGCAAACCGGTTTTACCTTCGATGTCTGGGACGCCGCCGGCTTCGGCGCCAGTCCGGTCTGTCGTTTCTATATTCCGCCAGGCTACGGCGACTCGCACTTCTTTTCCGCGTCGCCACAGGAGTGTTCCGTAGCCGCCACCATGTTTCCATGGCTCGTCAAGGAAACGGACGCAGCTTTCTACATCGCGTTGCCCGATACCGCCACTGGTGCCTGTGCGAGTACTCAGACTCCCGTTTACCGGCTGTGGAATGGCCGTTACGATTCGAACCATCGGTACACCACTTCGGCGGTCGTCAAAGCGTTCATGATCGCCAAAGGCTACATCGCGGAAGGCTACGGCCCGGACCAGGTTGTGATGTGCGCCCCCAAATGACTTCGCGTGAGCCGCGATAGCGCACAAACGAAGCGTTACGACGCCGAGAAGAAAGTCTGGATAGCTATGCAGTGACGTAGGGCAGAAGACGATCGAACTCGGTCTTGACCACCTGGTAGCACTCGCAGACCTTGGCCTCCAGCCCCGCGCGATCGACCACGGTTATCGTGCCCCGGCGGTAATGTATGAGCCCGTCGTCCTGCAACTTTCCGGCGGCCTCCGTGACTCCCTCGCGGCGCACGCCCAGCATGTTGGCGATCAATTCCTGTGTCATCGAAAGCTTGTTCGACTGCAGTCGATCGAGACTGAGCAACAGCCATCTGCACAATTGCTGATCGACCGAATGATGCCGGTTGCACACCGCCGTCTGCGCCATTTGAGTGATCAGCGCCTGCGTGTAGCGGAGCAGCAGATGCATCGTCGGACCGAACCGCCCGAATTCATCCTTAAGCAACTCGGCCTTGAGGCGAAACGCGTGCCCTGCGCTTTGCACCACCGCGCGGCTGGGCGTGGTGTCTCCGCCCATGAACAGCGAGATGCCGAGGATTCCCTCATTGCCCACGATGGCGATTTCGGCTGACGCGCCGTCTTCCATGACGTACAGCAGTGAGACGATGCAGGTGGTCGGAAAATATACGTAGCGCAGCTTCGCCCCGGATTCATATAAGACGTCGCCGAGGTTCATCGGTATCAGTTCGAGATGAGGGGCGAGCCGATCGTAGTCGGCGGCCGGCAGGGCGTCGAGCAGATGATTCTGATGCGGGCTGTGGAGAGCCGGCGTACTCGCGCCAAACCCTTCCTCAACGGGCCGGATTGGCGATTTATCAACGCTGCGGCCAGGTTTCTTGACGACCATTTGAATATTTTATACTGTCTCGCAGCCGCTGTGATACGCCCCGAACGCGGACCCCGGGGCGGCCAACTATGAGTGCCACCGCACCGACCGCCGCCGCGGCAGTCGCTACCATGATCTCGTCAGTGGGGAGTTCCATTCAAATGGAACATTTCACTGTTGTTGGCGATGTCGCCAACGGAATTGTCAATGAAGGGAAACATCATGAACTGGGACGTTATCAAAGGCGATTGGAAGCAGTTCAAGGGTCACGTGAAGGAACAATGGGGCAAGCTCACCGATGACAATCTCGACCAGATCGCCGGCAAGCGCGACCAGCTGGCAGGCAAGGTCCAGGAGGCCTACGGCGTAACCAAGGATCAGGCCGAAGCGCAGGTCAAGGCGTTCGAGGAAACGCACAAGGACTATCAGCCGAAGATCGTCGCGTAATTCCCGGTCCGGTCGCGCCCGAGGTCCTGTCAAATGGGCCAGCGGGCGTGACGGCGGCGATCGTCATGTTCATGTAGAGGCAAGCAAAATGACCAAATCCAGATGGTTTGTCCTGTTCCTGGCGGGCGCCGCCATCCTGTCCTTCACCCAATATCCCTTTGGCTCGATGATGCAGGCCCGAACCGATTGCGCGGCCGCTACATACCGTGTCTGCGAAGTGAACCCACAATGAACATCGACAAGCGCTGGATTCTCCTCCTTGCCGTTACCGCAAGCGCTGCGGCAGGTGCGGCATTTGCCTCTCGAACCCGGCGCCGGCATGTTCACGCCGCAGGCCAAGTGCAACACAAGACAGATCTCAAGGCCTGGGAGAACGAAGGCGGCAACCTTGCGCCGACCCCGGCCACTGCGGTGCCGCCCCCCGCACAGCCTTGAACGCGTTGGCCCGCGGGCACGCCCTATGAACCAGAAAGGAACGACAAATGTCCACCACTGAAATAGCCGAAAAGGCCGCACTACATGAATTGCCGCCGCTTCCCTACGCAGACAATGCGCTGGATCCGGTGATTTCCGCCAACACGCTCGGGTTCCACTATGGCAAGCACCACAAGGGATACGTCGACACCTTGAACAAGTTGATTGCCGGCACGGAGCTCGCGGGCCTTTCGTTGGAACAGCTCATCAACGAGACCGCCGGCAAGGCCGATAAGCTCGCCATCTTCAACAATGCGGCGCAAACGTGGAACCACACCTTCTATTGGCGCAGTCTGCGCGCGAAAGGTGGCGGCGAGCCGCCTGCGGCGCTGAAGCAGAAAATCGAGACTTCATTCGGCAACCTTGATGCGTGCAAGAAGGAGCTGGCGACGGCGGCAACGACCCAGTTCGGCAGCGGCTGGGCCTGGCTGGTGCTGGAAGGCGACAAGCTGAAGGTCCTCAAGACGGGCAATGCGGAAACTCCGCTGACCAAGGGCGCGAAGCCGCTGTTGACCATCGACGTGTGGGAACACGCCTACTACCTTGATTATCAAAATCGCCGCGCGGACTACGTGAACGCCGTGCTCGACAAGCTGATCAATTGGGATTTTGCGGCCGAGAATCTCGGTTAGTCCCATGCAGGGTAAACATTGGCGGAGAGAAATATGATCAAGAAAGCATGGGCGGTCTGGAAGGGCAGTATCAAGGAAGGTGGCGGCACCATTTCCACCGAGACCGGCGTCCTCAAAGAAGCGCCCTACGGATTCAAGGCGCGTTTCGAAAACGGCAAGGGCACCAATCCGGAGGAGTTGATCGGCGCTGCGCATGCCGGCTGTTTCTCGATGGCGCTGTCTCTGATGCTCGGTGAGGCCGGGCTGACACCGGAAAAAATAGAAACGCATGCCGACGTGACGCTGGAGAAGATCGGTGCCGGCTTCGAGATTACCGCGAGCCATCTTACGGTCACCGCAAGAATTCCGGGGGTGGACGACGCGAAGTTTCAGGAGATCGCGAACAAGGCCAAGACCGGCTGTCCCGTGTCCAAGTTGCTGAAGGCCCGGATCACGATGGCCGCGAAGCTGCAGGCATGACTGGTGGCGATGCAACCCTCTATCGGAGTGTGTACGCCAGCGAACAGACGAGACCCGATGCCGAACGTATATTTCAAGCTACTTGAAGAAAGTTGCCCTTCACGGAGAGTCTCACATTTTGAATTGTCGATGCCGTGAGACTTGAAGCCGGGAGAATTTCAGCGTTGGCGTTTTGCGCCTGCGCCGGGGCTTTTGAAACCGTACCTGAACATTGAGGAAATAGCATGTCCAAACTGATGATTGCACTGTTTGTTTCAGCCGGGCTGGGTTTTGCCGGAACCGCCGCGGCGCAGATGTACGCGTCGAAGACCACCGTGACGCCGATGTCGAAAGACAGCTATACGATGGCGAAGACGAACGCCGACGCCCAATACAAGGTTGACAAGGACGCGTGCTCGTCGCTGAGCGCAAATGCCAAGGACATCTGCATGGCGGAAGCCAAGGGCAAGGACAACATTGCGAAGGCCGAGGCCGAAACGGCATATCAGAACACGGCAAAGCATCGTGAAAGCGCGCGCGTGGCGCACGCTCAAGCGGCGTACGACATTGCCATCGAGAAGTGCGACGATCTGGCGGGCAACACCAAGGACGTTTGCGTCAAGGAGGCCAAAGCCGCGTTGGTCAAGGGCAAGGCAGACGCCAAGGTCGACCGCGTCGTGGCCGATACACGCCAGGACGCAGCGATGAAGCAGACTGACGCCCGCAAGGAAGCGTCCGTAGACAAGCGCGACGCGGACTACAAGGTTGCGATCGAAAAGTGCGACGCTCTCGCCGGTGCCACGAAGGACGCGTGCGTCAGCAATGCAAAGGCGCAGTTCGGCAAGTCCTGAAGCAACAAGTCTCTCCCTAGCCGATCCCTTTCGCGAGCAGCTTGAGGGGTCGGGTATTACGGCCGGGACTCTCGCAGTCCTGGCTATTTTTTTGTCCGGCGGCTGCCCGCCGCTTGCTCTGCGTGGTGCTGACTGATGCGAGCGTTTGGACGACAAGCCGGTTATGTGATGACCCACCCGCGCGCTTTCACGTTGCGCGTCCTACGCGCGTTTCGCGCGAACCAGGGGTTGCTGCTCTCGGGTGCCGTCGCGTACTACACGCTGCTGTCGATCGTTCCGCTGCTCATCCTCATTTTGATCGCCTTGTCGCAGATCATCGACCAAGGCGAGTTGCTCGCAACGCTGGGACGATATCTGGAATGGGTGACACCCGGACAATCCGGGGTGGTGATTGGCGAGCTGGCTAGTTTTCTGGACCATCGTGAAGTGATGGGCTGGGTGCTGCTGGTGACGATGCTTTTTTTCAGCACGCTTGCATTTACGGTTCTGGAGAATGCGATGTCCGTCATCTTCCTGCACCGGGTTGTGGTTAGGCGGCGTCACTTTCTGGTATCGGCCGTCATCCCCTATTGCTATATCGTCTTCCTCGGGCTGGGCCTGCTGTTGATGACACTTGTCTCGGGCTCTCTCCAGGCGGTCGGCGCCGAAAGCATCGAATTTCTCGGTTGGACTTGGGCGCTCAGCGGGGCCTCCGGTGCGCTTCTCTACGCGCTGGGTGTCTTCGGTGAGATATTCGTATTGACGTCAATCTACCTCATCATGCCGGTCGGTCGGCCGTCCTGGCGGCACGCCCTGATCGGCGGAATCACGGCGACCGTGCTTTGGGAGATCACGCGCCACGTCCTGGTCTGGTATTTTGGAACCTTATCCCAGATTCGCGTGGTCTATGGGTCGCTGACGACCTCGATCGCAGTCCTGCTGAGCTTCGAGATTGCGGCGACCTTGCTGTTGTTCGGAGCCCAGGTCATCGCCGAGTACGAGCGCATTGGCGCGCAAGACCAGGACGCGGCGCCTCGAGCAATGTTGACCTGAGGCGAACCCGGTCGCGGCGTTCGCCCGGCACGGCGGCCGACCCAATCGCGTCACTTTTCCGATTTGACAGGTTCTGTAGTGTCGCCACGTTTCGCAACCGTGGGACTCGAATGATCGTTAGCCTGACCGGGCAATGGCATTTTTGTGTCCCGCTCCGTCCGGGTCAGTGCCGAGTCGGCTGTCGCGTCCGTCCCCGTCTTTGGCTTGAAGCTGGCGGCCTCCAGCGAAGGCAGCGAAGGGTCGACGACGGGCGCAGCGGCAGTTGCGGGAGGCGCCGTTTGTGAAATGGCTGGCGGAGAGGATTGCGCTGTGTTCTCGACCGGATGTTTCTCACATCCAAGCAACAGGCCGGACATGACCAGAGCAAGCGTGGCGATATTATTCGTGTGCATGGGACAAACTCCGTTATGGAAGATGGATGATCACCGGTCAGACCCCTCGTCGCCGGGGGCCGGGGAGCGGTGGCTGTCGGCACCCAGCATCGCAATGGTCACGATCGCCGCGTTGACGACGAGGAGCAGACCGACGACCGCTACGATGACTTCGCCGTTCAGCGTCGGGAAGATGGCGGTCACAACGAGTGCGGCAGCGACCGTGATTAGCGCCAGTAGCATGACAAGTGCCCACCAGAATGGCGTACCGACTGTTCTTGTAACTGGAGAGACGGTGGTGTTGATGGTGTCAGACATTGACGGATTGTCGGTCCCAGGGTTGTCTTGAATTGACTCGCCGTGGCAACGTTCCGGCGGGCGCAGGGGCGCCGAAGTACATTTGGTCTTCGTG
>Ga0302323_100005422_pt1 | contig 10454 bp, 8 predicted proteins | sample Fen_T0_3_FD_201950 | JGI IMG/M metagenome (GOLD analysis project Ga0302323, IMG submission 201950) | Peat permafrost microbial communities from Stordalen Mire near Abisko, Sweden - Fen_T0_3 | ecosystem: Environmental > Terrestrial > Soil > Wetlands > Permafrost | place: Sweden: Abisko... | reverse complement strand
ATGCGCGGACTTCACCTGATCGCCGACCTGCACGAGTGCGCCGGCGGCGTCGCCCTGGACGACCTCGACGCCTTGCGCGCGCTGTGCACCGGCGTCATCGCCGACGCCGGCCTGCGCGCCGTCGGCAGCCTGTTCCACCCCTTCGTCGACGTCGACGGCCGGCCGCAAGGCGTCACCGGCGTCGTCCTGCTGGCCGAATCGCACCTGGCCGTGCACACCTGGCCCGAGTTGCGCAGCGTCACCGCCGACGTCTACGTGTGCAATGTCGGCACCGACAACTCGCAGCGCGCGCAGGCGGTGATGACGCGCCTGGTCGAGGCCTTGCGTCCGGGGACGAGCCGCATCGAGCGCGTGCTGCGCGGCTGACGGGCCTGCATCGACGGCGCACCGCCCGGCTAAAGAAAAAGGCCCGCCGGCGCGAACCGGCGGGCCCTGCGCTCATGGGCGCTGGCTTAGTTGACCTGCTTGGTGAAGGTCACTGGCTGGATTTCGACCCGGCGATTCGGCTCCAGGCACTTGATCAGCTCGGCGCGCTTCTTCACGTCCGCGCATTCGGCCACCGGATCGGCCTCGCCCTTGCCGACCGCTTCCAGGCGGGTGGCCGGCACGCCCTTGGCGACCAGGTAGGCCTTGACCGACTCCGCGCGCTGGACCGACAGCTTCTGGTTGTAGCTCGCGCTGCCGATGCGGTCGGTGTAGCCGATGATGGTCACGCTCTGGATGTCGGGGTTGGCGCCCATCGTGGTGGCGACTTCGTCGAGCTTGGGCTGGTTGGGGCCCAGCTTGGCACTGTTGAAGCCGAACAGCTCGCTGGCCGACAGCGTGTACTTCTGCATCTTGGGCGGCGGCGGCGCGACGATGATGGGCATCGGCGCGGGCGGCGGCGCCGGCGTGGTCTCGACGGTCGTCGTCGTGGTCGTCGACTCGCTGCGCACGATGATGGGCGGCTTGGGCGGGGGCGGCGGGCCGCCGAAGGCCCAGGTCAGGCCCACGTTGGCGTAGGTGTTGGCGCTTTGCTTCATGTCCAGCGAGTCGACGCGGTGGCGGTAGAAGCTGCCCACTTCGCGGATGTCGGCCTGCATGCCCAGCGTCGGCGTGATCTTGTACTGGAATCCCAGGCCCACGTTGGCGTACGGCGACGTGCGGCGGAAGCTGCCGTTGACCGAGTCCTTGCTGAAGTCGCGCGAGCCGCCCACGCCGACGAGCACGAACGGGCGGAAGCCGGCCGGCGTGAACAGGTACAGCGCGTCGATGCCGCCCATGAACTGCTGCACGTGTGAGCCGTTGCTGTTGGAACGCGCGTAGTTGCCGCCGATCTGCAGGTCCCAGCTCGGGTTCAGCGGAATGCCCAGCTTGATGCCGCCGCCCCAGCCGGTCTTGTCCTCGGGGAATTTCGAATCCGGCTTGATGGCGCTGCCATTGAGCAGGATGTAGTCGTTCGGGTTGTAGGACTGTTCGCCCTCGGCATGGGCGACGCCGAAACAGGCGAGCGCGGCGGCGGCCGCCAGCACGTTGGATGCACGCGATTTGGATTTATGAAGAGTCATGGACTCGCTCCTGAATAGTTATTGAGAGAGCACGCGGCGCGGCGATGCGCCCGTGCGTTGTTGTCGTCTTGCGCGCAAGAGCGACCAGACCTCGCACCGGCCAACCCTTGTCGACCGCATCGCCGACGCGCAGGAGTTCATCGAGCGGCGCGGGTCTGTGAAGGAGGGACGGTGCATGGCTTGGCTCATGGCAAGGCGTGTACCCGGCACGTGTGGCCCGTGCAAAGCTTTTGGCGACGAGCCCGCGTGCAAGGGCGTTTCGGCAAAGCCGTCGCCTCGTGTTGCGGCGCTGTAAAGACCGTGCGGCGTCGGTGCCGGCTCAGGCGTGCGCGCCGCGCAGCGCCAGGGCGGCGCGCCGGCCGGCGGCGTCGCCGCGGGTGAAGGCTTCCTCGAACACCGAGTAGGCCGACATGTCCGAGTGCGCGAAGCTCAGGCGGCGCGCGCAGTCGCCGAGCGCGGCGAGCGCGGCGCTGCCGCGCATACCCGGAGTGGGTATGGCCATCGCGTGGCCGTGGCGCACGATGTCGACCTGTTGCAGCCGTTCGGACAGGTCCGGATGCGCCACCCGCAGCTCGTCGAGGATGCGCTGCGTCGCGTCCTGCCAGCGCATCTCGAGCAGGGCCTTGCGCTGGTCGTCGGGGAAGGCCCAGTACGCGGTCAGCAGGCGGTCGCCGGTGACCGGGCCCAGGCTCTGGTGCTGGGCGTCGACGTAGCCCAGCGACGCGCCGCCGTGGATCACGTTGTCCCACGACAGCGGCGCGCCGACGCGGTCCAGCGGCAGCGCGTCCAGGCGCAGGTTGGCCACCAGCCACGGCGCGTGGCGCTGGCGCCGCGCAAGCTCGGCGAGCGGCGCCGGTGGCGCATTCAGGATGCGCGCGGCGACGAACAGCGGCGTGGCGACGATCGCGTGGCGTGCCGTCCAGCGCTCGACCTCCGCGCCCGCTTCGCCCGGCTCGTCCGGTTCGTTGCGGAAGGCCCAGGCCTGCACCCCATGCAGGTCCTCGTCGATGCGAAAGGCCGCGCGCCCGGTGTGCACGCGGTCGGCGAAGGGCCGGCGCAGCGCGTCGGCCAGCGGCGCGTTGCCGTCGGGCCAGGTCAGCACCGGGTCGCGGTCGTTGGCGTCGTCGCCGGGCGCGGCAAAGCCGTGCCGGCTCGCGAAGTAGTGCACGCCGGCCCAGGCCGACACGGTGGCGATGCCGGCGCCGTAGTCGTCGCGGCAGCAGTAGTCCAGGTAGGCCAGCAGCAGCGCATCGACGACGCCCTGCGCGCGCAGCCAGTCGGCGAAGCGGACGCCGTCGAGCGCGGCATGTGCCGGCGTCCACGCGGCGCGCGCGGTCGGCAGCGCGAAGGCCAGCGCCTGGCCGGTGTCGGCGAGCGCCCTGGCCAGCAGCCGGTACTGCGCCTGGGTGGGCGAGTTGCGTTCGACGTTGGGCAACAGGCCGTCCTGCCAGCGCCCGCCGATGAACAGGCGCTCCTGCGGGCTGTGGCACAGCTGGCGCTCGTCCCATTTCAGGCCGGCGGCCGTGCTGCGCGCGAGGCCGATGTCGACCAGCCATTCCTGGATGTCGGGCGCGCTCTTGCCTGGCAGCGGCAGGTAGTGCGCGCCGAGCGGGCAGCGCAGCCCGCGCATCGCGTGGCCGCGGCTGTTGCCGCCGGCCTGGTCCTCGAGCTCGATCACCGCGAAGTCGTCGACGCCCGCACGCCTCAACGCGCGCGCCGCGGCGAGGCCGGCGATGCCGGCGCCGACGACCAGTACCTCGCAACGGCGCTCGCGCACGCGCGCGCCGAGGCCCGCATGCGCGCCGGCGTCGCGCGCCGCGTCACGCACGCGATGGCCGAGCGCGGCGTTGTCGCCAACCCAGCGGCCGTCGACGCGCCTGCGCCAGTCATCGGGCTGCGCGCAGCCGCTGAGGATCGCGGGCGCGCCGAGCATCGCCGCGCCCTGTTTCAAGAAGCCGCGCCGTCCCGACGGCGCGGGGCGGCCGTCATTCATGCACCTTGCCCCACTCGTCCTCGAAGGTGCGCACCAGGGTCTGGTTGGACAGCCGGTTCGGCTCGGCGGCCACGCGCGCCATGTCGGGCGGGAAGTCGAGCAGCGCCTGCAGGCCGGGCGGGGTCAGGAAGCGCAGGCCGGCCGGCAGCGCGCGCGGCATCACCCACGGGCGGCGGCTGGCGATGACGAAGCCCCATTCGCCGAAGCTGGGCACGTGCACGTGGTAGGGCGTGATCGTCAGGCCGGCCGCCTCGAGCGTGGCGGCGACGGTCCAGAAGCTGCGCCGCGCCACGAGCGGCGAGGTGGTCTGCACGACCGCGTAGCCGCTGGCCGCCAGGTGCAGGTCCACCAGCTCGTAGAAGCTGGTCGAATAGAGCTTGCCGAGGGCGTAGTTGCTCGGGTCGGGGAAGTCGACCACGATCACGTCGTACTGATCGTCGTGCTGTTCCAGCCAGCTGAAGGCGTCGGCGTTGACGATGCGCACCCGCGGCGAGTGCAGCGCGTCGCGGTTGAGCGCCGTGAGCGCGGGCTCGGTGGAGAACAGGCGCGTCATCTCGGGGTCGAGCTCGACCTGCGTGACCTGCTGCACCGACGGGTATTTCAGGATCTCGCGGATCGCCAGGCCGTCGCCGCCGCCCAGCACCAGCACGCGCCGCGGCGCGCCGAAGCCGGCCATCGCCGGGTGCACCAGCGCCTCGTGGTAGCGGTATTCGTCGCGGGAATTGAACTGCAGGTTGCCGTTGAGGAACAGGCGCAGCGTGCCGCCCTGGTCGGTGACGACGATGCGCTGGTAGGGCGTGGACTCGTGCAGCACCACGCCGGGGCCGTAGAACTTGTCCTCCGACCAGGTGGTGAGCAGGTCGCCCGCGGCCATGGCGCCCACCAGCAGCGCGAACACCGCCCCGCACTGCGCGGCCAGCGCGCGCCAGCGCGGCACCTCGGCGCGGAACAGCCACAGCGACCACAGCGCCACCAGCGTGTTGAGCAGGCCGAAGAAGACGCCCGATCGCACGATACCCAGGTGGGGTACCAGCAGCAGTGGGAAGGCGACCGAGACCACCAGCGAGCCGAGGTAGTCGAAGGTGAGCACCTGCGAGACCAGCGTCGACAGCGCGTCGCGGCCTTGCAGGTGGCGGTCCAGCAGCCGCAGCACCACCGGGATCTCGAGCCCGACGCCCATGCCCACCAGCGTCACCAGGCCGTACAGCAGCACGCGAAACGAGACCAGGCTGGCCGCCGGCAGCGTGGCGTGGGCGGCGAACAGCGCGGCCGGCATCAGCCCGCCCACCACGCCGACGATCAGCTCGACCCGCACGAACACCGCCGCCAGCGGCTCGCGCACGTGGCGCGACGCCCAGGAGCCCAGGCCCATCGCGAACAGGTAGGTGCCGATGACGGTGGAGAACTGCAGCACCGAGTCGCCCAGCAGGTAGCTGGCCAGCGCGCCGGCGCACAGCTCGTAGACCAGGCCGCAGGCCGCGACCACGAACACCGAGGCGAGCAGGGCGATCTCGCCCGGCCCCACGCGCGGCGCCGGCACGGCGGCCGGCTGCGCGACCGGCCCGGGGCCCGTGCGCATCAACCGTGGATCGCCGCGGCGATGATCATGCCGAGGGCGATGAACATCGCGCCGACGACGATGGCCAGGGCCACGTTGCGTTCCTTGACCAGTTCGTCCCACAGCCGGTAGGGCGTGAGCTTGTCGATGAGGATGAAGGCCAGCCACAGCACGATCACGCCGATCACGGCGTAGAGGATCGTGCCGCCGATCACGTCGGGCCTGAGCCACTCGGGGGTGTTCATCGTTCGCTCCTTGGATTGCAGGGGATGTTCAAAGACGCGGCGCGGGCTACTTGTGGCCGCCGCCGCCCGACGAGTAGCCGCCCCAGGCACCGCCGGTGCCGTAGTAGGCGCCGGTGCCGGCCGACGAGCGGGCGCGGCATTGCTGGTATTCGGCGCTGTCGGCGCCGAACGCGCGCCGCTCGTTGCGGCACGGGTCGCGGCTGCACATGGCCAGCACCGCGACGACGACCAGCAGCAACACCAGCAGCACCGGCCACGAGATCAGGCGGCCGCCGCCGAAGATCGCGTCCATGGCCGGCGGGCCGGCGTCGCGCCGCAGCCGCGCCGCATCGGCCGCGGGCAGTCCGAAGGTGGAAGCCACCCTGTCGGCGGGAATCGATTCGCCCGCCGACCAGGTCACCTCGCTGGCCGAGCGCTCCAGGCTCAGCAGCGCGCGGTGGCCGCTGGCCGAGGCCTCGTAGTCCTCGTGCTCGGTGCGCTGCTTGGCCTCGACGCGCCAGTAGAACTCGCCCAGCACGTAGGTGACGACGGAGGCGTAGGACCAGCGCCGCCGATACGTCAGGCCGTACCAGGTGGCCTGGTCGCCGCGCACCTGCGGCGCGCCGGTCAGCACGCGCACCACGCTCCAGCCGTCGTTGGCGTCGACCAGGAAGGCGAAGCCCTCGGTGCGGTTGTACAGCAGGTATTCGCGCCAGGCCTCGGCCTCGTCGCCGCCGCCCATGAGCTCCATGCGCTCGACGTAGCCGACGATCTGCCACGGCAGCGGCGCGGCGCCGCTGGGGATGGGCAGCGTGCCGCTGCGCCCGAGCGGCAGCGCCGGCTCGTGCGGGTTCATCTGCGCGTAGTGCGCCATGTCGGGGCCGATGCCCTTGGAGAGGTCGACCACCGACTTGCAGTTGTCGCACACCACCGACTGCGTTGTCGACAGCGTGATCTTCAGCGCGGCGCCGCAGTGGGGGCAGGGCGCGGCGCGCGCCTGCAGCGTCTTCTCGCCGGCGCCGGCGACGCCGGTCTGGCGCAGCCCCGCCATCTTCAGGTCGTCCAGCCGCACCGAGTGGCCGACCGACCAGCGCAGCGGGGAAGCATCGCGCGCTTCCAGCGTGCCGACTTCGTCCTGCGCGCTGCGCAGGTCGGCGACGACGATGGTGCGGTCGCCCGGCGGCGGCTCGACCAACTCGCCCTCGGCGGCGATCAACCGGGCCTGGACCAGCGAGCCGACGCTCCAGGCGCGGCCGTCGACGCTGGCGCGGCCGCCCACGCGCAGGCTCTCGGGCCGCGGCGCGTCGGCCGGGGCGGGGGCGTCGAACGCGAACACGTAGCGGCCGTTGTCCTCGGACAGCCAGCCGTTGCGCCCGTTGTCGAACAGCGCGCGCCATTCGTTCCACGGCCCGTCGTCGGTGCCGAACTGCAGCCGGCCCACCAGCATGAAGGCCACGCCCTGGAAGCTGCCGCTGGCGCCCAGGCACAGCGGGGTGAAGTCGTCGAAGATCTCGGCGCTGGTGCCGATCTTGCGCAGCGACTCGCCGTCGCGCACCAGCGTGCTGCGGCAAAAACCGCAGATGGCGCTGGCCGAGGCGGGCGAGCGGAATTCGACCGGCGCGCCGCAGTTCGGACAGGCGGCGCGCCAGCTGCGGCCGGCGGTCGCGCTCACGCCCGGCGCCCGGGCAAGGCGCCGCTGGACGAGCCGGTCCGCATCACAGCTTCTTCAACAGCTCGGTCTTCTTGGCGGCGAATTCTTCCTCGGTGAGGACGCCCTTGGCGCGCAGTTCGCCGAGCTTCTCGATCAGCGCCATCACGTCCTGCACCGGCGCCGGCTCGTTGATGGCCGCCGCGGCGTTGGCCGTGGCGTTGCCCAGGCCCTGCGCGAGCTGGCCGGCGAGCACCTGGCCCAGCGCCACGCCCGCGCCCAGGCCCATCGCGTCGCCGGCGATGCCGCCGCCCTTGGCCGCGCCCTCGGCGAACTTCGGGATCGCCTGCGCGGTCTGGTACTGCATGAACGCGCCCATGTTCTGGCCGACCATGCCCATGCCGATCTTCTGGTCGAGGATCTTCTGCAGCTCGTCGGGCAGCGAGACGTTCTGCAGCGTGACGCTGTCCAGCGCCAGGCCCAGGTCGGCGAAGGCGGGGGCGACCGCGGCGCGGATCTGCGCCGCGAATTCGACCTGGTTGGCGGCCAGGTCGAGGAAGGGCACGCCGCTGCGCGCCACGGCGTCGGACAGGTGCTGCAGGATCAGCCCGCGCAGCTGGCCGTCGATCTCCTCGGCGGTGTAGAGCTCGCGCGTGCCCGAGACCTGCTGCTGGAACTTCGCCGGCTCGGCCACGCGCCAGGCGTAGTTGCCGAAGGCGCGCACGCGGATCGCGCCGAAGTCCTTGTCGCGCAGCGTGACCGGCTGCGGCGTGCCCCAGCGCTGGTCCACCTGCAGCCGGGTGCTGAAGAAGTAGACGTCGCTCTTGAACGGGGACTGGAACAGCTTGTCCCAGTTCATCAGGTTGGTCAGCAGCGGCAGCGTCTGCGTGTTGAGCGTGTACAGCCCGGGGCCGAAGGCGTCGGCCGCCTTGCCCTCGTTGACGAACAGCGCCGCCTGCGAATCGCGCACGGTCAGCCTGGCGCCGTTCTGGATCTCGTGGTCGGCCATCGGATAGCGCCAGGCCAGGATGCCGTCGCGCGGCTCCGTCCACTCGATGACGTCGATGAACTGTTTCTTGAGAAAACCCATCAGGGCCATGGCTGCCTCCGCTCGGATGCTGTGCTGGTCGGCGAATGATAGACGCTTGCCGGACGGTTGCAGGAGGGCGGCGGCCGCTCCGCGGCACGTCGGCCGAACGGCCGCCCGAGGCTTGCCGCGCGTCGCGACGCGGGCTTAGGATGCGTTCACGCGGGACGGTCCGGTGCCATTCCGAGGGGAGAACGACATGCCGCACAGGGTCACGCACAGCCAGCTGGTCGCCCGCGACGCGAAGGGGCGCCAACACGTGATCCGGGTGACCCGGCAGTCGATACCGGGCTCGCCCCACTTGCATGGCGCGCCGCACTATTCATGGAACGACGGCGAGCAGTTGCACCTGGTCGATGCCAAGGCCGGCGTGCTGGAAAGCGCGGTCACCGGCGAGCGGCTGACGCTGGAGGACTGGCGCGGCTGAAGCGGCGAGCATGCGTAGCCGAGCCACCGCGTGGGCGCGAGCCAGCCGGCGATACCGCGCCGCTGCGCGGTCGAACGACTCCGGCGCAGTACCCGGCGCGCCCGCTCACCGCACCTTGGCGGCGTCGAACGACGGGTTCTCGATGATGCCCAGGCGGTTGCCGAACGGGTCGACCACCGCCGCCACCTTCATGCCGCCGCCGACGTCCGCCACCGGCTCGAGCGGCGTGGCGCCCAGCGCCAGCAGGCGCGCGTGGGCCGCCTCTGCATCGGCCACGCCCCACAGCGGCTGCGGCCCGGCCGTGCCCGGCGTGCCGTCGGGAATCAGGCCCAGCTCGAAGCCGCCGACCGCGAAGCCGACGTAGAACGGCTGGTCGAAATAGGGTGTGGCGTCCAGCACGCTGGCGTACCAGGCCTTGGCGGCGGCGAGGTCGGGGGTGGGGTAGATGGCGGTGCGCAGGCCGAGGATCATGCGGGCTCCGGGTTGGGGTGACTGGGCGTACGCGGCCGGCACGGCCACGTCTCGCCGGGGCTGTGTTTTAGCACAGTTGCGGGGTGTCCGGCCCCACGGGCGCCCAGAAGCGGTGACTGATCGGCGTGACCAGCGGGCATGCGCAAGCGTTCACGGCTCAGGTCTCGGTCGACTCCGTGCGCAGCCCGACCAGCCCTTGGCCGGGCAGGCGTCCGAGCAGCCAGGTGCGCACCCGCACCGCGCCGTCGCGGCGGGCGAAGACGAGTACCAGGTCCGTCAGGGCCGCGCGCATGACGGTGTCGAGCAGGCGGTAGCCGACGGCGGCATCGCCGCCCCAGTTGTCGGCCACCTGGCCCAGGTCGGCCGGCTGGACGTCGAGATGGAAGCGCTCGCCCACGGCCAGCGGCGCGCGCAGGCCCTGGGCATCCAGCGCGACCTCGTCGGCGAGCGGCGCGTGGAAGGGGAAGAAGCGGTCGGTGCTCTCGTCCCAGGGGTTGGACAGGTCGAGGGCGACCAGGCTGAAGGCGTGGGCCAGGCGCTCGGCGCGTGGGGCCGGCGGGGCTTGGAGGGCAGGCTTGTTCAACACGTTCTCCGCAGAAGGGTGGGGCCGCCGTCTGTACCGGATGCCGCGGGTCGCCGCGCGGCGCCGCGGGGGCGAGGCCGCGCAGCGGGCGCGCGCTGGCGGGGCTGCCGGATGCTATGCGCCGCGGCCTGCCGGCGGCTACCCCCATTTGCACGGGGCCCCGCGCGGCAACGAATCCCGCGCATCCTCATGTGCATTGCGCAGTTCGCATCCGCGTCCCGGCTGCTTAGGCTGCACGGCAACACCAACCGCTGCCAGGAGACACCATGAGCGCCGACCGCCCGCTTCGATTCGAGACCCTGTCCGTGCACGCGGGCTATGCGCCCGACCCGACGACCAAGGCGGCCGCGGTGCCGCTGTTCCAGACGGTCGCCTATGCGTTCGACAGCGCCCAGCACGGCGCCGACCTGTTCGACCTCAAGGTGCCGGGCAACATCTACACCCGCATCATGAATCCGACGCAGGACGTGCTGGAAAAGCGCGTCGCGGCGCTCGAAGGCGGCATCGCCGCGCTCGCGCTCGCGTCGGGCCAGGCCGCGGTCACGTATTCCATCCTCACCATCGCCGAGGCCGGCGACAACATCGTCGCCTCGAGCGCGCTGTACGGCGGCACCTACAACCTGCTCGCGCACACGCTGCCGCAGTACGGCATCACGACGCAGTTCGCCGACTACCGCCGTCCCGAGACCTTCGAGCCGCTGATCAACGAGCGCACCAAGGCCGTCTTCGTCGAGTCGCTGGGCAACCCGCAGGGCAACGTGACCGACATCGCGCGCATCGCCGAGATCGCGCATCGCCACGGCGTGCCGCTGATCGTCGACAACACCGTCGCCACGCCCTACCTGAGCCGGCCCTTCGAGCACGGCGCCGACATCGTCGTGCATTCGCTCACCAAATACCTGGGCGGGCATGGCAC
>Ga0302323_100005421_pt1 | contig 10454 bp, 13 predicted proteins | sample Fen_T0_3_FD_201950 | JGI IMG/M metagenome (GOLD analysis project Ga0302323, IMG submission 201950) | Peat permafrost microbial communities from Stordalen Mire near Abisko, Sweden - Fen_T0_3 | ecosystem: Environmental > Terrestrial > Soil > Wetlands > Permafrost | place: Sweden: Abisko... | reverse complement strand
CACCTGGAACTGGGTGATCTCCTCGGTACCGACTGCGCCGTATCGAGCCGTCCAGATGTACGACGTCGACGGATTCGACAACTCTGCAGCGAATGTCACCGCTTTGCACAACGCCGGGATCAAGGTCGTCTGCTACATCTCGGCCGGGACGTATGAGAACTGGCGTCCGGATGCCGCGCAGTTCCCCGCTTCGCTGCTGGGCAAGAGCAATGGGTGGCCGGGTGAGAAGTGGTTGGACATCCGCAACGTTCAGAACGCCAACAGCACCCTGCGCACGATCATGGACAGCCGCCTGGACATGTGTAGGCAGAAGGGCTTCGACATGGTCGAGCTCGACAACGTGGACGGGTACAGCAACAAGACGGGGTTCCCACTGACGGCAGCCGACCAGCTGTTCTTCAACGACACTCTGGCCAACGACGCGCATGCCCGGGGCCTGTCGGTCCTGCAGAAGAACGACGTGGAGCAGACCGCGTCACTGATGCCCTACTTCGACGGTGTGCTCAACGAGCAGTGCAACCAGTACTCCGAATGCTCAGCCCTCTCGGCGTACGTCGCAGCGGGCAAGCCGGTGTTCAACGCCGAGTACAAGCTGGCGACCGGGAAGTTCTGCCCGCACGACAATGCCGCCAACTTCAATGGTGTGCGGTTCTCGCTGAACTTGGACGACTCGACGTTCCTTCCTTGCCGCTGAGAGTCGGTTCGTGAGCCATCTCGGGATGCTCGAAGCCCTCCTGACCTGGCCAGGAGCCCTGTCTTGCCAGTCATCGATCGCCCGGTGACGGAGACGAGACCGGAACATGCCGGTGTCGCCCCGCCACCTCGGATCAACTGGCGACACCACTCCACTGGCTGCACACGGCCTCGCGGGCGACCGACGCGGGCAGCGAGGCCTCCAGCTCCCGGACGGCTTCGTCGGCTCGCGATGGCGTCGTCCAGTGTTGCCACGAAGCTGTCTTGGCACCGCGTAGCAGTCTCAAGCGCAGTCCCTCCATGCAATCAAGGGCGTCGTAACAAGCACGCAATCGTGTTGGAAGGCGTGAAGAGTGACCTGGATGGGAACCCGGTGTTAGCGCGTCTCGAGGTGACGGTGCGCGAACTGACAGAGCTGGCAGCTGAGCAGAACTGATCGACGAGCTGGACATGGCTCCGGCGACGGCTGGCCCAACGCGTTGCAAAGATCCGTCATGTTGACCCGGTCACTGACAGCCCTTCCACTCGCGGCCCGAGCACGAGTCTCAGCGGGATCCGGTCCGTCTCCGGTCCGTCCTGGGTCCGTGCGGCCCTGTAACCCGACGGCAGACGATGACAAGGGACGGAACACAAGTCCGCAGGTCAGGCGGCCACCACATGTCAAGGTCGTAGGTCAGCGTGACGCACACACAGAACCCGGCTTACAGGCCGACTCGTCCGCCGCGCCCCTGCTGACCCGGCACAACCGGGCGTGTACCGCTGCCATTGTCGCCCAGTTGTCGTGACGCGCAGCGACATGGGCTCCGCGGTGAGTCAACCACCCGGTTGGGTCATGGTCGCGCGCAACTTGACTAGTGCAGCCTGACCGGGCCGAGCTAGACACAGATCGTCGGCCATTCGTCTATCCCTGGAGGGAACATGACGATGCCTGGGAACCGATCCGCACCACGTCTCTTGGCCTCGGGCGGCGACGAGCCGAACCGCCGCAGTCGGAGCCGACGCAGGCTCGGGATCCTCGTGGGACTGGGCGCGGTGGTGGCCTTGGCGGCCACCAACTCACCGACTGTCGGATTCGCGTCCGCAGGTGGGCACCGGGCAGATCGCACGGTTTGCGATGGGCTCACGCCGGACCTGCGCTTCGCCAAGGAGGCCAGGTGGCTGGGTGTCGAGCATGCTTGCGAGCACCTGCAGGAACGCGAGCTCTCTCGCGAGTCCGCCACCGCCATGACCACCCTCGCGCCGGTGAAGTCGTTGGCCAGTACCGATCCGTCGGCAATCGGTCAGTGGAGCAACGCCGCCAACCCCGGCACGCAGACCATCGGGATCGCATCCGTGGTGCTGCACACCGGCAAGGTCCTGCTCTTCGGCGGCCGCTACTCGTCAGGTGGCCAGAACACCGCCGCGTACTTGATCGACCCCGTCACGTTCACCGGTCACGAAGTGCCGGCGCCAGCCGCGGTGTTCTGCGGGGGAATCACCCCTCTGGCCGACGGACGTTTGCTCAGCGTCGGCGGGACCAGCGTGATCCCCAAGGGAATTGTTGACGTCTGGCTTTTCGATCCCGTCACCGAGCAGTGGATCCGGCAACCAGACACACCCCTCGGCCGGTACTACCCGACCACGACGCGACTTCCCGATGGTCGCGTCGTGATCGCCGCCGGGACGGAGGCGGACGGCAAGACTTCAAACCCCACCGTCGAGGTCTACACCCCGCCGGCACCTGGCCAGAGCGTCGGTTCGATCAACGTGGTGAGCAACAACCACAAGACGGGGACCTACCCGCACCAATGGGTGATGCCCGACGGCAACATGCTGCAGGTCGACGGCGGCCGACGGAACTACAAGCTGACAGTCGGATCCTGGGCCTGGTCACCATTCCCGCTGTTGCCAGAGACCCTGGGTCAGGGATCCGCCGGGATGCTGCTGCCCGGTGGTCCCGCAGGATCGTCACAGGTGGCGGTCATCGGTGGCTCCGTCAAAGGTGTGGCGTCGAAGCACACCATGGATTTCGACTACTCCAATCCCGGTGCGGGATGGAAGCTCGGTCAAGCGCTGCCGACACCTCGTGCGCACATGAACGTCGTGCAAGTGCCAGATGGAACCGCGTTCGGGATCGGTGGCAACACCACCGGGCTCTACGGCGGCGGAGAAACCCAAACCCTGTTCTATGACCCCGCCACGGACACGTGGACCAACATGGCGGTGCAGGCCATACGACGCGCCTACCACTCCACGGCGGTCTTGCTTCCCGATGGTCGAATCATGTCCGCCGGAGACACAGGACCCGGGGGCGGTGGCCAACTGATCGACTTCTACTCGCCGCCCTACCTGTTCCAAGGTCCCCGACCAACCATCGACAGTTCGCCTGCGCAGCTCAGCTATGGCCAGAGCTTCAACATCGCTACCTCGGGCCCGGGGGCAACGACAGCGGTGCTGATGGCTCCCGGCTCCACCACCCATGACGACGAGATGAATGCCCGTCGTGTGGCGTTGGCGGTGTCACCGGCAACCGGCGGCCTCTCAGCCACGGCCCCACCGAGCGCCAACGTCGCCCCACCCGGCTACTACATGCTGTTCGTGCTCACCGCGTCAGGCATCCCGTCGGAAGCGAAGTGGGTCTACCTGGGTAACTGACGCCACACATGCTCGGCGACGACCCACTCCAGTCCCGCTGGAATTCCGGTGAGACGGATCTTCCAGGTCCTTTGAAGGACTTGCTGCTCAAGCCGGCGGGTGTCCTTGTCTCGACACTGCTTCATCCGGACCTCCCGACCACCGAGTCGGGAAGTTGATCAATTCCAGCTGAGCCTGGTCATGAACCCGGCACCGGACGAGGTGAGCTGCTGGTGCTCACGACCCGGGCCACGAACCTCAGCCGCAGAGCAGGACCATTGGGAAGGCGAGTCCCCGGACCGTGGCTAGGGTGCATTTCATGCGCACGAGGATCGCGGCCGTCACTTCGCTCACGCTCGTGATCGGGTTCGCCGTCGCGTCGCTCACGGGGATCCGATCGCTGGGCGGTGTGGTGCTCGTGCTCGGCGGAGCCCTGTGCGCTTGGTGGATGTTGCGGATCGCCAGTGCGTGGCGGACTGTGGCGACGCTGGTGGCCGTCGTCGCGCTCTTCGTCTTCTCCCATCCGCTGGGCCACCTGATCGGAGCGTGGCCGGCAGTTCTGCTCGTGGCAGCGGCCGCGGGCGCACTCGCTTACGCAGTGGCATCGCCGCGGGCGGCCGCCCAGGTGCCCGTGGATTGACTCCCACATGCGCGGGAATCACGTTCACGGGCTGGCGGGCCTCTCGGACCTTGTTCGGTGCGCCTGACCGTACGGGTCAGACGACGGTGCCGCCGGAGCGCCAGTAGACGCCGTGGTCGCGGTCCATCAGTCCGTAGTCCACCAGGTAGCGGCGCAGCATCGCGAAGTCGTCGTGGAAGCCCCGAAGCACCGCGTTGACCTCGGCCTCGCGGTAGCGGAGCCCCGGCTCGAACGCCTGGGCGATGGAGTCGAGAACCACCCGGCGCTTCGAGTCCTTGGCCGGCATCGCGATCAGTCGGCCGTCGCGCACGAAGGCGTCCAGTACCACATCTCGCACGACGTCCCTGGGCTCGGGCACCTGTTCCACCCGACCAAGGCTAGGTCGCTGGGGGATCAGGGTTCCCACACCGCGTGATCGTGGGCGAAGACCACGCGGGAGGGATCCATGCGTTGGAGCCGGTCCATCCACGCCGGCGCGATGGGCAGGGGTGCTGCGTGTCCATCGTGACGGGCCCGAACGGCGAGGGCGTCTGCGCTGTACTGCGTGGCCGTGTCATGGCTCTGCCCGGCGACGATGACCACACCGTCGCTTCGTCGGACGATCAGTGACTGGTGGCCATCGGTGTGACCCGGGGTCGGGATGAGGGTGACCCCAGGGAGGATCTGCGTCTCGCCGTCCAGCTCCTCCCAGCGGGTGCGCGGTGAGTCGAGCAACTGGGGCAGCGTGTAGTCCTTGGTGCTGCGGGCGGCGGCGAGTTCGACCGCCTGGGTGAAGAAGGGGAGTCCGGCGAGCAGGGGATTCCCGCCGCAGTGGTCGAAGTGCAGATGGCAGTTCGCGACGTGGGTGATGTCGTCGGGTTGGTGACCCGTGCTCGTCAAGGCGGCCGGGAGCGATCTGCGACGGGGCCGGTAGTGCGCGTCCACGTCTGGATGAGTGCCCATCCCGGTGTCGAAGAGGAGCACCGCGTCTGGGTGCTCGACCAGGTAGCCCAGACACGGCTCCACCCGCGGCGATCCAGAACCGGTCTCCTGCGCCGGGCGCACGAAGTAGCCGAAGTCCACGCGCTTGACCCTGATCTCGCCCACGTCTGCAAGTCTGCCAGCACAACCGCCAACGCCGGTGTCAGGTGAACGCGATTGGGTTCTGGGGGGAGCGGTCCACGGTGAGTGAGAAGACGTCGGGGCGACCGTAGTGTCCGGCGACGTCGAGTGTGCGATGCACCACGCTGGACGTGTCAGCGTCGATGTCGGCGTAGAGGATGCCGTAGTCGTCACTCATCGGGCCGGCGACGACCTGGCCGCCTGGCGCGACCACAACGGAGTCCCCGGGGTTGATCCACGTCTCTGGGTCGGCGAACACGGCCTCCCGTGACGGGAACGACTCGGGCACGTCGCGGGCGTGGAGGGCGCAGCCCGATCCGATCACCCAGCAGCGACCCTCGGCGGCGATGTGTCGCATGGAGGACAACCAAGTCTCGCCGCTGTCCCAGGTGGACGCGATGTAGATCTGGACGCCTTCGGCATACAGCGCGTACCTGGCCAGGGGCATGTAGTTCTCCCAGCAGATCAACCCACCCAGTCGACCGAACGCGGTGTCGACCACGCGCAGACCCGAGGCGTCACCCTGCCCCCAGACCATCCGTTCAGGGTTGGTTGGCACCAGCTTGCGGTGCCGGTTGAGGACCGACCCGTCGGCGCCGATCGTGACCAGGGTGTTGTAGATCGTGGCCCGGCTGAACGATCCCTCCCGCTCGTGAACGCCACACACCACTACCACGTCGTGCTCGGCGGCGGCCTTGCGAAGCGGGTCGAGATCATCTGCGCTCAGGTCGACGCTGGCCTGGAGCAGCCGACCATGAATCTCTCCGCTCAGCGCGTAGTCATCACCTGGTCGCAGTGACCAGATCCACGCTGGGTACCCCGGAATGAACGTCTCCGGGAACACAACCAGCCGGGCACCAGCCGCCGCGACCTCCGCCACCGCGTCGACCGCCACTGTCATCGTGGCGGCGCGATCGAGCAGGATTGGCGGACGTTGGACGACGGCCACCTTCACCGAGTTGTCACCCACGGCCGAACCCTTCGTCGAAGCCAGTGTCGTAAGGCCTACCCGAACGCCGGCGGTTTGGAAGTCGAATCACAAGACCCTCCCTCGCCGCAGCAATTCCGTAGGGTCTATTCGATGTAACCCGTCTCGGGATCGACTTGGGACAGGAAGTTCCGGACCAACTCCTCGTGCTCAGCCATGGTTGACAGCCGACCGTCCGATGATGCCGAACTGAAACCGTAACCGGGGTTCGGCCCAGAGATCCATGCGTAGTCGTACTGGCCGGGATGATCTCGTCTGGCGACCACGTCGAACACCTCCCCATCGACTTCGACCCGAGTCGGAGGTTCAGCCGCCGTCTCCTCACCCGTCCAGGGTTGCCACATCGGTCCAGTGTGGCACTGGGGAGGCGACCGACCACCAACGTCGCGCACCTCATGGTCGTCGGATCAGCACGTCTGCGGTCTAGGTGTCCAGGGTGCGTTCGAACCAGACAACGGCGTCAGCCCGGTGAACCACCAAATCGGATCCGCCTTCTGCGATCCGGGCGAACATTCCGCCCCTGCGCAGGCACTCGACCGAGCGGTCGTAGGCGGCAGATGGCAATGCGCCGTCGCCAGGATCAAGCAGGCACGGAGTCTTCTCCCACCCGGCTGCGGCAAACCCGTCGCCCACCAGCTGCGCAGCGTCGGCACCCGAGTTCGCGGGGACCGTCAGCCACACCTCGCCGGTCCCTGTGTTTGGTTCGCAGCAGCGGTTCCCGTCGAACCCTTGACTGCCGACCACCGACACGCCATCGATCCGTGGCATCGCCGAGTCGGACACGGCCTGGTATGGGCTGGCTCCGCATCCGGCCAAGGTCCCCACGACGAGTAGGGACGGCAGGAGGCGAAGTCGCACCCAAGAAGTCTGGCATGAAGGGGGTGATGGTGCTCCCTTCCTCGGCTGCTAGGAGCCAGCGGTGGGTGGGCACGCGAGGTAGCCGCGCTGGGTGGCAATGTGGTCGGCCAGGTAGGCGGCGTCATGCCAGACGCCCCAGATGAAGCTCGACCCGCGACGTGACAGCCAGGGGAGCCCCAGGAAGTAGACGCCGGGCTCGGAAGAGACGCCGCGCCGGTGGTACGGCCTGCCGTCCTCGTCGAACGCATCCACCTGCAGCCAGCTGTAGTCGAGGGAGAAGCCGGTGGCCCAGATGATCGAGGTCACTCCGGCCCGCGCGAGGTCGAGCTCGAGGAGGGGCTCGGTCACGCAGGAAGGGAGCGGTCCCAGGACGCGGGCCTCCGGCTCCTCCGGTAGCTCGAGACCGTTGCGCGCGACGTAGGCGTCGGCCTCGTCGAGCAGCGACAGATAGTTCGCGTCGCCACCGGCGATGTTGTCCGCGAGGTCCGGCGCGAACCGCACCGCGCCGTCAACGTAGGAGTCCGTCCGGCCGACGAGCACCATGCCGCGGGCGGCAAGCTCGCGGAAGTCGACGGTGTGACCGCCGCGTGCGCCGCTGACGGCGATCGTGACGTGCTCGGCGCCCTTGGGGGGCGTCTGCGCGTCCCACTTGCCCAGGACGCCGAGCCACCAGACGAAGTCGTGGCCGCGGTATCGACGCGGCGGGCGGTCGTGCGGGCCGACGGAGAGGTGGACGCGGCGCCCTGCGGCGAGCAGCTCGTCGGCGATCTGCACCCCCGACGATCCCGCGCCGACCACGAGCACACCGCCGTCGGGCAGCTGCCCCGGATTGCGGTAGGCGGTGGAGTGCAGCTGCACCGGCCCGGCACTGTCGGGGACGACCGCCGGGACCACCGGGCGCTGGAACGGACCGGTCGCGGCGACGACGAAGCTCGCGTCGACCGTCCCGCCCGACGTCTGCGCCCGGAAGCCGGCCCGTCGCTCGTTCTTCTGGACGGACGTGACCTCCACGCCGCACCGGATCGGTGCCGCGATCTTCTCGGCGTAGGCAACGAAGTAGTCCGCGACCCGCTCCTTCGAGGCGAAGTCGCCCGGGCGGAGGTCGGAGAACTCCAGTCCCGGGAAGCGGTCGTGCCAGACCGGCCCGTTCGCGACCAGGGAGTCCCATCGCTGCGAACGCCAGCGCTCGGCGATGCGCTGCCGTTCGAGGACGAGGTGCGGCACCTCACACCGGCTCAGGTGTTCGCTCATCGCCAGCCCGGCCTGGCCACCGCCGACGACGAGCACCTCCACCGCTTCGCTCGACATCTGTGCTCCGCTCGACAAGTTGGACCTGGATCACGGCGCGTCGGTGCGCCCGTTGGCATCGTGGCGTCCAGGATTACTCCTGTCCAACAGATGTTTTCGACCCTCTGGTTCTGCTCTTCCGATGCAAGGTCGTCTGGCGAAGGCGGTCAGCGCGGGCGGCGTCACCCAGGATGGAGACATGGCCGCTAGGCCCCGGGACAGGGCGAGCGATAGTCAGGGGGCGCTGGTCACGGTGGCTTCCTCGGTGCAAGGTCGTCTGGCGAAGGTGGGTCAGCGCGGGCGGCGTTCCACCTCCCGACCCTCGCTTTGGGCCCTTGATGCCGCGATTGGCGACCACGACTTCGAGATCGTCGACGTGGTTGCCGAAGAGGATTTCCGTGGTCGCCCGGTTCAACAATCTGGTCACCCAGCCGGACGAGACGAAGGAGCGTCCCGTGGCTACGCCCACGACCAATTCGAAGACGGCGAGATCGTGTCGCGCGACGTGATGACGGACTCCGATCTGACGCCTGTGTCCGCCCCACTCCAGTCGCTGCCCCGGGAGGGCGCGTCGTGTCTGCCCGCAAGGCGTCGGCCCCGGTACTCACCCGGGGCCGACTCATCGTCACGCTCAGAGCGTGACGCTCACACCGTTGCTGAAGGGCGAGTCGTGCAACTCCAGCTTGGTGAGGTTCTGGTTCTTGGGGATGTCGTAGACGATGACACCGGTGACCTGGTTGCCCGGGTTGATGTCTTGCAGGAACGTCTGCGTGCCTTGGTTGGCGTCGATCGAGGCCATGCTGTCGGCTGAGATCTGGTTCCCGGCAGCGTCATAGGCGATCTGGCTGCTGGCGTCGAACATCTGCGACTGGTTCCCGATGTTCTTGACGTTCATCGTGACCAGGCAGTACTGGCCTTGCGCGGTTTCTCCGAACTGCCCGCCGACGGCCTTGACGCCGCACTTCATCGACTTGGCCGTGAACTCGAACTGGCCATCCCGCACCGGATCCCCGATCCCGGCTACCGCGGTGGTCCCACCGGTCGTGCCGGTCCCGGACTTCGTGCCGCCGCCTCCGCCGCTGGTCACTGCGGAGATGATCATGATCAGGACGAGCAGTCCGATCCCACCGAAGACCCACCTGCCGATGTGACGCTTCTTCTTCGGCGGCACCACTGGGGGCGACGGGACACCTGGAACTGCGGGACCGTAGTTGTCCGTCCAGGCGGCACCGTCCCAGTACCGCTGTCTGCTCGGATCCTGGGAGTCGGGGTACCAGCCCGCAGGCGTCGTTGTGGTCGGGACGTTGATGCTCATGGCGTGAGCCACCTTCACAGTCGAGAACCCCTCAGGGGTACTCGTGACCGAAGTCGAGGCTCTGATTGATGCTGGCGCTCTCCTCAGGCCACCGCTAGAGCAGTAGGTCCCTCCGCTAGCCGCAAGGCTCTGGGACAGCGAGTGTTAGTCGGGCCTTTCGGCCCACTGCCCAAGACCGATGCATGAGAGTCGGCCCGGCACAGGACCCGCCGGGCATCGGTACCTCGGTGCGCCACCTCGAGGGGTGAAGCGATTCAGGCGGATGGGCGGTACCGCTTCCATCAAGTGGCCAGAGCCACGACAAGCACGAAGAGAACTCCTGCCCCGACCAGACTGAAGGCTTCACCAAACATGGCCCCGGCGAGGACGCCGATACCGAAGCCGAGCCCGACAACGACCACGGACCCGAGAATGGTCCATGATCTCCACTGGGTTCGGGTCAACTCCACCGCGCCACCTCCCTCGGTCCGCGCTGACCCCCTTGATCGCGATCCTGACACAACGTCAGGAACTCAGATCCGCCCCGCGACCGGCCCGGCTGCACCGGTCGAGCCTGCTGCAGTCCGGTCAGCAGCACGGCGCTCACCAGCCCGACGGGACCCCCGGGTCCCCCGGTGGTCGTGATGTGCGGCAACGCTCCGATCAGCTTGATGTGCAGTAACCGCCCCGAGGTACAGGGGGCGCCGACGTTCGGGTTGTGCACCGTCCCGCGGCCAACGATCGCGGTGGCGCTGGTCACGGTGGCTCCCTCGGTGCGGATCTTCTGTCGTGCGAGTTCGACTGCGGCGGAGTACTCCTGATCGGAGAGGTCACTGTGTGGCGCAGTGGTGGAGGCGCGATCTCATCGGACGGATCCGCCCTGGGGGGCGTTCCACCGCCGACATCTCCATACCGAACAGCAAGCCTCATGAGAGCGGCTCGGTACTGGCGCTTCGGTGCGCTGCCGGTCAGCCTTGCTC
>Ga0302323_100005420_pt1 | contig 10455 bp, 8 predicted proteins | sample Fen_T0_3_FD_201950 | JGI IMG/M metagenome (GOLD analysis project Ga0302323, IMG submission 201950) | Peat permafrost microbial communities from Stordalen Mire near Abisko, Sweden - Fen_T0_3 | ecosystem: Environmental > Terrestrial > Soil > Wetlands > Permafrost | place: Sweden: Abisko... | reverse complement strand
GACGACCGGGCCGAATCGCTCGCCGCGCTCGCCGCCGAGCACGACCGCGAGCGCTGGGTCGTCACCGTTCGCCGGATCGCGCGTGCACTCGACACCAACGGCTACACCGATCCCGCGTCGATCACGATGCGGCTGCAACGCATGACCGCGGGCCGGCGCCGCATCGAACTGCGCGCCGATCACACCGCAGCCGTCACGACCGTGCTCGCCGCCGCGCAACCACTGGTGCTCACCGCCGCGCCCGATGTGCTGGTCGGCGTTCGCGACGGCGTCACGCGTAGAACTGCGCCGCCCACTTCCTGAGCTCGGTGACCGGCTTCTCCGACGGCGCGAGCGCGGGCACGGGCAGGTAGGACTTCGACTCCCAGATCGGGATGTCCTGGTCGAACTGACGCCCCACTTCGCCGGCGAAGGGCGCGGCGATCTTCGCGCCGACGTCGCTGCCATCGTGCCAGAACGTGAAGCGCACGTGCACCGACTCGTCGTCGATCGGCGTGATCGCCGAGATGAGCGTGACCGTCGCGAACAGGTGGAACTCGATGAGGCCGATACCCGGACCGAAGCTGTTGCTGAACAGGTCGCCGGTGATCGGGCCCTTCGAGCTGTTGAACGCCTGCTGACTCTCGACCCGGCGGAACGGCCCGTCCATCGTCATCTTCCCGACGGGGTTGATCTGGCCGGTGCCGTGCACGTAGTGGAAGTGCGGCATGTCGACGGAGTTCTCCGCGATCTCCTGCCACTGCGCCCGCACGACCCGGTCGAACTTGCCGCCGAACACCATGTCGGCGCCGAGTTGATCGGGCACTGCGAAGGTGGGCGCGACCGATCGGTCGGGGTGGTACCAGGCGAGCAGGTGCCCGTTGGCGATCGCAGTGGGGTACGCGTACACGCGGGCCTTGCGGTTGATCGACTCCGCGTACGGGATCAGTGTGTTCGCGCCGTCACCGTCGAACTCCCAGTGGTGGAACGGGCAGCGCAGGCACTGCCCCACCACTTCCCCGCCCACACCGAGGTGCGCACCCATGTGCGGGCACACCGGGTCGAACACGTGGAGGGTGTCGTCCTCGTCGCGCCACACCACCACCTGGCTGCCGAACGCATCGACGGTGGTGACCGGCTCCGTCAACTCGTCGAGCCGACCGATGCTGAACCAACCGAAGGGCATGGGGTGGGGGAAGCGAGGTGCCATGTCGTCAGGATGGCACTGCGGTCCCCGCGGGGTTCAGTCGACGTCGGCCCGGGAAGCTCAGCCGGTGAAGGCGGGCGCCACCACGACCGGCGTGGGCGTGACCGGCTCGACCGGCGCCACCGGGTTCACCGTGTCGATCGTGAGGTTCCACACCTCGTGGTTGTCGGTGGCGCCACCCTCCGACGCGCTGAACCCGAACTTGAACGACGTGGCCGCGAGCAGCTCCGGCGGGGCCGGGATCTGTAGCACCTGCGTGCCGTCGAAGAAGATCGTCACGTTGCGCGACGCCACCGTGTCGGGGTCGAAGACGACGCGGACGGTGCGCGTGGCCTCGGCGCGGGTCGCGCCCGAGATCTCGCTGAGGGTCGCCGACTCGCCGAGGAAGCAGTACCCCTGGGTGCCGTTCCCGGGACCCCGGACGACGACGCGGTCGGGGGTGCGCTCGATGGTGGTCTGACCGGTGCCGCGTGATCCGGGCGTGCCGGGCGTCGCCGTGCAGTTGGTTGTGTTGGGGAGCGCCCCGAACGTGCCGTAGTTGCCCCACGAGTCGATGCCGATGCCGAGGAGGCCGTTCTCGATGCCGTTGCCCGAGGGACCCGGGACGTAGCCGAGCCCGCCGCCGCCGGAGCCCGGCTGGGTGAGGTTGGTGGACCCGTCGACCAGCAACAGCGCCAGGCCGTCGGCGCCGGAGCCACCCCACTGCGCCTGCTGGAAGGAGATGTCGAGACCGGCACTCGTGGGCAGGGCCACGTTGCGCAGCGCGAAGCCGCCGTTGCCGACGAGCGACGTCAACTGCAGCACGCCGGAGCCGCTCGGGTCGATCGCCGGGTTCTGGCAGCCGGGGATCGGCGTGGCGGTGGTGTCGGAGCCAGCGGTGAGGCAGGCGTTGTAGCCCGGGAAGCCCCCGGACACCCAGCCACCCGGGTCGCTCACCGACGCTCCGGTGAACGACTCCAGCAGGAGCGTGTCACCGGAGGCGGCCGCGCCGCCGGCGAACACCAGCGCACAGACGACGCCACATGCCGCGGCCCAACCAGCCACCGACCGAACTGCCCTCATTGCTGCCCTCCAGCATTTGGAGCCCGGAACTGCCGCCCGCATCAGGACCCATTGCGAATCCGGCGACCCTACCCCGATCGCCGAGATCCTTCGTACCTGCTGAGGAAACTCTCGATGAACACCACGGTCTGGTCGTGGCCGTCGGTGAGGCCGAGAGCCTGTTCCTCCAACACGAGGTAGCGCGCCACGCTCGACAACAACACCGACGCCACCAGCGGCGGACACTCGCGCCGGGCGATCCCGTAGCGGGTGAGGATGCGATCGAGCGCGTCCACCTGGAGATCGCGTACCCGGGTCGCGCTGGCCGCGATCTCGGCGCGGATCATCGGCCGGTGGTTGCCGAGCGCCACGAACTCCATGGTGAACGCGGTGCCGCGCGGGTCGCAGTTGTACTCCCACAGCGCCCACAGCGGCTGCGGGTCCTCGAGCACCTGCTCCAGTCGGTCGGTGCCCTCGGCGACTCGGCGGCGGTACACCGCGAGGAAGAGGTCGTCCATGCTGTCGAAGTGGTAGTGGACGAGGGCCGGGTTCACGCCGGCCGCGGCGCCCACCCGACGGGAGGTGACCGCCGCGTACCCCTCCGAGAGGAGGAGCGCCTCGGCCGCGTCGAGCAACCCCTCGCGGGTGTCGGTCGCGCGTGCACGGGCCACGCCGGGATGGTAGACCTTGGGCACTCGCCCAAACATCTGAGGAGCGCCCCCATGCCGGAGTTCGCGGAGCTCGACTTCTTCACCGACCCGTCGCTGGTGGAGGACCCGTACCCGTGGTTCGCGCAGGTGCAGGCCGAGTGCCCCGTGTGGAAGGAACCGCACTACGGCGTGGTCGCGGTGAGCGGCTGGGACCTCCTCGACACCGTGTACCGCCAGCCCACCGTCTTCTCGTCGATCAACTCCCCCATCGGGCCGTTCCCGCCGCTGCCGTTCACCCCGGAGGGCGACGACATCACCGCGATGGTGCGCGAACACCGCGCGTCGTTCCCGCTCTACGAGCACCTCGTCACGATGGACCCGCCCGACCACACGAAGCACCGCACGTTGCTGATGCGTCTCTTCAGCCCGAAGCGGCTCGAGGCCAACGAGGAGTTCATGTGGCAGCTCGCCGACCGCCAGCTCGACTCCTTCCTCGCCGACGGCCGCTGCGAGTTCATCCGCGCCTACTCGCAGCCGTTCGCCGCGCTCGTGGTCGCCGACCTGCTCGGTGTCCCCGAGGCCGACCACACGGAGTTCGTGAAGACGCTCACCCACACACCCGGTGAGGTCGGCGTGACCGAGGGTTCCATGACGACGAACCCGCTGGAGTTCCTCGACAACTGGTTCAACACCTACGTCGACGACCGCCGGCGCGAGCCACGCGACGACGTGCTCACCGAGTTGGCCACCGCGAGGTTCCCCGACGGCTCCATTCCCGAGGTGCAGGACGTCGTGCGCATCGCGACATTCCTCTTCGCCGCGGGCCAGGAGACGACCGCCCGGGTGCTCGCGACGATCGTCAAGCTGTTGGCCGAACATCCCCAGCTGCAGGAGCAGGTGCGGGCCGACCGTTCGCTCATCCCCGCGCTCGTCGAGGAGTCCCTGCGACTCGAGAGCCCGGTGAAGGCCGACTTCCGCCTCGCGCTGAAGCGCACCGAACTCGGCGGCGTGGCGATCCCCGCGGGAACGTGCGTGATGTTGATGAACGGCGCGGCCAACCGCGACCCGAGCCACTTCGAGTCCCCCGACGAGATGCGGCTCGACCGGTACAACCTGCGGGAGCACATGGCGTTCGGTCGCGGCGTGCACTCGTGCCCCGGTGGCCCGCTCGCGCGCGTCGAGGCGCGCGTCAGCCTCGAACGCATCCTCGATCGCCTGGGCGACATCCGCATCGACGAGTCGGTCCACGGCCCGGCCGACGACCGGCACTTCTCCTGGGAGCCCACCTACATCCTGCGTGGCCTCACCGCGCTGAACATCACGTTCACGCCCCTCGTCTGACCGGCCGGGCCTGACCGGCCTGGCCTGATCACTTGTCACCGCAACTAGTGTGTCGGGGTCCTTCCCCCCAACCCGCAGGAGCACACATGAGTGACGAGATGAAGGCATGGAACGCCAAGGTCGTGGAGGAGTTCCGGGCCAACGGCGGCAAGGTGACCGATTTCGGTGACGCGCCGCTGCTGATCCTCCACTGCACCGGGCGCAAGTCCGGCGAGGACCGCATCAGCCCGCTGATGTTCCAGGCGCTCGCCGGCGGCTCGGTTGCGATCTTCGCCTCCAAGGGCGGCGCGCCCGACCACCCCGACTGGTACCACAACGTGCTCGTCGACCCGGCGGTGACTGCGGAGCTCGGCCGGGAAACCCGCCCGTTCACCGCGCGCGAGGCGCTCGGTGACGAGCGCGACGGCATCTGGACGCGCCAGAAGGCCGCCTACCCGCAGTTCGCCGGTTACGAAGAGGCCACCGACCGGGTCATCCCCGTGGTCGTGCTCGACCCGGCCAGCTGACGCGCCAACGTCGGGGCGCACACGCTGCGCCGCGACAGGCTGCGAACGAACGCCCGATGATGGCGCGCAGTGGCGCGAGGTCGTCGGGCGTTTTCGCGTGCATGCACGTGCACGCACCGGCCGCTCTGGCGCCTCCGATCGAGCGCCGGATACCGTGCTCGAACTTTCGGGGGGAAGGAGGGCACCATGCCCGAGTACGACGTGGTCATCCGCGGTGGCACGTTGGTGGACGGCACCGGGATCCCGGCCTACCGGGCCGACCTCGGTCTGGCCGACGGGAAGGTCGTGGCGATCGAGGACCGGCTGCCCGCGTCGAGCGCGTCACGCGAACTCGACGCCGGTGGGTCGATCGTGGCGCCGGGCTTCATCGACCTGCACACGCACTACGACTCCCAGATCCAGTGGGACCCCTACTGCACCATCTCCGGATGGCACGGGGTCACCTCGGTGACACTCGGCAACTGCGGCTTCGGCTTCGCGCCCATGAAGCCGGAGGACCGCGAGCGCTCGATGCTCATGATGTCGCGCAACGAGGCCATCTCGTTCGAGGCGATGCGGGAAGGGATGCTCTGGGACTGGATCACGTTCCCCGAGTGGATGGACTCGCTCGACCGAATGCCGAAAGGCGTGAACTGTCTCACCTACCTCCCGCTCTCGCCGCTGCTCATGTGGGTGATGGGCCTGGAGGCCGCGCGCACCCGCGGCGCCACCGACGACGAGCGCGCGGAGATGTGCCGGCTGCTCGGCGAGGCACTCGACCACGGCGCGTGTGGCTGGACGGTGCAGCGGTTCGGCCCCAACTCCGCGCAGCGTGACTACGACGGCGCTCCGATGCCCACCGACTGCATGGCCGACCGCGACGTGCTCGCCCTCGCCGAGGTCCTGGCCCAGCGACAACAGGGTTCGATCCAGATTTCGCAGCTCAGCGATTTCAACGGCGACGAGGAGACCGCGAACAAGGACATCGAGTTCCTCGAGCTCCTCGCCGCCACCGCTCAGCGTCCGGTGCTGTTCAACGCCGTCGCGGTCATCGATGGGATACCCGACCTGCACCGCGAACGCCTGCGGTGGCTCGCCGACTGCCACCGGCGCGGCATCCAGATGTTCGGCCAGGGCAACAACGTGCGGCTGTACCCGCTGTTCACGTTCGAGCACTTCAACCTGTGGGACTACAGCGAGCCGTGGAAGGATGCGACGCTCGGCAGCCCCGAGGAGAAGCTCCGCAAGCTGGGCGACCCGGCCCGTCGTCCCGCGCTGGTTGCGGAGCACGCGCTCGTGTCGTCGCCACTGGGAGTCGTCGGCCCGCCCGAGCGTTTCGTGGTGCGCGGATGCGGCACGAACCCCGACCTGCAGCGGTACGTCGGCCGCATCGTCGGCGACATCGCGGCCGAGGAGGGCAAGCACGCGATCGACGTCGTCCTCGACCTCTCGGTCGCGGGTGACCTCAAGGTCGAGTTCAGCGCCAAAGACGTCACGTCGAGCAACCCCGAGCTGGTCGCGGAGATCATCGACTCCCCGTACGCGATCCCCGGAATCTCCGACGGCGGCGCGCACAGCAAGTTCTTCACCGGCGGCGCCTACCCCACCGACCTCCTCGCCTACCTGGTGCGCGACCAGGGCGCGCTGTCGCTCGAGTCGGCGCACTACCACCTGAGCCGTCTACCCGCGCACGTGGCGGGCATGCGCGACCGGGGCTGGCTCGGCGTGGGCACGCCCGCTGACATCGTGGTCTACGACCTCGACGAACTCGCGCTCGACCCCGACGAGGGCTACGACATCGTGTTCGACCAGCCCACGGGCGATTGGCGGCGCATCCAACGGGCCAAGGGGTACCGCTGGACGCTCGTGAACGGAGCGGTCACCTTCGAGGACGGCGAGTGCACGGGCGCCACACCCGGTCGCTTCCTCCGTCACGGCCGGGGCTGACGCGATCTGACAGGATCGCCGCATGGGACGCCTCGAAGGACAAGTTGCGATCGTCACCGGAGCCGGTGGGGGGATCGGGCGTGAGCACGCGCTCCTCTTCGGGCGGGAGGGCGCGTCCGTCGTGGTGAACGACCTCGGCACGCGCACCGGCGCCGACGCGCAGAGCGTCGTCGACGCCATCCGCGAGGCCGGGGGCACGGCAGTCGCGAACACCGACTCCGCCACCTGGGATGCAGCCGACGCGATCGTTGCGCAGGCCGTCGATGAATTCGGGCGCGTCGACATCCTGGTGAACAACGCGACCTACCAGCGCAACGACGACCTCTGGCGCTACACCGAGGCCGACTTCGACCGGACCATCGCGGTGAACCTCAAGGGATACTTCGCGATGATCGCCGCAGTGACACCCCAAATGGCCCGGCAACAGGCGGGCGCGATCGTGAGCACCAGTTCCGCGTCGGGCTTCGGTCACCCGTCGCACGCGGCGTACGCCGCGGCGAAGGAAGGCGTGGTCGGCCTCACCCGCACCGCGGCGATGGAACTCGGGCGCTTCGGGATCCGCGCGAACGCGATCCGTCCACTCGCGCACTCCGTGGGCGTCGAGGAGTACCACGAGCAGACCAAGCCGTGGCGCGAGTTGATGGACGTGACCATGGGCGCGTCCACCAAGACCCGCACGCCGGAGGACATCCACCCGCGCAAGGTCGCACCGCTCGTGGTCTGGTTGTGCACCGACGCGGCGAGCGGCGTGAACGGCCGCACGTTCTTCGTGTCGGGCGAGACGGTGATGCTCTACTCGGAGCCACGCCCCAAGACCACCATCACCCAGGAAGGTGGCTGGACCCTCGACGACCTCGACCGCGTCGGCCCCACCGAACTCATCGGTGGCGTCACCAACCGCTTCACGCTGGCGGACCACCCACACCTGCAGGCCTATCAGGATTGAGCGGGTCCGGACTGAGCGGGTCCGGACTGAGCGGGTCCGGACTGAGCGGGTCCGGACTGCCGTCGGCTCCGTCGGAACCGTCGGCTCCGTCGGCTTCGCCTGCCTCCGCCGCCGCGTGCCGGCGGGCGACCACTTCGACGAGCACCAGCGCCAGCGCCACCACGCCGGCGACGACGAGCACCGCGATCGCCGTGATCTCGTCGAGCGCAGCCAGCGCGAGCACGCCGAGCACGATCACCCCGGCGCGGATCGCCTTCGTGTTGTCGGTGGTGGCCGGCGACCGGCCGATCAGCCACGCGCCCACCGCAACGATCAGGCCGAGGGCCAGCATGCCTCGGGTCTCGAGCCGCAGGCCATGGAGCAGCTGGTCGTACGCCGCGCCGCCCGCCTGGCGGCCGGTCGACGTGGCGAACAGGTCGAGGTAGGGGCCGCGACCCACCGCGAGCGCGACCAGGATCACGAACATCCCCACCGCGACACCGATGCCCGAACGGATCAGGAGACGACGGCGACGCGTCGACAGCGCGATGCCACCGGCGAAGCACGCGAGGGTGAGGAAGGGCAGGAACCACGCGAGCTTCTGGAGGAGGTCGACGGCATCCTGCACGGTGCCGAGCCACGGCCACTTGAACAGCTCGATGGTGGTGTCGACCGAGCCCGCGGGCACCCGATCGAGGGAGACGCCGCGCGCCTGGAGCCGGGCCCGCACCTCCTTGGCCACACCCGAGAGGTCGAGCACGACGGTGCCGTCGTTCGCCAGCTTCACCTTGCCGCCCGAGCTGCCGGTGAGGGCCGCCACGACCTGCGGTTGCACGCGCCGGTTGGCCTGTTCCCACAGCGTCTCGAACTTCGGCGAGCTCACGAGCTTCAGGGCGGCCTCGTACACGAACGCCTGCGCGGCGTCCTGCACGTTCGGCAGTCGCTTCGCGATGCGGGGCGGGATCTTCGATTCGAGCTGCTGGATCACGTCCGCCTGGCTCATGATCCGCTGCGTGATCCGGGTGGCCGCGGCATCCTGGATCTCGGAGTTGTTCGCGAGCGGGGCGACGGTGGACACGTAGTTGTCGGTGTTCAGCACCGTCGTCTTCGCCCAGAGCGCGAGCACGCTCAACGGGGCCAGCACGCACGCGACGATCACCAGCAGCGCGGCGAACGAGCTCCGCACCCGATGGTGGCGACCCGACCCGGTGGTCGTGCCGACCTCGGCGTCGTTCGTCTGCGGTTCACTCACGGGGCCCTCCTCGACCGGAATCCGCCCATCTTGTCGCTCTTCGGGCGGGCGCGCATCGTCCCATCCGGACGAGATCCCCTCGAACCACATTTCGCCTGCCCCCGGCCCGAGGGTGCACCATCGGGTGAGGCACCCGAGGACCGGAGGCGACCATGGACGAGGCGCGGCAGGATTCCCTGCGGGTCGTGATCGTGGGCGGCGTCGCCGGCGGCATGTCGGCGGCCACCCGGCTCCGTCGTCTCGACGAGTCGGCCCAGATCACCGTGGTGGAACGGTCGGGGCACGTGTCGTACGCGAACTGCGGCCTCCCCTACTTCGTCGGCGGCGTCATCGAGGACGAGGAAGATCTCCTCCTGCAGACCCCCGAAGCGCTGTACGAGCGGTTCCGTCTCGACGTGCGGGTCGACAGCGAGGTCGTCGCGATCGATGCCGCGGCACACGAGGTGACCGTGCGCTCCATGCTCGACGGCACCACGAACACGCTTCCGTACGACAAGCTCGTCCTCAGCCCCGGCGCCGTCCCGGTGCGCCCGCCCATCCCCGGCTACGACCGCGTGCTCAGCCTCCGCACCGTCGAGGACGCGTCCCGGCTCGCGGCCCGCGCCACCCGTGACACCGGCACCGCGGTGGTCATCGGCGCCGGGTTCGTGGGACTCGAAACCGCGGAGAACCTCGCGCACCAGGGTGTGTCGGTGACCGTGGTCGAAGCGGCCGACCAGGTGCTCACTCCGCTCGACGCGGAGCTGGCGATCCTCGTGCACCGCGAACTCCTCGCCCACGGCGTCGCGGTGGAGGTGGGCGTCGCGGTCACCGAGATCACCGCTGACGCGGTGGTGCTGGCGGATGGTCGATCGATCCCCGCCGGACTCGTCGTCGGCTCGATCGGTGTGCGGCCTGACACGAAGCTCGCGGCCGCGGCCGACCTGACGCTCGGACCGCGCGGCGGCATCGCCGTCGACGAGTACAACCGCACCAGCGACCCCGACATCTACGCGGTCGGGGACGCGGTCGAGAAGAGCGACCGGGTCAGCGGCGAGAAGTCGCTCATTGCGTTGGCCAACATCGCGAACCGCCAGGGACGCCGCGTCGCCGACCGCATCGCCGGGCGACCGGTGCACTCGTCGCCGTCGCTCGGCACCGCGATCGTGAAGGTGTTCGGACTGACCGCGGCGATGACCGGCTGGAACGAGAAGCGCCTCACGGACGCGAAGCGGCCGTTCCGCGCGTTGCACTCGCACCCCATGAGTCACGCGGGCTACTACCCCGGCGCCGAGCCGATGGCGCTGAAGTTGCTGTTCGATCCGGGCTCGGGCGAGATCCTCGGCGCGCAGGGTGTCGGGCGCGAAGGCGTCGACAAGCGCATCGACGTGCTCGCCACTGCGTTGTTCGCCGGCGTCCCCGCGGAACGCCTCGCCGATCTCGAGCTCGCGTACGCGCCGCCGTTCTCGTCGGCGAAGGACCCGGTGAACATGCTGGGCTACATGGCCGAGAACATCCGCTCGGGCGAGTGCGACGTGGTCGAGTGGTTCGAGGTCGAGGGTCACGTGGCCGATGGCTGGACGCTCCTCGACGTGCGCACGCCCGCCGAGCACGCCGAGGGCGCGATCGCCGGGAGCGTGAACGTGCCG
>Ga0302323_100005419_pt1 | contig 10456 bp, 9 predicted proteins | sample Fen_T0_3_FD_201950 | JGI IMG/M metagenome (GOLD analysis project Ga0302323, IMG submission 201950) | Peat permafrost microbial communities from Stordalen Mire near Abisko, Sweden - Fen_T0_3 | ecosystem: Environmental > Terrestrial > Soil > Wetlands > Permafrost | place: Sweden: Abisko... | reverse complement strand
GGCCGCCAGTAGCCCCACGGAGTCGTCCCGCACCCCGGCGGAAGCCGAGTTCTCCGAGGCCAGCATCAGCAACTGCCGGATCGAGGGATCGTCCATCGAGCCCTGCATTCTCTGCGGCACCACCTGGTTGTAGCGCACCTCGACGATGCCGCTGTTGGGCTGGCGCACGATGCTTGAAATGTTGGCGATCTCCGCCGGTCCGGCTTGCGGCTTGATCTCGGCTTGCGCGGCGGCCTGCGCCGTAGCCGCGGCATGAGCGGTTCGGCTCTGCGCGAATTGGTAGCCGCCCAGGCTGCCCGCACCGGCCCCAGCCACCAGCAGCAGACAGGCAGCCACCGGCACCGCCTGCAGGCTGGCAAAGTTGTTGAACATGCGCTGGCCCAGCCTCTCATACCAGCGCTTGGGAGGCAGGGCATCCAGCGCCTCCTCCAGCCGCATCCGTGAGCGCGCCAGCAGATTGGGGTCCGGCTCCAGCACCGGATGAGCTTCGGCCAGCAGCTTCAGCGCCAGCAGTTGCTCCCGCTCCTTGTGACATTCAGGGCAGCCGGTCATGTGCCGCTCCAGCTCGTGCATCTGTTCGTCGGGCAGCTCGCCGTATGCCGCCGTCACTATCCGCTCATGTGCCAGATCGCAATTCATCGCTACGTCCTTCCAGCCTCAAAAATGACCTTTGCATGCCCCAACAAATCCGCATCCCCTCGGGGGATTGCCTGGGGTCTCTAGCGCAACCCTGCCAACTGTGCTCTCAACTTCTTGGTAGCCCGAAAGAGCGTATTCTTGGCAGTCTCTTCCGTGGTGCTCAGCATCTCTCCGATGGTGCGAAGGCGGAGACCCTGGTAGTGCTTCAGTTCAAAGACCATCCGCTCCCGCGGAGTGAGCTTGCCCAGCGCCAACTGAATCCGCTCGCCGAGCACCTTGCGGTCCAGTTCCTTGGCCGGATTGGAAAACGACCGGTCGTCGGAGACCGAGGCCAGCAAGTCGATCTCGTCCCCGGAGTGGTCCAGAATGACCGCGTGGTCCTCGCGCCGCGTCTTGCGCCGACGCAACTGGTCCAGGCAGAGGTTGGTGACTATCCGGTAGATCCAGGTGTAAAACGAGCACTCAAAGCGGAAATTTCCGATATACCGGTAGGCCTTGAGAAACGCCTCCTGGTAGATATCCTCGGCATCGTGCTCGGAACCGGTCAGGTGCAGCGCCAGCCGGAGAACCTGCTGCTCATACTGCCGCACCAGCGCATCGAAGGCCGCCCGCGAGCCAGCCTGGGCCTCCCGGATCAGTTCCATCTCCGGCGCACGGGCCTGCGCCCGCTCCTCTGCGGTCTTGGGTCCGTTGATTGCCCTGGATGCAGCCATACCTGGGGAGGATTGTACCCTTCGGGCAGGCGGCCAAGCCAAGTTTGCCGTACCGGGAACCGGGGAAATGGGGTGAATCAACGCGTCTGTCGCCATCGAATCTCCGCTCCGGGGGAATGGAAAACGCTGTACTGGGATAGACGAAGGGAGAACGTGGAGGTAAGCAGCCCAATGGGCTGCTTCAACCGCGCCCCGGCCCCGCCACCCGCTACACTGGAAGGCGATGAACGGAAATCTGTTTGACGCCCCCTCAGCCGATGCCGGCGGCTGGTTCACGGCCCACTGCGACGGCGGCTCGCGCGGCAATCCCGGCCCCTCCGGCTACGGAGCCGTCGTGGAAGACCCGCAAGGCCGCACAGTGGCCGAACTGAGCGAGTTTCTGGGCATCCAGACCAACAATTACGCCGAATATTCCGGGCTGCTGGCGGTGCTGCGCTGGGCCATCGACAATGGCGCGAGGCGGCTGCGCGTGGTCAGCGACTCGGAGCTGATGGTCAAGCAGATGCAGGGCAAGTACAAAGTGGCCAGCCCGGTGCTGCGACCGCTCTATGAGGAGGCCCGCAGTCTGGCTCGCCGCATCGACAGCTTTGAGATGCGCCACACCCTCCGCGGCGGCAACAAGGTGGCCGACCGGCTGGCCAACGAGGCCATGGATAAGGGCATGGGGAAGACGGCGGGGCACCCAGCCAATGAACCGGCGGCACGCCCCTACGGAAGGCTGACCACCACCACCCCGCCCAAGCCCGGCCAGCCCCCCGCCGCCAAACTCGCCCGCCAGGTGATCGAGGGCTACGTGAAAGACGGCGTTGTGCACCTGCTCGAAGGCGAGCTGCCAGACGGAATCTTCGTCAAGATCATTCGCGAATAAGTCCCGGGACACCCAATGTCCACGGTCCTTTCAGATTCCCATATACGCGAACGCAAACCGCTTCAAGCCGGCCGTTGCGACCCACGTGCCGTGTTCGCAGGCATTGGTGGCTTGTCGCTGGCTCCAGCCTCCGATTCATCCCGCCATCTCCTCCCTTCATCCGCTTTTTCAGCCCCTCGTCCGATACTCAGCGCATTCATCTCCGGAGCGGCCTTACCTTCCTCTCAGAGCAAAGGCTCCGGAAAGGCATCGCCCCATGGATCAAAGCCCCGCAATCGTGAATGTCGAGCAGGTGAGCCGGAGATTTGCTCTGGATCACAATCAGGCCCGTAGCTATGTCGCTGCCCTCGACCACGCCAGTTTCGCCGTCGAGCCGGGCGAATTCCTGGCCATCGCCGGTCCCAGCGGCAGCGGCAAGTCCACCCTCCTCAACCTGATCGGCTGCATCGACAAGCCCTCCGAAGGACGCATCCTGGTGGACGGCGTCGATACCTCCCGGCTTGACTCATCCCGAATGACCACCCTGCGCCGGGAAAAGATCGGCTTCGTGTTTCAGACCTTCAACCTCATTCCCGTCTTCACCGCCGCTGAGAACGTCGAGTTTCCGCTCCTCGTCCAGGGCGTCGGCGCCCGCGAACGCCGCACCCGCGTCGCGGAAGCACTTGAAAGCGTCGGCCTCTCGTCTCGCGCCGGGCATCGCCCCGACCTGCTCTCGGGCGGGGAACGCCAGCGGGTGGCCGTGGCCCGCGCCATCGTCCATCGCCCCGCGCTGGTGCTGGCCGACGAGCCCACCGCCAACCTCGACACCCGCAACGCCACCCAGCTCATCGACCTGATGCGCGACCTCAACCAGCGCCTCGGCCTCACCTTCATCTTCTCTACCCACGATGCCCGATTGCTCGAACACACCCCGCGCATCGTGCGCCTCTGCGACGGCCAGATCGAATCCGATACCCACACCGGCGCGCAGTTGCTCGCCGCCCAGGGAGCCAGCCATGACTAAGTTCCTGCTCCTCGCCTTCCGCAACGTCTTCCGCAATCGCCGCCGCACCCTGATGACCCTGCTCATGGTCGGCGGAGGCGTCACCGGCCTGCTGCTTGCTGGAGGCTTCTTCGCATTCATGTTCCACGGCCTGCGCGAAATGACTATTAGCAATGGCCTGGGCCACATCCAGATCTTCACTGCCGAGCACTTCCAGCGCGACGAAGACCGCGCCCTCTCCACCGGCATCGACAACTGGCGCCAGGCCGCGGCCACCATCCGCACCGGACGCCACGTGCGCGGCGTAGCCCCCCGCATCGATTTCTACGGCATGGTCTCCAACGGCTCCAAGTCCAGCGTCTTCATGGGCAGCGCCGTCGATCCGGCCGCCGAAAGGAGCCTCGGATTCACCGCCCGTCTCTCCTCCGGCCGCGACCTCGACCCCAAGCCCGATGGCGAGATCGAAGCTCTCATCGGCGCGGGCCTCGCCCGGTCGATGGGCGTCAAGGTCGGCGACGGCCTCACTCTGCTCTCCATGACCGCCGACGGCGCGCTCAACGGCGTGGATATTCAGATCGTTGGGATCGTCAACTCCGGCATCGCCGAGATGGACGCGCGCTACCTTCGCATCAACCTCGCCTCCGCACAGCGGCTCTTGCAGAGCGATCGAGTCACCAATCTCGTTGTCGGCCTCGACTCGACCGAGTACACCGACCAGGTCGCCGGCGAACTGGCCCCACGCCTCAACGGCATGGCCCAGCCTCTGGTGCTCAAGAAGTGGATCGATCTGGCAACCTATTACAAGCAGGTCCGCACGCTCTTCAGCGGAATATTCCTCTTTCTTGGGGTTATCGTCTTCTTCATGGTCTTGATGTCCAGCGTCAACACGCTGCTGATGGCCATGTTCGAGCGCACCCGCGAGATCGGCACCATGCTTGCGATGGGCACGCCGCGCCTCTGGATCGTCGTCCTCTTCATGCTTGAGGCCACCCTGCTCGGTGTCTTCGGCGCCGTCGTCGGCGTGGCCGCGGGCAACCTGCTCGGGGTCGCTCTTAACGCATCGGGCCTTCACCTGCCTCCGCCGCCGGGCAACACCTCCGACATGCCCTTCCGTGTTCTCTTTGTCCCCGGACTCATGATCGGATCCTCCATCATGGTCATCGTTTCCCTGGCACTGGCATCCATCCTGCCGGCGATCCGCGCATCCCGGCTGCAAATCGCGGAGGCTCTCTCCCATGTTTAGAATCAACTGCATCCTGCGCGCGCTGCTACTCGTCCTGCTCATCGGATTCCTGTTCACATGCATCGCGTTTGGCCACGCGGCCCCACCGCCAACACCAGACGCCGACAGCCTCCTCAAGCGTTCCGACAGTTACCGCAACGGCTGGCCGAGCTACGTGCTTCGCGTCAAGATCACCAACTACGAGTCGGACAAGCCGGACGAGGAAAGGCTCTACGACGTATCGCAAAAGGGAGTGGAAAAGACCTACGTCGAATTCATGAGTCCGCGCGACAAGGGTCGTCACATGTTGATGCTGGGCGACGACATGTGGATCTACCTGCCCGACACCAGCCGCCCCGTGCGCATCACTCCGCTGGAACGGCTCAGCGGCGACGCATCCTCGGGCGACGTGGCCCGAACCAACTATGCAGCCGACTATGCACCCGTCTACCTGCGCACAGAAAAGGCCGGCCAGGAAGAGTGCTACGTCCTCGAACTCACCGCCAAACGCAAGGGTTCAACCTATCAGCGCGTCCTCTACTGGTTGCGCGCCGCCGACGCCCGCCCGGTGAGGGCCGAGTTCTACCTCACCTCGGGCAAGCACATCAAGTCCGCCACCTTCGACGAATACGCCGCCGTCAACGGCAAGAGCCAGCTACGCCGCATGACTCTCTACGACGAGATTCGCCACAACTCCCACAGCGTCCTCGAGTACTCCAACATCGCCCCCCGCGAGCTGCCCGACAAGCTCTTCTATCAGGGAAGAACGGAACGATTCTGAGACCTGGGAAACCGCCGTTCAACACGCCGGCTTCGAGCGGATCACAATTTCGAATGAATTACACGACCCAACTCGCGGTCCTGCTGCTCCTCGCGCTCCCCATGCCCGCCGGGGCGCAGGACGCCACGCCCCCCGCGCCCCGCCGCGAGTTCCGCTCCTCCCTGTCCGTCATCGAAGACGCCACCATCTACAGCAATCTCCGCGTCCCGGTGCCCAGTGCTTTCAATCAGCTCCTGGTCGAGCCCTCCGTCGGCCTCCGCTACCGGCACAGGCTCACGCTGTCCACGAGCCTAGCCGGTATTGTTGGCACGCACTCCGAAACACACGTCCAGGGTCGCGTGAAGGAGGCCTACGCAGGCCTCTCGGCCGGCGACTTCGACTTCACCCTCGGCCGCCGCATGGTGCGCTGGGGCGTCGGCTACGCCTTCACCGCGGCCGGCGTGCTCGATCCGCCCCGCGTCCCCACCAACCCCACCGACCGCCTCAATCTCAACCAGGGACGCGACATGATCAAGGGCGACTATGTGCGCGGCCCGCACGCCCTATCACTTGCCTGGTCCTCCGCTGTCCTCGCGCCCGCGCGCTCCCCTCTGCGCGACACCACCGCCTTCCGGTATAACTTTCTGGTGCGAGGATTCGACACTTCGCTTATCGCCGGCGACGATCGCGGCGGAGACGCCTTCGGCGCTCTCACTTTCACCCGCGTCCTCGGCCAGTCCTGGGAGATTCATGGCGAGGCCGCCTGGCGCGAGCAGGGCGCGCTGCTCGCCGGCGCCAAATGCACCACCCGTTCCGGCGTGACCTTCATCGCCGAGTTTTACACCCCGCCCAACACCCCGTACTTCCGCGACAGCGCGGCCTTGCCTATCGCCGGCCGGCAGCGTTTTTTCTTTTTCGATGTCGGCAAGAACCGCCTTCGCGAACTCCCCGGATGGAAGGAGTGGGATGTGAGCGGCTATCTTGTGGCGAACCTCAACGACCTGAGTTACACGGCTATCCTTGACACCAACCGGCGCTTCGGCAATCGCTTCTCCGCTTATCTCCACTTGGAGATTCCAAGAGGCGGGAGAACATCCGGCTACGGCGCAGCACCCTATTCCACAGCCACTTCAGCGGGCATCCGCTTCCAGCTATGAACTGCGAAACCGATCCATCCAATCCCGATCCGCAAAGCAATCCCCGCGCCAATCCGCGGCACACGCGGTTCCTGCTCAAGGCCATCTGGATCGTCGTCGGCGCCACTCTGCTCATCGTTGCGCTCTTCCTCTCCATTGGACATACCCGGCTCTCCGAGACCGGCCTCGAACTGGTCGTCGCCTTCATCTACTCCGCCGTCATCGCGCTGCCTTCCATCTTCCTCGTCACCCGCATCTCCGTGCGCTTCGCCACGCCTTATCCTCACCTCGTGGTTCTCATGCAGGCTCTGGTCCTGCTGTGTACCTCGGTAGCCGGCTGTCTGGCCGCGGGACTGGTGCTCCAGGTCATCGGGCTTTTCCCTCCCCATGCTTACTGGCGCGAGTTCCGGTCGTCCGCGCCCTTCAGCGTGGTCATCACCCTTGCGTTCGGCCTCAGCATGGCCACCTTTGAAACCATGCGCTACAAACTGCAGGCCACGGTGCTCGAATTACGCACCCGCCAGGTCGAGCAGGAGCGCGCCTACAAGCTGCTCGCGGAGGCGCGCCTCTCTTCGCTTGAATCCCGCATCCATCCCCACTTCCTTTTCAACACTCTCAACTCCATCGCCGCCCTCAATCCCTCCGACCCCCAGCGCGCCGAAGACACCGTCGGCAAGCTCGCCTCGCTGCTCCGCTTCTCGCTCAATGCGCGGCAGACCGGTCTCGTGCCCCTCAATCAGGAACTCAAGGTGGTCCGCGACTACCTTGAGATCGAGTCCACGCGCTTCGGCCCGCGACTGCGCTATGAAATCGAGGTTCCCGACTCTCTCGCCAGCGTCAGGGTTCCGCCCCTTGCGCTCCAGTCCCTGGTCGAGAACTCCGTCAAGCACGTCGTCTCCCAGCGCACGCAGGGCGCTACAATTCAGGTCTTCGGCGAAGAAAGCTCCGGCCTCGTCCGGCTCCAAGTCATCGACGACGGCCCCGGCTTCTCGCTCGACGCCATCACCCCAGAGCACGGAATCGGCAATCTCGTCGCCCGCCTCGAGCTTCTCTTCGGCTCCGCCGCCCGGCTTGAAGTCGAGCGCCTCGGCGACAAGACCGCCGTCCGCCTTTCCTTCCCCGTGTGAGATCGACATGACCCTTGAAGCTGCTCCATTTCGCGCCTATCTCGTCGACGATGAGCCGCTCGCCATCGCGCGCCTGGCGCGGCTGCTTGCGGTCTTCGATCACATCGAGGTGGTTGGGAATACCGTTGATCCCGCATTGGCCATTGACTTTCTTGCGCATCAGCCCGTCGATGTGCTCTTCCTCGACATTCAAATGCCCGGCATGAATGGCTTCGAACTGCTGGCCCGGCTGCCCGCGCAGCCCCTGGTCATCTTCACCACGGCCTACGACGAATACGCCCTCAAGGCCTTCGAAGTGAATTCAATCGACTACCTGCTCAAGCCCATCGAGCCCGAGCGGCTGGAGCGCGCCATTTCCAAGCTCACCCGCTCGCTGCCCGTCGCGAGGCCGGCCTGGCAGCAGAATCCCGGTCTGCCCGATCTGCTCAAAGAGCTCGCCGCGTCGCTTCAGGGCGGCCGCGCCGATTCCCTCCGCCGCATCGCCTCCCGCGTCGGCGAGCGCATCTCCTTTCTTGATCTCGACGCCATTACCCACTTCATCGCTCACGACAAGCTCACCTGGGCCGTCTCCGGTGGTCATCACCATGCGGTCGATCAGACCATCGCCGAGCTCGAACGCCGCCTCGACCCCGCCCGCTTCCTGCGCATCCATCGCTCCGCCCTGGTCAACATCGATTGGATTCATGAGGTCAACTCGTTCTTCGCCGGCAAGGTCGTGGTCACTCTCAAGGACGCCCAGCGCACCCAACTCACCGTCGCGCGCGACCGTGTGCGCAGCCTGAAATCCAGTTTGGGGATATAGATTTCGGTTTCCATTGGGGGACTGCCGCCGACATGGAGGCAACCCGATCTATCGATTCGATTGCATTCTCAATCTCTGAGCTCAGCGCGCCTTCAGGCGGTCAACTCCAGCGCCGCCTCAGCCCACACCAGCGCCGACCGATAGCAACCAAGCAGCTCTTTCTCATCCAGGCCATCTGTCCTGACCAGGGCGTCGCACACCGCCCAGTCGCCGTGTTCGTAGCTCTCAAGCCAACTCAGCAGGACTCGTTCGCGGTTAGTCGCTCCCTTGAGCGCGTCTTGAATTTCGTTCCGCAAGGGCAGCGCCGGAGCCAGGTCTTCCATGGGCATCAGCATCATCGCCGGCAGCAGGCTCAACATGCCCAGCAGATATTGCTCGCTGGGATCCAGCCCGTATCGCTCCGAGGCCAGTTCGCAGAACCGTCCGCGCAGAAAGGCCATGCGCAGGAGTTCCAGCGGCTGCTTGCCGTTCAGGTCGCTGGCGATGGCCAGCATCACAATGCGCCGGAAGGCCTTTTCGCCCACATCCAGAAGCGCTTCCTCGATGGAACGAATCTCTCTGCGCACCGCATAGAGCGGGGAATTGACCAGCCGCAGCAGCCTGTAGGTCAGTGAAGCGTCGCGCTTCATCAGCCGGCCGGCTTGATGCACGTCAATGTCTTCCTGTTGCAGCAGTTGCAGGATCTCGAAGTGAAACTGGCGGTTGGCGGGAATTTTGAGGTTCCTCATGAGCACTGGGCGGCAGAAATAGTAGCCCTGAAAGAGTTTGAAGCCCTCTTTTCGGGCCTGTTGGTACTCCTCCTGGGTCTCCACCTTCTCGGCGAGCATGGCGATCGGCATGCCGCGCAGCCGTGCAAACAACTTGCGCCGATCCTCAGGCCCAGTGGTCCCGAAGTCCACCTTGATGTAGTCGGCCAAGTCCACCAAAGGGTCGAGCTTCGGCTCCCACACAAAATCGTCCAGGGCCAGGCGATAGCCTGAGGCCTTCAGCTTGCGGCAGGCCAAAATCAAGTCGGTTGTCGGCTCCACCGTCTCAAGAATCTCAAGGACCGTCATGCCGGTCGGCAGGATATCTACAAGGTCTTCGGCCAGCGCCTCCCGTGTGCAATTCACAAACGCCAGCATGCCACCGGTCAGCTTCTCCAGGCCGAACATCACCGTATTGTCCAGCATGGTGCGAGTGGCCAGGTCGCCATCACCGCGAAAGGTGGCCTCCGGTCCGGCTCTGAAGAGCAGTTCGTAGGCATGAACCCGGCCGCGCAGGTCCAGGATGGGCTGTCGCGCCACATACCGTAGCCCTTCTGTCCACTCCGTCGCGGACACCTCAGAGGCTGTTGCCGGTGCAACACGGACCGCCATAGACACCATCCAAGAGCGTCTATCGGCTCAAAGCGCCTCCAACTTCAGCACGGGCAGGGGTCCCTTTACCCCCCCATGAACATCCCGCCGTTTACATCCAGGACATGCCCGGTAATGTAGCCTGCTCCCTCTGAAGCCAGGAAGGCTACCGATTGTGCAATCTCGCGGTCGGTCCCCGCCCGCCCCAGCGGAATCGTCGCCATCATCCCCGTGCGCTGCTTCTCGTCCAGCACCGCCGTCATCGGCGTCTCGATATACCCCGGCGCCACCGCGTTCACCGTGATGCCCCGCGAGGCCACTTCGCGCGCCAGCGACCGCGTCAGCCCGATCAGCCCGGCCTTCGAGGCGGCGTAGTTCACCTGGCCTGCCTGCCCCGTCCTGCCCACCACACTGGTGATGTTGATGATCCGCCCCCAGCGGTTTTTGAGCATCGGCCGCAGCAACGCCTGCGTCAGCAGGAACGCCCCGGTGAGATTGGTCCCCAGCACGTCGTCCCAGTCGGCTCGCTTCATGGCCATCATCAGCCCGTCGCGAGTGATCCCCGCGTTGTTCACCAGGATCTCCACCTTGCCGAAGCGTTCCAGCATCGCCTTGGCGCCCGCCTTGATGGACTCCTCGCTCGCCACATCCAGCGCAAACGCCGCCGCATGCCCGCCCGCCGCCTCAATCTCCGCTGCCACCTCGGCCAGCCTGGCCTCGTTCCGCGCCGCCAGCGCCACTGTGGCCCCGGCAGCCGCCAGTTCCAGCGCGCACGCGCGCCCAATCCCCTGCGACGCCCCCGTCACCAGCGCAATTCTTCCCGTCAAATCCGCCATCGAACTTTTGTCAACCGCTCGCGCAACTCCGCGC
>Ga0302323_100005418_pt1 | contig 10456 bp, 8 predicted proteins | sample Fen_T0_3_FD_201950 | JGI IMG/M metagenome (GOLD analysis project Ga0302323, IMG submission 201950) | Peat permafrost microbial communities from Stordalen Mire near Abisko, Sweden - Fen_T0_3 | ecosystem: Environmental > Terrestrial > Soil > Wetlands > Permafrost | place: Sweden: Abisko... | reverse complement strand
AATTGCTGGCTCTTCAGGCGCTTGTAGGTGCGCTTGACGGCAGCCGCATGCTTGCGCTTGCGCTCGGAAGTGGGCTTTTCGTAGAACTCGCGGGCACGCAACTCGGTCAGCAGACCGGTTTTTTCGATCGTGCGCTTGAAGCGGCGCATGGCTGCTTCGAAGGGCTCGTTTTCCTTGACGCGAACGCTAGGCATTAAACAACTCCAGATTTTCTGCCGCCACGGTTGGCGCCAGAGGTAAATAATTGGAAACCCGCAATGAAAACTGAAGACAAACTGCGGAAAGCCTGAAATTATAGTTTGTTTTTCAAAGCTTTGCAAGATTTGCCGGGCTGTGGGTGGCGCGCCGTGCGGGCTCGGACGCCCCGGAGCGGGCCGGCACGGGCGCCCCGCCCAAGGCAGGAAGGCGGGATCCGGCGCGCAGGCCGGGAAAATCAGGCTTCCTGCTCCTTGACGAACACCGGGTAGAGCAGCGGCAGCAGGAGCAGGGTAAATACGGTCGCCGAGACGATCCCGCCGACGATCACCACCGCGAAGGGCTGCTGGGTCTCCGAACCGATGCCCTTGGAGATCGCCGCCGGCAGCAGCCCCAGGCCGGCCATCAGGGCGGTCATCAGGATCGGCCGCAGGCGGTTCACCGCGCCGTCGGCGATCGCCTGGTGGAACGGCGTGCCGTTACGGAACAGCTCGATGATGTGCTCGAGCATGATCACGCCGTTTTGCACCGAAATACCGGCCACCGCGATAAAGCCCACAGCCGCCGAGATCGATACGTGCAACCCGGCCAGGGCCAGGCCGGCAAAGCCGCCAATGGCGGTGAACGGGATCATGATCATCACCAGGAGGGCCTTTTTCATCGACTTGAAGGCCCAGAACAGCAGCGCGAAAATCGAGAACAGGCTGATCGGCACGATCACCGTCAGGCGCGCCAGGGCGCGCTGCTGGTTTTCGAACTGGCCGCCCCAGGTGACGTAGTAGCCGGGCGGCACGTTGACTTCCTTGGCCACCCGGGCCTGCGCCTCGGCCACAAAACTGCCCTGGTCGCGGTTGATCAGGTTGACCTTGACCGGAATCAGGCGGCCGCCGTTTTCGCGGCCGATGCGCGAAGCCCCCTGCTTGATTTCCACCGAGGCCACTTCCGAGAGCGCCACCGTGTTGTTGCCGCCGGGCAGCGGCACCTGCAGGTTGGAGACATCGTCGACCGCGTCGCGGAACGACTGGGCCAGGCGCACCGTGACGTCGAAACGCCGGTCGCCCTCGTAGTAGGTCGATACCGCCATCCCGGCCAGCGCGGTCTGGATCACGTTGCCGACATCGGCAATATTGACCCCCAGGCGGGCAATCTTGGCGCGGTCCATGCGGATCGACAGTTCGGTCTGACCGCTGATCTTCAATGAACCGACATCGGTGGCGCCGGGAATCGAGGCCAGCACGGCGACGATCTGGTCGGCCTTGTCCTGCAATATCTCCAGGTCGGGGCCATACACCTTGACCACGATTTCGCCCTTGGCGCCGGACAGGGCCTCTTCGACGTTGTCCTGGATCACCTGCGAGAAGTTGGTCGGAATGCCGGGCATTTTGCGGATTTGCGCGCTCATGTCGGTGATCAGCGCCGCCTTGTTGGCAAAGCGCCAGGTCTCGCGCGGCGCCAGCTCGGCCAGGATCTCCAGGTTATTGGGGCCCTTCGGGTCGGTGCCGTCGTCGGGCCGGCCCACCTGGGTCACCACCTGCTTGACCTCCTTGTAGCTGGTCAACACGGCGCGCACCTTGCGCTCGACTTCCTTGGTCTGGTTAAGGCCGGTGGCCGGCGGCATGCTGATGGTCAGCCAGATGTTGCCCTCGTCGAGCTTGGGCAGGAACTCGCTGCCCAGCAGTGGCACCAGCGCCAGGGTCACTACCAGCAGGCCCACCGAGGCGCCCAGCACCAGCAGGCGCACCCCGGCCAGGCGTGCCAGCATGTTGCGGTAGCCGTTCTGCAGGCGGTGCATCCACTCGACATGCTTTTCGGCCAGGTTGTTGGTGCGCATGTTGTAGGACAGCAGGGTCGGCACCAGGGTCAGGGTCAGGATGATCGCACCGAGCAGGGCAAACGACAGGGTGAATGCCACCGGCGAGAATATCTTCCCTTCCACCCGCTCGAAGGTGAAGATCGGCAGGAAGGCCAGGATGATGATCGCCTTGGAAAACAGGATCGGATGGCCCAGTTCCGAGGCGGTATTGCGCAGGGTGGTCATGCGCCAGGAGATCGAGTCGTTGTGCGGACTCTTGTCGTCGCGCGCCAGGGCGAGCTTGACCATCAGGGCCTCGACCACCACCACCGCGCTGTCGATGATGATCCCGAAGTCGACCGCGCCCAGCGAGATCAGGTTGGCCGAGACGCCGCGCGCGTCCATCATGATGAAGGCGAACAGCAGCGACAGCGGAATCACCGCGGCGACGATCAGGGCGGCGCGCCAGTTGCGCAGGAAGATGATCAGGATCGCGATCACCAGCGCCGCGCCGACGGTCAGGTTCTCGGCCACTGTGGAAACGGGGTGGTTGATCAGTTGGGTGCGGTCGTAGACCGGGCGGATCCGCACCCCCGGCGGCAGGCGTTTTTGCACCTCCAGGACGCGCTCCTTGAGCGCGGCGATGATCTTGGCCGGGTTCTGCCCCTTGGTCATGATCACGATGCCCTGGATGATCGAATCGGACTCGTAGGACTTGGCGTCCGGCTCGCTGTTGGTGCCGGCATAGGCGACGATGCCGGAGCGCACCCGCCCGCCCATCCGAACTTCGCCGACGTCCGAGACCAGCACCGTCTTGCCACCGCGCGAGACGATCACGGTGCGGCCGATGTCGTCCAGGCTGCCGAACAGGCCGATGCCGCGGATCACCAGCGCCTCCGAGCCGCGCGGCAAGAAGCCGCCGCCGTAGTTGCCGCTGTTGCTGGTGAGCGACTGGCTGACCATGTCCAGGGTCACGTTGTAGCGCTTGAGCTTGTACGGGTCGACGCGGATCTGGTATTCCTTGACCGCGGCGCCAAAACTTACCGTGTCGGCCACCCCTTGCACCATCCGCAGGCGCGGCTGGATCACCCAGTCCTGGATCGCGCGCGCCTCGTACTCCGGCATGCCCTTGGGGATTTCCAGCACATAGCGGTAGATCTCACCCACCGCGGTGGCCAGCGGGCCCAGCGAGGGTTGCACCCCGGTGGGCAGGTTGACGTTGCCCAGGCGCTCGGTGACCTGCTGGCGCGCGAAATAATCGTTGGTGCCGTCGGCGAAGGTCAGTGTCACCACCGACAGGCCGGTGATCGACACCGAACGCACCTGGGTGAGCAGCGGGGTGCCGGCCATGCCGATCTCGATCGGCAGCGAGATCGCCCGCTCGACCTCTTCCGGGGCCTGGCCGCGATACTGGGTGACGATCTGCACCTGCACGTCCTGGACGTCGGGGAAGGCCTCGATCGGCAGGTTGTTCACCGCGCGCACGCCGAAGAACAGCAGCGCGACGATCGCCACCAGCACGAACAGTCGCTGGGTGATGCAAAAGGTGACTAGGCGCTCTAGCATGGCGTCAGCGGCCGGGCCGGGTTAGGGTGGCTCAATTGGTCGAGGACAGCTCGGATTGCAGCAGCAGCGCGCCGCCTATCACCACCCGCTCGCCCTTGGCGACACCGGCGCTGACGTAGGAGTACTCGCGGTCCTGCACCGCCAGTTGCACCTTGCGCTTGACGAACACCCGCGGCGTGGTCTCGACGAATATGAAACTGTACAGGCCCTCGGTGACCAGCGCGCTGTTGGGCAGGCGCACCGCCTGCTTGCCTTCGTCGGTCAGCAGGGTGACACGCGCGTACATCTCCGGCTTGAGCTTGCCGTCCGGATTGCTCAGGTCGCAGCGCACCTGGATGCGCCGCGTATCCGGGTTGACCACCTGGCCGACCCGCGCCACCACCGCGCGGAAGGTCTCGCCCGGATAGGCTTCCACCGAGACGCTGACCGGCAGCCCGGGCCTGACCTTGGACAGGTGGTGTTCAGGCAGGTCGACCAGCACCCACAGGCGGGACAGGTTGCTGACCACGAACAGCGGGTCGGAGCCGGGCTGCACTTCCATCGCCGGGTTGGCCTTGCGGTCCGCGACCACGCCGCTGACCGGCGAGCGCAGCGCCAGCCCGGGGCCGTCACCGGCGCTGGGAGAGAGGTTCTTCAGGCGTGCGCGGGCGCGGGCGGTCTCGGCCTGGGCCTGCGCATAGTCGGCAGCCGCCGATTCCAGGTCCTTGCGCGGAATCACCTCGGCGTCGAACAATTTTTGCGAGCGTTCCAGCGACAAGCGCTTGCGGCTTTCGTCGGCCTGCGCCTTGCTCGCGTCGGCCAGGGCCGCGGCCAGGTCGGGCGCGTCGATGTTGACCAGCACCTGGCCGGCCTTGACCATATCGCCGGCCGCCGCCTTCAGGCTGACGATGCGCCCGGCGATCGGCGAGGTGATGCGCGCGGTCACGTCCTCGTCATACGAGACCTTGCCATTGAGCGGCTCGGCCAGCGGCAGGGGCGCTTCCACCGCCGCCTCCACTTTCAGGGCGGAGAGCTGGGGCGAGCCGTCGGCAAAGCGCAATTCGTTGGAATTCTTGTTCTCGGCCGGGGCGCTGGCCTTGCTTTCGGCCGGCGCGGCGCCGTTCCGGCCACCGACCATGTAGCCCCCCGCCGCGGCGGCGACGGCCAGCACCAGTACCGCGACCGTGGTGCCCTTGTTCATTTCGTCTCTCCCATCAGGTATTCCCTGGGCATTTCGGTATTCGACAGCCAGGCGGCGAGCGCCTTGGCGTGATCGGCGCGTGCATTGGCGGCATCGATCAGCACCGCTTTGAGGGTGCGGCGCGAATCGAGCAGGTCCATCACCCCGAGGGCGCCGTTCTTGAAGGCGAACTCGGCGGCATCGGCAGCCTTCTGTGCCGCCGGCAACAGGTCGGTCTCGAAGCGCTGCAGGCGCTCGCTGCTGCTATCGAGGTCGTTGCGGGCGCGCAGCACGTCGCCCAGGGCCTGGGCGCGGACCCGCTCCAGGCTGTCGCGCGCGGCATACCAGTCGGCCTGGGCGCGCGCCACCGTGCCCTCGTTGTTGTGGCGCAGGAACAGCGGCACGCTCAGCGCCAGGCCGAAACTGTTGCCGGTGCCCTGCTGGTTGAAATCGTTCTGCGGCCAGTGCTCGACCTGCACGCCGACCGAGACGTCGCGGGTGCGCTGCGCCTGCGCCAGTTCGCGCGCCTTGTCGGCCGCCTCGACACGGGCGCGCGCGGCCCGGACATCGGGACGGCGTTCGACCAGTTCCTCGATCTTCGCCGCGCCCTGGGCATCACGCGCCGGCCAGGGAGTGACGGCGTGGATACCGGCGGCCCGGTCGTCGGCGCCGATCAGATAGGCCAGCGCCAGGCGGGCGCGTCCCAGGTCTGCTTCGGCGGCGCGCGCATCGTTTTGCGCGCGCAAGGCATCGACGCGGATGCGCGAAACATCGGAGGCGGCCAGGTCGCCGGCGCGCTGGCGCAACTGCGCAGCCTCGACGGTCTTGCCGAACAGTTGCGCGGTGTCCTGACTGGTGACCAGCTTGTCCTGCGCGGCCAGCAGGTCGTAGTACGCGCTGCGCAGCGCCAGCACCTGCTGGCGCCCGGTATCGGCCAGGTCTTCCCCGACCGCCGCCTCCAGGCGTTTAGCGGTATCGACCCGCAGACCGAGCTTGTTGCCGCGTTCGATCAGCTGGTCGACCCGGGCGATGCTGTCCACCGTCTTGCCGCGCAAGGGGCCGGAGCCCACGCCCAGGCGCGGGTTGATGTTCTGGGTGGTCCAGGTGAATTGCGGGTTGGGCGGCTGCCCGGCCACCTGCACGTCGGCCTGCGCCTGCTCGAGTGCGCGCCGCGCCACCGCGATGTCGCGATTCTTGCTCGCCAGCAGGCTTTCGGCCGCCGGCAGGGTCAAAGCACCCAACTCCGCTGGCGCCTGCGCAAACAGCGGTGCGCACATTCCCGCCGCGAGCAAAAGCACACAGTTGCGCAGCATGCGGAGTGGCAAAATGGAGGGGGGTTTCATCGCGGCGCAAGTATACTTCGAGAACTCCGTACGTTATCCCCGCATTTGTGAAACAACGTAAAAATGGGACGGCTGCCCAGAGAGCGTAAAAGCCGTATGGAAATCATCCGGTGTGCAGTTCCGGGCAATCCATCCGCAACCACGCAGCATCCCTTCCTGATACATCCAGAAACGAGCCCGATTTGTGCTGATCCTAGGCATTGAGACTTCCTGTGACGAAACCGGTATCGCGCTCTATGACACCGTGCAAGGTGCCAGCCTGCCTGCCGCCGGCCTGCTCGCGCACGCCCTGCATTCGCAGGTGCGCATGCACCAGGACTATGGCGGGGTGGTGCCCGAACTGGCCTCGCGCGACCACATCCGCCGCGTGCTGCCCCTGACCCGCCAGGTGCTCGCGCAAGCCGGCAAGTCCCTGGGTGAGCTCGACGCGGTGGCCTACACGCGCGGCCCCGGCCTGGCCGGCGCGCTGCTGGTGGGCGCGGCGGCCGGCAGCGCCCTGGCCCTGGCATTGGGCATCCCGGCGATCGGCGTACACCACCTCGAAGGCCATCTACTCTCCCCCTTGCTGTCCGCGGAGCCTCCTGCATTTCCCTTTGTCGCCTTGCTGGTCTCCGGTGGGCACACCCAGTTGATGCGGGTCGACGGGGTGGGCAGTTACCAGATGCTGGGCGAGACCATCGACGATGCCGCCGGCGAGGCTTTTGACAAAAGCGCCAAGCTGCTTGGCCTGGACTACCCGGGCGGCCCCGCCTTGAGCCGCCTGGCCGAGAGCGGTACGCCGGGACGCTACAAGCTGCCGCGCCCGATGCAAGGCAGCGGCGACCTGAACTTCAGTTTCAGCGGCCTGAAGACCGCGGTGCTGACCACCGTGCGCAGGGAAGGCCTGGGGGCCCACGGCGCTGACGGCGCGGGCGGCAGCGCCGATGCGCAGGCGCGCGCCGACCTGGCCTGCGCGGTGGAAGAGGCGATTACCGATGTGCTGACCAGCAAATCGCTGGCGGCCCTCGAGCAATCCGGGCTGGTGCGCCTGGTGGTGGCCGGCGGGGTGAGCGCCAACCGGCGCCTGCGCGAACGCCTGGATGCCGCGGTCGCCAGGCGCGGCGCCCAGGTGTTCTATCCGGAACTGGCTCTGTGCACCGACAATGGCGCGATGATCGCCTATGCGGGCGCCTGCCGTCTGCAGCAGGGCGCCGCCACCGACCCCGGCTACCGCTTCGAGATCAAACCGCGCTGGGAGCTCGATGGCGCCGAATTTCGTCTTGGGGACGGTGCCGAACGTCTCCCTAGCGCGCCGGCAGCATCGACTCTTTAGTCGTGCTTGCCTGCCTTGCCATGCTTGGCATGTTTGGCATGCCGCGCCGGCCGGGGCGCCTTCAGTGCGGGTGCCGGAGCGGCCGCTCCCTTGCTGCCCAGCCGCGTCTCGGTGCCCGCGATCAGCTTGCCGATGTTCTCACGGTGCCGCCAGATCAGCAGCAGCGACATCACCGCGATCGCCAGGGTGATGATGCCGATATCCCAGAACATCGCGTGATAGACGGGCGCCAGTGCCGCCGCGACCAGGGCGGCGAGCGAGGAGTAACGAAAGATGGCCGCCATGGCGACCCAGGTGGCAAGCGTCGCCAGCCCTAGCCAGGGGTCCAGGGCAAGCAGGATGCCGAGCGCCGTGGCCACCCCCTTGCCGCCCTGGAACTTGAAGAATACCGGATACAGGTGGCCGAGGAACACGGCAACCGCCACCAGCGCAACGCCGCCCTCGCCGACCCCGTAGCGCGGCCCGAACTGCTGGGCCAGGAACACCGCGACCCAGCCCTTGGCGGCATCGCCCAGCAGGGTGAGCACGGCGGCGCCCTTGTTGCCGGAGCGCAGCACATTGGTCGCGCCGGGGTTTTTCGAGCCGTAGGTGCGCGGGTCGGACAGGCCATAGGCACGGCTGACCACCACGGCAAACGACACCGAGCCGATCAGGTACGCAATGACGCCGAACAAGAGTGTCTCCATGACTTATCTTTTAGAATGCCGGACCAACTGGGGATTCTATCAACATGGACCTGATTTTCATCCGCGAGCTCAAGGTGTCGACCATCGTCGGCGATTATCCGCGCGAACGCACCAATCCGCAGCCGATCACTTTCGACATCGAACTGGCGATCCCCGGCGATGCCGTGTACCAGAGCGACAAGCTGGTCGGTACCGTCAACTACGCGGCGGTATGCGCCTATGTGCAGCGCGAGTGCGATACCCACCATTTCAAGCTGCTCGAGCGCATGGCCGATCACCTGGCGCGCGGCATCATCGCCGAATTCAAGACCCCGTATGTGAAGCTCTCGGTGGCCAAGCTGGGCATCATCAAGGGCGTGAAACTGGTCGGCGTGGTGGTGGAGCGGCGCGCCGCCTGACACTGTTCAGGCTGCGGGCCCGCTGCCGGTTCCGCCAAGTGCCTGCGGCCGCCAGCCTGCCACGTGCCGGCTGGCGCCCGCCTGGCCCGCTCTGCTCCACCGATCCATGCGGCCCCTGGGCCCCGCCACTCCTGCAGCGCGCACCTGGCCGGTACGGCCTTGAGGATGTGCAGCAACTCCGCCCTCCCGGCCTACTCTTGCAGAGCACACTCGACCGGGATCGCAGCCAGGGTGCGCGACAGCTCCTGCGGCGCGATGCCGACCAGGAAGCCGCGCCGCCCGCCGTTGATGTAGATTTTCGGCAGGTCGAAAATGCTCTTCTCGGCATACACCGGCATTTGCTTGCGAGTGCCGAAAGGCGAGGTGCCGCCTATCAGGTAGCCGGAATGGCGATTCGCCACCTCGGGCTTGCAGGGCTCTATGCTTTTCGCGCCGGCCTGGCGCGCCAGGTTCTTGGTCGATACCTTGCGGTCGCCATGCATCAGTACCAACAGGGGTTTGGCGTCCTGGTCCTGCATCACCAGGGTTTTCACCACCGCATGCTCGTCGACGCCCAGTTCGCGCGCCGACACCTCGGTGCCGCCGTGCTCCTCGTACTCGTAGGGATGCTCGGTATAGGGCACTTTCTGCGCCTTGAGAAAGGCGGTGGCCGGGGTTTCGGAGACGTGCTGCTTTTTTGCCATCGCGCCAGTGCCGCTTGAAGCGGGCCGGAAGTTCGGATCGGCGTGATTGTACGGTCAGCCGCGCGGATGGTGCTTGGCGTGCAGTTCCTTGAGGCGTTCCTGCGCGACGTGGGTGTAGATCTGGGTGGTCGAGATGTCGGCGTGTCCCAGCAACATCTGCACCACCCGCAGGTCGGCGCCGTGGTTCAGCAGGTGGGTAGCGAAGGCATGGCGCAGGGTGTGCGGCGACAGGGCGGCGGCCGGAATCCCGGCGTACGCGCCGTACTTCTTGACCGAGTGCCAGAAGTTGTGCCGGGTCATGGCCGCCCCCCGCGCGGTGACGAACAGGGCGTCGGCGCTGCGCGCCCCCAGCAATGCCGGGCGCGCCGATTCAAGGTAGCGGGCGATCCAGTCGGCGGCCTCCTCGCCGAACGGCACCAGGCGGGTCTTGCCCCCCTTGCCGGAGGAGATGCGCACCACGTTGTCGGACAGGCTCACCTCGATGGTCTTGACCGTCACCAGTTCGGAGACCCGCAGGCCGCTGGCATAGAGCAACTCGAGCATGGCGCGGTCGCGCAGGCCCACCGGGGTATCGAGGTCCGGGGCGGCGAGCAGGCGTTCAACAGTGCCCTCGGAGAGGACTTTCGGAAAGCGCGCCGCCTGCTTGGCCGAGTCCAGGTTGGTGGTGGGGTCGGAGTTGCGCTTGTTCTGGCGCAGCATCCAGCGGAACAGGCGGCGCAAGGCCGACAGGCGCCGGTTCGCGCTGCTGCCCTTGGCGCCGGCGGCAAATCGCGCGCTGATGTAGTCGGACAGGTCGCGCTCATCGGCGTCGACCAGGCTCTTGCCGCGTTCGGTCAGCCAGACCGCCAGTTGGCCGAGGTCACGGCGATACGCCTCCAGGCTGAGCTTGGCCAGGCCGTCCTCCAGCCAGAGGGCGTCACAGAACTCGTCGATCAGGTCGCTGTCCTGGGGGCTCATGCCGCGCTGATCCACAACCGTGCGCGGTTTGCAGGTACGAGCTTCGCAGATTCACCCGGTCTCATGGCTTGATTGTGTCACAGGACATGCGACGCCGGCCGGATTGCGCCGAGCCAACCACGCTGCCGCCCACGGCCCTCGCTGCACAGCACGCGATCAGTTGAGGACCACGCCTTCATGCGCCAGCAGCCAGCGCTTGATGTTCATGTGCATGCCCTCGCCCCCCGCATCGCCGAAGCCGCCCAGCCCGTTGGCGGCGAGCACCCGATGGCAGGGGATCAGCAGCGAAAACCAGTTCGCCCCGCAGGCGCCGCCGACCGCGCGCGGACCGCTGCGGATGCGCCGCGCCACATCGCCATAGGTAA
>Ga0302323_100005417_pt1 | contig 10456 bp, 10 predicted proteins | sample Fen_T0_3_FD_201950 | JGI IMG/M metagenome (GOLD analysis project Ga0302323, IMG submission 201950) | Peat permafrost microbial communities from Stordalen Mire near Abisko, Sweden - Fen_T0_3 | ecosystem: Environmental > Terrestrial > Soil > Wetlands > Permafrost | place: Sweden: Abisko... | reverse complement strand
GGTCGCACGCCGGGTGGAGACCAGCCCCGATCCGGTTCGCCTGGGTGGCATCGCCAACAAGCTGGTGGCCGACATCGAAGAGCTGACCAAGCTCGATGCGCGCGCCACGGTCCTCGGACACATCCAGCGCGGTGGCTCGCCCTCGCCCGCCGACCGCGTGCTAGCCACCCAATTCGGCCACCACGCTCTCGAGATCCTGATGAAAGGCGCGCATGGCCAACTGGTGGTGCAACAGAATGGCCGCCTCGGTGAAGTCCCCATCCAAAGCGTGGCCGGCAAGCAGCGCATGGTCACGCTCGACGATCCCTTGGTTGCCACTGCGCGCGCCGTGGGCACCTGCTTCGGCGATTAGGGGCCGCCCATGGCGACGCACGCGGCGCTGTGATTGGCAAAGCGCAGGTCCTGGGCGCACAAGCCCGCGTAGGGCTCGCAAAATCCGGTGCTGCAATCTTGGTCCAAGGTGCATACCTCGCCGATATCCAGTTGCACGACGCAAGTGCCTGCCTTGCAGCGCAGGTTTTCCTGGCACGGATTCGCGGCGTCGCACGCGCCGCCCAGGCCAGCCTTGCTCAGGCACAGCCAGACGCCAGTGATAGCGCTGCAGAAGAAGCCCGCTGGGCAGGTTTCACCAATGTTGGCGCAACCCGCGCCCTGCGCCACCAGCTTCGAGGTTCCGCAGTAGCCCTTGGCCACATCGCAGATCAGACCGTCCAGGCAATCGGCATCGGCAGTGCACGGCCCGTTGGCCAGGACCGTTCCCCGATAGACGTCGCTACACGCCTGGTCCATGGCCTGGATATCCGCAGCGTTGAGCGCAACCGAGCCCTGTTTCAACTTGCCGTAAGTACTGCTCACCTTGTTCAGACAGTCTTCGGCATTGGCAGGGATGAAGTCACGGCCGGCATTGCTCCGGGCAGCGGTCGTGCATGCATTGAGCTGGCCGGCCGTGCAAGTGGCCGTGGTGACGAGACAGGCGGGCACCACCCCGGCACACACATCCTGCGCGTACTTGCTGCAGAAGTCAGTTTGGGTCAGGGGGCCGGGCTGGCTGCCACAACCAAGGAGCGTGAGCATGCTGAGAAAGACAAAGCGGCGGTTCATGGCCGGATCTTGGACCGGACATCGCGCACGTCAAAAAAGGTGATGTTTACTTGGCGAAGTCGACGGCGCGGGTTTCGCGCACCACCGACACCCGAATCTGCCCGGGGTAGGCCAGCTGCGCCTCGACCTTGCGTGCGATGTCCTTGGACAGCGTCCGCGCCTGCTCGTCGCTGACCTTGGTGTTCTCGACCAAGACCCGTACCTCGCGGCCAGCCTGGATGGCGAACGCGCGCTCTACGCCCGCGAAACTCAAGGCGATCTTCTCCAGGTCGTCCAGTCGCTGAACATAGGATTCCAGCGACTCGCGCCGCGCGCCCGGCCGTTGGTTGGCCAGCACGTTGGCGGCGTCCACGATGTGGTCAAGCACGTCGTCAGCCGGCACTTCGCCGTGATGGGCCTCGATGGCGTGGCAGATCTTGGGCGTCTCGCCGAACTTGCGCGCCATGACCGCGCCGGCCACGGCGTGGGAACCGTCGACCTCTTGGTCAACGCCACAGCCGATGTCGTGGAGCAGGCCGGCGCGGCGGGCGACCTTGACCGGATAGCCCAACTCGCCCGCGATGGTGCCGGCCAGGAACCCGACCTCGATGCAGTGCTGGAGCAGGTTCTGCGCGGTTCCCGAACGGAAGCGCAGCTTACCCAGCAGGCGGCCCAGATCCGGGTGCAATCGGCCGATGCCAAGATCGAAAGCGGCCTGGTCGCCTGCTTCCTTGCACTGCTGCTCCACCTCGTCGGTGGCCTTGCGGACCATCTCCTCGATACGCGTGGGATGGATGCGGCCATCGGCGATGAGACGGGTCAAGGCCAGTCGCGCGATCTCACGTCGCACGGGATTGAAGCAGGAAATGACCACCGCCTCGGGCGTATCGTCGATGATCAAATCGATGCCCGTGGCCGATTCAAGGGCGCGGATGTTGCGGCCCTCGCGGCCGATGATGCGGCCCTTCATGTCGTCCGACGGTAGCGGAACAACGGACACCGTGCGCTCGGCCACGTATTCGCTGGCGTAACGCTGAACTGCGGCGCCCAGGATGAGCTGAGCCTTCTGCTTGGCCTGGGTTTGCGCCTCTTCCTCGATGCGCTTGACCTCGCCGGCCGCGGATGCACGCGCCTCGGCGGCAACCTCGGAGGCGAGCAACTTGCGCGCCTCGGCCTCGTTCATACCAGCGATCTTCTCTAGCCGCGCCCGCGCCTCGGAGGCCGCCGTGGCAGCGGTTCGCGCCACGGTTTCAGCGGCTTGCTCGCGCGCCAGAAGTTGCTTCTCTTTGCGCGAGATAGTCTCCCGCTCCGCCTTCATCTCGCGGTCGCGGCGATCCGCGGCCTCGACCCGAGCCCGGATTTCGGCGGCGCCACGATCCAGTTCCTGGCGCCGGGTACGCAGCTCGCTCTCCACCTCGCTGCGGATCTTTAGCGCGCCTTCCTTGGCCTCCACCTCGGCCTGGCGCTTGATGGCGTCGGCCTCACTGGTCGCGGCGGCTAGCGCGCGCTTGCGCTCTTCTTCGCTCTCAGGCACGGCATCCGGTTTGGACATACGCCCAAGCAGGAACGCGACCACTCCGGCTATCGCAGCAGCCAGAATTGCGCCGATGATTGCTCCAGCGGTCATGTGTTTTCCTTACTCGTTCGTTTCCTGGCAGCGGACAACCCGTTCGTCCGTGACGATGGCGTCGAGGGGGACGTCCCATTCGCCGGATGGGCAGGTTTCCACCAATTGAAAGTCAAACGCATAGCCAACGAAGCGGGCCGTGGTGGCGTCTGGATGGGCGCGCACGTAGGCCGCCAGCTCATCGTAGTAGCCACCGCCGTACCCGATGCGCGCGCCGCGCTTGTCGAAGGCCAGTCCAGGCACCATGAAGACATCGATGTCCTGCGCGGCCAGCTCGGGAGAATCCGGTCCCGGCTCCAGCAATCCGAAGATGCCAAAGACCAGCTCGGATCGCCTTTCCACGCGGTGAAAGCGCAAGCGCGGGGGAATGAGCCCGGTACTCACACGCGGCAGCACCACATCGACCCCTCGCTTGCGAAGCGCATCAAGGAGCGGTTCAGTATCGATTTCCGAGCGCGTGGAAACGAATCCCGCCACGCTTCGGGCCACGCGAATTTCGGGAAGATCCAGAAAACGCTCCACGGCCTGTTCGGTCATGGCATCGCGCTGCGCGGGCGACAGCCCGTCCCTTTGCTCGGCCATGGCGCGCCGAAGTGCGCGCTTTTCTTCCCTTAGCGACAGCTCGGCTGGATGCATCGCCACCGACGTTTCGTTCTTGCTCCAAGATGGTCAGCCAGCCCATGGAATGGCCGCCTCACTCGCACCGTGAGGGGCGCATCAAGAACGAGGAGGTCGCCTCGCGGAGAGATGGTTGTTTGGTTGGGCATCTATGTCGAACGCCGCCTCGACGCTGAAAGAATTGGTCGGGGCAGACGCAGTGCTCGCCACTATACCCGAAAAACCGTCATCACAATCAAGGACGAGTATTCCAATATGGGAACCCTGGGCGGGTTCCCATCCCCTCCCGCGATGGTCCGCTGCCGGCGAAGCCAGCGAAGCGTAGGCTCCCCACGCGACTCGTTCGAGTTTTCACGAGCCCTTCGAACGTCGCAGCATTTCCTCGGCGTGGGCCGCAGCCTGGGCAGTCACTGTCGCGCCGCCCAGCATCCTGGCGATTTCGTTCTTGCGCTCGCCGTCGCTGAGCTGGGCAATCCGCACAGTGGTGCGCGTCTTGGTCGCCTCCTTGGTCACCTTGACGTGCTGGTCGGCCAGGGCCGCGATCTGCGGCAGGTGGGTCACCACCAGGACTTGCTTGTGTTGGGCGATGGCCCGCAGCTTGCGCCCGATGACCTCGGCCGTGGCCCCGCCCACCCCGGCATCGACTTCGTCGAAGACATAGGTGGTGGCCTGCCCCTCGCGGGCCAAGGCCTGGGTCACGGCGAGCATGACGCGCGAAAGCTCGCCGCCCGAGGCGATGCGGTCCAAGGGACGCGGCTCTTCGCCTGGATTGGGCGCAAAGAGAAAGCGCACGCGATCGCGACCGCTGGCGGCCAGCGTCCCCTTGTCCTCGACCGCGATGGGCACGTGCGCGCCGGACAGTCCAAGGTCGCGCAGGGTTTCATCGATGCGCTTGCCTAAGGTTCGCGAGGCCTTGCGCCGCTTCTCAGCCAGCTGGCCAGCCAGTGTGTCCATGCGTTTTTCGGCTTCGGCCACGGCAGTCCGCCTCGCGGTGAGCCCTTCTTCAAAAGATCCCAGCTCGCCCAGTTCGCGCGCCATGTCCTCGCGGCGTCGGATGGCCGCCTCGACCGAGCCGCCGTGCTTGCGCAACAGCCGCCCGATGAGGAACAGCCGCTCTTCGATCTCGCCCAGCCTTTCGGGTTCGAAACGAAGCTTGCCCGCATAGCGCGCCAGCGTCGCGGCCGCATCCTCGACCTGGGCCTGCGCAGCTTGCAGGCTCTCGACCACAGGCGCGAGCGCCGGGTCGAGCACGGACAAAGCGGCGATCTCGCGCGCTACCGCGACGATGCGGCCCGCCGCAGCGTCCTCGCCCGAGTACAACGTGTCCTCTCCCCGCGTGCACGCCGCGAGAAACTTCTCCGCGCCCTTGCAGCGTTCGCGCTCCACGCGCAGGCCGTCGTCTTCCCCTGGCTTGAGATCCGCCTGCTCAAGCTCAGCCAGTTGGAAACGCAGGAGATCCTCGCGCTCGCTGCGCGATTTGGCGTCGGCATCGAAGGCCGCCAAGGCGGCACGCGCCTCCGTCAGCGCGGCAAAGGCCAGCTTGGCGTCGGCCAGCGTGGCCGCGTTGCCCGCGAACGCATCGAGGATCGCGAGCTGGCTTTCCGGATCCATGAGCAGTTGCTGATCGTGCTGCGAGGTGATGTCGCACAGCCGGCCCACCGTGGCCGCCAGATCCGCAACCGTGCCGAGCCCGCCGCCCAGATGGATGCGCCCCCGCCCAGTGCGCGCGATGGCGCGGCGGACAACCAGGCCCTCGCCTACGTCGCGACCGTCAGCGCTCAGCGCCTGCGCCATCGCGGAATCCGCCGGAAGATCGAACGCCGCTTCCACCCGCGCCTCGTCGGCGCCGGTGCGAATCAGATCGGCCCGCGCCCTGCCCCCACGCAGAAGCCCGAGGGCTTCAACCAGGATGCTCTTGCCCGCACCAGTTTCCCCAGTGATGACCGTCAGGCCTGGGCCGAGCGATAGCTCGACCTCGTCGATAAGGGCGAAACCAGAAACCCGTAGCAGCGTCAGCATGGTGTTGTTCTCGGCAAGGCGGCACTCGAAGTTGCGCAGTTGCGGGATCGGGGCTAGGCCTTGCGCTCTCCCCAGGAAAGCTTCTGGCGCAGGATCTTGAAGAAGGAGTGGCCAGGTCGAAACACGCGCAGGCGCCGTTCCATCATGCGCACGTCAACCACATCCCCGGGCATCACCTCGCGGCTCCAGTGCCCGTCCACGGTAAGCACGCCCTGGTAGCGCGAAACATTGGTCACCGTGACGCCCTTGTCGGCGCGCACCACCAGCGGCCGGTTGGACAAGGTGTGGGGACAAATGGGCGTCAGCATGATGGCTTCAAGGTCGGGGCTCAAGATCGGGCCGCCAGCGGAAAGGTTGTACGCTGTCGACCCAGTGGGCGTACAAAGGATCAACCCGTCCGCCTTGTACGTCGTGATGGTATCGCCATTGGTGGATGCCAAGAGATCCATAAGCCGCGCAACCTCGCGCTGGTTGATGACAGCTTCGTTGAGCGCGGTCTGGCTTTCCGCTGGTTTGTCCTTGGCGCGCAAGGTGACGAGCAGACGCATGCGCTCTTCCACCGGCAGTTTACCCTGGGCGGCATCGGCGAGGGCAGCGCTGGCCTCGCTGATGGCGTAGGGCGTGAGAAAGCCAAGGCTGCCAAGGTTGAGGCCAAGCAGCGGCACATCGTGGTCAGCCACCAGCTTGGCCCCGAAGAGGAACGTCCCATCACCACCGAGCGCCACCATGACATCAATGCGGGCGCCGATGTCCGCGCCCGGCACGGAAGGGTAGCCCGACGGCGCACCTTGTCCGTAGTCCGCGACGAACAGCACCTCCGCGCCTTGCATGCGCAACATGTTCGCGAATCCAGCGGCGAGGCTGTCTGCCTCGGGGTTGCCTTGCCTGACCAGAAATCCGAACCGCATCGGCGCGATTATGGCACGGACGCAGGCGCGCCCGCACCTACGACGGTGAGGGAGTCCCGCCTCGGTGGCGTCGGGAACGCGATGGCAAACCTTTTGTCTGGCAACACCCTGCGGTGCTGCCGCGCATGCGTCAGGCAAAGAAGGATCCCCCAAGGATCCATCGGCCTACCGGAATGCCGCGCCCCTAGGGCTGCATCTCGTAGAAGATCGTGATGCTGAGGCAGTGAAATTCTCGATCCGAGCTCTGGGTCACGACCTTGTCGATAATGCGTGCCTTCGGGTTGTCGTGAATCCACCGCGTCAAAACCTCACCGAGCTCATCGCGATCCTTGGCCTTCGTGGCCGTAAATACCTTTGCCCCCATCATTGGCGCTTCTCCTTCCGAACTGTCCTACAGAACACTGTTCGCAGAGCTCTCTCACAACTCGCTGCCTATTGAGATACGATGCAAAAGTGAAAAGGTAAATATTTTTTTTCGTGTTCTACAACACGTTAAAGTTTTCATATAACGTATTGCAGCTTCCAGACTAGCCTTGACCGGAAGCATCTCTAGTGGTTAATACTCACCCTTCACAAATTTGACCTGTCCCACCTGGAGGATTGCTTGGAGACATTGCTCGGACGCCCCCTCGAAGTAGAAGTTCGGGATTCCATCGAAAAAGCGATGAAGATCCTGAAGCAGAAGATGTCGAAGGAGGGCATCCTGCAAGAGATCAAGCGACGCCGGTACCACGAGAAGCCTTCGGTGAAGCGCAAGCGCAAGATCCGCGAGGCGCGCAAGCGGCGTCGTCGAGAGGCCAAGAGGCGCGTGATCCGCTGACCGTCTGGCTCGAAATCCAGTTTGAGACACAGGCCGAGGCCGCCGATATCCTGGCGGCCGAGGTCGGTCCCTTGGTAGGCGGCGTCGAGTTTCGCGACGCTGGTACGTTGCTTTCCACGGCGCCCGGCCGCACCGCCGTGATCGCGTTGTGCAAGCCCGAGGATCGCGAGTTCGTGCTGGCCAGCGCCGATGAGGCGTTGGCCACCGCCCGCGAGTCGGGCCTGCCCGTCGATCCGGTGACCGTGCGCGAACGCCAGGCCGACGAGAGCGAGTGGCGGGATGTGTGGAAGCAGTTCTTTCGTGCCACGCGCGTCGGCCGCCGTTTCACGGTTCGGCCAAGCTGGGATCCAGGACCGGCCCCGGCGGGCGAGTTCGTCATCGATCTCGATCCCGGACGCGCCTTTGGTACTGGCGCCCATCCCTCCACCCGGCTGGCCATCGCCTTGGCCGAGAAGGCGCGCGAAGGGACGCCGCGCATCGCCCGATTTCTCGACCTTGGCTGTGGTTCGGGCATCCTGTCCATCGCGGCCGAGCGCCTGTGGCCCGAGGCGGCCGGGCTGGCCATCGACAACGATCCCGAGGCCACCGAGTGCAGCCAGGAGAACTTCGAGCGCAATCGGGTGAGGAGCGTTGCCATCGTAACAGGCACGCTCGAACAGGCTGAGCCCCCCTTCGATATCATCCTGGCCAACATCCAGGCCGACGTGTTGTGCGCGCTGGCGCCGGCCATGGCGGCCAAGCTGGCCCCGGGTGGCCACGTGATCCTCTCGGGCATCCTGTGCGATCAGGGCGACGAGGTACTGGCCACCTACGCCGCTGCCGGGTTCGGCCCGGACGCGCGAGAAGACGAAGGCGAGTGGACCGGCCTCTTGCTGCACAAGCCAACTTCGACAGGAAGCTCGCAAGCCTAGGAACGAGCATGGTTCGGCTCTACGTTTCCCCGGAGAAACTGCAAGGCGCGCGCGCCACCATCGACGAAGCCGCCCATCGCCACCTGATCAAGGTGCTGCGGCTTGCGCCCGGGGCGGCCATTCAGGTCTTCGACGGCGCTGGCACGGTCATCGAGGCACGCATCGAATCCGTGGATAAGTCGTCGGTCGTGATTTCCCTCGGCGAGCGCTTCCAGGTGCCCGGCCCTGTGTGCGCCATCACCCTGCTGCAATCGTTGCCACGGGGCGAACGCATGGACTTCATCGTGCAAAAGACCACCGAGCTGGGGGTTGCGCGCATCGTGCCCGTGCTCAGCGAGTTCGGCATGGTCAAGCCGCCCAGCACCCGCAAGCAACGCTGGCAAACCATCGCCGATGAGGCCGCCCGGCAGTGCGGCCGCGCCGACGTTCCCCACATTGCCGAGTGCCTGGCGCTCGGCCCCGCCCTGGCTCAATTCGCTGGCAAGGAAGGCGCACGCTTCATCCTGTGGGAGGGCGAACGCACGCGGCCCTTCCGCGCCGCCCTGGCCGCTGGACCACGCGAGGTCGTGCTGCTGGTCGGCCCCGAGGGCGGATTCTCCCATACCGAGGTGGGCGCGGCGGGCGACGCTGGTTTCGCACCCGTCTCCATCGGGCCACGCATCCTGCGCGCCGAGACCGCCGCCATGGTCGCCGTCGCACTGGCCCAGGCCGCCGCCGGCGGCCTCGACTAATTGACATGGAAACCCTGGAAGGGTTTCCAAACCCGAGGCTCCTCCTCCCGCCCTCCCCCACCGCTCGCTACGCTCGGCCTCGCGCGATGGTACGCGCCGAGCGAAGCTCGTCGGCTCCCCACGCGCTTACAATACCAATAAACTTGCGGCCAGGGTCAAGGCTTCGCAAAATGGGCGCGTGACTAGCTTTGCGGCCGTGGTCGAGCAGACAGGCATCCAGAATGAAAGTGCGGGCGTAGCTCGGCCTGTGCAGGCGCTGTCGGATGGCGCTAGGACACACAGCCGCGAGACGCAGGTCATGCGGGTTCGCGCCGCGGGATTTCCGCGACGGCTGGCAGCGGCCTTCGTCGACCTTGGGCTGATCCTTGTCATTTCCATCGCGGTCACCGTTGCGGCCGCGCTCGCCCTCGGCGTGCACTTGCCGACGGCGAAGGAGTTTGGCCCTGACTTCGTGATGGCCGGCCTCCTCGATCGCAACCCCATGGCCGCCGGCGCCTTCGGCCTTCTCTTCGGCCTTAGCGCGCTCTACCAGATCTACCTTGGCGGCGTGCTTGGGCAGACGCTGGGCAAGCGGCTGCTCGGGCTGCGTGTCATCTCTTCGCGCGGCGAAGCGCCGGGGCCACTGGTCGCCTGCGTGCGCTTTCTGACCATGGTGCTTTCGCTGGCCCTGGCCGGCCTGGGTTTCTTGTGGTGCATTTTCGATCGCGAGCGCCGCGCCTTGCACGATCACCTGTCGGGCACCTACGTCATCCTCGACGAACGATGATGGCGACGGGCCGGAATCAACCACCATGCCGCTGTCCGAGATTGCCCAGGCCCTCGTCCGCCGTGGCGTGATCACGCGCGACGCCGCCTCCGAGGCGGAGCAGCGCCGGAAGCTCTACGGTGGCGGCCTCGATACCGCGCTTCTCGAATTGCGCGCCTCCGATGAGGAGACCCTGACCAGTCACCTGGCCGAGATTATCGGCATCCCGCTGGCTTCTCCGAGCACGCTATCAGCCCTTCCCGATCGGTCGGCGTGCGCCTGGATGGACGGCGCCACCGCGCAGAAGATCGGGGCCGCGCCGCGGGCCAAGCAAGGCGATGTTCTCGATGTGCTGGTTCGGCCAGAACACGATCACGACGCCCTGGTGGCCTGGGCCGAGCAGCGCTCGCTGCTCATCGAGCCAGCCCTGGTGTGCGAGGTGCGCTTTCGCGCCCACGTCTGTGCTCTCTACGGCATTCCCATGCCGCCTCGGTATTTGTCGCTCCTGGCGAAACTGATCGGGACCGAGGGTGCGCGTGTCGCTGCTGGCGACAGTGCGCGGGACATGCGAACGCCGACGCCGGTCATGGTCGGGGTCGATCCAGTCGAAACCCTGCTGGCCGCCGCCCGCCTGGGCGACGTCCCTGCGCGGCGAACCGCCTTGCGGCGGCTATCCCGACGTGTTCACGATCCGCGTGTGATCGCCTTTCGTCGTGCGCTGGAGAGCAAGGCCGCCCAGGGTGATCCCAGCAACGCCGAGGGTGCCTTGCACGCCCTGGCCGAACTGCGCGACAAGAACGCGCTACCCGTCATTGCCGAGATGCTTGATACCGCGACGCCCGACATCGCCGTGGCCGTTCACGCCGCGCTGGTGGCCCTGAGTTGCGAGGACGTGGGCATGAAAGCCAAACGCTGGCTCGACTGGTGGGCCAAGATGGGCAGCCTTTCCCGCGTGGAATGGCTCCTCGAAGCCCTGGCCCACCGCAATCCCGAGCTG
>Ga0302323_100005416_pt1 | contig 10457 bp, 8 predicted proteins | sample Fen_T0_3_FD_201950 | JGI IMG/M metagenome (GOLD analysis project Ga0302323, IMG submission 201950) | Peat permafrost microbial communities from Stordalen Mire near Abisko, Sweden - Fen_T0_3 | ecosystem: Environmental > Terrestrial > Soil > Wetlands > Permafrost | place: Sweden: Abisko... | reverse complement strand
CGAGCGGAGTAGCGTTGTTGTTGGCCCACACGCCGGCGAAGTCCGGTTGGCCGTCGGCGGTGCGCGGAAGCTTCCACGTCGCGTCGGCGGCGGGCGCCTGCTGGGCGCGCGGCGTCGTTGGCGTTAGGAGCGTTGCCGTAAAGAGCGCTCCGGCGAAAGTCAGAGTTAGGACTTGCATGCGTTCACCCCCTGCGATGACATGACGATAGCACTCGGCGCGCGGGCTCGTCGCGCGCTACGCTGAACGGCAGTGGGCACGCTCGCAAGACAATTCGTGTGGTTTACGCTCGCCGGTCTGGCGGGGCTCGCGGTGGACGCGGGCCTTTTCATGCTGCTGACGCGCGCGTCGCTTTGGTCGATTGCGCCGGCTCGCGCAGTGTCCGTGTGCGGCATGGTGTTCGTCACTTGGATCCTGAACCGCGCAATCACGTTCGCGGCGCATCGCTCGCCGCGCCGCGGAGCCGAGTTCGTGCGCTACGCGGCCGTGCAGGCGAGCGGTCTCGTCGTGAACCTAGGGGTATTTGCGCTCTGCCTCTGGCTCTTGCCATCGCTCCGTCAGACACCGCTCGTGCCGCTGGTGGCCGGTGCGGCGGCGGGCTTCGCATTCAACTTCGTCGTGACGCGCACGCTCGTGTTTCGCGGGGCTGGTCCGCGCCGATAGCTTGCGTGGAGACTCTCGTGTCAGCGCACACATCCACCGTCGCGGCCACGCTTGCGGCCAGCGTACTGCTTTGCGCCAGCGCAGCAGAATCTGAGCGCGCCCTCTCTAGAGCTCGAGCTGATCGGCCCGAGCGCGAAGGAAATTCAAGCTACCGGCATTCCCGGCAACAAGGGCAACCCGCTGCATGTGTGGACGGGCCTCTGCACGACGCCGTGTGGCGTAGCCTTCCGCAGCCAACAAAGCTATGTCGATCTGACGGGCCTCGCATCGATCAAGTGGAACACCAAGGTCTCGGGTCTGCATGCGATCCGGCCTGTCGTGAAACTCGCCGACGGCACGTGGCTCGTCGGCGATCAGGCCAGCGGTTCCACGGTCGGTTGGCTCGAGCAGGAGATCGCCTTCGCAGGTCTACGCTGGCTCAAGCTCGACGCGGAGAAAGCCATCACGAAAGGCAACTGGCTCGAGCGGCCCGATTTGAGTCGCGTGGACGGGGTGGGCTTCGTGGACCTGATGCCCGGCAGCGGCCATGGCCCTGGCGGGTGGTCGGACGTCGCGCAGGTCGAAGTCTACGGAGTCTCGGTACGGCGGTAGACGGCCGCGCTCGCGGTCAGTCGAATTCAATGAACGCGAACGTCGTCTCGCGCTTGGCCGCGACGGTTAGCGTGCACGCTCCCCAGGCTTCCGGAATCGTCCACTCGACGTCGTCCTGAAGCTCGAGCTTGTGTTCGCCGTTCTCACACTCGACTCGCATGTTGCGGATGTGGCCGGAGACAGGTCCGAACGCGAAGGTGCGCGCGGTCAGTGGTTGGGTCCAAGGATAAATTCCCACGCGTACCTGCACGAGCCGGTGCGCGTCGTACGGTAGGCCGTTCTCTCCGGGAGGCACGTCTCGGTAAAGAGTGTGGACCGCGCGTTGGCCCGTCACCGCCTCGAGGGCTGCGTAGGTCTGGCCGAGTCGTACCATGTCTGCGTGCAGCTCGGGGTCCTGCAGGGTGAGTCTACGCATCTCGTTGGCAAGACGCTGTTGCCAGAGTTGCTGGGCCGCTATGTGTTGCTGCGGGTTGCCGCCGTACGCGCCTTGAAAATTTGCTAGCCAGGCTTGTGCGGAGTTCGCGTCTTCCTCTCGCCACGAGTTGGACGCGCAGACACGTTGTTCGATGTGACTTCCGATCTTCGTCTGCTCATAGCAGTGAATGTCGAGACGATCGTCGCTGTTGATCTCGTTGAAGCGAGCGAAGACCGCGTCTTCAGCGAGTCGGATGCGCAGTCTGAATTGCGCGATCGCTTTGCCTGTGACGATCATCTCGTCGCCAGGAGCCTGCGCTTTCGATGTCGGTGAAGAGTCCGCCGCGGCGGCCGCGCACACGGCCGTGGCGCAGAACAACGGCAGTAAGGCGAAGAGAACGCCAATACGGAACGTGCGTCGCATGGTCGTGACACCTTGGTAGTGCTGCGGATAGAGTGATCGCGCTTTCGGTGAAGGTCAACGAATGGGCGTGGAGACAAGAATGAAACCGTCCGGGGAAGTGCTTCCGTTGTCGCGCAGCCGCGTCTCGCGCTGGAAACTAGCCGCCTGCTTTGCGCTGATCGGGGCCGTCGCGTCCACAGTCGCGCGTGCGGCGGATTCCTGTCCCGGCGGCCGCGATCTCGTGCTGACGAACGGCACGATCCTGACCGTCGACGCGGCCGACCACACCGTGGGCACCGTCCGCATCCGCGGCAAACGCATCCTCACGGTGGGCGAGCCGATCAATCGCAAGGAGCCGTGCGTTGAGATCGTCGATCTCGGCGGCCGCACCGTGATTCCTGGCCTGATCGACAATCACACGCACTTCGTGCGCACGGCGCAGGCGCCCGGGCCGTTCGTCGCAGGTCTTGAGTCGGCGAGCTCCATCAAGGACCTTCAGGACGCATTGGCCACGGCGGCCAAGAAAGCCGAGCCCGGCGAATGGGTCACAGCCATCGGCGGGTTCACGCCGATCCAGTTCGCCGAGCGGCGGATGCCCACGCGCGAGGAGCTGAGCGCCGCGGTGCCCGACCATCCGGTCTACATCCAGGTTGGCTACTCGACACGCGGCGTCGTGAACGACGCCGGCCGGCGGGCGCTTCAAACAGCGGGAATTCCCACCTCCGACGCTGGTGACGTGAAGCCCGACGGCGACGGGCTCACGTTCGTTCTCCGCTCCACGAACGAAGAGCGTATGAAGCGCCGCTTTCCGGATTACATGAACTACGCCGTCTCGCTCGGCCTCACCACCGTCGTCGATCACGCATGCTGCGATTGGCTTGGCGCGCATTTGACCGCGGCCGATCGTCCGAATATGGCGATTGCTGATTACTTCTGGCGTGAGGGCCAATGGCCCTTGCGCCTGCGTTTTCAGTACGACCACCGCGACACGCGCGACCAGAGCAACATTCGCTCCGCCGCCGCGCGCATTGCGAACTCCACGCAAGGGCTCGGCGACGACATGTACAAGGTCGTGCGCTTCGGCGAGCAAGTCATCGCCGGCGGCGCCACGGATCAGGAGGTGCTCGACGTCTACCAGCGCATCGCGGATGCGGGGTGGGCCCTTTCGCAGCACACGATTCGGGAAGACGAGATCGAGCGTTATCTAAAGATCATGGAGCAAGTAGCCGCCAAGACTCCGGTGAGCTCGCTTCGCTGGACGTTGGAGCACGTGTTCGAGATTACGCCGGCGCAGATCGAACGGCTGAAGAAGATCGGCGTCGGCGTTCGCGTGCAGGATCACGACTACATTCGCAACCAGTACTCCGCCTGGAAAGCGGGGCCGCCGTTTCGCACGTTGCTCGAGAGTGGCATCAAGATGGGCGCGGGCACTGACGGCGGTGTCGTCGGCCCGTTGAATCCGTGGCTCTGTATCTACTACATGGTGACGGGCAAAGACGCGGGCGGCGAAGTGATCATTCCCGGCCAGCAGATCGGGCGCAAAGATGCGCTGCGGCTCTACACGGCGGCGAACGCGTGGTTCAACTTCGAGGAAAACGAGATGGGCTCGATCGAGGCCGGCAAGCTCGCCGATCTCGTCGTGCTCGACCGGCCGTACCTCACCGTCGGCGACGAAGAGCTGAAGCAAATGAAGCCGGTGCTCACGATGGTGGGTGGGCGCGTTGTTCACGCACGCGCCCCGTACGACGCGCTCGCGCGATAGTGCGATAGCGCGGTCATAATCCCGCGCGTACGTGTCGATCGTATGCGCTATGCGATGACGCGTGAGCAGCGCGTCACGTCTTCTCCCTCGCTTCGCGTCAACCCGCGCAGACCACAGCCGTTCTTGCTCCCAGTACAGCGCGCATTCCCGCGCTTCCATTGTGTGAAGGAGAGAGCCGTGGTTACAAAATTCAAAGTTCTGCCGTATCTCGCGTGCTGCTTGTCGACGATCGCATTGGTGGGTTGCGGTGGTGGTGGAGGCGGCGGCTCTGGGACTCTGGCTCCCCCCGCTGCAGCTGCGGGCTATCTGCCTGTCGTTATCAGTGATGCATCGTCGGAAGACTGGGCGCTGATCGGCGTGAAGATCACCGGCATCGCGCTCGTTCCGCAGGGCGGCGGCAGCAACGTGTCGGTGTACTCGCCGGCGACGCCGACAAACTTGAATCTTGCCGAGCTCGATCAGATCGGAGAAATACTCGGCAATCTCAGTGTTCCCGAGGGCGTGTATACGGGTGCAGTGCTGACGATCAGCGCGAATCCGGGCGACGTCTCACTGACGGCCGCCGCAGACCCGGAAACGGGATTTGCCGGCACGCCGGGCGCCGCTATTCCTTCCAATCAGATTCAGATCCAACACGCGACCGGAACGGCCGGCAGTCTAACCACCGCCGTCAACGTTCGGTTCGAGTCTCCACTGACCGTGACCAGCGGACAAAACAGCAACGCGCTGGATCTGGAATTCGATTTGAGCCATCCGGCGTTTCTCGTTGCCCACGTGCCGCCCGCCGGCAACGGCAATACGCTCTGGGCCGTCAATTTCAACGGCCCGGTGCGTCACCATCGAATCGCGGACGTCACACGCCTGGTCTTGCGCCACATGTACGGTTCGGTCACCGCCGTGGCGTCCGACAATACTTCGATCACGATCACGCGTGATTTCCCGACGTTGCCGGTGGTCACGCCGGAAACTCCGGTCGCGAGCTCGCAGTCGTTACAGATTCTGGCAGACGCTACCAACGGCACGTTGTTCTATGACGTCGACGCCAAGGCCGCACCGGTAACGCTCATGAACTTCTCGTCGATCGCTTCGAGCGTAAACGGCAAGTTCGTCCGCGTCGCGGCACGCTATCAGCAGAACGGCACGCTCGTAGCTACCCGCATCTGGGCCAGCACGTCGTTCAATTCGGTGTGGCTGAGCCCTGAGGGTCACGTGCTGCACGTCAATACCACGACGAACGTGATTCATGTCGCCAACGAATCCGGCGGCAGCGTGCCGCTGACCGTGGATGCGAACACGACGTTCTACTTCCGCACGCCGCAACGTGCGTTGGCGGATGCGACTCCGATCGGCACGGGTACATCGTTCCTGGCGAATCACAATCTGGTTCGCGGCTTCAAGGTGCATGCAAGCGTGGTCGATCCGCTCGCCACGCCGTTGGTCGCGGAAACGATCGATATCGAGACTGCGGATTACGAGGGCAGGCTTTCCAACGCCACTTCCATTGGTTTCGATATCACGCGTAACTTCTTCAACAATGTCGACGACTACTCCGTTACGTTGCCCTATATCAGCAGCGCCACGGCCAACGGCAAAGACGCCAGTGGCAACACGATCCTGGGCTACAAGTGGTGGGACTTCGCCTTCCCGACCGTTGTGAACACGGGGAGCAACGCCGTCAACGACTTCGTCACTGCGACGAGCGGCAGCGTCAACTTCGGCGGCACGGCCGGTGTATTGAAGAGCTACGGCGCGTCGTTTGCTGTTTGGGGTGATGCCGCGAACACCACGGGGTGGTCGGCGCCGTGGACGATACTGATGCCGTCGCCGATACCGCTCGGCGCGGTGGCGACGGGCGTCGTCACTAACCCGGGCGTGAGCTCCTTCACCATGAATGTCGTGCACGGAACCCTGCCGGCGACCGTCAATCTGGTCACGACAAGCGCCTCCGCTTCGCTGGTCTATCAGATCGATCGCACGAACGGCGTTGTCACGGTGAGTCCGGTGGACATCACTACCTCCGCGGGACTCAGCGCTCTCACAACTGACTTGGTGAGCGGTGTCCCCGTGAAGGCATACGGTGTGCCGCAAGCGGATGGCACCATCAAAGCCTACGTGCTCGTTTACTACACGGGTGCGGTCAAGACGACGATGTGAGAGGTGTTCAGCACTCCGGAACACAAGCCGCTGAGCTCACCTCAGCGGCTTTTTTCGTGGACTCGACGATGTAATAACGAGTGGCTAAACTCATCGCAGCGCTGACGCGGGGCGCTTATTGGGAGCGCCTCCGGATAGCAAAGAGGTGGCAAGAACATGTTGCGATTCTCACCGATTCTCCTGGCCGTGCTGGCAGCACCCTGCGCAAACGCCGCACTCACTACCTACTACCGAGGAACGGTCTACGAGGACGGCAAGGACGTCGCGGCGACGGCCGCAATGTCCTACACGGACGACCGCGTCGCGATGATGATGTCGAGCGCTACTCGCCACTACCGCATGGTCTTCCACACGAAGGACGATCTGCTGACGATCGTCGACGACGGCAAGAAGACCTACGTCGATTTGCAGGGCGGCCTCGGCAATGCAATGGACGCGCAGATGAAGGCGCAGCTCGACCGCATGCCGCCCGAGCAGCGCAAGATGGCCGAGCAGATGATGCAGAACATGCGCGGCATGGCAGCGCAGAAGAGCGTTCCGGACGAATACGTCTGGACCACGGACACCGAGACACGCGGCAGCTACAAGTGCACGTGGGTCACGGTCATGCAAAGTGGTGTAAAGCGAGCCGCTTACTGCGGAACGCCATCGTCGGACTTCACGCTCGGCGAGAAAGAGCACGCCGCAGCGGTCGGCTTCGCCCACTCGCTTGGAAATTCATCGATTCTCACGAGGGATGAGCGCGGCGGCCAGATGCGCATGTTCGAATGGGACAGCGCGAAGGACGGCTATCCGCTCGTAACGCGCTGCTACAAGGACGAGCGAGTCATCCTGAATCTCGAGCTCGACACCTTCAACCGCGACAAGCCGCCGGCGCAGTTGTTCGACATTCCGCCCGACTACCGCAAGCAGAGCCTCGGCCCGCCCTGAGGCTTCTTTACCGCGCGGGTTGCGCGGCGATCCAGTCGTCGACGCGGCGCTCGAGAATCGACAGCGGCAGCGAGCCGCCGCCGAGCACCGTGTCGTGGAACGCGCGGATGTCGAAATTAGGCCCTAGCGCCTTCTGAGCGCGCCCGCGCAGCTCGAGGATCTTTAGCATGCCGATCTTGTACGCCGTGGCCTGCCCCGGTATCACGAGGTACCGCTGAATCTCGGAGCGGACCTGGCCCTCGGCGGTCGCGCTGTTCGCGAGGAAGTAGTCGACGGCCTGCTGCTCGGTCCAGCGCTTCGAGTGCAGCCCGGTGTCGACGACGAGCCGAATCGCGCGCCAGACCTCGGCGCCGAGCCGCCCGAAGTCGGAGTAGGGGTCCTTGTACGCGCCCATTTCCTTCGCGAGTTGCTCGGCGTAGAGGCCCCAGCCCTCCCCGTACGCCGTGTGGAATGCCTGCGTGCGGAACTTCGGGAGTCCCGTGAGCTCTTGCGCGAGCGACACCTGCATATGGTGGCCCGGGATCCCTTCGTGATACGCCACGCTTTCCATCTCGATCTTGGGCATGGAGTTCATGTCGATCAGATGCACGTAATACGTGCCGGGTCGTGTGCCGTCGGGCGTGCCCTGCATGTAGTGCTGCGCCGCACCCGGTTGCTCGCGGAATGCCTCCACTCTCTTGACCACGAGCTTGGCCTTCGGTCGCAAGCCGAAATACTGCGGCAGCTTCGCTTCGATGTCGGCGTAGAAGTCGCGCGACGCCTGCAGATAACCTTCGCGGCCTTCGTCGGTGTTCGGGAACAGGAACTTCGGATCCTTGCGCACGGAAGCGAAGAACTGCTGAAGCGTGCCGTCGAAGCCCACTTGCCGCTTGATCGTTTCCATCTCCGCGTGGATGCGCTCCACTTCGGCGAGGCCGAGCGCGTGGATTTCTTCGGCGGTCATCGCCGTTGTCGTGCTCTCGGCCAGCCGTTCGGTGTAGAACGCGGCGCCGTCCGGCAGCTTCCAGACACCGGTCGCGATCTCGTCGCTGTTGGCGCGATCCTTCTCGGCCCAGGCGATCAGCGCCTCGTACGCGGGCTTGAAGCGTCCCGTCAACGCGGCGGACGTAGCCGTGCGCAGCTCGTCGCCGCGCTTCGAGTCGATCTTGCCGTTCATGACGAGCGATGCGATCTTCGAATTTGCATCGGCATAGATTGGCGACTCGCCAGCGCCGCCGAACGGCGCCCCCGTGATCAGTGCTCGCGATTGCTGGATCACCGCGTCGTAAGCAAACCGCGGCGCGTGCACGCCTTCGCCGGCCGCGAGCTGCGCACGTTCGAGCCCCTGACGGAGCGCGCGCCCGACCTCGCCGACGCGCGCGACGTACGCGACCATGTCAGCTTCGTCGTTCACGCGATGGAAGTTGATCAACGCCTGCGGCAGGTCCGTGTGCGGACCATCCATCTGATGGAACACGTAGAAACGTCTCCGAAACGGCTCTGCGGCCTCGGCTTGCTCCAGGGCGTAGCGCCACAGGTCGTACGAGGTTTGCCCTTCGGGCGTCAGCTTGCCGCGATCGAAGTCGCGCTCGAGATCGCGGACGGTGCCGCGGCGCCACTCGAGTTGCGCCTCGGCGCCGGCTTCGGAAAGGTCGTCGATCTTGTCGAGATCGTCTTTGCGACCGAGCTGCGTCTTCTCGAGGGGGCTGAACGCGAGCTCTTCTTCGTAGCGCGCGTCGAGCCAGCTGTTCAAGCGCGCGGTCTCGAGTTGGGTTTGGTCCGTGCTCGCCGAGGCGCGCGTCGCCGTCGCGGGTGGCGCCGTACGATCGCATGCTGCGACGAAGGCTAAGGCAACGGGCAGTACGTGCCAGAATCGCATGCGGGCGTCCTCTCTCCTAACTGGCCGGGCGGCAGAAGCGCATGACGAACCGATCCGTGTGACTGTGTATCGCCGGATCGAAAACACCGAGCGAATGATCGTCGTTCGGGTTGCGCAGCACATCGCTCTCGCTCTCGAGCACGAAACCCCCACGGGCGAAATCGTGTTTCACGATCGCCGGGTCGATCCGGTGCAGCTTCATCGCCGAGGCCTCCGGATCCAACCCGGCAGGGGCCGCGTGATCGATGACTCCGACGACACCGCCGGGCTTCAGGGCTGTGTAGAACTTTTTCAGAAGCGCGGATTGATCGACGGGTCCCCAGTCGGCTTCCCCGTCAAACCAATACGTGTCGTGATACGTCATCGACATCAACACGAAGTCCAGGCTTTCGGGCGCGAGCTGCAATTCGTCGTGACGCACGAGGACTTGTTCCACGTTCGGCAGTCTTGCGTGCTCGTAGCGTTGCTTGATCTCTGCGCCGAGCATCGTTGCCGCGCCGGGGTGATTGTGCGCGATGACATGACCGCGCGCCCCAACCACGTAGGCCAGCAACTCGGTGAAGTAGCCCGTGGCAGCGTTCAGATCGAAGACGGTCATTCCCCGCCGTACGCCGAAAAAGCGGAGCACCTCTGCAGGCCGGCTAGTGGCGTCGCGCTCGCGGTCGGCGGCGGGTCGCTCGGAGTTGGCGACCGCGAGTGTGAGGGCTCGGCCCACCGGCGGATCTGCGGCGATGACGCCGCCGGAGACCGCGAGCAGTGTAATCACGCCGAGCATTCGGGCCCAGCATCCCAACTTCGCGGCGCAAACTCAATCGGGCTATTGGAGCCCTAATGCACGATGACGGGTTTCACCGTGATGCCGGCGTGCATGTCGTGCGCCGCCTGATCGAGCTGATCGAGCCGATACTGCTTCGTCAGCCGCTGCAGCGGCAACTGGCCCTGCATCACGAGCTCCGCGAGCTGCGGGATCAGCACCTGCGGCGTCGCATCGCCCATCGTCACGCCGCTCACCATCTTGCCTGTGAGGATTCCCTGGAAATCGACCGGGATCTCAGTACCGGGGGGCGGCGCGGCGCACGTCACGAGATGCCCGCGTGCGCCGAGCGCATCGATTGCGCTGCGGGCGACTGCCGCGACACCCGTAGTGTCGAGCGCAGCCGTCAGGCCCGCACCGCGCGTGATCTCGCGAATGCGCTCGACCACATCGTCGGTCTTGGCATTCACGGCGTGGGTTGCACCGAGATCGAGCGCGACCTTCAGTCGCTCGGGCACCACGTCGACAGCGATGAGCACCTCCGGTTTGCGAAGTTTCGCCGCGATCAGCGCCGCCATGCCCACGGCGCCCGTGCCGAACACGCCCATGCGCGCACCCGGTTTCAGATCGAGCGCGTACCACACGGAGCCGAAGCCGGTCATCACTCCGCAACCGAGTGGCGCGAGCTGCACGAGGTCGGCGTCGGGGTTCACGACCACGACGTTGCGCTGCTCTGCGATGCCGTGATTCGCGAACGACGATTGTGCGAAGAAGTGACCGCCGATCGGTTTGCCGCGGGAAGTGATCGTCGGCGAGCCGTCTTCGCGTGCGCCATTGAATAGATTGCGCTGCAGCCAGGTGGAGCAATACGCGGGGTGCCCGCCGTGGCACGCGCCGCAATCGCCGCACGAGGCGAAGCTCAACACCACC
>Ga0302323_100005415_pt1 | contig 10457 bp, 9 predicted proteins | sample Fen_T0_3_FD_201950 | JGI IMG/M metagenome (GOLD analysis project Ga0302323, IMG submission 201950) | Peat permafrost microbial communities from Stordalen Mire near Abisko, Sweden - Fen_T0_3 | ecosystem: Environmental > Terrestrial > Soil > Wetlands > Permafrost | place: Sweden: Abisko... | reverse complement strand
CCCCGGGGGCGACCTGGCCCGCGGTGCGTACTACGAACCGACTCTGGTGGTCGACGCCGCACAGGACTCCGACATCGTGCAGAACGAGATCTTCGGCCCAGTCCTGGTGGTGCTGCCGTTCGACGACGACGACGAGGGGATTCGCCTGGCGAACGACGTGGTCTACGGACTCGCGGCGTCCGTGTGGACCCGTGACGTCTTCCGGGCGCTGCGCGGGACGTCGGAGATCCGTTCGGGCTGCGTGTGGGTCAACGACCACATCCCGATCATCAGCGAGATGCCGCACGGCGGGTACAAGCAGTCCGGGTTCGGCAAGGACATGAGCCAGTACTCGTTCGACGAGTACACCAACGTCAAGCACGTGATGTACGACCGAACCGCGGCGTCGCGCAAGGACTGGCACCGCACGATCTTCGGCGACCGCTGAACGCGAACGTGCGGCTCGACGGGGGCCGGCCGACGCTCGGTCGGCGGCAACTGCTACAGGTGATGTCGCTCGGACTCGCCGCGACGGGCACTGGTGCCTTGAGCGCGTGCGGGTCGTCCACGGACCTCGAGGCGAGCTCGACTGCACCCGTCGACCGCTCCGACGTGGACCACAGCCTGTGGGTGTCCAACTGGCCGTTGTACATCGACGTGTCCGCACCGAACCCGCGGCGGCACCCCACCGTGGACGCCTTCCAGAGAGCCACCGGCATCCGGGTCCGCTACACCGAGGACGTCAACTCCAACGAGCAGTTCTTCGCCATGGTCCGCGATGCCCTGCAGGCGGGCGGTTCGACCGGCCGGGACCTGTTCGTTCTCACGGACTGGATGGCGGCCCGCATGATCCGTTACGGCTGGATCCAGGCGATCGAGCCCACAGCCGTGCCGAACAAGGTCAACGTGGTCGACTTCCTCACCGCCCCGTCGTTCGACCCCCGACGTGAGTACAGCCTCCCGTGGCAAGCCGGCATGACCGGAATCGCGTACAACGCAGACGTCACGGCACCGGTGCGCGACGTCGACTCCCTGCTCACGCGCAAGGAGCTACGCGGACGCGTCACGGTGCTCTCCGAGATGCGCGACACGATGGGACTCATCATGTTGCAGCAGGGCATCGACCCGGCGCAGTTCACCGGGGACCAGTGGAGCCGAGCAATTGCGAGCCTGACCGACGCGGTGGACTCACACCAGATCAAGTCGGTCACGGGCAACGAGTACGCCCGACAGCTTGCGCGCGGAGACATCGCGGCGGCGATCGCCTGGAGCGGCGACGTCATCCAGCTGCAGTACCGCCACCCGAACATCAAGTTCGTCGTTCCGGAGGCTGGGGGCATGTTGTGGGCCGACAACATGTTGATTCCGGCCGGTTCACAGCACCGCAGCAACGCCGAGGCGTGGATGAACTGGTACTACCGGCCCGACATCGCGGCCCGGCTTGCGGCGTACGTCCGGTACATCTGCCCGGTCGTCGGTGCCCAGGAGGCGATGGCCCGGGTGGATCCGACGCTGGTCGACCAGCCGCTGATCTTCCCCTCGCCCGACCAGCGCCAGCAGCTCAGCATCTTCATGGCGCTGAACGACGACCAGGAGCAGCAGTACGCGGCCGACTTCGCGGCGGCCCAGAACGGGTGAACCGCCCGGTCACGAGGGCGCTCGGCGTGCCCCGTGCCGGCGCCGGCCCCCACCGCTGGGCATACTGGCCGCCGAAGGGGTGAGATCTCCGGTGCGCTCGCAACGTCCTCACACGACCTATGACCGCCGCGTTCTGGCCTCGTTGGCCGACGCCTCGCACCAGCCGTTCTGGCTGGACGACCCCGGTGCCCCTGACCCGGTCGCCGCCCTCGTCGGGCCGACCCGCGCCGACCTCGCCGTGGTCGGCGGAGGCTTCTCCGGCCTCTGGACCGCCATCCAGGCCAAGGAGGACGACCCCGGCCTCGACGTGGTCGTCCTGGAAGCCCGCACGGCGGGCTGGGCGGCGTCGGGTCGCAACGGTGGCTTCGTCTCGTCGAGCCTGACGCACGGTCTGGCCAACGGCGCCGAGCGGTTCCCCGACGAGATGTCGACGCTGGTGCGCCTCGGCCAGGAGAACCTCGCGGAGCTGGAGGCGACGCTCGAACGCCACGGCATCGATGCCGACTGGGAGCGCAACGGCGAGCTCACCATTGCGGACCAGCCGTGGCAGGTCGAGGGTCTGGCCGAGATCGCCGAGCTCGGCGCCCGGTACGGGGACCGCGTCGAGATCTGGGATGCCGATCGGGTGCGCAGCGAGATCCACTCGCCCACGTACCTGGGCGCGGCCTACGAGTCCGACGGCGGGGCGCTGGTCAACCCGGCGAAGCTGGTCTGGGGGCTGCGCAGAGCTGCGCTCTCCCTCGGCGTCCGGCTCTACGAGCGCACCCCAGTCACCGCGATCGAGGACGGCGGTGGGCCCATGGTGCTGACCACGGCCTACGGCGAGGTCCGCGCGCCCAAGGTGGCGCTGGCCACGAACGTGTTCCCGAACCTGATCCGTCGGGCGCGCCCGTTCGTCGTGCCGGTATGGGACTACGCCCTGATGACCGAACCCTTGTCCGACGAGCAGCTGGCGTCGATCGGCTGGACCAACCGCCAGGGACTGTCCGACGCGGGAAACCAGTTCCACTACTACCGGCTCAGTGCCGACAACCGGATCCTCTACGGAGGCTACGACGCCGTCTACTTCTTCGGGAACGGCATGGAGTCCCGCCACGAGACCCATCCGGAGACGTTCGCCAAGCTCGCCGACCACTTCTTCACCGTGTTCCCGCAGCTCGACGGGCTGCGCTTCTCCCACGCCTGGGGTGGTGCGATCGACACGTGCTCGCGCTTCACCGCGTTCTGGGGTCAGGCGTTCGGTGGGCGCGTGGTCTACGTCATGGGCTACACCGGTCTCGGGGTGGGCTCGAGCCGCTTCGGCGCGCGCGTGATGCTCGACCTCCTGTCCGGCCGGGAGACCGAGCGCACGTCGCTGCGGATGGTCCGCACCAAGCCGATGCCGTTCCCGCCCGAGCCGATGCGTTCGGCCGCGATCAACCTGACCCGTTGGTCGATCGACCGGGCCGACCGCAACGACGGGCGTCGCAACGCCTGGCTGCGCACCCTCGACCGGCTCGGCCTCGGCTTCGACTCCTGACCCGCGCCGACCCCCCTGTTGATCTTGGACTTCATGGGTAAGTTGATCATCGGGAGACGACATCTTCTCCTAGATCAACACCGGGGCCCGGGCTGGACGCCGATCGCCAACGCACTGCGAGTTGATGCCTGACCCTCGGAGGGCCAGACTTCACCGCATGACCAAGCACCTGACGCACTGGATCGACGGCAAGCCCTTCGGCGGGATGGCGGAGCGCACCGGCGACATCTACGACCCAGCGACCGGCGAGATCAGCGGCCGGGTCGACTTCGCCGACGTCCCCACGGTGGATGACGCCGTGGCAGCGGCCCGCGCGGCCGGCAAGGAATGGGGCACGGCCTCGCTCGCCCGCCGCACGCAGGTGATGTTCAAGTTCCGCGAGCTGCTCGACGCTCGCAAGGAGGAGATCGCGGCGCTGATCACCGCCGAGCACGGCAAGGTGCTCTCCGACGCGCTGGGCGAGGTGACCCGCGGCCAGGAGGTCGTCGAGTTCGCGTGCGGCATCCCGCACCTGCTCAAGGGCGGCTTCTCGGAGAACGTGTCCACCCGGGTCGACTCCTACTCGTTCCGGCAGCCACTGGGTGTAGTCGCGATCATCTCGCCGTTCAACTTCCCGGCCATGGTCCCCATGTGGTTCTTCCCGATCGCGATCGCCACCGGCAACACGGTGATCCTCAAGCCGAGCGAGAAGGACCCGTCGGCGGCCAACTACATCGCCGAGCTCTGGGCTGAGGCCGGACTCCCGGCCGGTGTCTTCAACGTCGTTCACGGCGACAAGGTCGCCGTCGACCGTCTGCTCGAGCACCCCGACGTGAAGAGTGTCTCGTTCGTCGGCTCCACGCCCATCGCCAAGTACGTGTACGAGACCGGAACGTCGCACAGCAAGCGGATCCAGGCGCTCGGTGGAGCGAAGAACCACATGTTGGTCCTGCCCGACGCAGACCTCGACCTCGCGGCCGACCAGGCGATCAACGCCGGCTTCGGCTCCGCCGGTGAGCGATGCATGGCGATCTCGGTCGTCGTCGCGGTCGACCCGATCGGCGACGAGCTGGTCGACAAGATCAAGCAGCGCATGGGTGGCCTGCGCACGGGCGACGGGCGAAAGGGCGCCGACATGGGCCCGCTGGTCACCGGTCAGCATCGCGACAAGGTCACCGGCTACGTCGGCGCCGGCGTCGACGAGGGTGCCGCGCTGGTGGTCGACGGCCGCGACGTCGAGGCCGATGGCGCTGCCGACGGCTTCTGGCTCGGCCCCACGTTGTTCGACCACGTGACCCCCGACATGTCCATCTACCGCGACGAGATCTTCGGTCCCGTGCTGTCCGTGGTGCGCGTGCCGTCGTACGCCGACGGACTGCAGCTCATCAACGACCACCCCTACGGGAACGGCACCGCGATCTTCACCAACGACGGTGGGGCGGCGCGCCGGTTCCAGGACGAGGTCGAGGTCGGCATGATCGGCGTAAACGTCCCGATCCCGGTGCCCATGGCCTACTACTCGTTCGGAGGCTGGAAGAACTCACTGTTCGGTGACCTCCATGCCCACGGCATGGACGGGGTGAACTTCTTCACCCGCGGCAAGGTGGTCACCAGCCGTTGGCTCGACCCGAGCCACGGCGGAATCAACCTGGGGTTCCCGCAGAACGTCTGACGGCTGGGGCTTCGCCGAGCGGATTTCACCCGCCCGGCAGATGCGCGACCCACCTGCGTTGACGCAGGCTGTCCCGTTGTGGGTTCAGGAGGGGTGCCGGTCGTCAGTGTGCTCGCGCACATGCGCGAGGCGATGCTGCGCGCCGACACCATCGTCGACCTGTCCGACCGGCTCGGTGCTGAGTCGCTCGACGTTTTCGCGTCGACGTCGGCGACCATCCAGCTCTTCGACCACCAGGCGCGCCGCTACCGCACGGTGAGCAACGCGGGGACGCTGGCGCGCGGTGAGGACCGGCACCCGGTGTCGGAGAGCTACGACTTCGACGCGTACCCGTTCTCGACGGCTGCGTTGCTGCGCGGCCGCCCCTACCGGGCCTCGATCCTCGACCCGAACTGCCCCGGTGAGTACCGCGAGATGCTCCGGCGAGCCGATCGCGTCTCGTGCCTGGGTGCGCCGGTCCCCGTGCACGGTCGCGTCGCGGCCGAGCTCTGGTTGGCAAGGGACAGCGGTGTCGAGTTCGACGAGGTGGACGAGCGGCTCGCGTGTGCGGTCGGCGTCCTGATCGGGCGGCGGATCGAGGAGATCCCGGGGGACTAGGCTTCCACGGTGACTCGATACGGCCCCATGTTCGGCCCGGACATCACGTTCCTCGGCGTCCCGCGCTGTACCTGGGACGAGCCCGACACCTACGCCGATGCCGACGTCGTGATCCTCGGCGCACCGTTCGACGGTGGCACCTCGCACCGGCCCGGTACCCGGTTCGGTCCCATGGCGATGCGTGGCACCGACTACAACCCGCACGACGGCTCCCGTCCGCACATGGCCATGCGGGTCGACGCGCTCGCCGGCGACATCACCGTCTTCGATGCCGGCGACGTCGAGACGTACTCCGGCGACGTCGTCCGCAGCTGTGCGAACGTCGAGGAGGCCGTGGCCACGATTGCCGAGGCAGGCAAGATCCCGGTGATCCTCGGGGGGGACCACACGATCACCTGGCCCGACGTCACCGGAGTGGCGCAGGCACTGGGCTACGGACGGGTCTCGGTGATCCACTTCGACGCCCACGCCGACACCGGCGACATCGAGTTCGGATCCTTGTACGGACATGGTCAACCCATGCGCCGGCTGATCGAGTCGGGAGCAGCACGTGGCGACCGCTTCCTGCAGCTGGGTCTGCGCGGCTACTGGCCAGGGCCCGACACCCTCGACTGGATGGCCGACCAGGGCATGCGTTCGTTCCACATGAGCGAGATCGTCGAACGCGGCCTCGACACCGTTCTCGACGACGCGTTCACGATTGCTGTGGACGACTGCGACGGAGTCTTCCTGTCCGTCGACGTCGACGTCTGCGACCCCGGGCACGCCCCTGGCACCGGAACCCCGGAGCCCGGCGGCATGAGCTCGCGGCAGCTGCTCGACGCGGTCTCGCGGATCTGTCACGAGCTTCCGGTCGTCGGGATCGACGTGGTCGAGGTCTCCCCGCCGTACGACCACGCCGAGATCACCACCTTGCTCGGCAACCGGGTCGTCCTGGAGTCCTTGGCCGGGATCGCGCGGCGGCGCAAGGACGCCGGTGGTCCGCGCTGGAACCGGGCCACCCCCCTGCTGGCCGGTCGTGGTTCGGCGGGGTCCACGGCGGACGAGGTCCCGCCGGCTCTCTGAGCCTGGTCACCGCGCCAGCCCTGCCCGCGGTCGTGTGGGGCTCTGACCTGCATCGATGACGCTGTGTGACGGAGACTACGCAGAGAGTTCACCCATCTGGCAGGCGCGCGGCTGCGGTCATGCCTGGCCCAATCGTGGGGCAGGGATCGGGGTCATCGCGTCGACGTGGGGTCGCGGGCGTCCCTGCGCGTGACTGGGGGAAGGGGAGCGATGAGCAGATTCAAGGGAACCGTCGTCGTACGCGGCAGCGCCGCGGTCGTCGGCTTCATGGCCCTGGCGTCGGTGGTCGGCGCCGGCGTGAAGTGGACGTGGTGAGGGGGGAACGGTGATGGACCAGATGAAGAACCAAGTGATCACTCGCGTCCTGGCCAGCGCCGGGACCATCGTCACGTTGGTCGCCGTGGTCGGGGCCGGCCGGAAGTGGAGCTGCTGAACCGACCGTCGCGGGAAGCCCCCGAGCCTTCGGGGGCTTCCCGCGCTTCGGCGCGCCTGGACCTCTACGTCTGGTGCGTGGTCGTGGCGGGAGGGGCGCTCGTGGTCGCCGTCTTCTTCCGCGCTTCGCCGTGGCACGGCATGGTGGCGGCCGTCCAGGCGCAGGGCTGGGTGGTGTCGGGTGCGCTGCCGCTGCTGGTGCTCGGCCTGGCTCTCGGGCTCGGTGAGCTGCGGCCGATCCGGATCTCCCGAACGGCCGACGAGGCCGACTCGATCACGATCTCCACCACGTTCGCGGTGGCGCTGGTGCTGTTGGGCCCGCTGTCCTACGCGATCCTCGTGCACAGCATCGCGGTCGTCGTCGACGATGTCCGCCGGCACCGGGACGCGCGCAAGATCGCCTTCAACGTTGCTCAGTACGCGCTGACGTTGGCAGCTGCCCGCGCCGCGTTCGCGACGCTGGCTCCGTTGCTCGGGTCTGACGAGCACGGCGTCACGATGCTCGGCGGATACGTTCCGATGAGCGCGCAGACCGGCGTGCTCGTGGCCGCGTTGGCGGCCGGGACCGTCTTCTTCGTCGTCAACCAGCTGCTCACGTCCATGGTCATCGCGCTGGCCACCGGCGCTCCGATCTACGCGATGATCGTCGACGACTTCCGGTTCCAGGTGGCGACGTCGGGCGTGCTGGTGTCGTTGGGTCCGGTCGCGGCACTGGCGGCCACGCTCCAGCCGCTGATGGTCCCGCTGCTGGCAGCGCCCGTGCTGGCGGTGCACCGCAGCGCGGACCTGGCGCTGCAACGCCAGCGACAGGCGTACCACGACACGTTGACGGGGCTGGCCAACCGGGAGCTGTTCCGCGCCCGCGCCCAGGCGGCGATGGTCGAGGTGCAGCGCTCCGGAACAGCCGCGGCGGTCCTCATGATCGACCTGGACCACTTCAAGGAGATCAACGACACCTTGGGCCACCAGGTCGGCGACGACCTGATCCGCGAGGTGGCGCGGCGACTCGACGATGCCCGTCCGGTCGGTTCCACGGTGGCCCGCCTCGGCGGGGACGAGTTCGCGGTGCTGCTCGGCGAAGTGCCCGATGCCGCCGTCGCCGAAGGCGTCGCCGCGTACCTCCTCCAGGTCCTGAGTGCCCCCTTCGCGGCGGGTGGCGTGCGGCTGGTCGTCCAGGCGAGCATCGGGATCGCGTTGGCCCCGATCCACGGCGACGACGTGCACTCGCTGATGAAGCACGCAGACATCGCCCTCTACGAGGCCAAGCGCGAACGCGCCCGCTTCTCGTCGTACTCGCCGGAGGAGGACAACCACACGCCGCAGCGGTTGGCTCTGGTGGCCGACCTGCTGCAGGGCATCGACGACGGTCAGCTGTTCTGCGAGTTCCAGCCGCAGGTGGACGTGCGAACGGGTCGGATCGTCGGCGCGGAGGCCCTGGTGCGCTGGCAGCACCCGGTGCGCGGTCTGATCGGGCCCGACGACTTCATCGAACCCGCCGAGTCGGCCGGTCTGATCGCGCCGATCACCTGGTTCGTGATCGACGAGGCCTTGCGCGTGCAGCGCCGCTGGCGCGAACGCGGCCTTGACCTCGCGGTGTCGATCAACCTGTCGGTGCGCCACCTCACCGACATGGCGCTGCCCGACCGGATCAGTGCGGCTCTCGCCGATTGGGAGGTGCCCCCCGCGTCGCTGACGATCGAGGTCACCGAGAGCGGCGTCATGAACGACCCGCGCCGAGCCGGTGCCGTGCTGCAGCAGCTGCGGCTGCTCGGTGTGGGTGTGGCGATCGACGACTACGGCACGGGCAACACGTCGCTGACCTACCTGAAGCAGCTCGACATCACCGAGCTGAAGATCGACAAGTCGTTCATCACCCATCTGCGTGAGTCCGACGAGGACGCGATCATCGTGCGGTCGACCGTCGCGCTCGGCCGGGACCTCGGCCTGCGCATCGTCGCGGAAGGCGTCGAGGACGAAGCCACCCTCGAGTGGCTGCGCGGAACCGGTTGCGACCTGGTCCAGGGCTTCCACCTGGGCCGACCGATGTCGGCCGACCAACTGGAGGTCATCGCTGCCATGGGCCGGGCGCCGGCGCCGGTCCACCGGCCGGCCGAGGTCCCGGCTGCGCCGCCGGCGCTTCGTCTCGTCGAGAGCCACTGAGGCCGACCATGTTGGTCCTCGCCGCATGTCTGCTCGGCCTGGCGTCCCCGCTGGTCCTCGGTGGGGACCTTCGTCGGCTCGGCGGCATCAGGTTGCGCGCCGTCTGGCTTCCGGTCGCGGCGCTGGCCGCCCAGGTCGTCATCATCGAGATCGTCCCCGACGGTGCTCATCCGGTGCTCGTCGGTGTCCACCTGGGCACCTACGTGGCTGCCGGCGGCTTCATCTGGCTCAACCGATCGGTGCCGGGGCTGGTCCTCATCGGGGGCGGGGCGCTGCTCAACGGCGTGACGATCGCACTCAACGACGGCACCCTCCCCGCGTCGACCAACGCTGAGCGCCTCGCCGGAATCCACCAGTCGACCGGGTTCACCAACTCCGGGACCGTGGTTCATCCGGTGCTCCCGTGGCTCGGCGACGTCTTCGCCTGGCCGCAGCCCCTGCCCCTGGCCAACGTCTTCAGCGTCGGCGACCTGCTGATCGTCGTGGGCACCTGGTACGCCGCGATCCGCATCTGCGGCTCCCGGTGGACCGTCCCGGAGGCGGCCGAGCGAGCCACGGGTGACCTGACGGTCAGCGCCTGACGGCCAGCGCCCGACGAGATGGCCGGGATCGCGCCGTCGTAGGCTGGGCCTTGGTCCATCGCGGCTCGCGCTTGGCCCACGAAGCGGTCGTGACACTGACCCTGGAGGGACGTGTTCCACCCATGCGAATCCTGATGATCGGGGCCGGTGGAGTCGGCTCCGCGGTCGTTCCCATCGCAGCCCGCCGCCCGTTCTTCGAGCAGATGGTCGTCGCCGACTACTCGGTGCAGCGCGCACTTGCAGCAGTGGCACAGGCCGACGACCAGCGGTTCGTCGCCGCCCAGGTGGATGCCTCCGACGCCGGCGCGATCGCGAACCTCGTGCGCGAGCACGGGGCAACCCACGTGCTCAACGCGGTGGACCCTCGGTTCGTGCTGGAGATCTTCAACGGCGCGTTCGCAGGTGGGGCGCACTACCTCGACATGGCGATGTCGCTGTCGCACCCGCACCCGGACGAGCCGCACTCCCTGACCGGGGTCAAGCTCGGCGACGAGCAGTTCGCGGTGGCCGACCAGTGGGAGCAGGCGGATCGGCTCGCGTTGGTCGGGATCGGCGTCGAGCCAGGTCTGTCCGACGTCTTCGCCCGCTATGCCGCCGACGAGCTGTTCAGCGAGATCGACGAGGCCGGCGTCCGCGACGGCTCGAACCTCGTGGTGGCGGGCTACGACTTCGCGCCGTCGTTCTCCATCTGGACGACGATCGAGGAGTGCCTGAACCCGCCGGTGGTCTGGGAGAAGGACCGAGGCTGGTTCACCACTCCGCCGTTCTCCGAGCCCGAGGTCTTCGACTTCCCCGACGGCATCGGGCCGGTCGAGTGCGTCAACGTCGAGCACGA